>Ga0172371_10006388_pt1 | contig 17173 bp, 13 predicted proteins | sample Lak12m_FD_114543 | JGI IMG/M metagenome (GOLD analysis project Ga0172371, IMG submission 114543) | Freshwater microbial communities from Kabuno Bay, South-Kivu, Congo - kab_022012_12m | ecosystem: Environmental > Aquatic > Freshwater > Lake | place: Democratic Republic of the Congo: South-Kivu...
CCGCAGAGGGCGCGGAGGACGCAGAGAAATCCTTCTTGTCTGGATCTCTTGGGAACGCCCCCAGAGTATCCAGCCCGGGCCCCTCAAAACCGTTCCGAAGCGTCTGAGCTGCTCTTCGGCCTGTGTGTCTTGCGCCACCTATTACTCCCTCTGTGCTCTTCGCGTGCTCCGCGGTGAATCCTTCTTGCCCCCAGGTCTATTAGGACACGTCCCCTCTCAGTGATACTGTGGTTGCGCCCAAACCCCAAAGAATTTTCGTAGCCAAAGCAGCCGTAAGCGACCGGCTCGACCGGAGGTCGTTTGACTAATCCGGCATGTACAGTAAAGTTGAGTTAGCCAAGGAGGCCCCGCTCCATGATGACTCTCCGCCTGCTTCGCACACAACCTCAAATGATCCCCGCTGCCGCAGCTTGGTACATGGCTGACCTTGGTGAATCGAGAGGCAAGCAGGAGCTTTTTACGCGCCAGTCCCCGCAACGTCTCCGGGTCTTACGCGAGCATGCGCTCATCGAAAGCGCGGTTTCCTCCAACCGCATCGAGGGAATTGAAATCGCCGGGGAACGGGTGGGCACTATAGTTTTTGGCGCACCGATGCTTCGAGACCGCAATGAGGAGGAGGTTCGGGGTTACAGGGAAGCCCTTCGCCTAGTCCACGAGCAGGCGGCAAGTCTCGCGATCAACGAAGAGACAGTCCTGAAGCTTCATCGCCTTGCCCGCGGCGACATCTGGGATGCCGGACAATACAAGGAAAAGGACGGTGACATCATCGAACGATATGCGGACGGCACGTCTCGCGTCAGGTTCAAAACCGTCCCGGCAGCTCAAACCACGGTTTTCATGAATGAGCTGATTGACTTGTGGAAGGAATCACTCCATGACGCCTGGACTCATCCTCTCATCGCTCTGGCGGGTTTCAACTTGGACTTCTTGTGCATCCATCCGTTTCGTGACGGCAATGGCCGAGTGTCGCGTCTCTTGCTGCTGCTTCAATGCTACCATCTTGGGTACGAGGTAGGCCGCTATATAAGTCTTGAGCGAATCATTGAGCAAAATAAGGACAGGTATTACGAAACATTGGAACAGAGTTCCATTGGGTGGCACGAAGCCAAGCACAACCCTTGGCCCTATATCACTTATCTCCTTTTCGTTATCAAGACGGCGTACCGGGAATTCGAGGAACGTCTTGGCCGTACGCAGAGCCCTCGCGGGGCCAAGACCGACATGATCGAGGCGGCTGTGAATTCCATGGCCGGCGAATTCACCATGAGTCAGCTAGAGCGCACGTGCCCTGGCGTGAGCCGTGACATGATCCGGCTGGTCCTTCGCGACCTCCGGAAGCTTGGCCAGGTGGAATGCTTGGGGCGTGGCCCCGGCGCCACCTGGAGGAAAAGGGGTAATAACGCTAAAAGAGGGTAATAAAGAGGGTAATAGAGAAAAGGGGACATTGCTGTATTCTGTTGTTACGACAGGCTCGGAATGACCATTGGCTCCGACTGGTGAACGAACCGCAAACGGAAGCCGAGTTGGAGGCAGTTCGCACGTGCGTCCAGCGCGGAGCCGCGTACTCGAGGCAACCCTGGCTGCATGAGACCGCACTCCGTATGGGACCCGAATTCACGCTTCGGCCTCGCGGGCGACCAAGGGCGAACCCCAAAAGGTAGCATGTCCCCTTTCATGTCTCTTTCTCCTTCTCACAGTGCAACGACATTGGCACGGCGTCGAGACGCAGTTCCTGCCAACATCCACCTCGGATCAGTCTACACAAGAGCTGTCTTCACACTCCCGAAGAACTTCTCTTGGAATGAGCCACAGTGCGAGAATGATCAAACCCGGCACTATTACCACATCGTCCAGATGGCCGATAACGGGAATGAAATCAGGTATCAGGTCAATAGGAGACATCGCGTACGCCAGAGCAATCCACAGGAGAGCCCTGGAAATTTTCGGGGTTCTGGGATGGCGATAGACCGCACTATAGTAATCCAACCTGGACTTGAGGCTTTTTCTGATCTCGGAGATGGACGGTTTCCGGGGGGGGCTCCGCACTCCCCGACGTCCTGTGAGCATGGCTGAAACAAAGCCCAGGTTCCAGCTCACGAGCGTTACCGTGAGGAACATTGTGAAGACTGCACTTTTCTCCACGCTGCCGGTCTTGAGATAAAACCAGAGAATCGCCAAAGGCAAAGGGATCAGGAGCAAAGGCCAGAGGTGCGGATTCCACAGAAGCAACGATACCGCTGCCACCGTGACAGCGATCACGGCCGGCGGAACGAAAAGGATCTTTCTAAAGAAGCCGTATCTTCTCAGCAAGGGCCACTGGGATTCTCCGTAGCGACGCATCATGGAGGCAAATCTTCGGAGAGTCGCCGGCCGATAGTGCGCCACTCGAGCCGCGGGATTGAAAACGAGCTTGTAACCCCGTGCCCGAATCCTGTGATCAAGATCAACGTCTTCGCCGGGGAAAAGGGTCTCGTCGAAGCCGCCGACTTCCGCGAGGGCCGCCTTTCGATACATGGAGTTGCATGAGGGATTGTGGTCAGTCTCGGCCAGGATTGTTCCGTCCTTGATATAACCCGTCATGAAGCCCACGCACTTGAAAAACTCTTGAACCAGTCGTCCAAAAAAAGTTTCGTCGGGAGTGCTTTCCTGGTCTCCACCCACGCCCGCAACGTCGTCCGAGAAAAAGCCGCTCTCCAATTCATTCAGCCACTGACGATCAACAATGCAGTCGCCGTCGGTGAAGGCAACCAACTCTCCTGCGGCCAGGGATATTCCTTGGTTTCGGGCGCGGGACGGTCCACCGCGGCAAAGTCTGATCGTTCTCACCCACTGGTTGGATTCACAAATCTCGGGGGTTTCGTCGGTGGATCCGTCATCGAGAACTATCACCTCGTAAGACGTATGCTTGAGGCCGGCGAGGGCTGAAAGACACTTGCCAATGGTATCACGGCAGTTACGGACAGGTATGACCACCGATACTCTTGGTCCGGGCCGGCTCATTTTCTTCGGCTCTCCGCAATGAGGTAAGAAAGGAAGTTCCTCGCTCCCCGGAGCTTCCTGTACAGATCGGATCTGCTCCGAGTCTGAAGCAAGAACTTCACCATGTAAGTGGGCCTGAAATAGAAGCGCTTCAGCCCACGATCCACGGCCCTCTTCACCGCGTCTTTGGCCAGGCCCGGGCAATCAAGGACAGCAGCCTGCTCACCATCTTCCAGCCACGCGTCCCAACGCGTGGTTGTCAGAAGGCCTTCTCCGGCGCAGTAATCAAAGAATTCAGTTCCGGGAAAAGGAACCGCGCCCGAGAATTGAACAGTGTGAAGTCCCAGTTTCAGAGCGAGGCTTATGGTTTCCTCCATGCTCTGTTCCGTTTCGCCGGGAAATCCTAAGACAAAGCAGCCGTGAACGTCTATCCCGGCCCGCCCGGCCAGATCCATGAACCGCCGGGCATCCTCAACGCTCTCCTTCTTGTTCATTCGATCGAGGACGCGATCCTCACCGGATTCAAAACCCACAAGAAGCTCCCGGCAGCCGGCGCGTTTCAGCTTCCGGAAAAGCTCCTCGTCCGCCGTATCGGTGCGAGCGTTGACGGAAAACTTTATCTTCAGTCCTCGTCGCAAAATTTCCTCGCAGATGGCCATGGCATTGGACTTGACCATCGTGAAGGTGTCGTCCTCGAAAAAAAATTCGCCATTGAGCACCTGGGGACACAGCTGTATGTCGTATTCGATCTCGTCAACGACACGTTTAGGAGACCTGAGCCTCACCTTCCGTCCGTGCATGACCTGGGGCCAGAGACAAAACGAGCAGCGATGCGGGCAACCGCGACCCGAAAATATGTCAATGTACGGATAGAGCTTGGAACCGTCGAAGTATTTCATCAAGTCCAGGTGATGCCAGGCCGGGAACGGCAACGAGTCGAGATCTTCGATGAGCGGCCGCCGTACGGTACGTCTGGGATGGCCGTTTTCGTGGAAGCATATTCCCGCGATGTCGCCCAGGTTACCCGAATTGGTCACGACATCCAGGACCGTGATGTCATACTCCCCGATGCAGATTACGTCCACAGCGCCATCTGCGATTTCCATGGTCTCTTCAGGCAGTGCGGAAGCGTGTGGGCCGACCATGATCACGCTGGCCCTGCTGTTTTCCTTGCAAATCCGGGCACAGTCAATATCGGAATAAATCGAAGGTGTAGTGGAATCCATGACGACGTAGTCGGGCTGCTCGTGAGCGACCAGTCTACGAAGATCCTCCTTGCCCAAACCAAGCGCTGGAAAATCAACGAGTTTGGCTTCGATACCCGCCTGTTCCAGCACCGCGGTCGCGTAGGCCAGCCAGTCAGGTGCGCGCAGAACTCTTCCCCGAGTCCTAGCCGCCCATCGCTGGGTTCGGTTGAAGCCCTCCACGTATGGTTCGTTGACGACAAGGACTTTCATTTGGGATTCTGCGGAACGGTTCTGCGCGTCACAACACAGGCATGACCCGCGTTTGGTCAAGTCAGTCTTTGGAGTTTCCGGAACGATTGTTCCTGGACATGCTTATCATGAACATTCCCAGAAAAAAAGACGAGAAGACCGTCTGGAAACCAATGGCAATCAGCGTGGTGGCAACAAACACGGCGTGAGTGGATCCCAGTTCCCCCATGTCCCGGGCCAACCATCTCACAAGTATGGTGGCGTCAGCGGCGATTCCGATGGCCATCATGACTGCGCCCACAATGATCCCTGCTTCGAGCGTGAACCAGTTCAGCAGCTTCTTGAAGACGCGGCCGCTCATTTCGAAGGATTCGTTCATTGCAAAAGCTTTGGCGAATGCCCCCATGCAGAGGACTTGAAACCCGAGCAGAGAAAAGAGGCATCCCAGGGCCAGCCAGTGAATGCCAATGTAAAAACCTGATGTCACTATGGGACCGGCAAAAAGGAGCCCCTGCAAGAAGGCCCCCAGAAAAAAAAGGAAGAAACCGGGCACCACGTAAAGATAATCCGGAGCGTAAAACAACAGAAGCCTGAACGTGCGCCAGCCGTCCCTGAAAGATCTGAGATGCGGTCCCCGGGAACGACCGTCCACATGGAGGGTGATGGGGATCTCGGCTATCTTCATCTTCCGGTTGGAGGCCTTGATCACCATCTCAATGGCGAATTCCATGCCCGGCGATCTGACTTCCAATTGATCAATTGCTTCCTTGCTGAATCCCCGCATACCGCAATACGCGTCGCTGGTTCCTGAGCCGAAGAACAAATTGACCGTTCCGGAGATCAACGGATTCCCCAGGTACCTGTGAAGCGGCCGCATTGCACCTGAAACGATTGTTCCCCGGAGTCTGGTTCCCATCACCAGATCATAGCCCTGTCGGAGTTTTTCGATGAATGGCCCCATGGCGCTCCAGTCGTAGGAGTCGTCACAGTCGCCCATTATGCAGTAACGCCCTTTCGCCGAGCTGATGGCCGCCTGAAGGGCTCGCCCGTAACCTCGGGATGGCTCCCTGACTACTCTTGCGCCAAGGGATTCGGCAATCTCTACTGACCGATCCGACGAGCCGTTGTCTCCAATGACCACCTCTCCCCGAACACCCAATGCCGCGAAGCAATCCAGAGCTTTCTTCACGCAGATTCCGACGGTTTCCTCTTCGTTGAGGCACGGCATCACTGCTGAGACCTCGACCCCGGAACCGCAGTACGACAATGGTTCAGAAATCTGCCTTACCCCTTCGGAATCAAGCTGCTCTTTGGTTGAATTCAACATGTAAACTTCAGGGGTAGAGGCCCCTCTTCCAATCCCAGCGGGAAGTAGTCCGCGAAAGTGTGCGGCACGACTCCCTCCACCGAGACGTTTGCGACAAGCTGCGGATCGGCAGCGTAATTGGTGGACATTATCAGAGGTGAGGCGATTGGTCAATACGGCTGCAGATTCTATGGCAAGCGTTCAGTTTCGCGAGGGCATCATTCGCCTTTAATCATTTCCTCTTCGTCAGGACAACATCAACAATGCAGGGCAGGATAGTCCTCGGTAACAGGCCCTTCTTGAGCAAATGGAAATAAACGGTTCCCACAAAGTCTTTGTTTGTGGTTGTAGGAACGAAATTGACCTTTGTCTTGAATCCAACCTCGGCAGCCAAGTGAGCGATCTTCGGATAAATCAAGACGTCCTCAGGTACATCCGGTCGTTTGTCGGTGAGCCGTCTTCGCGCCAGTGAGCGGAACCAGCGACGCGAACTCGGTTCGTGCAGGTAAAGCGCTGTACCGCCTTTTCTCAGGATCCGCCGGAGTTCCACAAGGGTTTCCCTGGCACGGCCGAAGTGATGAGCGGCCTGAAAACAAAAAACAAGGTCAACGCTTTCGTTGCCGAACGGCATATCATAGCTTCTGCACGCGCAGGCTCCGTCAAGCTTTACCCTGAATGTGTGCTCCCACAACCGTGACGCGGACAAGGCGCCGGGGGCGATGTCTGTAGCATGAATTTTCTTTTCGGGCCAAAGCTTCTTCAGAATGCACACCGCCCAGCCCTGCCCTGCTCCGACCTCGACTATTCTGCCGGAGCCTTCGAAGTAATTCCTGTATTCGCCGAGTTTTTCCCAGAAAACCTTGGCGTCTCCTGCCTGGTCCAGAAAATTCTCGATCCAATTCGACGCCGAAACCTCCAGGCCCGGCGTTCGCCACACCTCGATCTCACGTCTTTCCCTTTCCGCGACATCATCTGCCGGGGGTTTACCAAAACCTACCATATCTTATCCCTACGATGGGGCAGTGCCTGGATTTCCACCTCCTGGCGGGTCTATGCCTTGAAAGCGAGTCACGCTCATTCCACTTGTGCTTTGGCGTCCGTGAAACCGGCAAGAAGCGTCCTCTGGTCCGAACCGAGGACCTGACTCCTCTCCGGAGGTAGCCCGCCGAAAAGACGGAGTCACTCTTCTGAACGCGAAATGCTATCAGTTCGCACCACAGCCGAGAGAAGTGAGCCGGGACAAGTCTCCTTTTGACAAGTTATGATCGGCAAGCAGGCCCGCCCCCCTAGATTACTCTATCCTGAACAGCACCGAGGACCCGCGGTCATTCTCCACTACCAGCCTCTTGCCCCTAAGCTGAGGCGGCATATGTCGTGACGGATCGAAACTCACCGTAATCTTACCTATGAGAGGGTTCTTTGAAAGAAATGTCATGTCTGTCTTGGCAGCCCAAGGCCAGTAAGTTTTTTCGTCGTCGAAGGCCATTCCGTGAATGGAAAGTCTGTTGCGGACCTGCGGAAGGATCACCCTTACACTTCCGACCCCTTCCCCCCGCTCGAGGGGAAACTCCATCCACCCCGACCAATTGGGTGGAACCATGTGGGAATGAACAAGGTTGTCCGGAATGGTCTTTCCCAACCTCAAAGACGCTACGATTATGGTTGCGGGTCCTGAGCCGGGGTTTTGCAAGAGTATCTTCAGTTTCTCCGGGAATCGCCCTTCATGGGGGGTCAGCTCTATCCACTTGAAGTCAGAAGCAAAGAGCGAGCCTTCGCGACTCAAGGGTCCGTACCTCGGAGGATCGCTCAAAGGCGAGAAATAGAATTGGGGGTTCAGGATGCAATCCTTTTCGCTGCGTCCCTCCGAGAACGGCCGATAGAACGTAGGATTGTAAGTGACGGCAAAACGCAGGTCGGGTCTGTCGAGCCACTGGTTTGTCTCCTTGGTTCGGAGCAGAGCCGGATGGTAATAGACGGCCCCCAACTGCATCGCACCGTGCATGAAATAGTACGGCATGATGATGAAGCTTGTATAGAGCACTCTGTCGCCGGGTTTGGCCATCGAGACCAGTAACCTGGGTTGTTCTTCGTACAACGCCAGGGGCTGTCTGTTGCGAAGACGATCCGAAGTTGCGAGGAGCTGCTCGCCGCCTCTGGCTATCATGCTGAACGCGTAACCCAGGAACATTACCATCAGGACAGCGGGCCACGCGTCTCGAACGCTCAGGCCGTCGCTGCCACTCGGGGCCTTGAGCCCCATTGCAGCCAGGTTCCAGGTTTCGCGAACAAGGAAACAGAATCCAGCGGCCACCACCCCGAAGAGTATGATCACGAGCGGTATCCAGATCCTGAAAAAGAGATCTCCGGGATCGAACTGCACATGAAAGAGACTCGCCAGAAGAACTGGAAGGTAAAAAACTAGGAACCGCAGTACCAGAGCTCTAGTGTCTCTTTGAAGGGTGAAGAACCCCAGGGCCGTCCATCCGCAAAAAAAAGCCACAGATCCCACGAGCCCGCCCTCCAATCGGAGGATCTCGGGCACAAGTGCAACGCTGTATGATTCTATTCCACGCTTGAGCAGCCGGAGCAGCGCCTCTGATCCCGTGGGAATGATCTCAACGGGAACGACCAGGGCAGGGATCCGGGCGATCACGGCGGCCAGGAAGGCGGCCAGGAAGAGACCGGCCGTTATCAGTATCGGTTTCCAGGCCGCGGATTTCCTGTGAATGCCTGCTGCGGACAGTGCAATCACCGCGGCAGTGACCACGTAGACCAATCCCACGGGGTGCATGGCAACCACGGCGACCGAGCCGATAGGCATAGTCCAGGGACAGTCACCTCTGGTAGCGATCACTCGAGCCCAGAGGAACATGGCCATGCCCATGCTCAGGCTGGATGGGACCACATAATGTACCCCCGCGGAAGGAAAGACCTTGGCTGCCAGGAGAACGAGGGCCAAACCCGCCGCGGCTCGGCCGAAAAGGCTCGACAGGAGGTACGCGAATCCCAGCCCGAAGAAGAATGGACCCAAGGTCCACAAGACCTTGTAGCCGGTCACCAGATCGAGACCCGCCCGCTTCATCCCCAGCAGAATGAGGGACAAGAGAGGATGGTAATGCGGAAAAGGATTTGCCGCATACGCGCGTTCCCGCGCTACCTCGGGGTCCGGGGAGGGCACAAGGATCTGTTCGCGGAGATCATTGAGCGCCGGACAGTTCTGAAGGGGGCATTCTTCTACTTGTTGTGTTCTGAGGAGATAAGGCAGGATATCGTCCAGTTCGAACGGAAGGACCCTGCTCCAAAGGGGCAACGCTACCAGCGCAGTCTGTGCCGCTGTCCACACTGTCAACCCGAGGACCAGCAGCAACCAAGCCATGATCTGCTGAAATCTCGTGGACCTCTCAGCGTGCTCGTCAATCCTGAGAAAGATTCTTCGAATCCGTTCAGTGGAGAAAGGCCCTGGATTCATGACTCCTGCCGCCGCCGACTCAACGTCAACACTGGAATGAAAAGAATAAGGACCTTCCCTCAAAAAGGCAACTTTTTTGCGCGGGCGAATCCATGCGTGGAGTCACGCCGAGGAATCATTGGCCTCTGTCATTGCGAGAGGCGAGACAAAAACCCAGTCTCGGTAAGTGCGGCGCAGGAGCTTGCTTGGCTTCGACGGCAATGACGGTCTTTCCCCTCGAAAGTCATCGTTACACTTGGATGGCGCTGTGCCGTGGCGATTCATGGCTTCGGATCAACAGCGAGGTACCCGTCTTTTTTCAGCTTTTCCACCAGTTGCCAGCCTTTTCCCTTTGGAGCCGCCACGGTGTGTGCAATGGGTTTGCCTCCCACCGTAGCAGGGAATATGCCGGAAGAAGGTCTGATCTTGGGGTTGAGTTCCATGATTTCGCGTGGAGAGACATCTGTCACGCGGGCTATCTCTGCCACGGAGAGATCCTTGGCAAAAATCAATCCCGTCACCTGATCAAATGTCAGAGGCGGCTGATCCTTGGATTGCAGTCCGTAAAGTTCGCGGTGGCTATTGATAATTGCGAAAGCTATCCACCGGACAATGAGATCATCCGCGTTTTCAACGGGCGGCAGGTCCCAGAAAGAGGAGGTGTTCCAACGCTTCTTCATCTCCTGGACAGTCTTTGCTGAACTGACATACGCAGCGGCCGCCATCAGCCAGCTTCCATTTCCCAGTTCTTTATGCGCGGCCTTGACTCTCGCTGCAAAGCAACGGGTCGAGAGTTCGAGGTCCAGTCGGTCGTCATGCCACGAGTCTTCCGACATGGTGACTCCTTCTCCGGCTGAACAGGGTTTCTCAAGAGACCACGGTCCAACACCTGCAGGTCGAGAGGAGTTCCTGCTCAGACCCGAAAGCACCGGAGCCAACTGCACGAAATCCTTTGGTAACCCTTCTTTCCCAAAAATCTCGGCGAAAATCCATTCAGACTTGGTCCGTTCTGAAAGCCATTCCGATAGCACGCTCCTTGCGTCCAGAAGCAAGAAATTTACCTGAAATCGAATGCGGGCATGGACATCGGGACGTTGTATGGGGACTATCTCATCCGCGAACGAGAAAGGTCTTCGCATCAGGGAATCGGGAAGCGAGTGCCTGGTACACGGTTCTCCCGCGTCCCGCTTTGGCCCGGTCGCGGGTGCGGCCGAGATATCGAGGCCTCCCGGGAAGACAATTAGCAAGACAGCAAGAAGGTGTTTGAATCGCATGACCAGGCTAACGGGGGCTTTCGACGCCCCGGGTTCGGACTCAGGATGAATCCGGCCCCTATGGTTCGGAATTCTTCCCGGTTATTGCTTGCCGGTTTTCAGCTCTTCTTCGAGTTTTCGGAACTTGTCCTGCACGATCACATTGTCCGGATTGACGCTCAGCGACCTGCGGTATGCCTCAAGCGCTTCCTCCTTGCGGTTCTTGTTCAGGAGAGCGTCGCCGAGATGTTCCGCCACTATGGGGTCAGTCTTGACCTTCTCCGCGGCTTGTTCAAGGTGACTAAGCGCCTCGTCCACACTGCCGGTCTTGAATAGGACCCAGGCCATGGAATCCAGGATGTAGCCGTCACCGGGCTTCAGTTCCATAGCCCGCCGAATGAGCTTCTCGGCTTTGGGAAGATCCTGGCCGTTGACCACCAGTGTGTAGCCTATGAAATTCATCGCACTTGCGTCATCGGGATTATCAACGAGGATACGTTCCATCTCCTCGAGTCCTCTGGTTCGGCGGCCGCTCTTCTCAAAGACGTTGCCCAGAGAATACCTTACTCTTCCACTCTTGGGTTCCAGTTCCAGAGCCTTTTCGTAGACGGCTGCGGCTTCCTGGAATCTGTTCAGCTCTTCCAGTATGGAGCCCTTGATGTGCATGATGTCCGGATCTTTGGCGTCCTGTTCCGATGCCTCGCTAATGTACCTGATAGCCTTTCCCAGATCTTTCGATCTCAGAAACATTATGGCCAGCATGATTCTGGAATTCACAAAGGTCGGCTGCCCTTTTCTGATCTGGGTCAGTTCCTTTTCCGCTTCTTCAATCTTCCCCTGTTCGCGGAGCACCCTGCCAAGATGGAAGCGGACCTGATCCCATCCGGGTTTTGTCTGGAGTATTCCGTCGAGCATTTCTTTGGCTTTGTCGAAATTCTTCTGTTCAGCCAAGATCAGCGCCATCTTTATCTGAATGCCGAGATTGGAGGGCGCCAACTTGGCCAATTCTTCGAATACCTTGTAGGATTCATCAAATTTCTTCTGGCTTGCCAGCACCTGGCCCAGGCTCAATCTCGCGTTGATATTGAACGGGTCCAGCTTTACGGCCTCTCTGAATTGTTCCTCCGCATCGGGATACTTTTTCTGTAGAGCGTAAACCGCTCCAAGTTCCACATAGGCCTGAGGTGCCGTCTCGCCTTTTTTATCCAGAAGCTCCTTGAAGATCTCTGTTGCCTTGTCGTATTTCTGGTCTTCCACATAGACCTTTCCCAGATAGAAGTATCCCTCCTTCTCGTCTGGGAACTGCTCGATCATAGTTCTGAAGGTCTTTTCCGCATCGGCCAAAAGCCTCTGGGAAGCCTGCAGGGAGCCCAGAAGAACGTAGAGATCTCTGTCGCCGGGCTTTAGTTCGAGTGCGCGGCCGTACGCTTCCACGGCTCTATTGCGATCCCCAGTCACTGTGTAAATCTTGCCGAGGAGCGTGTAGGCCTCCTCGTAGTCCGGATCCAAGACAATGGCCGCGCGCGCCATCACCAGCGCGTCGGCTATCTTCCTGTTTCGTGCCAGCAGCGTGGCGATCCGGGTGTTGAGGTAAGCCGAGGTGGGATCAAGGGCAAGGGCCTTCTTGTAGAACGTCAGCACGCCTTCGGAATCGCCGGCGCTCTCGGATTGCTCAGCCATGAGAAAGAAGAACCCCGGGTCCTTTTCCAGGTCCGGAATCTCTATGGTCTTTGGATCAGGACTGTGATTCCTGTCCTTCGATCCCCACGACGGAACCACCAAGACGCACAGAAGCGCCGTCAGAGCTACTAACAGCGAGAACTTCCGGCATTTTTTGTTCATCAACCGTTACCCGTCTTTCATACCGATGCAGATTGAAATCGGCAAGGCGTCCAGATCCCCGCCTCGCATGGCCAATTTGAGACCGCGGTTGGCGTCCCTACAGTCCGCCGGCACGCAGCCTTCTCTATGATCAACCGGTGTCAGGCTGCGAGGCAACCGGAACACCGGAGCTTCTTTATCACCTCTGCGTACGGGGGATGCCCGAAAACCGCACTCCCGGCGACGAACACATCAGCACCTTCCCGGGCGAGGTCCGGTGCCGTAGCTGGGCTGACTCCTCCGTCAATCTCTATGAGTACGTTTAGACCAGCGTCGTCAATCATTTCCCGCAGGGCCCGCACCTTGGGCAGCATGGTGGGAATGAAGTTCTGGCCGCCAAAACCCGGGTTGACTGTCATGAGCATTACCAGGTCGAGATCCGCCAGCATGTAACGGAGGGCCTCCGGGTTGGTGGAAGGATTAAGCGCCGCGCCGGCTTTCATACCCAACTCACGGATCCGCGTGACGGTCCTGTGCAGGTGATGGGTGGCTTCAGGGTGAACTGTAAGGAGGTCTGCGCCTGCCGCGTGAAAATCCTCCAGGTACATGTCCGGGTTCGCAATCATCAGGTGGACGTCCAAAGGAACCGTCGCCACTCTCTTGGCCGCTGCCACTATCATGGGACCAATCGTTATGTTGGGCACGAAGTGGCCGTCCATGACGTCTATGTGGAGCCAGTCGGCTCCGGCTGCCTGGACAGCCTGGATCTCTTCTCCAAGACGAGTGAAATCCGCAGAGAGAAGTGAAGGAGATACCAGAATGTCTTTATTTATTTTCATGATGCTCCCGGATCTATTGCGCGCCGAATTCGGCTGCGGTGTAGTTGTTCATGAAGGGCGGGCGGTTGCCTTCCTGGCCCCCCGTCTAAAGACCCACGCCGTCCACTTTGTATCCACACTTCGGACACAGGCCGTCCCTTATAGCATAGCTCCTGATGGTGTAACCCATCCTGTCTATCAAGAGTTTGCCGCACGCCGGACAGTTGGTCTTCTCGCCGGGATCCAACGGCACGTTGCCGGTGTACACGTACAACAATCCTTCGTTCAACCCGATCCCGCGCGCCTGCCTCAGAGCCTCCACCTCGGTGGGCGGGAGATCCAGTTCCTTGTACTGAGGATAGAATCTACTCACGTGCCATGGAGTCTCTTTGCCGAGATTGTCCCTGATGAATCGGGCAAGCTCTCTCACTTCAGCAGGATCGTCGTTCAGCGTGGGGATCAGGAGGGTGGTCACCTCCAGCCAGATTCCAAGTTCCTTCATGTAGCGGAGCGTGTCCAGGACTCCTTCGAGCCTGGCCTTGCAGTGATGCAGATAAAAATGGTCGTTGAAAGCCTTGAGATCCACGTTGGCCGCATCCATGAGACCCCTGCAATCGTCCAGCATATCGCGGCTCATGTAGCCGTTGGTTACGAAAACGTTCAGGAGCCCTCGCTTTCTCGCTTCCAGCATGGTGTCTTTGGCCAGTTCATAGTAGATGGTGGGCTCAGTGTAGGTGTAAGAGATGCTTCTGCAGTCGTACTTCACGGCCATGTCCGCAATCTGGGACGGAGAGATGGAGTGGCCCTCGATGCGCCCTTGGTCGTGTGGCATTTGCGATATGGAGAAATTCTGGCAGAAGCTGCACCGGAAATTGCATCCCACCGTCGCGATGGAAAAGGATTTGCTGCCTGGGAAGAAGTGAAACAGGGGCTTCTTCTCGATGGGATCAACGTTGCTGGAGATCACCCTGTCGTAAACAAGCGTGTATAGAGTCCCTTGTCTGTTCTCGCGAACGCCGCATATTCCTCTTTTGCCGTCGTCTATCCGGCAGCCGTGGCGGCACAGACGGCATTTGACCTGGCCCGTCTCGATCTTGTCGTAGAGCAGGGCTTCTTTCATCGTCCCTTCTCCTTGAGGACGGCCGCAAGCCTCGATGCGAGGCCGTCGAAACTCCCGTTGGACATGACCAGCACCACGTCGCGGTCCCGGAGTTCTCCGCCAAGAAACTCAACGATGCGGTCCGTATCTCCGAAGGCCCGGGCCCGTTTACCCAGATCCCGCAAATCTACGGCCAATTGCTCAGAGTTGAACCGGTCGCCTTCCGGAAACTTCTCCGGTTCCCGTGGCTCTCGAAGCACGACGAGGTCAGCTGCACGGAAAGACGAGATATAGTCCTTCTGAAAGACAGCACGCCTGCTGGTGTTGGTCCGGGGCTCGAAAACCGCGACGAGTCTGCGCGCCGGAAATCTCGTCCTTATTGCAGAGCACGTCTCTTTCACCGCGGTGGGGTGGTGAGCAAAGTCGTCAAAGATAAGGACTCCGGATTCTTCGCCAATAATCTCCTGACGTCTCTTGACGCCCTTGAACTCAGTCAGCGCTTCCATCGCTGCCTGGGGCTCTATGCCGGCGAGATCCGCCACGGCGATGGCAGCCGTAGCGTTTAACAAATTGTGAACCCCAACGACCGGAATGGTTCCCTCTGCCGCTCTCTTTCCTTTTCGCAACACGACCGCGTGCATCCCCTCGGGCGTGTCATTGAAGCCGCCAACCGACCAATCCATGGCAGGGTCCAGACCGTAAGTGCAGACCGCTCTGCCGCTCCCGAAAGCGATATCCATCACCCGCGGATCCCCTCCGAAAGCCACAACACATCCATCGGCCGATACCAGCCCTGCAAAGGCCCTGAACTGCTCGACGATGTCCTCTAAACTTGAATATATGTCACCGTGGTCGAACTCGCACGAGGTCACCACCGCGATATCAGGCCGATAGTGAAGAAATTTCGGACTCTTGTCGAAGTAGGCGGTATCGTATTCGTCTCCTTCTACCACGAAGAATCGTCCGTTTCCCAGCCCGTAATTTGATCCGAAATTTACGGGGAGTCCTGCTATCATGAATCCGGGATTCATCCCGCAGCGAGACAGCACCCACGCTGTCATGGAGCTCACCGTTGTCTTGCCGTGGGTTCCCGTAACGACGATTCTTGTCCGATTGCCCATGAAATATTTGTTGAGAGCGCCGGGAAGCGATGTGAAGGGGATGCCGGACGCCTCAAGGGCCTGGGCCTCTGGGTTTGATTTTCTGATTACGTTGCCTACTACCACCAGGTCCGGCCGTGGGCGGAGATTGTCCGAGCTGTAACCTTCCATGACCTTGATGCCCAGGGAGCGGAGGAAATCGCTCATTGGAGGATAAACCCCGTTGTCGGATCCGGTCACCATGCATCCCTGTTCATGGAACATCCCCGCCAGGGATCCCATGGCAGTGCCGCAGATTCCCATCAGGTGGACCCGGACCGGCCGCTGGGGCAGAGGTGTTCCACTTCCATCAAGTTTTTCATGCGATTGCGGCATGGGTGCTGTTGGTACCATCCCCCCTGTCGGGTGTCAAGTAAAGGCAGCCCCACGACTCTTGGGCTAAGGGCCGAGAGTCAGCCAAATCCAATTTGATGAAGTGTCCGGCTATCGGTCGAAAGAGCGTGCTCTATTACCTGGCGAGACCGACAGGGATTTCATGTGGTTTACGAGGGAGTCAGCCTTCCGAGGGCGCGTAGAAGCACCTCTTGGGAGACGTGACCAGTCCCTTCTTCTTCAATGAGTCTATAATCTTGGACACCTCTTTTGAGTCCAGTTCCAGCGACTTGGCCACATCACCCGGTCTCACGGGTTTTCCGGCCTTTTTCATCGCTTCCATGACGGCCTTTTCTTTGTCTTCCATGTGTAAACCTCTTTGTCGAACTGTGGAGCGAGGACTTGCCACGTTTGTTTGCTCGTCAACAGGCATTGTATGACCTGGTACCCCTGTCGCGCAACCCGAAAGAGAGGCTGCTCAAATGTTTGATTGCGTATGCTCGCGGAGTTTGTTTAGAATCGCGTAGACCCAACCCAGTCAGCTTTTCGACAGGAGCGCTACCATGCTTAAGGACTACCCCAAAGAACTAGTGACCAAGGACGGGACACCCATCGTTCTGCGGCCGGTCCAACCCGAGGACGAGGAGCGCCTGGCAGAGCTGTTCGCCCGGATTCCAGAAGACGAACGCTGGTTCCTCAGGGAGGACATAGAGGACCCTGAGGGTCTGCGCCAGTGGATTAGCGATCCGACCTACCGGAAGGTGGTGCCTCTGGTGGCGGTGAAGGAGCCTGACAGGACCATCATCGCCAATGTCCGCATCCACAAGAGAGCTTCGGACTGCCTTCGCCACATAGGCCATCTTAGGATCGTGGTTGATCCTCATTACCGGCAGCAGAGGCTGGGTACGTGGATGCTCCTGGATGCAGTCAAGCTTGCGACCGCTCTGGGGTTGGAGAAGCTGGTCGCGGAATTCGTCGAGGGAGTCGAGGAGGCGGCCATAAAGGCAGCCGGAAAGCTGGACTTTCACCAGGAGGCAGTTCTCAAGGAATACATCAAAGACCGGCAGGGCAACTACCTCAACCTGATAATCATGGTGAAGGACCTCCAGCGCGAGTGGAGCGATTTTTGAAGCAGGAGCCAACTTTATCTTCAGCCGCAGCCGAGTTGGGCCCCGTCATCCTGTTGGCGAGTGCGACGGGAAGACTTGGAATCTATCCGAAATGTCCCTCGTCTTTTTTCAGGGTTGAGCCGGGGTGCCGGCTGTAATCCTTCAGTCACGCGGGGAAAACCGTCGTTGCGAGCGAAGCGAAGCAATCTCCTGAGTCGGACACAGCAAGATTGCTTCGTCGTTTCACTCCTCGCCACGAGAGAGGGCCAATAATACCCCTGCGAGCCTGAATAGTTGCTACCGGCTTTCCAGCTCTGAAGGGCGTATTTTTTGCGCGGTGAAGATGTGGACAAAAGCGCGTCTTTTATGAGTTTGGCTGGGACCTCGAAACTTTTTTTCGCGCTTGAACGGTTGTTCTTCAAAAATAAACCG
>Ga0172371_10006390_pt1 | contig 17169 bp, 13 predicted proteins | sample Lak12m_FD_114543 | JGI IMG/M metagenome (GOLD analysis project Ga0172371, IMG submission 114543) | Freshwater microbial communities from Kabuno Bay, South-Kivu, Congo - kab_022012_12m | ecosystem: Environmental > Aquatic > Freshwater > Lake | place: Democratic Republic of the Congo: South-Kivu...
CGACGCGACAGCGTGACCTGATTCGGGTTGCTCGGGTTCAAGATCCTGGTGCCACAGATTTGTCGCGGCCTAATAACATCTTGAAACCTCATAACTTTTCGCGATGCACTGTAGAAGATGAGTTAGACGGGTCAGGCGAGGATGCCGAGCTCCGATTTCACGTACGATTGGAGCCGTCCGATTACCGCGAGAGCCTCCTTGAGGGTTTGTTTCTCCACATCGGAGAGCTCGGCCGGATCGAGGTAGTTGTTTGGCGGCTGATTCTCTTCAATCAATCTCAATTGATGCACCAACCTGAGCTGCATCTGAAATTCGTACGCATCACGAGTCTCAAGGTACATTCCTCGCGGAATGTGATCGTCCTTCGCGAGTGCCTCAATTCTCTCCAGAGTGTTGGTCTCCTTAATTCCGTGACGCAAGGACATCAGTCGGGCAAAGTTGACGAATGGCGTCAATCCTTGTGTTTTCAGGTCTATGCAGTTCTTGTATTTCCCTTCCTTCTCGACGAGGAAACCTTTGAAAAGAGTAAGAGGGGTCCTGCCCGCAAGGAAGTTTTTCGCCAAATGGAGGAGGAAAATGGCTTTGGACGCCGCTCGTAAAGTCAGGTAATCTCTCAGATCCTCTCCAAAGTCCATTCTCCCGTATACCGGTCGAAAGTCAAAGAAGATCGTTGCCTTCAGGACCTCTTCCGGCTCGGGAGTGTCCATCCACTGGTTGAAATAGCCTCGCCATTCCCGATACGGTTTCCGCCATCGTGGATTGGAAGCCATCATCTTTCCCGGGCACAACGGGTAACCGCACGCCTCGAGATGGTGTATGACCTCATTTCCAAATTTGCGGAAATAGAGTCTCGCGGTCTTAACGGCCTCGGGATCGTCCGGCGGTGTCTGATAGATGAGGGCATTGTCCTGGTCCGTTTTGAACGTCTGCTCTCTGCGCCCTTCACTCCCGAAGGTGATCCAACAGAACGGTTGGGCAGCGGGTCCCATTTCCGCATCCACCATGGTGAGCAAACGATCGACGATTTGATCGTTGAGCATGCTGATGATGCGGGTAGTGTTGTTGGCTCGGGCTCCTTCTTCAACGAGAGACCTCACGACGCGGGGAATCTTCGCGGACAGCGAATACAGGCCCTCAACGGTCCGTTGGCTCTCGATTTCACGAAAGAGGTACAACGGCGAAGCGCCGGCCTGGAGCATGAAGTCGCGCACGCTCACCACTCCGACGATCTCATTGCCCCGTTCTACCGCAAGGTGGTAGACCCGCTCTTTCATCATGTGCAGCAGGGCATCGAACCAACGCATGTGGTACTCAATTCTCTTCACCGGAGACGACATGATGGTTGCCACGGGGGCGCCGTAGTCATGGCCCGTAGCCACCACTTTCTTGCGGAGGTCCTTGTCGGTGACGATACCCACTACCTCGCCACTTGCATCCTGAATCAGGACAGATCCGATCTCCAGTTCCGACATGCGCTTGGCCGCTTGTTGAATCGTTTGTGATGCATGCATGAATTCAGGAGGTCGTCCAATCACCTCACCCACATGTCTGCCGTGCAGATGGAATCCGTCTGGCGGGCTCTCGCCGGTCTTGCCTGCCCTGATTTGCGCGTATGCCGTGGTGGCAAGGTCGTCAGAAAATGTTTTGAGATAATGCTGAGAGAACTGAGGGTGATTGTGTATGAGATCCAGGAAGGCTTCTTTCTCGAGAGCGAAGCAGACGCAGTCCTCGACGGTCTCGACGCTGAAATTGGCCTTGGAGCCTCGTATAATCGCCAGAGCCCCGAAATAGCCTCCTTCTCCACGAAAATCCAGGTGCGTGACCGTTCCATCGGCACTCGTGAGATAGGTTTTCAGGCGACCGCTCTCTATCAAATAGAAGTGGTCAACATCGTCCACATCTTGATGAAACACGATCGTTCCGCCGGGAAACGAGACTCTGGAAAAGCGTTGCGCCAGTTGCCGGAGGCTTTCATCGTCGAGGGTGGTGAAGGGAACGATGTTTCTGAGGAATTCGGTCAACGTTTCCGGGTCGGCCCCGGGTGCATCATGGGCTGTTGGCATGGTACGTACTCCGCGAAAGTCAGCCAGTAAGCTGTCTCAAACGTCAGTCCTGAGTCGAAATCGTGGGACGATCCGGAATGACCGATTCCTTGGGTGGCCTTCGTAGCACGATTACCAGCCGGACGCGGGTTTTGCAATAGTTTCCTCACAGATCGATTCGGATATCCGTTGACGATCTCCCGCAGACGCGAGCGGTTTTGTAGGGCGCGACCCGCAGCTCGCGCCCTACCCTTTCACCAGCCTTCCGGATCGCGAGCACCAAGCGGCGACCAGCGGAAGCCGCCAATATATTGAAAGTTTTTGGAAGGGGGGTGCGGGGGGAGGACCTTTTTTCAAAAAGGTCTCCCCCCGCATTCCCTTTTCATACTATCCCCTCTTCACGCCCGAACCGTCACGCCGTCGAACCATTTTTCCACAAGCTCCATCACCGCTTCGGGCTCCTCCACGCGAAAAACCTGCCGCCGAAATGTCGCACCTTCGGCCAAGCCCTTTGAATACCAGGCCAGATGTTTCCGCATCCGCCAGACGGCCCGCAGGGGTTCCAGCGCTTCCAGTTGATAGCGGAAGTGCGTGCGAATCACCTCCAGAACCGATATTGTCCGCTCTTCCAACGACACCCCGTGCGCGAAGGCATTGAGTATCCTCCCCGGCATCCAGGGCCTGCCAAGAGCTCCCCGACCCACCATGACTCCTTCGCATCCGGATTGATTTACCATCTCCATCGCATCGTGAACCCCGGTGATCCCTCCGTTTCCGATCACGGGGATTCGAACGGCATTCTTGACCTCACCCAGGATGTCCATCGAAGCCGGGCCCGAGTGCCGGACGGATCGGCTGCGGGAATGGACGATCACCGCATCCGCGCCTTCGGCTTCCATGGCCCGCGCGAACTCCGGAGCATTCCTATTCTGTTCATTCCACCCCGATCGGATTTTGACGGTGAGCGCTACCGGCGCTGCTTGGCGCACGGACCGAACAATACGAGCAGCGAGCCGGGCGTTCTGCATCAAAGCGGCGCCGGCCCCCTTGAAGACAATCTTTCGCGCGGGGCATCCCATGTTGATATCGAGCGCCACTGCACCGTGATCCACCACCACCCGCGCTGCCTCTGCTATCACATCAGGATCACTACCATAAATCTGGAAAACCGTGGGCACCACATGTCCGTCCAGATCCTTGGTTCGGAACACGTGCCGATTCTTGACGAGCCCCTGGGCGCTCATCATCTCTGTCCAGACTGCCGATACGCCGAACTGTTGCACAACTTTCCGGAACGTCGAATCCGTGATACCGGCCATGGGCGCCAGAAAGACGTTGCCGTCGACATCGAGTGTCCCTATTTTCATCTCGTACGCGACCTCTTTATCATGTCACCAACATGGTGGTGACAATGCCCGCGCTCGCCACGTGGCATGAATTCCTCGATGCGTTTGCCAGGATTCCCAAGGCTCAGCAGACGAAGTGCTACGTTTCCTATACACGGTCACGGATGATAGCCCCCGAGATTGCTTCGCTTCGCTCGCAATGACAACTTACGAGAGTGTCATTGCGAGGAGCGTAGCGACGAAGCAATCCCAGCGCGACGGAAATACCCGACTGTATCTGTGAAACGGTGTACTAAGGTGAGAGATTTCAGCGGCAATTTCATGGCTCATCCGGCGTCGTATGGGGATTCGTCACGGTGATAGTCTTGGGTGCATACGGGATGACATCATTCCGCAACACATCGGCGGCGTACGCCAGAGCAGCCGTGATCGCTTCCCGAGTGAGGCGGGGGTGAGCCTCGAGGATCTGTTCGGGAGTCTCCCCTGCGGCGAGCTTATCGATAATCGACTCCACCGTGATGCGAGTGCCTGCTATGACGGGTTTTCCCATCATGATGTTCGGATCTGATTGGATAAGATCTCTGTACATGTCCGGAGAATCCTCACTTCCTCCGCGATTATATTACCGCAACTACGTCCTTCCCGCAATGCGTGTATTGCATGTGCCGCAGCACCGGCCACGAACTGAGCCCCCGCGATTGGACCACCGGAATTCAAGAATCCAAAGAAGGCCCGCGGACCGAGCCTTGACGACTCGGACCGCAGGATTGCCCTTGAGACAATGGGAAGGGTTACGGGCTAATCGGGCCTGTCGTGGAACTGGCCCCGAATTCGACAGCAGGCCCCGGAAAATATCCGCGGCCACGGACCCAGCTCGGAACCGAAAGATACACGCTGCCGTCGTAGTAGCCGGGCGAATCCCTGTAGCAAAGAGCTTCGCCGGAGAACGGAACCGACTCGGAGGCCGCAGTCTTTCTTCCCAACTGGCCGCGGGATTGTGATCGCGGTCGCCGCTCAGAAAGAAGCTCCGGCCTTTTATGGTCCTCCCGGCCGAACCACCGTCGAAGAGATTGACACCATTGAAAATCGTGTGTAACCATGCGCTTGGTAGTCTGCGTTCCGGGGATCGGCATCCGCCGCATTGAAGTTCGCAATCTGGACAGGAACATCACCTGTGTACGTTCGATGCTGAAGAGAGTGGGCAGTAGTCACATGAGACTTTCGAACAATTCCGGGAATAATCACCTGAAAGGGGGTACCCTTCTCACGGTGTTTACGGCTTTCGTAATTACCATGATGATCGTGATTTCACCGAGCGCAATTCTTGCCAACGATTCAACCGCCCGTCTCGCCGCGGGAGGGATAGAGTTGGTCAAGAACGAGCATATACGAATGCTCGAAGAGGTACTTGAGATTTCCCCAAAGAAGGTGAAGGTCAAATACCGATTTCTGAACGAAGCTGATCATGGTATCGACACGTTGGTGGCATTTCCCCTGCCCTTTTATAGTGGCATTGCTCATGCAAATGTTTCAATCGGTGATCCGAGCATAATTTTTGCAACGTTCAAGGTTTTGGTAAATGGCAAGCCGGTGATAACAAGATCTGAACGTAAGGCTCTTTTAGACGGCCACGATATTACTGATCGATTACGCAAACTTGGTTTGTCCGATCAAGAAATATTCTTTGATGTTTCCGACGCAGAACGAGGAGATCTATGGACAAAACTAGAACGATTCAAAATCAAGATCGGTAATTGGTGGGATATCTCCCGGACTTTTTTCTGGCATATGAGCTTTCCTGCGAGAAAAGAAACTGCCGTTAGCCAAGAGTACGCGCCCGCGACTGGTGCGGGATGGGCGATACTCCGTCAACGAGAAGGCGCTGACCAATTCAAGGAAGGTTTGGAAGAATTATGGAGTTCTTTCACCGGCAAGGACGATAATGAAGACTGTCTTGACGCGATTACGAAGCGGGCAATCGCAAACCGAGTGAAAGCAACGCTGGCCAAAGGTGCGGAATCAGTCGACTTCAAGTATGATAGTGTCGAATACATCCTCGGAACGGGACGCAATTGGAAAGGACCAATCGGCGATTTCACCTTGAGACTGATAAAAGAAAAGCCCGAGCAGTTTGTGTCGGTGTGCTTTCCCGGCAAACCTGAAAAGATCAGCCCGACGGTGTATGAATTCCGCCAGAAGGATTTCGTGCCTCAAGACTCTCTCGTCGTGTATTTCTACGCGGTTGACGGGGAAGTGGTGTCTCCCCGTTGAGCCGGCCATGTAATTCCGGTAATTGTTCACCGTGAATTCAGGTCCTCACCCCCAACCCCCTCTCCAAGTTTGGAGAGGGGGCTTCTGATCCCCCTTCCTCAAACTTGGGGAAGGGGTAGGGGACGTAGGGCAAGGCGCTTGCTGTGTTGTTCAAGCAACAATCGAGGTGAACGGTTACCTCTTCTGATTCCCAATCAGTCATGTCGGGTGGAAGACAGATCTCCGGACTTCCCGCTGTCGGAGCAGAGCATGACCCAGGACCGCGAAGGTACCGAACTGGCAAAATTCCAGGCATTCTACGACGTGGCTGTTGCCATGACCGCGGACAGGAGTCTTGACGAAAGCCTCCTGCTGGTCGTGAACAAGGCACGGGAGCTCCTCAACGGAGACACGGCCTACATCGCGTTACGTGATGACGAGAAGCGCGACGTGTACATCCACACGGTATGCGGTATCCGCACCGAGGAATTCAATAGAATTCGCGTGCCTTTCGGAGCGAGTATCGGAGGAAGGATCGCGCAGAGCGGCCAACCCTACATCGTCGAGGACTATTTCAAAGAGACCGAGCCGCTGCTCCACGATCTGGTCCGGGCGGAGGGGCTCGTTTCCGGGGTTGCCGTGCCCGTCCAAGTGGGAGGGAGAAACCTCGGGGTGCTCTACGTCTTCAATCGGACCCCGACAACCTTCACCGAATCCGATGTGGATACGCTTTCTCTCCTGGGAAATCTCGCGGCGGTCGAAATAACGAGAGACTACACAAAGTCCCAGTTGCGCCAGGCCCGGGACGAGCTCGAACATCGCGTAGAAGTTCGGACCGCCGAGCTCCAGGCATCCAACGAGCACCTGCGGAAAGAGATCGCGCAACGAGAGTCCGCGGAAAAGGCCTTACGTGAATCGGAAGAAAAGAACCGGCTGGTGGTTCAAAACGCTCACGAAGGGATTTTCATCGCGTCGGGCGGCAGGTTTCGTTTCGTCAATCCCCGCATCGTGGAGATCGTCGGGCATTCCGAGGACGAGCTGCTTTCGAGGCCCTTCACCGACTTCATCCATCCCGATGACGGAGGACTGGTCCTCGAACGCCACTACCGGCGACTGCAAGGGGACTTCGTTCCCCGGCGCTATCCCTTTCGCATGGTCGACCGACAGGGGAACGTCACCTGGGTGGAGATCAACACAGCCCTGATTACGTGGGAAGAAGCGCCCGCGGTGCTCGGGTTCATGGTGGACATTACCGATCGGCGGTCCATGGAGAAGGAGCTTTGGGAACACCGCCACCACCTCAAGGAAATGGTGGCCGAACGAACCGCTGAGCTTCATCACGCCAATGAACGGCTCCTCCTTGAAATCGCCGAGCGCAACAAAGCCGAGGAGGCGCTAGGCCGCAATCGCCAGATGCTCCACAACATCCTCACAGCCTCACCCATCGGGATCGGCTATTTCGAGGACGGATGCGTGAAGTGGACCAATCAAGCCATGGCCGACATGTTCGGCGAGGACTGGGAAACCGCGGCTCGAAAATGGTCTCCCGTCGACTTCTATGCAGGGGAGGACGAATTCCGGCGGGTCCGGGAAATATTCTACCAGAATCTTGGGGAGGACAAGTCGACCCAGACGGACGCGAAGTTCAGGCGCAGGGACGGGACCCTGTTCGACGGTCAGATCCACATAAGCGCTCTCGATCCCAGGAATCCGAGGAAAGGGACCATTGCGACGATCTCCGACATCTCAGGAAGAAAAATGGCCGAACAGGCTGTCCGGGAAAGCGAGGAACGGTACCGAGGGCTGTACATCGAGTCCGTCAGGGCGCAGGAGTTGTATCGGTCTTTGCTCAATTCATCCGCGGACGCCATTGTCGTCTATGACACGGAGGGTCGAGTACGGTACGTCAGTGATTCGTTCACCGCGATGTTCGGGTGGACCTTGAGCGAGCTTGAAGGCGGGCAGCTCGAGTACGTGCCCGAATCGGAGCGGCAAGCCACGATTACCAAGATTCAAGGGGTGCTCGACAGCGGCATGCCTGACAGCGGATTCGAGACGAAACGGCTCACCAGGGACGGCCGGGTGCTCGACACCAGCATCAGCGCATCTCAATATCACGATCATGAAGGGAATGCCGCGGGCATGCTGGTTATCCTGCGCGACATCACGGCCCGCAAACAAGCTGAGCAGGCCCTCGCCCAATCGGAAAAACAGCTCCGGTTGCTGTCCGCTCAGCTCCTCACGGCCCAAGAGAATGAACGGAAGCGTGTGGCACGCGATTTACATGACGGAATCGGGCAATCATTGACCGCCATCAAGTTTCGCCTGGAAAACGCTATGCGGCATATGGACGAAGAAGCCCCGGGTGGTATCGAGGAATCGTTGCGGCCCATCATCCCGGTGATCCAGGACGCCATCCTCGAGGTGCGAAGAATCTCGATGGACCTCCGTCCCTCAATCCTGGACGACCTGGGAATCCTGGTCACCATAACATGGTTTTGCCGTGAATTTTCAGCTACATACTCGTCAATTGCCATCGAGAAACAGATCGAGCTTGAAGAGCAGGAAATTCCCGAGCCTTTGAAAATCGTCATATTCAGGATTCTTCAGGAAGCGCTCAACAATGTGGCCAAACATGGCAATGCCGACTTGGTGAAGCTCTCCCTTGCGAAGACGGCAGGTCGGATCGAGCTCGTTATCGAGGACAACGGGATCGGATTCAGGTCCGACGGTGCTCCGAACGATAAGACCGTCCCCAGGGGCTTTGGCCTGGCAAGCATGAGGGAACGCACCGAATCACTCGGCGGCTCCTTTGAGGTGGAGTCCACGTGCTGCCATGGAACGATCATACGGGCATCGTGGGCTGATAGGAGCTCGCGCTGAGTACCGGATGGCGTAAATACGGTGACGTATTCGCGTAGGAATGTGGTGAACCTTCCAAGGCGGTATGTCCTCGAAGGCTTTGGTGGGACAGGCATCTTGCCTGTCATTCTTTGACAAGTGTGGTGCCGGTGGCCTGGATGCCGCACCCCCACAAGGAATCCACTTCAAGCCCTACCCCCCGATAAGCCCCTTCTGAGCCGCAAACGCAGTCACCGCGGACACGCTGTGCAGGTCGAGCTTCCTCATGAGGTTCGCGCGGTGTTTTTCCGCGGTTTTTGCACTGATACCCAGGAAGTCCGCGATCTCCTTTGTTTTGTAACCTTCCGCGATGAGCTTCAAGGTCTCCCGTTCTCTCGCGGTGAGCGTATCCCAGGCTGACTTGACCTTGAGGGTGCGCGTCCCCTGGAGATACCCTTCCAGAATCGTCTCGGAGATCGAAGGGCTCAGGTAGGGTTTTCCCCTCAAGACCGTCTTGATGGCAATGAGAAGCTCCTGGGAGGTGGCGTCCTTCAGGACGTACCCGTGTGCCCCGGCTTCGAGGGTCGCGGTGATGTATTCGTTATTGCTGTGGACCGTCAAGACGAGGATTCTCGTATCGGGAGCGCGTTTCCTTATTTCCCGGATGGCCTCAAGGCCGTGCACTCTCGGCATGGAAAGGTCCATAAGGATGACGTCGGGTAACAGCTTCTCCGCGGATCGGACCGCTTCCCGGCCGTCTTGGGCTTCGCCTACGACTTCAAGATCCGGATCGGCCGAGAGAAGCATCTTGAGCCCTTCCCGGAGGATCGTGTGATCTTCGGCTATGACGATGCGGTATTTCTTCGGCATCGGCGGTACTCGGAGTTCTCGGCTCCAATGCCAAGAGCCGGTTTATGGTTGTTTCCAAAACCAATGCCCGATTGCGGAGAATAATCCCGGTAGGGGCAGACCCGTGGAACCTGTCTCAAAAACTGCGTTGGGACAGTAATCGTGTTACAGAGACCGCCCAAATTCGGCTTTGGGTGGCCCGGACGTTACACGTCCGGGTCGCGCAGCGACAAGAGGTCCGGACCTCTTGTGCCTTCGGCACCTGGACGTATAACGTCCAGGCCACCTCCGACCTCGCTGATTCGGGATCGTGCCACGACTTAGCCCCACAAAAGAATTCTGAGACACTTTCCGTGCGTCTGCCCCTGGACAAGGGCGCACACACGGGTGCGCCCCTACCGTGGGTGCTCCTTTCGGTAAACGCCCTCGCTCATTCGGACAGAACCTTTGGCAACGGCAGTACACGACACAATGGCCCGTTCCGGATTGCAAGTGTAGCTCATTTCAGGCGCCCCGACAAAGGGCAGGTCGGGCCGGTCGGAAAAATACCGTGTTTATCCCTGGAATGTGGAGTCTTACGCCCATAGCAATGCGCCGGAACTAAGCGGACAATGATCGCCAATAGGTCCGGATTTCCCCGGCCACTCCTCAGCGCATACGATGCGGCGACCGACGGGAGCCGCGGATGAATGAAAAGTCTTTGGAAGGGGGGTGCGGGGGGAGGACCTTTTTCCAAAAAGGTCTCCTCCCGCATCCGCCTTTTCAAAAGGTTTTTCAATATGTGGGCGGCTACCGGCTGGATAGGGCAAGATGTTCACCACGTTGATTGTCGAGGATAATCCCACCTTCCGGAAATCGCTTGCGGAGATGCTGCAAGACCGCTTTCGCGGCATGCGCGTCCTGGAAGCCGCGGACGGTGTGGAGGCCGCGGCCGTGATTGCGGCCGCGTTGCCTGACCTCATACTCATGGACGTCAGGCTCCCCGGCGAGGGGGGCCTCGATCTCACCCGCAGAATTAAACAGGAGCACCCGGAGCTCACGGTGATTATTCTGACCAACTATGATCTCGAGGAATATCGCGACGCTGCCCGGCGGTACGGAGCGGATTTCTTCATGCCGAAAGGGTCGTCAACGTGGGAGGAGATCATTCGTCTCGTCGAGCTGATCTCGTTGAAGGAATCGCTCACGCCTGGCCCTGCACCGTGACGACCGAAAGAAATACGGCCCGTTTACACGGGAAATACCATGTTCGCCCCATAGACCCATTCGGCCGGGCTCGGCATAGTGGGTCCGACAAAGCCTGGGACCATAAAGACATGAGCACTATAGTGGAGCGCATAGGAAATCTCGGAATACTTCTAGCTGCATATCGACGAAGAATCAAAGTCTTTTCAAGATGCGCGCTCCACTATCCGTCGGCCATAACCATGAGATTCCGAGAAGTTGTGGATGATCGCCACGCAAGGATCTGACTCAATGTCGACGAAGTCTCACTGGCTTTCCCGTACGTGAAGAGTGCCGCGAATTTCAATGAGCGGCACTGTATAGGCGCATCCGCGTGGATCGCAATGTCGGGTGGAGAAGAGCCGTGGATATCTTCCTTCAAATCATCGTGAGCGGTCTTGCCGCCGGCGGAGTGTACGGACTCATCGCCCTGGGGTTTGTGCTCATTTACAAAGCGACCAGCGTCCTGAACCTGGCAACCGGTGAATTCATGACCCTGGGGGCTTTTGTGTGCCTCACCATCATGACACAATGCTCCGCGCCGTTCTGGGTCTCATTCCCTGCCACGCTGGCTTTCGCGGCCGTGCTCGGGATTGTCATCGAGCGGATCGTCCTGAGACCGCTCATCGGAGAGCCCATCATCGCGGTGATCATGGTCACCATCGGGCTCGGGAGCATCCTCAAGGGCCTCACGCACATGATCTGGTCGCCGGAATTTCGTTCCTTCCCTCAGATATTCCCCCCGCAACCCTTGGACCTGGGATTCGCTATTGTGCCTTCCGGGCTTTTGTGGGGTTTCATCTTTGCGCTGCTATTCACCGGAATCTTTGCCTTCGTTTTTCGGTACACCCGCACCGGTCTTGCCATGAGGGCCACCGCCGCCAATCAGCAGGCAGCGCTCTCCATGGGGATCAGCGTGAAGGGGGTATTCGCGCTCTCCTGGAGTTTTGCAGCAATCACCGCCGCGGTGGGTGGAATCATCATCGGCAACATCAGCGGCATCAGCATACACCTGGGGCACATCGGTCTTAAAGTCCTTGCGGTCATCATCCTGGGAGGCCTGGACAGCATCTTCGGAGCTATTCTGGGCGGGTTCATCATCGGTATTCTCGAAAACCTGGCCGGCGTCTACCTGGACTCTCTGGTGGGTGGCGGCACCAAGGAAGTTGTGCCGTTCGTCGTCCTCGTCATCATCCTGATGATCCGACCGTACGGCATGTTCGGGAGACCCTTTATCGAGCGGGTATAGCGGCTCGGCGGTTGCAGATGGAAAATGCGCCTCATCTTTGCGCGGAAGGGACGGAGGATCTTCACAGCCGGGATGCCGGGCGGTCCGTCTTGTATGGAATCGAATTGGAATAGACTTCATGGGAGCCGTTGGGCTTCCGCGGAATAGAAGGTTACCCATGCGTTGCGGCGACTTCAAAGAATCGTATCTGGAAGACGAAAAAATTTTTCAGACCTGGTGGGTGAAGGCATGGCTCGGCATCCTCCTCGTTTTCCTCATCTGTTTGCCGCTGATTGACAACGCTTACGTTATGTACATCGCCAACATCATCGGCTTCGCCATTATCGGCGCGGTCGGACTGAACCTCCTGACAGGGTTCACCGGTCAGATTTCTCTCGGGCACGCGGCTTTCATTGGAGTCGGCGGATACACCACCGCTATCCTGATGACCCGCGTGGGGTTGCCCTTCTGGCTGGCATTGCCCGCGGCAGGGCTCGTTGCCGCGGCCGTGGGAATGGTGATCGGCATTCCTTCCCTCAGAGTGAAGGGTCTCTACCTGGTGATTTCCACGCTGGCCGCACAATTCATCCTGGAATACGTGTTCATGCACTGGGAGTCGATGACGTACGGGATCCGCGGCATCAACGTCCCGCCACCGCATATCGGCAGTTTTGTCTTCGATACGGAGAAGAGCTTCTATTACGTGACGCTGGTCATGGTCGTGGTGGGGGTGGGGTTCGCCCGGAACCTTGTACGCACGAAATGGGGCCGAGCATTCGTCGCTATTCGCGACCGAGACCTCGCCGCAGAGATCATGGGCATCAGCCTTTTTCGTTACAAGCTGGTCGCGTTCGGCCTCAGTTCCTTCTATGCAGGGATCGCCGGCGGATTGTGGGTCGCCTTCATGAAGGTGGTCACGCCGGAACATTTTCCATTTTATCTATCGATCCAATATCTTGCCATGGTTATCGTGGGAGGGCTCGGCAGCATTCTCGGGTCCATTTTCGGGGCCATATTCATGACGCTGGTCCCTGAACTGCTCAACGTGGCGACGGGGTACGCGAAGGCATCGTTTCCCGGCCTGGACCAGCTCTTCCTGCCCCTGAAGGAAGTGATCTTCGGCTCGCTCATCGTTTCGTTCCTCATCTTCGAGCCTCACGGTCTTGCGGAGATCTGGCGCCGCGTGAAAACCTTCTTCTCCCTCTGGCCGTTTTCGTACTGATGTCCGTGGGGAGAGCTCAATGATCAAAACACGAAGACACCAAGGGAACCGATCCCGGTGGACGGTTAGCTGAAAGGCTTTCATCAACACAATACCCGCGTTGGCCGAGGCAGGAAGCTCGCTCGCTTCGGAGGACGCACAGCCGTCGGACAAAAGGCTGAAAAGGAGGCAACAATGGGGGAGAGAGGACTGAAAACCGTCGTATTAGTGATTCTTGCTCTGTCGCTTCTGGCCGGGATTGCGCTCGCCCAGGAGGAGATCAAGATCGGCGCGGTGCAGCCGATTACCGGTCGTTTCGCATTTGCCGGGGTAAACATCAATGCGGGCCTCGAAGATGCCCTCATGATGGCCAACGAAGCGGGAGGCATCAACGGCAAGAAGATCAAGTACATCATGGAAGACGGCCAGTATCAGCTTGATGTGGCTACCGCGGCGTTCAAGCGCATCATGGCCCGTGACAACCCCCTGGTGATGTACGGCGAGAGCACCGGACTCGGCAAAGCCATGGCGCCGGACATTCGGAATCGGTACAAGATCCTGTACAGCTCCACGTCGTTCTCCAGCGAACTGGCGGATGAGGCCATGTACCCCTCCATCTTCGTTCCGGGACCCACGTACGGGGACATGCTCGGAATCTTGCTGAAGTACATCGCCCATGAGAAGCCGGGAGCCAAGGTGGCTTTCTTCTACAGCGACACCGAATTCGGCAAAGATCCCATCCCCTTCGGCCGCCTCATGTGCCAGCGGCTGAAACTTGACCTGGTGGCCGAAGAAGTGGCCCAAGTCGGCGCGGTTGACGTTACCTCGCAGGTCCTCGATCTCAAACGAAAGAGCCCGGACTATGTCATCTTCCAGGGGTTCGTGATGACGCCTGTGGCGACGGTGATCAAGCAGTGTCGCGACTTCGGCATGAAGTGCCAGTTCATGGGGACTTTCTGGGGCGCCACAAAAATGCTCCTCGACAACCTCGGACCCTTGGCCGAAGGATACTTGGCGGTGAACCCGTACATGTACTGGTGGAACGACGATGTCCCGATGATCAAGAAGATCAAGGAGTACACCGCGAAGAAGTATCCGAGCGTGACCTATCGGGACAATTCGTACATGCAGGGATTCATGACGGGACTCCTCTTCGTGGAATGCTTGAAACGGGCGGACGCGGCCGGTCAACTCAACTATGACGGACTTGTGAAGGCCCTCCAGTCATTGAAGGATTTCGATTCCGGCGGCCTGTCGGCTCCGCTCACCATTCAGAACAACAGATTCCCGATCGCACGGGTCTGGAAAGCCAACGTCGAGAAGAAGATCTTCGAGCCCGTGTCGGACTGGATCAGCCTCAGGAAGGAATGATGGGACGGCCATGAGTACCACGCTCCCCCGTCTTCTGCTTGAAAACGCCCGCACGCTGGGCCGCGAGAAAGTGGCTCTCCGAGAGAAGGAGTTCGGTATATGGCAGTCCGTGACATGGCAGGAGTATCTTGCCAATGTCGAGGACTTTGCCCTCGGGCTCCTCACTCTCGGTTATGAGCCGGGAGACAAGCTCGCAATCCTCGGCGACAACCGGCCCGAATGGCTCTATGCAGAGCTTGCGGTTCAGTCTCTGGGCGGCGCCGCCGTCGGGATCTTTCCCGACAGTCACCTCGACCAGGTGAAATACATCATAGACCACTCGGATGCCGTCTTCTTCATGGTTGAAGATCAGGAGCAGACGGACAAGTTCCTGGAGATCGCGAATCAATGTCCCAAGGTCAGGCATGTGATCGTTGATGACATGAAAGGCATGCGGCATTACAACGATCCCCTTCTCATCTCTTTCAAAGCCGTTCGGGAGATGGGCCGAGAACTGGCGCACACGGAACCGGGCCGCTTTGCCCGTCACGTTGACCAGGTTACCGAGGATACCGTCGCGCTTCTCGCCTACACCTCGGGAACCACGGGATTGCCCAAAGGAGCGATGCTCACCCATCGCAATCTGATCAAGATGGCCGCCAACTACGACACAATAGATCCGGCCTTTCCCACGGACAATGAAGTGTCGTTCCTGCCCTTGCCGTGGATCGGAGAGCAGATGACTGCGGTATCCTGGCATCTGCTCAAGGGCTTTACGGTGAATTTCCCGGAGAAACCGGAAACTGTCGCGGAGAACATCCGTGAGATCGGCCCGAACATTCTGTTTGCTCCGCCGCGGTTTTGGGAAAAGATATGTTCGGACACTCAGGTGAAAATCCAGGACGCGGTATGGATCAAGCGCTTTTTCTATAAGCTGTGCATGCCGGTGGGCTACAAGATGGCGGAACGGAGGCTTGCAAACCGGAGCGCGGGCCTCTTCCTGGCGGTGATTGACCGGCTCTGTTATCTCCTCGTCTTCCGTTCCCTGAAGAACTACCTGGGGCTGGGGCATCTTCGGAACGTTTACACGGGAGGCGCGGCGCTCGGACCGGAAATCTTTCACCTGTTTCAGGCCCTTGGTGTCAACATCAAGCAGCTCTACGGGCAGACCGAGACCGCCGGCATCGCTGTTGCCCATCGCAACGGCGACATCAAGCTCACTACCGTGGGAAAACCTATCCCTGAGACTGAGGTCGCCATTTCGGACACTGGTGAGATCATCGTCAGCGGGCCCACGGTCTTCGCTGGCTACTACAAGAACGAAGAAGCGACTAGGAAGACTCTCATCGACGGCCGGCTCCACACCGGTGACCAGGGGATATTTGACGAGGACGGCCATCTGGTCATGATCGACCGGATGAAAGACGTGATGACCCTGACGGACGGCACGAAATTCTCGCCACAGCTCATCGAGAATAAGCTCAAGTTCAGCATGTACATTTCCGAGGCCGTCGTTGTGGGACAAACCAGGCCATTCGTCGCGGCCATGATCAACATGGACATGGGAAATGTAGGCAAGTGGGCGGAAAACAGAAAGATAACCTATACCACGTACACCGATCTCTCGCAGAAGAGCGAGGTATACGATCTTATCGCGGCCGAGATAGCCAGCGTAAACGACTCGTTGCCGAAGGTCGCACAGGTCAAGAAGTTCGTCATGCTCCACAAGGAGCTCGACGCAGACGACGACGAGATGACGCGGACACGGAAGATCCGGAGATCGTTTGTGGAGGAGCGATACCGTCATCTCGTGGAGGCGCTCTATGATGTTCACGACACCCTTGAGGTGATCTCGGACATCAAGTATCGAGATGGCAAGGAGTTCCGAATGCAAACGTCCGTGCGCATCAAAGAAGTCCCAACCCTTGAGCGGTAATGAGGCCGGAATCCCATGACAAGCCCTGAGACAATCCAAGGTGCGAATGATTTCCAGCTTGAAGTGACCGGTCTGTTCCTCAAGTTTGGTGGGGTCAATGTTCTGACCAATGTCACGACCGGCGTGAAAAAGCACGAAATCTTCGCCATCATCGGCCCCAACGGCGCGGGCAAGACGTGCCTTCTCAACTGCATCAACCGGTTCTATCAACCGAGTCAGGGGAAAATCGTCTTTGAAGGTGAGGACATTACCCGTCGAGCGACGCATCAGATTGCAGGTTTGGGCATCGCCCGCACCTTCCAGAACGTTGAGTTGTTCAAGGGTATGACCGTCATTGACAACATCAAGCTCGGGCGGCATGTGCATCTGAGCACGGGGATTTTATCCGCCGGATGTTACTTCGGCGTGGCCCGCCGGACAGAACTGGCGCTGCGCAAGGAGATCGAGGAGTCGATCGTCGACTTGCTGGAGATCGAGCATATCCGCAAGAAGACGGTGGGGACGTTGCCGTACGGCCTCCAAAAGAGGGTGGAACTTGCACGAGCGCTGGCCATAAAGCCGAAAATTCTTCTGCTCGACGAGCCCGTCACCGGCATGAATCTGGAAGAAACCGAGGACATGGCTCGATTCATTCTGGATATCCACGATGAGTGGGGCGTTACCATTGTCCTGATCGAGCACGACATGGGAGTGGTCATGGACATTTCCGACCGGGTCTGCGTCCTCGATTTCGGTGTGAAAATCGCCGAGGGACTGCCCAACGAGATCCGCCACAACGAAACGGTGATCAAGGCCTACCTGGGCGAAAAAGACCTGGCCTATTCGCGATTGGGCGCGTGAATCTGGGGAAGACCTTCTTGAAAGAAGGTCCTCCCCAGACCCCTCTCCAAGAACTTCTATTA
>Ga0172371_10006391_pt1 | contig 17169 bp, 13 predicted proteins | sample Lak12m_FD_114543 | JGI IMG/M metagenome (GOLD analysis project Ga0172371, IMG submission 114543) | Freshwater microbial communities from Kabuno Bay, South-Kivu, Congo - kab_022012_12m | ecosystem: Environmental > Aquatic > Freshwater > Lake | place: Democratic Republic of the Congo: South-Kivu...
GCCTACCGGGCCCTCGACTTCTGTGCCGATTGCCGGTGGCCCGCCTTTCTGGAGAGGTATCTGCGATGACCGACAGCGCCAACAACAACGACCGCTACAACCGACTCCTCCTGGAGAGTATCGGAAAGCTATCCGGTCAGACCGAAGAGCTGAACCACCGTTACGCTGCCCTGGACAAGACGATCTGCCTCCTGAAACAGGCATACGAAGCCAGCCTCCAGGCCGATCACCAGGTCATGGCGGATCTCCTCGCCCAGGTACGGCGGATTACCACCATCGTCGAAGACCTAGGCTGCCAGGATCACGCCCGCCGCCTCCACGACTTCCAACACCGGATCACCGCCCTGGAGGCCTATGTCACCCCGTCGAAGTGGGCGACCCGGTTCATCGCCGCCTTCTTCCAGAAGACAGGCTGGATTTTCGGCGCCCTGATCATCGGCTCGATCGGCTACGCGATTTACCAGGTCGCCGTTGCTCTTCTCAGGAGGTACTGAGGTCCGTTTTTATGAGGTGGCGTCAAGGCCACCCACCCCGGCCCGCATGAAGCGGTCGGTTATTTCAAAAAAGGAGGACCAAAACATGGCAAAAGCAAGCAGAGTCGGAAGGACAGACCTGGTCGGGACCGTGGCCGGGGCTACGGAGCTGACCAAGGAGAACGCGAAGAAGGTGGTGAACGCCGTCCTGGAGGGGATTCTCACCGTCCTGGAGCAGTCGGGAAGCCTCCGTCTGGCCAACTTCGGTACCTTCACGGTCAAGCAGACCAAGGAGCGGCAGGGGATCAACCCGAAGACCCAGCAGCCGATCACGATCCCGGCCGGCTACCGGATGGGCTTCAAGGTCTCCCAGTCCTGGAAGAAGGGGATGGTGCTGCGGAGACGGGAGCAGGAGCGGGACAAGGTCAAGGTCCACCTGCCCAAGCCGGACCCGAAGGCCAAGGTGGCGGCCAAGGCCAAGGGAAAGAAGAAGTAAACCCACAGGCTGGAGACAGCTCCGGTGTATGGCCCGCCACATCGCATTCCGGGTGTGGCGGGCTCCTCCTTTGTCCGGGGGGTGGATTTGGGGGGTAGGGGGGGCCAAACCAGAGGAGTGCCACCATGACCAACTCCATTGTGTCGGAGGGGGAATTAGGAAGGGGGAATGACGAATGGCTAGCACCGCTGGAACAAGGGTGATCTTTTCACCCAAGGGCGGCACCTCGAAGGAGCTTGCCCGGCTGATCAAGGCGACGAAAAAGGAGATCGCGGTGGCCGCCTATGCCTTCTCCTCGAAATACCTCGGCCAGGCCTTATCTGCGGCCTTGAAGCGCGGGGCCAAGATCCGGATCATCCTGGACGGGGACAATGCCCGGAAGTCCTACTCCATCGACGAGTGGCTCACCGGCGAAAGGATCGAAGTCCGGTTCATAGAGATCAAACGCGGCTCCCTGCACCACAAGTTCATGCTCATCGACGGCAAGCTCCTCATCACCGGCAGCTACAACTTCACGAACGAGTCTGAGTTCCGGAACCACGAGGCCGCCATCTTCACGAACCACAAGGGGCTGATCCAGTCCTTTGCCGCCGAGTTTGAACGCCTCTGGTCCCAGGGCACATCTGACGAATCCACGGTTCAACCGACCAGTGATGCGGCAGCCGCGGGGCCCCTGCAGGACGCCGATTGAGGCGTGACGGGTTCCGGGGGAGGGGGTAGGGGGTGGGGGCGCAAACAAAATGGAGGCAGGCATGGTTCATCCAATCCCAGGCAGTGGCATTGCTCAGACCTACCTCATCACGGATGAGAACGACGGCCTGATAGTTGTCGATGTCGGCAGCGTCGGCGCCGCCCAGGCCGTTGAGGATTTCTGTGTCCACACCATAAAGCGTTTTCTCATGGCGATCCGAATCATCGCCGCCACCCATTTCCACATCGACCATATCGGCGGGATCGCCGCGCTGCTCGCGAAGTGCTCTCCCAAGACGGTGGTCCTGTTCCATCCTCTGGTGAAGGCCTATCTGAAGGCGCACCGGCCGCTCTCCCCCATGCGGCACTGGGTCACTGGCCTGCTTCCCACGCTCATCGCCGGCGGTTTCTTCGGTGTCCGGAAATGGGCCGACCTGGCTTTTGACGGTCCGGCCGGTGTGCCCCTGCCATTCTTCCGGGACTGGCAGAGGGTCTCCTATGCGGACCGGATCAGATATTTCGAAGGGAATCGCCTGCCCCGGTCCCGGATCGGCTTCGGTGGCTGGGAGGTGATTGCCGCGCCGGGTCACACGGAAGAGTCAGTGGTTTTCTACAACGAGGCCTCGGGGGAACTCATCACCGGCGATCTGATCCTGGGCCGGAAGGACGGGCGGGGTTACGTGAACCGGTTCTGCTGGGATGAGGGGCAGAGCCAGAGAGCCTTTGCCGCGCTGGCGGAGAAACTCCACGTCCGAATCATCTTTCCGGGCCATGGGCCGGTGGTCTGGTCTGCTGAGAATGCCTTTCTGAAGGTTGATGACTTCAGCGAGGCGCTCACATGAAAGGAAACGCGTCATGGGAAGCCTTCCCAAACTGGAACGGGTCCGGCACTTGACCATGACCCCCGGCATGAAGCTGGTTGTCATGTCCGACATGCACCGGGGCGACGGTTCCGGGGCCGACGACTTTGCAAAGAACTCCCTGATCTACCGCTGTGCCCTGGAGCATTACCTTGAAGAAGGTTTCGCCTATATCGAACTGGGCGACGCCGAGGAGCTCTGGGAGAATGACAATTTCGACCAGATCTACATCACTCACACCCCGGTCTATGAGCTCCTGGCAAAATTCCACGATCCGGATCCGGCAAAGACCCGCTACCTGAAGGTGTGGGGGAATCATGATCTCTACTGGAAGGACCACGAAGCGGTCTATCGGACGCTCTTTCCCGGGATCGAGATTCATGAGGGTATTGTTTTGGAGATTGCTGATCAGGCGGGCGGTGGAGAGATCAGAGGTGCCATCCTCCTCATCCACGGTCACCAGGCAGATCCGAAATGCAGCGGCGAAGGGGCGACGGTCAGCAAGTTCTTCGTTCATCACTTTTGGTCGGATCTCCAGCGGTGCGGCGCCAAGGACCCGACCCGTGCCGCCCTGAATCCCGGCCTGTGCAACGAGGTGGACAGGCAGCTTCACGAGTGGGCGAACAACAATGACCAGGGCATATCAACCATCATTGCCGGCCACACCCATCGGGCGGTGTTCGAGAATCTGTCGCTGACGGAGCGCCGCTACCTGGAATCCAAGATCAAGACCGACGGCGTCAAGATCAAGCATCAACCCGACGGGAGCTACTACAACACCGGCTCCTGCGTCCACCCGCTCAGCATTACCGGAATGGAGATCACGTTTGAAGGCAGCCATGGTCCGCGACTTTGCCTGGTCGAGTGGGGCCAGGCAACGGAAGGCCATGCAGTGACCATTCAGAGGGAGGAACTATCATGAAGATAAAGCTGATATCGGCGGCGGTCCGATCAAAATCGAAGTGGTCGCAGATCTTGACCCTTTCCCTGCCGGCGGTGGCGGCGGCCACGCCTGAAGGGCACGACATCATCATCGAGGACGAGAGGGTCAAGAAGATCCGCCTGGACGACCATCCCGATCTTGTGGGGATCTCGTTCGAGGTGTTCAGGGCTTACCGCGCCTACGAGATTGCCGACCATTACCGGCAGCGGCATGTGCCTGTGGTCCTGGGCGGGATGCATGTCTCGGTCATGCCGGAGGAAGGGCTACAACACGCCGATGCGGTCGTAGTGGGCGAGGCCGACGAAATATGGCCGCAGGTCGTTGCCGATGCCGAGGCCGGGAAGATGCAGGGAATCTACAAGGGCGAAAGACCGGTCGACTTGGCCAGGCTGAAGCCGTCCCGCTTGGATCTGCTGGACGCCTCACGATATTTTCCGCTCTATCCCATCGAGGCGACTCGGGGCTGCACTCATGCCTGCGCCTTCTGCACCACTCGTTATGTCCATGGACTGGGATTCCGGACCCGGCCCGTTGATCACGTAATCGCTGATGTGGAGCGGGCAGGCAACAGGATCGTCGCCTTCCTGGACGACAACCTGGCGGCTGACGAGGCCTTCGCAAAGGAGCTGTTCACGGCCATGATCCCCCGTGGGAAGAAGTTCTTCATGCAGTCCCATGTGCTGCTCGCAGAAAACGAGGAGCTGCTCTCCCTGGCCGCCAAGGCGGGATGTCTCGGCGTCTTCGTGGGGGTGGAGTCTGTCTCAGCCGCTGCCCTTTCCGAGGCAAACAAGGGGTTCAACAAGGTTGAGCGCCTTAAGGACAACATCGCGCGCTTCCATGATCGCGGTATCCTCGTGGACGGGGGGATCATCTTCGGATTCGACACCGACACGCCGGACGTATTCGACCGGACCATCGAGGCCCTGAAAAGGGTGAAGATCGACAGCGTTGCCGTCAACATCCTGATCCCCTATCCGGGGACCGAGTTCTACCGGAAGTTTGAGACGGAAGGCCGGATCATCTGCACCGACTACTCGAAGTACACGGGTGGCACGGTGATCGTGAGGCCGAAGAACATGACCGTCGAACAGCTCCAGGCAGGCTACAACCGGTTCACGAAGGATTACTACCGGATGATGGAGATCGTCTATCGGGCGTTCAAGCAGCCAAACGCCGTGGCCACCATCACCCGACTCATCGCCAATGTGGGGCACAGGGTGAACTGCCTGCCGGGTTGATAAGTCAATCCAATGAACTATATCGTTTCAATTCGTATTTCTGAAACGACAGCTTTGATGCGGTTGATTTTATTTTCCGCCGTTAAAAGTACCAGGTTTCGTTCTTTTGCCTGAGCGCATAGCCAAAGGTCATTTTCGTCAATCTGCAATTTTTGGCCGGTGGCCTTATCAACCCATTCCTCAATCCATCGCGGCCGACCATCTCTCCGCAAGGCTTTATCTAAATATTTGTTGGCAAGCTCAGCTTTGATGAAGCCATATTCTTCCGCAGTATGCTTTGTTACATTGAGAGGGGGATGCGTTTTTGCGGTATGAACAATTTTATCAAGTCTTTCCGTGTTCTTATCACCGCGTAAGGCCGCAAGTCTAATGCCAAACCGCAACTCGGCCAATGTAATTACAGAAACATATTTTGGTGCGGCCTCTTCAAGATTATCGACGGCACTACAAACAGCAGCGTGGTTCACTTTTGTCGGATCAAGAAGCGCCGATAGCAAACATGTGTCGAGTAGATAACCGTCTAATGGCATGTCATTAATCCAAATAGTCTTGCAGTAATTTAGCTTCCAGTGGTGTCAGGGGTTTAAAAACGTCTCGAACCCAGCGTCCGGTAACCTTTTTATATTCTTTGTCAAGATATTCATGCAGCGGAATGAAAGGAGAGTAACCTTCGGGAAGCCATCCGGCAAAGGGGTGCATTACAGGGCGTTCATATCCCCGAAAATAATCTAGCAAATCTCTTTCAAGGCGTGGAGGCAGGTCATATGCTTGAAGTACCGCCGCATCTATTTCAATCAGTAATTTATTGAGTTCCAAGTCTCTCTCCGCTATTTCAATCGGCAGCTGTGCAAGAACTTCCTGATACTTGTCAACCAAATTAGAAATCAGTGCCGTATCCATTTCTAATGGAATTGGCAGCTTCTTAAGTATTTCAACGCGGAATCTTTCTGTTCGTGAATGTATTCCCAAGTATGCATTGGCGAGAGGGTTGTTAAGTAATGCCGCCAATGTGTTTATGTCCAGATTCGTGTTTTCATGGGGCCAAATCCCGAAAAATTGTTGTGAACAAACCAATCCATTTCGGTCGCCATAGGCCGCAAAACGCCAAGGACCTCTGGTCAAACGAGCAGCATTGGCAATAACTTTTGGCTCGTGCCATGGATATTGGAGCGCGTTACCTCGTTTTGAGCTATCGTTGCAGTCCAAGTAGATTGTGTTGGAAATATGATACTGAGATATCGCTCCTGTGCTGGTCAGCAAGCCTTCTCTATATCCTGGTCTCCTTTCGTGACTGGTCGCTTGTGACTGCGGATAGTTCCATTCGAGTCCGCGATGAATCTCGACGGCACTCCCAAGGGTCGGATAGGTTGACAAATAATCCCACAAATCTTTAAGATCGACGAGCCATAATTGACCCAGTGTTTTGGCAATGACCGGTCTTTCGTCGCAGCGTCGCGAAGATATTTTACCGACAGAGAGAAATCCGGTTCTGTCGGCATCGTTTACGGTTGTGGAAATAAGTTTGGTCCTTCCTGTCGCCTTGATTCGCCTTCTGTCTTTGGCAACCAGGAGTGAGGATTCGATACTGGATGCTTGAAAAATACGGTCCGGAAGGGAGGCCATTTCTATCGTTTCATAATTTTTTTCTATCTCTTGACGGATATCGGCATATTGACGATCCAGGATAAACCCCCGGGGCAGCACAAAACCGATGGCATCAGGTGCGGCGTCAAGTATCGTGGCCAAAATAGCAATGGGCTTGTGGATTGATCGGGATGCAAATGATTGATAGGTAGTTCGTTCCTCCTGAGTGAAATCTTCAAATGGTGGATTGCAAAGGATGATGTTGCTCTGCGCTATTTTTTCAGAAAGAGCTTTGCCCATGAAGAGATCTTCTTCTTTTATATGCCAGCCATTGGCATTGGGATAGTCCGCCAGTATTAAAGACAGCATGGCAACTTCGCAGGCGAACGGATCGATCTCGCTTCCTTGTATCCGCTCGACGAAAAATTTGTGGCGTTGCCGATCACTCCAATCGCTGGGCAAAAGCCCGCGAATATACCTAATTGCCGAAACCAGAAAGACACCGGCACCGGAAAATGGTTCATAGACCCGCAGTGAATCAATGTTGAGCCGGTTGAGCCCGATCATTCGCACGATATATTCTGCTACTTGGCGTGGTGTGCTGTGGGTGCCGAAAATTTTTCTCGTTTCAGGTGTCACGAGCGTATTTTCATAAACAAATGCAAGATCATCGGCGGATATGTTGCGAAAACTGATTGCTCCCATCAGTTGTTGCCATGCATTGGCAAAGGCTTTCGTTGTGGTCACATCACCCAGCAAATGCAAAGTGTCCAGTTGGTAATAGTCCGCAATGCCTGTCAGAATTGAGCCAATGTCTGAAGCATCCCATCCTTGCGTTTTTTTGTGTTTGCAATCCAGGAGAATCTTGGCGGCAAGCAGCCTAAAAGTGCCTTGGAACAACGTACGGTAGTTAATGTTTTGTTTTTTTTGTTTTTTCAACGAATCGTGAAGGCCTAGAATAACCTCTTGAAGTAATCTATCCAGCTTAACATGAATTTCCCCCTCAATAGCTGGTAATAAGCCAACATCGACAAAATCCAACTGATAACTTAGATCGAACGCCCCGATTGATTTGGCTCGATGGATTGCATCGGGCTTCCACTGCTCGGATTGTTTTGCAAACAATGCCGGTATTTGATCCAGACTATATTCATCAATGCGGCGTGGCTTTCCCGTTGAACGAACCTGCCAGACGGTTACTCGCTTTTCGGAGATGGACAGCATGATTGGCGCGCCTAAAGCCCTATATCCCATTAGCGCCTGGGAAATATCAGGTTCATCTTCCCGAATCACACCAAAAGCGGCCGTACGGTAGGAGGCAGGGGTTTGCGTAAAAGCCGCAAGATCGACACTGCGCTGCTGTCCTGACGGTGTAAGAACATCGGCAAAAGTATAATCCCGGATCATTCCACTGCGGGAATAGCCAATTTGCGCGAATTCATTTTCAATGATTTGCAAGGCGTTCATGATCACCACCTTTTTACAACTATATGTTTCCGCGTAAAAAATGCATCACAACATGCACAAGCCAATTATGCGATTGACGTTTTCTTAAGCCCCACCGGTGGGAACGGCATTTCATACTGATATTGACCGTCGCTCTCCGTTAAGCGGCTACGTAGCCCCTCAATGTGCGGCCTGAATGCAACCACGACCATCGCACCGGCCTCCGCATCTTTTAATATTGCGGAACCTTGGCAAGCTTCTATGCTCTGATCAGCGAATCGAATAATCAGGCATTGCTGTTCTAAACGTGGCCAGTTTATCCCTCGACAAATGTTGAAAAGCTCATTCGCTAAAGGCTGAAGAGCCTGAACGCGCACTTGGAGCGTTTCGACGATTTCTTTGACAATCTTAAGCGCCAAGGCATCGCCGGCCGTAAAACAAGGCGCATAGCCATTTTGCTCTTTCAGAGGCGGCAAAACTCGCCGCCAGTGCCGCAAAGTTTCTTGGGAGATATTTACTATCTCCCTGATTTGAAGGGGTGTATATTTCATAAGCAATCCGTGGTGGATGCATACACCACAAATCAAATTGTTGTCAACAACAATTTGATTTGTTCTAAAAAAATTGCGGGCGTTTCTTAGATCCGGCAGAAAGGAAAGAAGTGCGAAACACTGTCAGGGGTCATTTTCGTATGAGTTTCTGCGTCCGCTGAGAACCATTTTCGGATGATGGAAATCGTCTACCGAGCGTTCAAGCAGCCCAACGCTGTAGCCACGATCACCCGGCTCACCGCCAACGTGGGGCACAGGGTGAATTGCAGTGCCGAGAATTAGTCAATGCCTATGCTAACGCTGGCTTTAAAAGATCCTTGCGCCGCTTCTCCGTTTCCCTACGGCGGTCAATGAGCTTTTTCGAAAAATCTCGCAATGCCTTGATGTCCGCGAGTAATTCATCAGGCGCTGGCCGATTATCGTCCAGCATCTTAGACTTATCGTGCCCCGTCATCCATGTGCTGGCCTTTGTCATGTTGAGATCGATGGTGTGGATGTCAGTGTCTTCAATAGCGACATGGATGAGTTTAAGCGTCTGTACACTGTTCCGGTACCGACACACCACATTGTAAAATAAATCGTCCTCAACGCATGATTCCCAGGCTTCGCGTAACAGACCATAGATACCGGCCGCATTTTCGTTGTATTCAGCGATTTTGTCTTCATACAATGATTTGATCTTGTGAACCAATTGCTCGAGGTAGTGAGCACGTTGATTGACTTTCATTGCATGCCATGGCACCCCATCCACTGTTATTCCAGAAGATTTAGCACCCCGATGCAGCGTATGCACCGCGACAGCAACTGGGGTACCCGCCTTGGCCAGATCCATACACGCATCCTCCAGTTCCATCAGGAAGGCAATATTGTGCGTGAAGATGATGACCTGTCGTTTCAGCCCTTCTCTGGCGAGCCGTGCTGCGATTTTTCTAGTGAACACATGATCCAGCGAGGAGACCGGATCATCCAGCACGATGGCATTTGCATGTGGCGCAAGCTTAAGCTCCGACAAGAATCCCGCTATTGCTATAGCCCGCGCTTCACCTTCACTAAGGATTTGAGACATGCGCGTCCGCCCAAGCGCGTTTCCGCCTTCCAGCAACATCTCGTGTGATGTCTCGCCGGTCGCTCCGCAAGGCTTTACCGATATGGGCATCCGGATCGCGCCCAGCGCTTCCAATTCTGTCTTAAAAGCTCTTACCAGCTCTGGTGTTAGGTTCTTGCAGATTATCGCTTTACCTTGATTGGTGATCTCACGAGTACGAAGGGTTGCAGCAGCTCGGCGCAGGATGGCGTTGCGGCGGGCTTTCGAAGCGTACGCGATTATGTCGGATTTCCGTGCACTCAGAGCCTTGCGCGATTTGAGTTCAGCTATTTTGGTAAGGAGTTTCTTGTATTCCTCAGGTTTTGCTGCGTTTGTAATTTCGGCTGCTTTTTGAGAGAGATTTTGAGCAACTGCTTGCAGTGACGCCGCAACTGACTCAGGCCAATCTGGAAGTGTCAGCGCTTTATCTGGGCCTGCACCTTCTTTAAGCAGCTCTATTGCTGCGGCTTTGCGAGCAAGAACCGCTGCGTGATAGGCTCGTAGGGCATCTGCTGCCTTGACATCCAGACTGGCCAGTTCATCGACGATGGAATCGAGCGCCTGGCCCGTCAGGGGATCTAATTCTTCAACCTTTTCGCGGAGCGACTTCAGCGCAGCCCGCTTGGCCACGAGCACTGTACTTGTGGCATCCTCCATGAACTTCTTAAAACGGACAAAACGGGCAACTGCATCGTCGCCGAGCGGTTGCTGACAAAGGACACAGACAGCGTCCGTTGTTCTTGGGAAGGCTTCGCCTGGATAGGCTATCTCCTCAGAGTATTGCTTTGCTGCCTTATAAAGAATTTCCCATTGATTTGTGGACGCGACTCCTGGCAGTGGTTCAGGCGTCTTCCGTTCGGCAACCGCAGTCTCATGTGCGAGTTGCGCGGCGCTTAACTCCTGCAAAATCCTCTTGAACTCTTGATTCGTGAGATCCACACACGCGGATGCGATTCCTGACACGGTGCTGGATGCATCCAGGACACGCTTCTTGATCCTTTCAAGTTTAGCAACTTCTTGAGTTGCTTTTGTTGCGTCCGATGCACGAGCCAGCTCTTCACTCTTAGCCAGTGCTTCTTCATCCACAGGTGTCCATCTGATCTCGGCTTGGATTATCTCATCCTTGGTTGTTTCCGACAAAGATTGGAGAAAGGTAGCCGATGGAGTACCCGCTACCACACCTGAGTCCTGAACCGGTAAAAGGGGCGTAATCTCCGCCTCTAAATCAGCCTTAATCCTCAGCACGACATCAGCCAATTTTTGAAAAACTTCGGCCCCATACGGAAGATAACTGATCTCGTTACGGTCATCCGTTATGACCCTGGCGCAGCGGCTATCGAAGACGGTTATATTGGTCAGGATCGGATCTGCGGGGCTACCCTGTGTCCAAGTGATATCCTTTGTCTCGGCATCCTGTTTGATTTTCAGAATCGCACTCGGTGTTCCGGCCGGTGCTGTCGAAAAAACATTTGGGAGAATACGCTCGTCTTTGTCGCGTGCCCGGCAAGCCAGTTTCAGGATCCGGGAGTAGCCTGACTTGCCTGAGCCGTTACGACCATACACAACTGTCACACCATTTTCGGAGAAAGGCTGTGTTTGGCCAGGGTGGATGATGTTGACATCGCGGATATCAGAAATTGATAGCAGCTTGACCGCGACGGTCGTTGCCGGAGTACCTGAGAACATGCCCGCGGCGGGAGGGGTTGGCTTCAGATCACTTGGTGGTGACGCGAGCTTCAAATCCGCTTTGGCTAAAGTCAATATTTCTGAATAATCCTGGTCGCTCAGTGGCGTGTCACATGCAACAAGGAAGCGTCGGATTGTGTCCCCCTGCCATGCTGGTAAGGTGTTTGCCCATGCGATTACATCGTCAATGGTTGCCATTGATTCACCCCCCATTCACAGTCTTGTGAATTGCTTTAGAGTGAAAAAAATAATCCTAGCAATCCTGGCTCGTTGAGGACGTCTGCTACAACCAGCTATGACTTTAAGGCTTGCGATATTGCGGCAAAGTCGCCCTCGGTCGGCATTACAAACAAGCAGCGCCCCTTGCTGCGCGCTGCCCAAACCGCGCCGATCACTCGCTTATCTTCGGCATCAGTCCAGAGGTGCTTGCCCTTGTATTCGACCGCGAGCACGCGACCATCGCCCAGCTTACAGAGGAAGTCGGGATAGAACCAATCTTTAGAGGTGTGCAGCCGGAACGATGTAGATTTCCTGGCTATATTTCTTACCCAGAACGCCACTTCGGGCAGGCCGTCAATGAATTGCGCGCATTGAAATTCTTCAGTAAGCTTGCCGTCGGATCGTTTTTCGGCAAGCTCTCCCGGTTTGGGGCCAAAGTAATGCTTCTTGAACTGGAATCCTCCTTCGTATACCCAGCTTGGCTCATAGGTGATCGCTTTAAAATTAACCGCGTGCCCTTCATCCACCACGAGCGCTGACTCGGGAAGGAGAAACTGCTGAAATGCCGCCTTCTGCTCACTATCACGGTGTTGCTGGATGCGCGTTGCGATTTGATCGCGTAGCCGGAAGCGGTCCAGTGCCAATTCACCGACGTCGGCGATGTCATACTTTGTCATGAGCCCTCGAATCACGTTGTGCAGAAAGGCGCCGGATTCGTCTGCAGGGATGTCTTGATGTTCGATATGACGATCCAGCCAGGTGGCAAGGCTTTCTATCGTCCAGTCGCTGTGTCCGCCTAATTGAAGAACCTGCTGATGCAGGGTGAAGACAAAATCGTTGTCAGGTGTTTCCTGAAGAATCTCGGTTTGTACCTCGCCTTTTGTCCCAACATCGACAACTCCGGCCATCCCAGCGGGTCGGAGAAGCGGATTATAATGATCTGAAAGGCCGGCGTCTTTTGCGCCAAGCCGCCACGGCTGTTCCAGAAGAAACGTTTTCTCGAACTCGAAAAGCTTTCCGTTTTCGTTGACGCAGAGAAGCGGCACAAGGAAATCAAGCTGCCGTTCATAGGGGGTGGGCATTCGTGTCTGTCCGGTGCCGCCGAAGGCCATCTCCGCCGCCCGTACCATCTCGACTATCTCAGCGACCTTGGCCTTAGCCTCGGGTGTTTTAACGCAACTTTTCAGTTTTTCCGTTTCATCTTTGTCGAGCGGCACGAGTACCGTGATTGCGCCTTGCGCCGCATCTATCTTGACCTTTCCGGCCAGCGCTGCCACCTGTGCGTTTGCAATGGCTTCATCGATTTCTTCCCCAGGTGGAAATTGAACGGTTTGCGGCTGCAATCCGAGCGGAAGCGTCCCCTGCGGAACGGGAATAATGATCCGATCAGCCTCGGCCGCTGTGAAGCCGTTATTCTCCAAAGCCTCTCGCAGTTCGTTTAGAACCTCGGGCATTGAGTCCGAGACTGAGAAAGCAAAGGCACAGTCAAGATCAGGATGCTGTTTTTTTTGCGCATTCGGCAGCCGGAGGATTCTGCCGACGATTTGTTCGATAGCGGTGGCGGACCGTGTCTCCCTCAGGCTGCACAACACGTAGGCAAAGGGGCAGTCCCAGCCTTCGCGCAATTTTTGAACCGTTATGATGAACCTGACGGGGCACTTCGGCGATGTGATGTCTTTGACGTCCTTCAGTTCGTCGAGTGAGCCGACGGATATGATCACTTCATTCTTTGCAATGCCGAATTCTTTCGTTAAGCGACCGCGGAGCGGTTCGCACGCATCCACTCGCTCGGCTTGCAGCAGCATGATAGGGCGCAGGTATTCGCCTGTCCTTTGCGACTCCGTCGCTGCAATTTTTTCGAGATCCGCCCGGAGCGCTATGGCATCCGCAAGGAGGTGATCCTTCTGACTCGGATGTCGTGTTATGACACGGAGCGGCAGCTTTATCATGTCTGCTGCTTTCAATTCGGCGGCGGATACATGATGGAGCACATTCGACGGATTTTCTTTGCGGTCGGGCGTAGAGGTAAACTCGATGATGCACGATGGCATCACGTTCCCGAGTGTAGAAAAGGAGAGTTTCGTTCGCGCATTGTGGGCCTCGTCCACAATGACGATGGGGCGCCGCAGCCGCAACGCATTCACGAGCGAAGGGATCGGCTTACCGTCCTTGTCCGGGAACAAATCGGCCAACCGGTTTGCAGGGGCATTGACAAAGTGCTCGGTGAAACCGCCCCGTTCATAGACTTTCCGCCCTGTCGTATCCTCGACGCGGAAAGATTGAATGGTGGCCACGATAACAACCGTCTGACCATCCACTGTCGCCCGCGTCAAATGCAAAGCCTCATCGATGGTCAGGACTTCAACAGTGCCGCAGGACAATTCCAGGGCGCGCCGGTAAGGGTGGCGGGGATCGCGGAGCGCATCGGCAGTCTGATCGAGGATGGTGTTGCTCGGTACAAGCCAGAGGACGACTGCCCGTTCGGCATGGAGCAATTCTTCCATTGTGGTGCCTGCCGTATGGCATGCGAGCAGCGTCTTGCCCCCGCCGGTGGGCACGCGCAAACACACGTAGGGCATGCCCGGCAAGAGACCTGCCGCATGTACCGGAAGGTAGGGCACTGGTTGGCGGGCATTCACAGTCTGCACAGCCTGAAAGGCGGCATCGGGACGCCCATCCTTTGAACATTGACGGAGAAAATCACGCAGAGAATTGAGGACGCGGATCTGATAGTCTTTGAGAGTGATCATGATATCTTTATCTCGTAGGGGGTCTGACGGACAATAATCCGCTCCGCCTGAAGCCGGTCGCGGCCGAGCAGGCAACCGGCACAATAAACGACCTTCTGACCATCATACTTCGGCAACTTGGCGAGTATCGCGCGTGTAAACACATTGCCGCCGCTGGCCGTCTTGTCTCCCAATATCCCGTTGTAAAGCAGGTAAATCCCTACTCCGCGGCATTCCCCAAGGAAAGGTGAGGTTGTCTTCTTCTCCCGTGGGAGCGGCTCGCCGGTTTCCGTGAAATAGACATGCCGGGCCAGGTCATCAAAACTGACGTATTCACGTATTTTGCCGTCTTTGTAGAATAGGGGATCGCCTAATTCGCAATAACGGAAGCCACCACCAAGGCCCTCAATCCTTTCACCTTTGGCGTTCTCATATCCTTCGGCGACTCGGCGCACACGTTCAGCGGTTAGTTCACGGGCAATCTTTGGCTCGATTTCGACAAGGATGAAACGGCGTGGTTCTTGATTTGAGTAAGCTTTGTTCAGTTTCAAAGCGGCATGACCGGTTGTTCCCGATCCCGAAAAGGAATCTAGGACAAGATCTCCAGGATTGGTCCCAATTTCAATGACCCGTTGGATAAGTTTAGTCGGCTTGGGTGTAATAAAGACGGAATCGGAATCCGGAAAATCGATGGCTTGTAGCAATTCTTTCTTTGCGTCTTGTGTATGGCCAACGTCGACATAGAACCACATTGTTTGGGGTACGAGCCCCTGCTTGACTTCCGTTAGAAATCTCTTGATTTGAGGGATGGCATCGCCCTTCTTTCCCCACCAGATTCGTCTATCCCGATCAAGTTCAAGAAATTTATCTTTTGAAACCCTCCAATACATTCCTACTGGAGGATGCGGTATCACGCGGCCAGAAGGACAAACAATCTCATAAGTTCCCAGGCTATAATAATTGCGCGCTGACAGATCGCCGGTCTTCCATGGGCCGCGGGGATCGTTGTCGCGATTTTTATATGCTGAATCCTGTTTTTCATTGCGCGGAAGCAGATTGGGCTTCCATATTTCCGCCCGCTTTGCATAAACCAAAAGATAGTCATGGTCTTCCGAAAAATGGCGGGCTGAGTTTTTGGGTGAATAAACCTTTTGCCAAAGGATGGTCGCAACAAAATTCGACGCGCCAAATATTTCATCCATGATGTAGCGTAGCGACTGTACTTCATTGTCGTCGATGCTTATAAAAATCGCGCCGTCTTGCCTCAAGAACTGACGTAGGAGCGCCAGCCGCGGATACATCATGCAAAGCCAACGATCGTGTCGATCAAGTGTCTCACCTTCGCCACCAACAACCTTGCCGAGCCAATCCCGGATAATGGGGCTATTCACGTTGTCGTTGTATGCCCAGTTTTCATTGCCGGTATTGTAAGGTGGATCAATATAGATGCACTTGACCTGTCCCGCGTAGTAGGGCAGCAAGGCCTTCAGCGCGATGAGGTTGTCGCCCTGAACAATGAGATTGCCGCTGCCCGGGTCCCCGCAGGCAAGGCTCGGCACATCCTTGAGCAAATGAAAGGGCACTTGCAGGTGGTGGTTGACTACTGCTTCTTTCCCGATCCAATTTAAGGTAGGCATTTAAATAACCATTTATTTTGTTTATTTCGAACAATCATCGTTCAGTCTTGCCGGTACTGGGTAAGGGCTGTAACTGCTGGCCCAGTTTCATAGCTGTCCGGCGAGTGGTCAGTCGCCTCAGTGACCCCTGCGGCGAAGATCTTCGTTCGGCTATTTGTGGAAGCCCGCAATTCAATAGCAGATATCAGGCGGAAATGCCAGAACTTTGCGATAACTTGGTCACTATTTTACCCGCCAGAGTGTCTCGCCGAGAATGAATTTGAAAGACATAAGCCGCGACGATGGTGCGATCCGGTGGACTCCTTGCCTGGGATGTGATTATCCCGGCGTTCAGCCCCCCATCCTTCTCCTGAACTGGGAAGGCCGCTCATAGGTGTTTCCCCGGGACCAGATGCCTTTCCTTTGGGCCTTGGCCTCCTGTTCGGCCTGGAGGAAGGGGGTGCGATAGGGTTGTTTCAGGTACTCGCGATAGGCCTCGGCCATGCCGGCGGTGATCATCTCCAGGTTCACATTCCGCTCATTCAGCCAGATGATGGCGACCATGCGGCGATAGTGGTCGATGTCGTGGATCTCGACCCGGACGGCCTTCTGACCGACCAGTGACGCCAGGTGGTGCCGGGCATCGCTGCCGAAGGGCTCCCCTGGGACCTTCCCTTTGGCGGTCTCCGGCGCATCAATGCCATAGAGGCGGACCTTCAGCTTGGTTCCCTCCGGGGTAATCGCCTGGACGGTGTCTCCGTCGGTGATCTTGGTAATGGTGGCGGTGACGGTGCGAAGGGGGGCGGCCTGGCTGGCTGTGGCACAGAAGATCAGCAGGGACGCGAGGAGGAAGAGCCAACGGTCTTTATGGTGTTCCAGTGTGGTCTTGATCATTTGAGGAGCCTTTCCAGATAGGCTAGGCGCTGTTTGTAAATCCGGATCTCCGCCCGGCATTTCTCCCGCTCGGCGATCTGTGCCCGCAGCGCCGGTAGATCTCGCTCAGCGACATGCTGGTTAACAACCCTTTTGCCTTCCCGCCGGACGAGGTAATGGTAACGGTACTCCTTCCCGAGGCCTTGTTTTCGGCGGACATTGAGGGCGCCCTTGGGAAGCATATCGGCTTTCGCTTGCAGAGCCTGGAGTATCTCCCCGCTCCGCCGCTGCTCCTCTGACAGTAGACCGTGGATGACCGGATCTGCTTTCGCTACTTTCATAGCTATTATCTACAAAATGTAGTGGAAGAAGTCAAAACCTATTTCGGTGGCGGTTTAAATGGCGGTATGAATGCTTGAGTAAATGAGGGAATAGGCCGGTTCCGGGAGGGAGACGAAAGGTCGGTAGGCAAGGTCCGCGCCGGCCACCGGGTGGCCGTCACGTCCCTTGCAGCTTTCCCGCTCCCCCCTGTCTCCCCCCTGGGGGAATTCCCGCCCACCACCCCATCAGGCGGAAGCAGGGGCCGCGCCAGGGCATTCCTCTGCTCCAGCCCTGTCACGGCCCCTGCATTCTCCCTTCCGCACTCGGGCAAGGGCGTCGCCGGCCCTTTCCTCTGCCCCA
>Ga0172371_10006393_pt1 | contig 17168 bp, 11 predicted proteins | sample Lak12m_FD_114543 | JGI IMG/M metagenome (GOLD analysis project Ga0172371, IMG submission 114543) | Freshwater microbial communities from Kabuno Bay, South-Kivu, Congo - kab_022012_12m | ecosystem: Environmental > Aquatic > Freshwater > Lake | place: Democratic Republic of the Congo: South-Kivu...
ACTGGTCGATGCCGGCTCCGCTGCCGGCGCCGTCGAAACCACCGAGCACGAGCCCTTCGGCCGCGTCGTGGCCCGCCACCGCGCCGATGCGGGGGCCCTGCCGGCCGGGGCGGGGTCGCTGTGCCCCTTCGGGTTCAGCAGCAAGTACCTTGACCCCGAGACCGGCCTCCAGTACTTTGGCTACCGGTATCTCAGCCCCGACCTCGGGCGCTGGCTCTGCCGAGACCCCCTCGGGGAGAAAGGAGGCGCGAACCTATACGCCTACTGCGCCAATGATCCGGTGATCAACACCATACGGGAACTCGCCGACGGCAGCCTGCACCGCACATGGACGACCGAGGAGCTGTGGGCCGCACTGGGGCGGCAGGGCATCGAGCAGCGCCGGCTCGACCGTGACGACCGTCTGAGGCCGCGCATCCAGGAACTGCGCACGCTCCATCAGGAGGGGGTCCGGAAGCGACTCATTGGCGGGGAGTTGCTGGAAAGGCCTGAGGTCGGGAGGGTCCTCGCGCTGGCAGGTGAGAGGGCGGTGATCGTCGTCCACGGGGCTGCCGGTTCCGGCAAGACCGGAGTGCTGCAAGGTGTTGTGGAGCGGGCGGCAAACCAAGGGCGGCTCGCGCTGCCGCTCAGCCTCGAGCGGCAGGTGCCTCGCGGCACCACCCGGCGGCACGGCGAGGGCCTCGGCTTGCCGGACAGCCCGGTCTGGTGCCTTTCCTCGCTGGCAGCAGGCCAGCCCGCGCTACTGGTCCTTGACCAGCTCGGTTCGCTGCGCCTGGCAGGCAACAGCGGCCAATGATGGCCGTATGCCGCGTCTTCGCGGGGGATCTCGCAGGCACCTCGCGGGCAGGGGCCTCCCACCAAGGCCACGCTGCCTGGAGCCTGGCGCCGCTCATCCGGCGCCTCTATGAGCAGGCCAGGGAGGCCGGTGTGCACGAGATCGTGCAGGCGTGTCTCGATGAAGTCGACCGGCTGACGGCTGTCCGCGTCGGCTGGCGTGGGGTTTTCGACTCCGCGGAGGTGTAGCCAACGGCGGTCCGGGCCGCCATGCGGATCAGGTAGCTGGGCTGGCGCCCTGTTCGGCCCTGCTCTGAGTCCCGGCCACCGCGATACTCCGCCGGGTATGTCGGACGCTGTCATCACGGCCGGTGACCGCGAAGCAGCGTAGGCTGGCGCGGGTGCCCTCGGAAGCCGCCCATTCCGGCTTCCTCTGGACCCGCTTGACAGTACCGATCAGCGCCTGTAGCTTCTCCGTGAAGCCCACTAGCGGGTCGGATACCGGCGTGGCCATCGGCGAGGTCGGGTCCCCCAATGATGAAGTGGGCTTCGCTGTTCTTGCGTCGCCCTGGTGTGCGATGACCGGCGCACCGTTGGGGTTCACCGGTACGGGTACGCTCCGGGGGTGGACAGCCAGAGCCTGTTGGGGTACGGTGTTGCCGAGGCTTGGCAAGGGCCGGGCAGATGCAACGGTGCCAAGTGCGGCACTGGAATCCCCGGAGTATCCACTGCCAAGCCTTGCGCCTCTCTGGGGCCCAAGGCCCCCCCCAGGGCCGCCCCGTGCATCGCGTGCGGCCCTTCCACCACCCGCGGGATTGTGCCTGCGGCCACGAGGCGCACCAGGTCTGCCACCTCGTATGGCGCCAGCGGCCCAGCGGCGGGCACGTCGTCGTCGGGTTCGCGAGGTCCGTACGGTGACTGCGGCTCGGGTGTCGCCGGTGCCGCCCCCTCATGGTGCTCTGCTGCCTGACCTCCGTTCCGGGCGTATGCCCGCCGCCGCTACGGGCAGCGGCCGGGGGGATGTCCTGGTACCAGGTACGGCGTCTGTGCCCTGGGACAGACCGACCATAGACCCGTATCCACCATCACCGTCAGACCCGCCTTGACAGCGTCCTCAGGCTCCTGTAGCTTCCCATCGAAGCCTGCGGGCGGGACGTAGACCGGCGTGGTCTCAGACGAGGTCGGCTGCCCCCTATCGACGCAGGCTTCGCTGCTTCTGCGTTGCCCTCGCGTACGATGCCCGGCCCGCGGTTGGGGGGCCAGCGGTCGGTCGCGCGGGCGCATGTCAGCTCCGTAGGGCCGTCCTCCACGATCCGCATGTACCAGGGCACAGGATACGCCTGGGTCCCCGAGTGCGCAAGCGCTGCCGCCGTGGCGACTCACTCTCGCTGGACGCCCGCCCGGTGGCTGGGGTTCGTAGTGACGCCTTCAGGGCCTGTCGATGTGCTCACCCGGCGTGACTCCAGGCGGTCTGAAGGACCACCGTCACCGTAGCCAGGGGCAGCGCCCCTGGTTGCTGACGGGTCACGGGCGGTGCCCTGTAGGGGCACCTCACAGCGTTGCGCTGCAGTTAGATGAGGTGCACCTTCAGCGCACTCTCCAAAACCCCCGAACTCACCTGGGGCGTTGCCCCAGGCCACGGTGATCGTGCCCCGTTGGGGCGGTTCCGGTGGGAACGCGGCCAAGTCAACCGGCCCTTCAGGCGCTTCCCTGCCCCCCGAAAGGGCTGAAGCCCGCAACGACGAACCTCGGACGCCGGCACGGCGGGGCCTACGGAGCCGCCGTGCGCCCCGGTCGGTAATGCCTCAGTGGAGTTCGTCGCTGGTGGCTGCTGGTCCTGCAGAGGCCGAGGCCACTGCGACGGGCTTAGGTTGGGAAGAGCCGATCGAGGCGGCGCCTGGGAGGCTATGCCGAGGCCGCCAGAACTGTGGTGGCTGGAGGGCTACCGGCGGGCGGCATGCGTAGGGGAACGGGCGGAGATCCAGGTGGGAAGAGGAAGGCGGCGATGCCGAAGGCGGGATCGCGGGCAAGGGCGTCGAGGGCCTCTGTGAGTTTGCGTACCGCGTTGTCGCCCTGCTTGTGCAGGGAGCGCAGCACACTCATGAGGATCTCGCGGGTCCGGGAGCCGCGGGGAGACTGGGAGCCGAAGCTCAGCTTGCGGGCGATGACCGTGGGCCGAAGGCTGCGTTCGGAGTAGTTGTTCTCAGCCGGAACGCGCCGGTCGTCGGCCCAGTGGTAGAGCCGGTGGGGGTTCTGGCGGAAGATGTCCTGCATGGCCTGGACGCCGGGATGGCGGGCCTGGTCGGCACAGACCGCCGCGATCCGCTGCCGCAGCAGGGCGGCCGCCTGGTAGTAGCGGCGATCGCTGATGCGCCGCTTGCGCAGTCCCATGGCCTTGGACAGCAGGTTGATCAGCAGCCGGCAGAAGCGCTGTACCTCGGCATCCTGAGGGAACTTCCCGGCGAGGTCCTCGACGTCGCGCTTGAGGTGGGCATAGCAGTACTGCAGAGCCACCGGGAGTTTGCCGTACACGACGTACCGGTCGACCACCAGGACTCCGACGGCGGCGCGGCCCTCCCGGACCAGTGCCTTGAACCGTTCCATGGGTACGTCGGTGGCTCGGCTGCGGCCGACCAGGAACACGCTGACCGACAGGGTGGACAGCAGCCAGGCATAGCGGTTGGCTCCGTCCTCCCGCCAGGAGGTCTCGTCGGCGAAGCGCACCGGGTCGGCCAGGAAGCGTTCGTGCAGGGGCGTCAGGCACGGCTCGAGCCGCTCAGCCAGGGCCTGCATGGCGTGGTTGAAGGCCCCGGAGCCGATGCCGGCCTGGCGACACACGTCGCCCTGGGTCCGGCCGCCCACGTAGTGCTGATGTGCGACGGTAGCCACGAACTGGTTGCTGTACTTGGCTCTCGGCAGGACCCCGGGCACAACGCTCTGCACGTGCCTGCCGCAGCCCTTGCAGTCGCCGCTCTCGACCAGGATATGCCGGGTCCTGATATGCTGCTCCACGAGGTCATGGACGGTGCGTTCGTGCACCTGCTCACAGGGCACGGTCTCACCGCAGTGCGGACACCGGGCCGGCACGGCGATGCGCTCGGTCACATCGGGTTGGGCGGTCACCTTGCGCCCGTGCCCCTCGTGGCCCGGGGAGGCGCCGCCCTTGCGCTGGCGCTTGTCCTCCGGGGCGCCGGGCTTGAACGGCTCGCGCGACGAGGAAGTGGACCGTCCGAACGGGGCTTCGTGGATGGTCCGCGGCACGGCGTTGAGCTTCTTCTGCAGTTCGGCGATGTGGCGTGCCTGCCGGACATTCTTGCGCTTCAGCCGGTCGATCTCGTTCATCTTGGCCTTGCAGCCTGAGCGCATCGTCACGTTCAGGAACCGGCCCATCAGTGCTTCTCCGTGCCGCCTGCGGCCTGACGCCACTGCCGGATCAGATCTGGACCGCCCTCGTGCAGCACCGCTTCCACGGCCCGACCATTGAGCAGCGCCTGGCGCAGAGCGGGCACCAACCCCGGGGCCACGTACATGCAGCGGCGCTTACCGTCCTGCGCGTAGCTGAACAGGAACGCCTTGTGCTTCCTGCCCGACCGGCAGGCTGCACAGTTGGCTCGTGCGCAGGGCTTGCGCACCTCGCTGAGGGTACCCTTGGCCACCGGCCCGAGCGCTCTGAGGGCTTCGCGGATCGCTTCTGTTCTCACCGCCTGACCGCCTCCTTTGCGGGTGGTATGTAATATATCATACCCACCAGCAGAAACAACCCATCCGCACGGAAAAAGCGACGAGTAAAGACGAACGCCCAGACCGCGGCGGGTCACTCAACGGGCAGACGTTGCGGCTCAGTTGCGAGACCCGGAGTGGACGGCGGCGGGCTTCACTGAGGGGTTACGGCAACCCAGGGCTTCGCGAAACCGTCGCCAGTCCCGCGGCCGCGGGACCGGGGTCCGTTCGGCCCAGAGGTCCCAGTCGGAGCTGGGACCCACAGTCCCACGCCTGCGGGAGTCCATCGACACGTCGACGGCGATCTTGGAGCAGCTCTGATGTGCGCCTTGCGCCGCTAGGATTGGGGCCCAGACGGTGCCATGGTACAAGAGAGCGGGGTTCGGCGTCCAGGCCCCGCGAGGTGGTGGCGTTCGTCTGCGGGAGGATCGTACGATGCGAAGCGAAGCCTGGTGGGTGGGTCTGGCTGCCTGCGTTGCGGGGGCGGTGCCGGCGGTCTGCGGGACCGTCCTGATGGACTTCGAGACCGAGGCGGACTTGAAGGTCTGGCACTACGAGCGCCAGGACGGCTCGGTGCCGGTCCGGGAGGCATCCCGCTCGGACCGTTTCGCCACCGCGGGCGGGTCCTCGCTGCGCTTCGCCTCGCCGGCGTGGACGCCGGGCATGGGGGAATGGCCCGCCTTCGAGTGCACGCCGCCGCTGACGGACTGGTCCGGGTACGACCGGCTGGTGTTCGATGTCACCAACCCCACCGGCGCCGACCAGAAGGCCTTCCTCTTCATCAGCGACTCCAAGATCGCCACCCGCGATGGCTGGCAGGAGTCGGTGCTGCTGCCGCCCTACAGCTATGCCCGCACCGTGGTTCCGTTGGCGAAGGTAGCGGAGAAGCGGGTGAACCTGGCCGACATCCACGTGATGCACCTGTTCACGGAACGCCCCCCGGCCGATATGGAGCTCTTCCTGGACCACTTCGTGCTGCTGCGGGCGGACGAGGCGCTGCCGGCTCCGCAAGAGGGCTACATGAAACAGTTTGCGCCGCTGCTCGCGCGCCACTTGGAGGCAGTTCGGAGGAGCCTTGCCGACGCCGGCGAGGGGGTCCGCAAGGAGGCCGCTGGGGTGCCGGCCGTGCTGGCCTGGGTCAACGCCACGCTGGCGGAGCTCGATCAGGAAGTGAACGCCTACGCCGAGCGGATCACGCGGGCGGATGCCGGGCTGCTGGGCGACCCGTCGCTGCCCGGCCGGCTGCAGGTGCGGGTGGCCGCCTTGGAGGGCCTCACGCGGCTGCGCGCCGGATTTGCCCGTCTGGGCGGGGGCGTCCACGTCGCCCGGCCGCCACGCCAGGACGTAGTGGTCGGCTTCGCCACCTCGATGGAGAAGGTCCTGCCGCGGGCGCTGACGTCGCCCCTGACGGTGGCCGAGCGGATGGAGATCGGCCTGGCGCAGAATGAGAAGGAGAGCTTCCAGGTGATCGTCCTGCCGTGCGAGCGCGAGGTCAAGGGCGTCCGGGTTCGCATCGCCGACCTCGTCAGCCCCAAGGGCGCCCGCTTCGCCGCGACCCAGATCGAGGCCCCGGTGGTGGGTTACGTCGAGACCAAGCAGGCGCCGCCCTATGGGGCATCCTACGTCGGCTGGTGGCCGGACCCGATCCTGAACTTCCAGACCAGCGCCGACATCGCCAAGGGCGACGCCCAGGCCTTCTGGGTGCGGGTCCGCGCGCCCAAGGGCCAGCCTCCGGGCAGCTACAACGGCCAGTTGGAGGTCGAGGTGGACGGCGCCGTCGCCTTCCGCTTCGGCCTGACCGTGCGCGTGTTCGGTTTCCAGCTCCCGGACAGCACGCCGTTGCCGTTGGCGGTGACCTTCATGCCGATGTTCTACGAACCCAATGGCCAGGGCGGCTGGCGCGAAGGGCAGTACCAGCGGGCCAACTGGCGCAAGCACTCTTGGGAATGGGCCGACTTCCTGGCCGACTACTACCTGAGCCCCGACACGCTCTACGGCGGGCCCGACTGGACCCCTGACTTCGGCAGCCTTGCCAAGCTCAAGCAGCAGGGCCGCCTGGGGCGCTTCAACCTGGGCTACTACGGGGCCTGCGGCGAGGGCGAGGCCGAGGTTGCCGCGTGGCGGAAGCGCACCGTGGACGCCATCCGGCCGCGCTATGAGAAGGCGAAGGAACTGGGCCTGCTCGAGCACGCCTACATCTACGGCTGCGATGAGAACCCCAAGGACCTCTTCCCGGCGGTGCAGCGGGCGGCGGCGCTGCTCAAGGCCGAGTTCCCGGGGGTGCTGGTGATGACCACCACCTACGACGACAGCTTCGGCCAGGAGTCCGTCATCAAGGCCATGGATGCCTTCTGCCCGCTGACCCCGAAGTTCGATCCCGCCCAGGCAGCCACGGCGCGCGCCGCCGGCAAGCAGGTCTGGTGGTACATCTGCTGCGGCCCCCATCACCCCCACGCGAACATGTTCATCGAGTACCCGGCCATCGAAGGACGCCTGCTGATGGGGGCTATGCCGGCGCGCTGTCGCCCGGATGGCTTCCTCTACTATGAGATCAGCATCTGGAATGCCGACCCGATCACCTCCGGCCCCTTCACCGCCTGGGACCCGCGGAGCTGGACGACCTACCACGGCGATGGCTCCTGGACCTGCCTCGGGCCGGACGCCACGCCGTTGCCGACGATTCGGCTGGAGAACTTCCGCGATGGGTTGGAGGACTACGCCTATACCCGCATCCTGGAAGCCACCGTGGCCAGGGTGGAGGCCGCGCCCGACCTGCGCGCCACGCGGGCCGAGTGGCTGGCCCGGGCCAAGGCACTGCTGGCAGTCCCTGAGGAGGTCATGAAGAACCTCACCGAATACACGCGGGATCCGGCGACGCTGTACCGCTACCGCAGGGGCCTCGCGGAGGCCATCGAGGCAGCCGGCGTGGAACCGGCCAGGCTGTGAGCGTCCCGCCGTGGTCTGCCGGCGCGGCGGCCCAGCGGCCCAGTTGCGCTGGACGGCGCCGTATGGGCACGTCCGAGGCACACTCCCGGCCCAGCCGGGAACGCCTGGAGAGCGGCTTCTCCGCAAGCCGCCGCGCGGATACGGAAATCCGCGCCTCCAGAACGATGGGAGCTCGCGGATACGGAGATCCGCGCCTCCAGAACGATGGGAGCTCGCGGATACGGAGATCCGCGCCTCCAGAACGATGGGACGTCGCGGTGGGTTGAGGCGGAGCTTCGCTGGCCTGGCGCGCCGGCGCGGCGGTAGGACAAGGCCTATCTGAGGAAAGAGGTACACACATGGGCGACCGTGACATCGGCTTCGGCGTCGTGGGCCTGGGCATGGGCCACCATCACTGCAAGGCCATCGGCCGCGCCGCCGGGGCGCGCCTGGTGGCGGTGTGCGACCTTGACCCCGAGCGCCTGACCCCGGCCGCCACGGAGTTCGGCGTCAAGGCCTACGCGTCCTACGCCGAGATGCTCCGGGATCCGGCCATCGAGGCGGTCTGCGTCGCCACCCCCAGCGGCATGCATGCGGACCTGGCCATCGAGGCGGCCGCCGCCGGCAAGCATATGCTGATCGAGAAGCCGGTGGACGTTCGGGTGGACCAGGTCCGGCGCCTGGCGCAGGCCACCCGGGCCGCCAAGGTCAAGGCCGCCGTCGTCTTCCAGACGCGGACCATGCCGATGTACAAGCGCATCAAGGCGGCCGTCGACAGCGGCCGGCTCGGACCCCTGGTGGGGGTGCACGCCGTCCTGCCGTGGTACCGCGAACAGAGCTACTACCAGGGCCCGCACGGCTCGTGGAAGGGGACCTGGGCCATGGACGGCGGCGGCTCGCTGATGAACCAGGGCGTGCACACGGTGGATTTCCTGCAGTGGGTCGGCGGACGCGTCCGCTCCGTCTTCGGCGCCTTCGGCGTCTTCGCCCACGAGATCGAGGCGGAGGACAAGGCGGTCGCCGTGCTGAGATTCGCCAATGGGGCCCTCGGGACCCTCACCACGACCACGGCGTCCTTCCCCGGCAGCGGGCGCTTCTTCCTGGTGCACGGCACCAACGGAACCATCACCGAGGTCGATGACTACCTGCAGAGCTGGAAGCTGCGCGACGACAAGGATGGCGCCGAGGAGAAGGAACTCCTGGCCTTCTACGGCCGCCGCGACCAGCGGCCCGAGGGGGTCACCACCGCCAGCGACCCCATGGCCGTGGGCACCAGCGGGCATGTGTTCCACATCGAGGACCTGGTCCAGGCCATCCGGGAGGACCGTGATCCCTACGTCACCGTCGAGAGCGCCGCCCACGCGGTCGAGATCGTCAACGCGATCTACCAGTCCGGACGCACGGGCCGCGAGGTGACGATCGAGGGGTGACCCCACCGGGGGGCGGCAGGCCGTACGGGGTTGACACGGAGTCCGTGTTACACTAGATTCGTGTCATGAGGAATGTGACCATCACACTGGATGAGAAGGTCGCGCGCTGGGCGCGCGTCTGGGCGGCCCGTCACGACGCCAGTGTATCGCGCATGGTCGGGGACATGCTGCGGGAACGCATGGAGCAGGAAAACGCCTACGCCAAGGCGATGCGGAGCTTCATCGACCGGCGTCCGTGCCGGCTGAAGGAGAGCGGCGGGTACCCCTCCCGGGAGGAGGTCCATGAGCGGTAGCTGCTTCGTGGACACCAACGTACTGGTCTACTCCCGGGACGGCTCAGAGCCGGATAAGCAGCCCGTTGCGGCCGGGTGGCTGGCAGTGCTCTGGGAACGCCGGTTGGGTCGTGTCAGCACCCAGGTGCTGAACGAGTACCTGGTGACCGTGACGCGTAAGCTGTCGCCCGGCTTGCCGTGGGGCGAGGCCTGGCTCGACGTCGAGGCGCTCCTGGCGTGGAACCCGGTGCCCGTGGACACGGCCCTGTTGCGGCGTGCGAACAGCGTTCGCGACCAGGCGGGCCTGTCCTGGTGGGACTCGCTGATCGTCGCGGCCGCACTCGCCTCGGACAGTGAGTGGCTGGTGTCCGAGGACCTGGCCGAGGGTCTCACCGTCGATGGGGTCCGCGTGGTCAACCCCTTCCGGCGTTCCCCGAGAGACGTCCTGGGCCGCTGAGAGCAGCCTGGGGCCGTGGGTCGGGGTGGACGCCGGCACGTGGGCATGACCCCGGAGGAGATGAGGCCGTGGCAGACCGTGGACAGGGACCGCCAGGCACTCCCGGCGGCAGCCAGGGGCTCCGCCCGCTGCCTTACCATGAGGCCATGGCGGACTACCTGCAGCGCTGGGAGGACGACCTGTGGCAGTGGTTCACCTCGGCCAAGGTGCGGGCTGAGCACTTCGACGCGGCCCGCCTGGAACTGCTCAAGAACACCTACCGCCTGGAACGGGATTCCCAGCCTCAGGTCTACGCGGCCGCAGACGCGGCGGCGGCGGCCCTGGGAGTGACGGTCCCGGTCACGGCCTACCAGGTGCAGAGCCCCCTGGGCATGAACGCCTCCCTGGCCTACATCCCCGGCGAGGTCCACATCGTCCTGCAGGGGGCCCTGACGGAGACCCTGAACGCGGCTGAGCTGGTGGCCCTGCTGGGGCACGAGCTGGGGCACTTTCTGCTCTACGAGAACTGGGATCGCCGTCACCACACGACGGCCACGATCCTGGCGGCCATGAGTTCGGACCGGCTTGCGCGCGAGGAGCACCTCGATTCGGCCCGCCTTCTGGCCCTCTATACCGAAGTGTTCTGCGACCGCGCCGCCCTGGCGGTGTGCGCGGACCTGGCCACGGTGGTGGCCATGCAACTGAAGGTGCAGACCGGTCTGGCCAGTGTGGACCCGGCAGCCTACCTGCGCCAGGCCGAGGAGATCTTCCGCCTGGACCAGCCTAGGGCCGACGGCGCGACGCACCCCGAAGGCTTCATCCGCACCCGCGCGCTCCAGCTCTGGCAACAGCAGGGCGAGGCAGCGGCCGCCGAGGTAGGCCGCCTGATCGAGGGCACCCCGGAGCTGGCCCGGCTGGACCTCCTGGGCAAGATGGCCACCAGCGCCGTCACCCGCGAGGTGATCACCGCACTCCTGCGGCCGGCCTGGTTCCAGACCGAGACCGTCCTGGGCCATGCGCGCCTGTTCTTCGAGGACTTCGCCCCAGCGGGCGCCCCGGTCGACACCGGGCCCGCCGCTACCGCCATCGCCCGCTGGGACAAGGCGCTGCAGGATTACGTCTGCTATGTCCTGCTGGATTTCGCCACGGTGGACCGCAGCCTGGAGGATGTGCCCCTGGCGGCCGCCCTGGAGATGAGCGGGCACCTGGGCCTGGCCAAGCGGTTCGGGGCGGTGGCCATGAAGGAGCTCGGCCTCAAGAAGAAGGCTCTGGAGCAACTGCAGGGAAAGGCGGCCGACCTCCTGGCCCGGGCTGAAGGGAGGGCCGAGGCGTGACCGTGGTCCCCCTCCAGGATTTCCTGCACGAGCGCGGCGCTGCCGGCGGCTTCACCACCGAGGACGCGCTGGTCAGTTTCCTGCCGCTGCTGCGCCAGGTGATCGAGGCGCACGCGGCCGGGCTGGTGGCGCCGCTGGATGGCCTGCAGGCGCTCAGCGTCGAGTCCGCCCGCATCTGGTTCGCGAATGCGGCGCGCCGGCAGCCCCAGGCTAACGACAGCGAGATCCGGCGCCTGGATGCACCCCGCAACACCGCCCTGGAGGTCGTCGCGGAACGGCGCGCCGAGACCGAGGTCAGTGACGGGCACGACGTGGTGACGAACCTGGACATCGGCCAACGCGACCTGCCCCTGGTGCGCCCGGTCTACCTGCCCGGCTACATCGCCTGGGAGCACCTCGCCGGTCACCACGATGCGCTCGCGGATACCTTCTGCCTGGGGCTGATCCTGGCCGCCATGATGACCGGACTCGACCTCAACGACGCGGCCGATCTGCGCACGTTCGTCGAGCACCGGGGCAACCTCTTCCGCCTGAACCCCACCCTCCATCCGGTGCTGGCCAAGGCGATCGTCCGCCTGACCGAGCTGAGCCGGCACCGCCGGCCCCAGGACTTGCGGATGGTGCTGCGCTCGCTGGAGAACTACCGGGACCAGACCGTCGACATGGACTTCGACCCCGCGAGCCTGGTTGGGGCCCCTGCCGGCCAGACGCGCCGTCAGGCCCTCCTGGCACGGCTGCAGGAACGCCTCTTCGAGATCTCCTCGCGCAACCGCCTGCTGCAGTTCCGGCCGACCCTCAGCACCGTGAACCTGACCCAGGCCTCGGTGCCGCTCTCCTTCGACGTGAACCACATCCGCCCGGACCAGTTGCTCACCTGGCGCGGGGCCTTCCGGGACGCGGTCGTCGCCGGGGACGACGTCCCTCTCAACCGCTATCTGAACTTCCAGGAGATGCCCTTTCTGCCGGGCGTTCTGGACCGGATCCGGGCCGAAGCGCAGCGCGACCAGGCCGAGTTCGGTTTCGAGCAGTTGCGCCTGGTGCTCTGTTTCCTGCGCTGGGCGGACGTCAAGCAGAAGCCGGCCGAGCTGTACGCCTCGCCGCTGGTGCTGCTGCCGGTCCGGATGGTGAAGAGGAAAGGAGTACGGGACTCCTTCTGGCTCAAGCCGTTGCAGGAGGAGGCCGAGGTCAACCCGGTGGTCCGCTACCTGTTCCGGCGGCTCTATGGCATCGTCCTGCCGGAGAGCATCCGCCTGACCGAGACCGCGATGGACGACCTTTTCGCCGTGATCGCCGCGCGGGTGCAGGCGAGCGAGCCGGGCATCACCGTCACCCGGGTCGACCGCCCCCGCATCGAGCTGATCCATGACCTGGCCCGCCGGCGCCTCGACTCGTTCCACCGCCGGACCCAACTCTCGGGCCGGGGCATCCGCACGCTCTATGACCTCGACTACAGCTACGACGCCAACAACTACCATCCCCTGGGCATCCGCGTCTTCTCGGAACGCATCCGCCGCGTCGACGTCCACCTGAAGCAGATCCTGGCGGAAAACCCGGCGCCGCGGCACTTCCTCATCGACGAGAGCGGCGGCATCAGTCAGCGCGAAAAGCGCTTCTACAGCCTGCGCGAGAACGGGGATGAGAATCCCTACTCGTGGGAGTACGACCTGTGCTGCGTGACGCTGGGGAACTTCCGTTACCGGCGCATGTCTCTGGTGCGCGACTATGACGAACTGATCGCCGAGGAACGGGAGAACCCCGCCTTCGATACCCTCTTCGCGCTCAGCCCGCGGCCGGTGGGCCTGGAGGCGGTCCAGGCCCCGCCCCTGGAGGAACGCCACCACGTGGTCGCCTGCGATCCGACCCAGGCCGCCGCCATCGGTATGGCCCGACAGGGCCTGAGCTACATCATCCAGGGCCCCCCGGGCACCGGTAAGTCCCAGACCATCACCAACCTCATCGCTGACTACGCCGTGCAGGGCCGGCGAGTCCTGTTCGTCTGCGAGAAGCGGGCCGCCATCGACGTGGTCTTCCAGCGCCTCCGCCAGCGCGGCCTCGGGCAACTGGGCTGCCTGATCCACGACTCGCAGTCGGACAAGAAGGAGGTCATCGCCGACCTCAAGGCCACTTACGGGGCCCGGCTGGCCGAACGCGAAGCGCCCACCGGGCACCGCCGCCGACGCCGGCAGTTGCTGCACCTGCTGCGCCAGGAACTCGATCCCCTGCAGGGCTTTCACGACGCCATGACGGCCGTCACCCCGGAGACCGGGCTGCCGCCGCGGGCCCTGCTCGACCGGGCTCTGACCCTCCGGGAGCACCTCCCCCCGCTGTCGGTGCGGGAGCAGGAGCGCCTGCCCGACTACGGCCTCTGGTACGACCACCGCGAGCGCATCGACCGTTTCCGGCAGGTTCTGAGGGACGTGCAGCCGGAAGGCGTCTTCTGCCGGCACGCCCTGCACCCGCTGGGCGGCCGGATCACGCAGGCCGAGCGGCCCTTGGAGCTGCTCTTGGACCGGCTGGCGGAGGCGCGCGCAAGCCTGGCCCGCCTGGAGGCCTGCCTGGAACGCGCCCGGATCCCCGGCGATTGGCGCCGGACCCTCCCTGAGGTCAAGGCCCTGACCGACTTCGCGACCCAGGTGGCCGATCTGGTCCAGTGGGGTGTCTTCCCTGCCGTGGACCCGACCAGCGACCTGGCCCGGCGCCTCCAGGCCGCCGCCGCCAGCCGGCGGCAACTCGATGCCGCCGTCGAGGCGGCCCGGCAGGCCTGCCGCCACTGGCGGCGGCGGCTCCCGCGGGAGGATGTGACGGCGGCCCTCGCCCAGGCGCTGGCCTACGAGCGGGCCCCCCTGCCCTTCCTCCGGCCCGGGTGGTGGCGCCTGCGCCGTGTCCTGAACGAATGCTAAGACTTCAGCGCGCACCCGATCGGGCCGTCGCGGTCGCGGGTGCTGCAGACCCTCGTCGACGAGTACGCCGCCGCCGAGGCCCTGGCCCGGGCCGAGGCGGGGTTCCGTGGGGAGTTCGGGGTCCCGGTGTCGGCGCCGGAGGTGGTGTGCCGCCTGGCGTCGGCCGGTGGGGATGAGGCAGTCCTGGCGGAGCCCGTCCGGGCCCTACGGCGCCACCTGCTGGCCGGCGATGCCCGGGCCCTTCTCCCGGCGCTGCTGGAAGCCGGTCAGGCGGCGACGGCACTGCGCGCCAGCCTGGCGGGTTTCCTCGACTCGCCGGACGCGGTCCTGCTGGCGGACCTCGCGGCCATGCTGGACCGGATCGAGGCCGCGAGCGACCGACTGCCCGAGTTCCTGCTCTGTCTCGGCGAGCTGACCCAGCTCCCGGCGCCGCTGGCGGCCTGCTTCCGCACCATGCCGTTGTCGGTAACGCAACTGGAGGCCGCCATCGCCGAACGCTCCCTGAGCCTGCGCTGCCGCATGGACCGCCGCCTCAACCGCTTCACGGCCCAGGTACGGCGCAAGCACCTCGCCTTCCTCGATGCCTACGTCCGTGCCTGGGAGGACCTCAACGCCGCGGCCGTGCTCGAAGCGATCCGGCAGCGTTTCCTGGCCCATGTCCGGCTCAGCGCCGCCCCGGCGGCAGGGCTCAGCCCCCGCGAACGCGCCTTCAAGAAGCGTTACGAGAACGGTCGCCGCGAGCTGGAGCACGAGTTCGGCAAGGTGATGCGCTTCCGCTCGATCCGGGATCTGGCCAGTGGCGATTCAGGGCTGGTGCTGCGGGACCTGAAGCCGGTCTGGCTGATGAGCCCGCTGAGCGTCTCAGATGCGGTGCCGCTGGATGTCTCCCTGTTCGACGTGGTGATCTTCGATGAGGCCAGCCAGATCACCCTGGAGGAGGCGGTGCCGGCCCTCTTCCGTGCCCGGCAGGCCATCGTGGTCGGCGACGAGATGCAGTTGCCGCCCACCAGCTTCTTCTCGGCCAAGCGCGACGACGACAGCGACGAGGCCTGGGCCGACGACGAGGCCGACGAAAGCGAGTATGACCTCAGCGGCAACAGCCTCCTGAGCCACGCCGCGCGCACCATGCCGGCCCAGATGCTCGGGTGGCACTACCGCAGCCGGAGCGAGTCGCTGATCAGCTTCTCGAACTGGGCCTTCTACCAGGGCCGGCTCCTGACCGTCCCCGACGAGGAGCTGGGCCAGGTCGCCCGCGAGGAGATCAGCGCCGCCGCCGCGGCCGATGGGCAGGCCAACGCCGAGCGGCTTCTCGAACGGCCGGTGAGCTTCCACCGGATGGTCCAGGGGGTGTACCAGAACCGCCGCAACCGCATGGAGGCGGACTACATCGCGCAGCTTGTCCGGGCCCTGCTCCGGCAGCCGCGTCGCCTCAGCCTGGGGATCATCGCCTTCTCGGAGGCGCAGCAGGACGAGATCGAGGTGGCCCTGGACCGCCTGGCCCGGGAGGACGCGGAGTTCGGCGAGCGGCTCGAGGCCGAGCTCGAGCGCGAGGAGGAAGGCCAGTTCGTCGGGCTGCTGGTGAAGAACCTGGAGAACATCCAGGGCGACGAGCGCGATGTGGTCATCCTCAGCGTCTGTTACGGGTACGGCCCCGACGGGCGCATGCTGATGAACTTCGGCCCTATCAACCAGAGCGGCGGCGAACGGCGCCTCAACGTCGCTTTCTCACGGGCCAAGCGGCACATGGCGGTGGTCAGCTCCATCGGCCCCCAGGACATCCGCAACGAGTACAACGACGGCGCCAACTGCCTGCGCCTATACCTGCAGTATGCGGCCTGCATGAGCCTCGGCGACGGCGCCGGGGCCAGCCGCGTGCTCCGGGCGGTGGCCGCCGGCCGGGACCGCGCCGCCGAGGCAGCCCGGGCCGCGGCGGGAGCCGGTGTCGTCGCGAGCCAGATCGCCGACGCCCTCACCCGGCAGGGCTATGGCGTCGACTTCGGCGTCGGCATGTCCAGCTTCCGCTGCGACCTGGGGATCCGCCGCACGGGCGAGTCCAGCTACCGCCTGGGCCTGCTGGTGGATACGCAGGACTACTACGCCCAGAGCGACCTCATCGAGCGCGACCTCATGCGACCCCGCCTCCTGGAGGCCTTTGGCTGGCGGGTCAGCCATGTCCTGGCCAAAGACTGGTACCAGGACGCCGGGACGGTTCTCGCCCGCGTCATGGAGCTGCTCGGCCAGCCCCCGGGTGCTGCCGGGGCCTCTCCAGACCAGGCAGAGGCGACCCCCATTGACGTCGAGGCCCTCATCGCCAGTGTGGACATCCCCGACGAGCCCGAGCCCCCGGTGGAGCTGGAGCTGGGGGCCGCCGGCGCCAGTGAGGAAGAGGATGAGGAACCCCAGCCGGGCGGCGCCGCTGTGACCCCGCCCGCAGTGGCCGAGGGCCGGCTCGTGCGCTTCGAGTTTGCCGAGGGGACCTCGAGCAAGTTCTGGGAGGTATGGTACGACGGCCCGTACCTGTCCGTCCGCTTCGGCCGGATCGGCTCCGAAGGCCAGACCCGGGTGAAGGCCTTCGCCACCCGCGAGGAGGCCGCCGCCGAAGTCGCCCGGCTCGTGCGGCAGAAGACCGGCAATGGGTACCATCCTGCTAGCGCGTAAGTATTTCCGCAGCAGAATATTGTGGTACTACAATCCGGGCCCGCATGGCGTCGTGACAACCGCCAGGCGGCGGGCCGCCGGGGCAGAGCGGACTGCCGGCCTCCCGCCTATCGGCCCGCCGCTGCCAGCGTAGCGCCGAGCGCCTTCAGGGCGGCGACCGCGGTCCCATCGGGGCGACCCTTCACCAGCACCGCGTCGGCGACCTTCTTGAGCTTGAACGAGCCGGCAACCGACTCCACGCTCTGGACGGCCCGGCCGCCGCCCCCATGGGTGACGAAGGCGCCGTAGGGCTTCTTGGTCACCGCCCCCTGAGTGGGGTAGAAGGCCCGGTCGAGGAAGTCCTTGAGGCCGCCGCCCATGTAGCTGAAGGCATCGTAGGTGCCCAAGGCCACAGCCGTGCACTGGAGGAGATCCTCGGGCTGGGCCTCGAGGCCCGCCTTCACCACGACCTCGGCGCCCGCCGCCTGGGCCCCCTCGGCGACCGCCTCGGCCGCGGCCCGCGTGTTGCCCGACATGCTGCAGTAGACCACCAGTACCTTTGCCATGGCCGCGTCTCCCCTGGACTGGCCCGGTTCACACCGCCCGGGACCGTGGAGTAATACCACTTGGACGTCAGCCGTAGAGCATTGCTGGACCGGCCGCGGCCACAGGGGCGAACGCCCCCGCGGCCATGCCCACGAGGCCGTGGGCGCTCCAGCCGGATGACCGGGGACTGCGCG
>Ga0172371_10006394_pt1 | contig 17167 bp, 17 predicted proteins | sample Lak12m_FD_114543 | JGI IMG/M metagenome (GOLD analysis project Ga0172371, IMG submission 114543) | Freshwater microbial communities from Kabuno Bay, South-Kivu, Congo - kab_022012_12m | ecosystem: Environmental > Aquatic > Freshwater > Lake | place: Democratic Republic of the Congo: South-Kivu...
CAGGGGTTACTTGCAGTCTTTGCAATCTTTGACGACCTTGCCGCCACCCTTGGTACAATCCGCCTCAGCCTTCACCTGGGAGCACTTGCCGTCTTTGCAGCAGTTGATGACCATGGGCTTTTCGCCGGGCTTTGCGGGACCAGCAGGTTGGTCGGCCGCCATTGCGAGGGGAGCTGCCAAAGCGAAAGCCACCAGCGTGAGTACCACCAACAAAGTTTTCATCTGAAGCCTCCTAAATATTGCCGTCAGATTGAACAGCCTGTCTCGGCTGTTAGGCCGCCTTTTTCAGTCGGCCTACCCATTAGTTCGCAGTGAATGAAAAAACCTGACATGCAAAAAGACGAAACGGTGGAAAAAGTTGGAGACGCTCTGCGGGAAGGTATCTGGCCCCCCGTGGCCGGACTGCTTTTGCTTGGCAAATTGGAAAGCCTGTCCTACGATTTCCTGACATCGCCACGAAAGACGTTCATCCTATCCGTGCCTGAATGCTCTCCTCATGCTGAGGATGTTCTTGACCTGAAATTTGTTGAGGTGTAATGGATAAAAGTTTGAAGGATGAGGGGCTTCATAGCGCCATGCCTCGCACGCGGGAGCCGCCGAATGGACCGCGCACTTAACGCTGTGAGGCCCCGCTGGAAACGTGATGATCGAACTTGCCGCGTGTGCGTCAAACCGGAGGATTTGAAATCATGATACCTGTGTGTGAACCCGTGCTCAACGGCAGAGAAATACAGTACGTCATGGACGCGATGGAAACCAACTGGATTTCATCGGCCGGCAAGTATATCTCCCTCTTTGAGAAAGAATTCAGCCGGTACTGTGGCGTTGCTTACGGAATAGCATGCAGCAACTGCACCACCGCGCTACACATGTCATTGGTGGCCCTGGGAATTGGTCCTGGAGATGAGGTGATCATTCCGGATTTCACTCTGATCGTCTCCGCGAACACGGTGATACTTGCGGGCGCAAGGCCGGTGCTCGTGGATGTGGACCGGCGGACGTGGTGCATCGACCCGTCTTTGATCGAGGCCAAAATAACTCCCAGAACCAAGGCCATTATGGCGGTGCACATGTACGGCCACCCGTGCGACATGGAAGCCATCATGGACGTTGCTGTACGCCGCGATCTGTACGTCATCGAAGATTGCGCTCAATCCGTGGGCGCTGAAGTCAACGGCCGCAAGACAGGCGCTTTCGGGGATGCAGCATGTTTCAGCTTCTACGGTAATAAGATACTTACCAGCGGCGAAGGCGGGATGGTGCTGTGCCGCGATAAGAAAGTGGCCGAACGCCTGCAGTTGCTGAGAAACCAGGGATTTCAAGAGCCGCGGTTCGTGCATGAAGTGATGGGATTTAATTACAGGATGACTAATATTCAGGCCGCGATAGGCTTGGCGCAAACGGAGATGGTGGAGGAAAAAGTCGCCAAAAAAAGGTGGATCGGCCACACTTACAACGAGCTGCTTGCCGGCCAGACCGGCTTGGTCCTGCCATGCGAAGAGGCCTGGGCAAAGAACGTGTATTGGATGTACGGAATTGTGGCCCAGGACAGCTTCGGCCTGACAAAAGAAGAACTCATGAGGCAGCTGAGGGACAAGGGGGTGGACACCCGGGCCTTCTTCTGCCCCATGTCTCTGCAGCCTGTTTTCAAAGGTGATGACCCGCGCTTCCCTGACACATCGGGTGACTTCCCCGTTTCCATAGACCTCTGGAACCGCGGCCTGTACCTCCCTTCGGGACTCGGCTTGACCCGCAACCAAATAGAGGAAGTAGCGGAAAAACTGCTGGAATGCAAAGCGTAAGAAATTGCGGGGAGAACCTTTTTGTAAAAAGATTCCTCCCCGCACCCCTCTCCAAAAACTTTTATATCATGGCGATTGATCAGCTTCCGCTGTCGGCGGCAGCTGACCAATCGCAAGATATGGAGTTTCCAGAAGAGGACTCGGAGGAAACTTTCTTACCCGGAAAAATTTCCTCATTGTTGAAACGGAGGTGATGTTGTGGAGGGAGATCCTCGGGTCTCTGTAGTCCTTGCGACCTATAATGAGCGAGAGAACATCCTGGATACTATCAACAGTATTTTCGAGCACGTGAAAGATCCTGTGGAAGTCATCGTCGTTGATGACGACTCTGCAGATAAGACCTGGGAGTTGGTGCGGGAACTGAACGATCAGCGAGTTACCATTATCCGACGGGTGGCGACCCGCGGGTTAGCTTCGGCGTTTAATCGAGGAATCATTGAATCCAGAGGGCAGGTCGTCGGATGGATGGACGCGGACATGTGCATGCCTCCTTCCATGCTGCCTGCTATGATAGACAAATTGCACGACTATGATATTGTTGTAGGCTCCCGTTACGCGGAGGGCGGTAAGGATGACCGAGCGCCGCTGCGGGTGATTTCCAGTCAATTAATTAATGGGCTTGCCGGACTGGTGCTTGGCTTCGGGATCAAGGATTATGATAGCGGCTTTGTGGTGCTTCGACGATCCGTTTTCGATAAGGTTTCGATAATACCGACCGGATACGGCGCGTATTTTATGGAATTTTTGTACACGTGCAGAAAAAAGGGCCTAACGGTCCATGAAATGCCTTATGTCTTCCGCGATCGAGCCAAAGGAATTTCAAAATCCGCGCCGAGCATCTTCAAGTTCTTCAAGACAGGAATGCAGTATGTGATCCGCATATTCATGGCGCGACTGCGGAGGATAGACTGATGTCCCATGAAATACTTCCCACGACCTTTGAACGGAAGGACGAAAGAGGCGTGTTCCGCGAGATCTTGAACGAGGGGCAGTGGGAGGCTCTCATCTCAGGGAGCATGAATCCTCAAGCTGTCATCGGCAACCACTACCACAAGAAGACGGACATTTTCTTCCACATTTCAAAGGGCTCAGCCCGCATCAAAACGATTAACATCGACACCCGCAGCAGAGATGAATTCTTACTGCAGAGCGGGCAAGGGGTGATCCTTCCTGTTAACGAGTCGCATGCCATCCGTTTCCTGGAGCAATCCGACTTCATTATGCTAAAGTCCCTGAAGTACGACTCCGCGGATCCGGATACATTCAATTTCCCCGTTGAGGAATGAGCCTGGTGGAGGAGCACGAGTACGCTACTCTGTTCGAATTTGAGACCTCTTACTGGTGGTATCGAAGTCTCCACTCAATTCTGATCGATACACTCAGGAATGTAGGCATCGGCGCTCAGGCCAAGGTGCTGGACGCGGGTTGCGGAACCGGGCAAAACCTCGTGAACGTCAGCGAACAGATTGCTCCGGCGAACGCTTACGGCTTCGACATGTCGGCTGCTGCCGCGCGCTTCTGGGCCAAGAGGGGCCTCCGCCTGGTGTGCCTCGCGTCAATTAATGAAATCCCTTTTCCACAGGACACCTTCGATGCAGCAATGTCGGTGGATGTTCTTGAATGTGACGCGGTGGGAGAAGATAGGGCCTACGGCGAACTCTGGCGAGTCGTCAAACCCGGCGGATACATTGTTCTTGTAGCGCCGGCTTACAATTGGCTTATGTCACCCGAGCATCACGAGGCTGTCCACGCGTCCAGGCGCTACTCGAGAAGCCGCCTGACCGCCTTAATGCAAAAGCGACCGGTGGATCTGATCCGAATGACCCATTTCTTCGCCTCTCTGCTGCCTGCTGTTGCCGCCTATCGCTTGTTCCTGAAGTACCTGGCCCCCAGGCCGGACGGCCCACCCCGGTCGGAGCTGCGAGCCATGCATCCCGTCGTGAACAAACTGCTCATAGGAATAATGAGTGTTGAAAGGCGCTTGATTCGTAGGTGTGACCTGCCATTCGGCAGTTCGATTTTGGCAGTGGCTCGAAAGGTTCGATGAACATGGCGGTCAAAGCGTGGCAACTGGGCGCGCCTGGCACTGGCACCTACTGGCTCTATGACTGGTTGCGCAAACGTCTCAACAGCAAACTCGTGAAATATTTGCTCTCGCGAGGAATTGCCGGCCGGCCAGCTCGCATCCTGGAGGCAGGATCAGGGCCGGCGTTTGCGTCGTCGATTCTGGCTCGGGACAATCGAGTAGACCTGAGCATAGCCGCGGACATAGATCTAGAAGCCTTATATGAAGCGCGACATCGTGATGCTCACCTTGCCTTGGTGGTCGCGGATCTGCAGAGCCTGCCATTCCGAGGCGAAAGCGTAGATCTTTGTTGGAACAGCAGCACCATAGAGCATCTAGCCAGCCCTGAAGCGGCCCTCGCGGAAATGCAGCGCGTGACTAGACGAGGCGGTAGAGTCTTCGTGGGGGTGCCGAATCTTTACGGACCATTGGGCTTCCAGCGCTGGATCAGCCAAACCTCGGTTGGCGTCTGGATCGGCACAACCTTCAACCGGTCCCAGTTGAGAGCCAAAATGGCCGGCGCGGGACTTCAGCCGAAACATGCCATCTTTTATTTCTTCCGCTTCTTTATAGGGGTACTGGGCGAGAAGTAGCCTGCCTCCCCACAGCCACACCATCTCACGCTCATACAACAATAGAATATGGATTATAAATTGCTTCCAACTTGTTGGTAATTATGATATATTATTCATGATGACTCTGCCAATGTTTCGGGTCAACTGAGAGGAATTATGATGAGCAAATGGATCTGCCGTCTGGTCGTAGCAGCAGCGATAGTGGTAATCATTCCAGCCGCGGCTTGGCCTCGCGGCACCAGGTATGTCGTAAACTGGCCGGCCGGCCACGTGGGACCTGTTTACGTTCAGATCTACGACATACGCAGTCATCCACCGTACGAGCTACTGGACCAATTCAGGGTCTGGGTCACCTGGGACAAGGAAACCAAGTGTTATGAAATAGGTAACCGAGGAACTTATCTTTTGACCTTCTATAAGTTCGAAAATTGCAAAGGACCGATGACTATTTCCGGCAATATTGCATCATTTCGTATAAGGTATAGTATTTCTCCTCCGTGGATATAGGCGCTCCAACCAGCGGCTGACCGGTGGACCTTAGCCCTTGGCCGGATCTCACGGCAAATGCGGGCATTGCATGACAAGAACGCATCGCCAGGGCAGAGACCCTTACGAGCTCATCCAGGCCTTCGGACTAACCGAGAAATTTCGTGTCATATCTCTCGTGGGCGCTGGGGGTAAGACCTCCCTCATGTACGCGCTTGCCCGTGAGATGGTTGACCTTGGACAAACAGTAGTCAGCACCACTACCACCAAAATCTACGCGCCCAATCCCAGTGAATCACCGCACCTCGTCCTTGCCGACAAGGTCGCGGAACTTTCAGATCTTCCTGCACGACTCTCCGAATTCAGACATGTCACTATAGGCAGATCGCTTGATCGGTCAAGCTTGAAACTCCAAGGGGTGTCTGAAGAAACCATAAGTTTCGCTGCTAACCTTGCTGACCGGGTGCTGGTGGAAGCCGACGGTGCGTCAGGCCGACCAATCAAGGCGCCCGCACCTTGGGAACCCGTAATCCCTGCTTGCACTGATCTCGTGATCCTGGTGGTGGGTCTGGATTGCCTCGGACGGCCTGCCGACGAGAAATCGGTATTCAGGCTGCAAGAATTCTTGGTTCTGACGGGCTTGGCCCTCGCAGATCCGGTGACGCCCCACTCCATCGGCCGGCTCGTTACCGACAAAAAAGGCGGGCTCAAGGGCGTCGCTCCGGAAATGACCTTCATCCCTTTTCTGAACAAGTTTGACCTGCTGGCCGAGCGCGGCCTTGCAATGGAAACCGTCAATGCCATTCGACAACGCTCACGACGGCAAACCCGAAGGATCGTCGTAGGGTCGCTCAAAGAACCCGTTCGGGTGAAATTTTACGAATGTGACGGACCTGCCGGTTGACACGACTGTGTTTTCGAACCAAGAAGAGGCGACGGCTTGTCGTTCCGGAGATTTTATCCCGTTTCGCAATCATTTTGGTAAGACCGGAGGCGTGCGGCCGAAGTGGAGGAGGTACGCCCCCGGTCTACGAAACTTACGATTTTTTTCACGAATCGGTATTACTGGAGCGGGCCAGCGGATTGAGCCGTGCTTTGCTTCGAGGTCTGGCCGGAAGGATCAGGGGCTTCAAGATTGTCTGGAGTAGCGTTGCCAGTCAAGCTGAGGGAGCCAATGGTGAGGTCAAGATGGATTTCCTTTTTGCGTGCGGTGTCAAAAGCTTCTGAGGATGCCAGCAAATTGCCGTCTTTGTTCCGGACTTCCACGACGCACTGCGAGTTCATCGGCACTCCCGTGACCCTGAACCCTCCAATGGAGTCGGTGATCCCAGCGCGATAAAAGTCTTTTCCAGAGCATACACATCGAATCTCAAGGCCTCCTAGGGCTGTTTCCGGGGCCTCAATGATAACCTTGCCATGAACCACGCATCCCTCAGGAATCATGCAGAAGCTGTATCCGTCCAACCTCCCCGAGTCGATGGGAAGAACCAGCGGATCAGAACTCTCCACAATGAGCCCTCGCTTATGCCCGTTGAGAACGTATTTGCCCGGTTCATTGGCCAAGACTTTGAATTCTCCCGTTTCAGGAATGCTCCTGAACGATTGGCCCACGCGATTGCCTTCCACGTCCGTAAGAAAAACGAGGACGTCAGGAATGCCTTCCCCATCGGGACCGACCACCGATCCAGAGACCACGAATTGCTCCTTTTCCCGTCTTTCCATCTCCTCTCGCGATAGCAAGTCGATCGCTGACGAAAATTTGAAATCAGAGGCGGGAGCCTCTTTCTGCGACCTGGTCTCAGACATTCTGGGGGAACCGCTCCGGGCTTCAACCTTGGCGGCAAAATCGGGTATCGGGTGATTCGTCCCATCGAGAGGCGTGGGAATATTCGAAACCGTGGCGCTGTCAACCTCTTGAACCCTACAGGAGACACTGACAACTCCGTTTTCAAGGAGTTCTTTCGATATTTCGGATGCGGGCATGCAGGAAGTCTTCTTGCGAGGGGCTGCGGCAGTCTGGCGGCTCAGCGGACCCCTTATCCGAGAAGTTTCCGAAGTCCTCCCCTGTCCCGTGCCAAATAGGAGTCGAATGCGGGAGAAGGCTAATAGCCCACCGGACATTCGTCTCTGAAGGAACAGGTTCACGGCGGACAGGACAGCTATAAGAAACAGCACAAAATACGCCGCGGGATGCAGATGAGTAATAGTGTGAAGCAGCCCCGCCCGACTGTCGCTGGAAACTCCCTCCAGGCCGGCAAAGAGTTCGGAAGCAAAAAGCAACCCTATCAGAAAGACGACTCCCGACATGGCGGCGCTCCAAATGGCTGCATGGGACCACAACCGTGATTGAGCGAGTCTCATGCGATGCCTGTTGCGGCAAGCCTCTAGCTGTTCGGGATTATCCAGCACTCCCTGCGTTACTCCTTGTCTCGGTGGGCACGAAGAGGTTAATGACACCGCTCCCAATGCATGCCCCCCTTTTTGACTCGGATCTCTACCACCAGAGCTGCGTAAAGTAAATAGGAAACAAAGCAAAATGGTCATCATTCCGTTACGCGGGGAGAGAGGAGCCGGGGAGTCAATTCTGGTGACCTAAAGGCGACTCCATTAGCTCGCGTCTTCACCCCGGCGAAAGCCAGGGTCCAGGAGATTGTGAAAATCCTGGATTCCGGCTTCCACCGGAATGACGGGAAAAACTCCCGCTGCTAAATGAATGATTATGCAAGACGGAGCCGGATGCAAATCTTAGAGGTTTCTTTAGGATGTAGTTGCCACTCAATGCACGCGGCATCCCACTGGGCCACTTCTACGACCGGCACGGCGGGTTTTCAGAAATCCGGGGGCAAGAACCCGCATGTCCGGACCTTATCCTATGTAGGAGCCCGGACATGCCGAAAAATGCTCGCCTGTTGAAAAAATTATAGCTCATTCTCTTTTTGAGTCAATACTTATACACCGTAAGCGCAAGCATGCGGTCATGAGAGGAGAAGGCGTCCCATCGTGCTGCGCGTTGGGAATTGCAATTGCATGAGATCGCTCCGTGAAGGCAAGGTTTCCTTGGGCACGGTACGGAGGCTGTCTCAAAACTCATGGCCCGGGCAGCATCGTGCCACGAATGCACCCTCACCCTGTCTCTCTCCCAAAGGGAGAGGGGACTGCGAAACGGCTCCAGATAAGCGCCCTCTCCCCATGCAAGAGGGTTGGGGTGAGGCTGACAAAAAGCTGGTCAATCCTGATCGTGCCACGATTTGGACTTCCCTCCACCTTTTGAGACAGCCTCTGCGCTATGCTCCTACGACCGGCCTCAGCGCGGCATGTTTGTGGCAAGGGGTACGGAGTGCAGCGGTCACCTGAGATGTTCCGCAAAATTCAGTGCGCGTCAATGTAGACGGTTGCCCGGCATGCGCCGCGCACTATGATGACACGAACAAGACCTATGAGGGGACGCAGACGTCCGCAGGTTGTTGACACACGGCGCACGAGAGTGGATATTCTAATAAGAAATCCACTGGGAGGACCTAAGTTATTATGTGCGAAAAGGGACCCTCAAGAGAACCACTCTACGTTTCCGTCGAAAATCCCTTCTTGAGCGCCAATAAAGGCGGAACAATTTGAGGCCCGAGAATATGAATCAGCCTGGACAGATTGCAGACAAACTTGTCCAATCCATTTCAAGCGTCCTTATTGGAAAGGAAACTCACGTTCGAGAAGTTGTGGCTACGCTTCTCGCAGGCGGGCACGTGCTCATCGAGGACATTCCGGGAGTAGGCAAGACCCTGCTGGCGTTAGCCACTGCACGGTCCTTGGGGGGCCGTTGCCGCCGAGTCCAGTTCACGAGTGACACCCTCCCTTCGGATGTTATAGGCGTTAATGTGTACAGCCCGAAGGATTGCGACTTTGAGTTCAGAGAGGGGCCGATTTTCACGGAGGTGCTCTTAGCAGACGAGATCAACAGGACATCACCGAGAACCCAATCAGCTCTGCTGGAAGCCATGGCCGAAGGCAAAGTCTCTGTGGACGGAACAACCTACAACCTTGCAAGGCCCTTTTTTGTCCTGGCTACCATGAATCCGGTCGAGCGCTACGGTTCCTTTGACCTGCCGGAAAGCCAGTTGGACCGGTTCATGATGTCCATCAGCATCGGCTATCCTGACAGGAACCATGAGCGGGAAATATTCCTCAAAGACCTTGAACACATAGATGCCGAGCGTCTCGAGCCAGTGACAAACCTGAGTGAGATAGTGCGACTCCAAGAACTGGTTCGCGAGGTGAAAATTGAGTCGTCCATCATGGAGTACCTCCTCGACCTGGTCAGGGCGACGCGGGAGCACCCGGCCATCCGACTGGGACTGTCTTCCAGAGGTGGATTGCACCTGAAACGAGCCATGCAAGCGGTGGCGGTAATAGAAGGCCGCGATTTTGTCCAGCCGGGTGATCTGCGCAAAATTTTCCTCCCCGTAGCGTCGCATAGGACATTGTTGGCCGGAGGATCCACGGATGGCAGCAGGCGTGACAGAAAGAAAGAGGTCTTACAGGACATTCTGCAAGCCGTTGCCGGGCCGGTGTAGGGCGGACCTGTTATTCTTCGTAAGGACTTTTAGGGACTTAGCAGTTTATTGAAAAACACCGGACGTCTTCGTATTAGACCAACCCCTTATGGATGGATTCTGATTTTCCTTCTCGTGTGGGTTCCTGTGGCCGCTGTCGGGAGCGCGAACAATTTCCTGTTCATAGTCTCCATAATGTTGTTCGGCTTGGCGCTTGTCTCCCATTGGCTCGCCAAGCGGAACGTGAAATCTGTGGAATTATCCAGGCGCTTCCCGGAAGAGATTTTCGCGGATACTTCATTTGCCATCCAATACCTCCTCAAAAGCGACTTGAAGCCGTGGGGATCGGCCGCTCTAGAGTTCTTAGAGTCTACACCACTCGAAGCAACCTCCGGCAGGGTTCAGTTCTCTCATGTTGCCCAGGACCAAGTCACCGTGGAGAGAGGCCTTTTTTCCATCCCTTCTAGGGGAGACAAACAAATAACCCCTGGGACCCTGGTGTCATCGTTCCCTTTTGGACTTGCCCAATATTCGCTCAAGCGCGGAGACACCCAGTCCGTGCTCGTTTTTCCGAGGATCCACCCTGTCCACGATGACATACCATTCGGATTGGGGGAATCCCGCAAAGGATCGGAGAGGCAGGACCCTTCCGGAACGATACCTTATCATTTCAGAGAATATGTTTCGGGCGACCCTTACAAACACATTGACTGGAAACAGACCTCCAAGACAGGCACGTTCATCACGAAGATTTTTTCCGAGCAGGGCTCTCGCGAGGTCGTGATTCGCCTTTCGCGCCAATCTTCGGAGCAAGCAATTTCAAAAGCGGCTTCATTGGTGGTGCACTTTGGAAGCCTGGGTGTGCCGGTGGCCTTGCATGGACCAGGCGTGGCTACCGAAGCAGGTACAGGAAAAGAGTTTGGCAGGAAGCTTCTGATTATCCTTGCCAGATGGGGAAACAGCCGCGACACAGTTTCACCCGAGCATCATTCCACAGGCGCCGTAATCAGAATAGACGCGATGGGAAATCTGTCCTGGCAGTTACCCGGAGAAATGGATGGGCCTGAGTCGAAACATATTGAATATAGGTAAGAATCTCGGCGCCGCCCATGGCGGTCTGCCGGCTCCCGTGGTTTCCGTTAAGCCCGGCCAATCCGGTGAGTTACGGTATTTCCTTGCAGCCCTCGTGGGCCTTTCCGTAGTTGCGGCAAGCATTGAAAATGCGCTTTCTCCATTCTTTTCATTACCCATCATGCCGCTGATTTGCGCGGCTATTCTGCGCGCCGACTACGCACGGCCATTTCTTTTGTCCGAACGATTGGTCGGCATACTTTTCCCCGTGTACGTGGCCACGTTCGTCATTGTCATCGAGTTGTTCACAGGGACCATGCTTCTCCCTGTTTTCCTGGTCTACTTCACCTTCGGCACTCTGATCGCGCGCACCCTGACCCCGTTAAGCGACCGCAACCTTGCTCAATTGATCTTTTTGAGTCTGGGCATGATTCTGATCAATTGCATTCTCACCAGCCATTTGCTTTTCGGGTTGATTGTCCCGCTGTACTTCTTCCTTCTAATGGGAACGCTCCTGTCATTCCACCTCGCGAGGACCAAAACCCGTATCGGTGAGGTCGTAAACCTTCGAGACAACAGCAGCGCAGGTGTGCGTTGGTACGGTAAGTTCGCCAAGTATACCTTTGGTGTTCTCGTGCTTACGATCATTGTTTTTATATTTGTCCCACGGCCCTTCCTGGTGTTCCCCGGTTTGCGAGGCCCTTTTTCACCTGCAGGAGCGTTTGGCGATCTGCAATCGCGCATAAGCTACAGGGATATGGTCAATACCGCGGACCGCAATAGAATAGCTTTCACGGTCAACGTGCAGAAGGGTTCGATGCCGAATTCGCCCTACTGGCGCGGTCGGGTGCTGGACAAGAATGACTCCGACGGCTGGCATTCCACAGTGGACTACAGACCTATGGCCTGGTTTATTCATCCGAATCCGTCGGAAACGATGGTCTACGAGATCCTTCTGTATCGACTCCAATCAAAGATGGTTTACGTGGCCGGTCTCCCTCTCGTGGTCACCGGGCGAATGAACAAGCCGCTGTTCGTATCCTCGGGTGGGCAAGTCACGGTCAATTCCCCGTTCCTGTTCTCGAATTCATACAGGGTGACAGCTGTGGACAGACCTGTACCTGCTGACCGCCGTGCCGAGCCTGTGTACGTGGATCGTACAGGCATCACACCTCGGATCGAAAAGCTGGCGCAGCAATGGACTGCGGGGGGGGCCAACCCGCGTGACAAGGCCGGCCTCCTGGTATCGAGGCTCCGATCGCAGTTGAGGTACAAACTCCGAACGCCATCCCCGCCGGAGGACGTCAGTCCGCTGGAGCACTTTCTGTTCGAGAGCAAGACTGGAAACTGCGAATACTTCGCGGGCGCGCTTTGCCTGATGCTGAGATCCGTGGGAATACCTGCGAGGATCGTCGAAGGATTCGCTGGCATGGAAAAAACTTCGGAGCGCAATCAGTTTATCGTGCGCTTTTCCATGGCCCACGCTTGGGTGGAAGCCCTTCTGGACAATGCCAATTGGACTACACTGGATCCCACTCCCGAAATGAGAGGTGAATCTCCGGAAGAATATATATGGAGGCTGCTCGCTGACCTGTACAGCACGGCCGAGTACAGGTGGGTCAAGCACGTGGTCTACTTTGACAGGTCAGATCAGGTGCTCATGTTTCAGAGACTTGCGAATCTGTTCTCAGCAGATATGAAGCTTCCGTTTTCCATCTCGCGCAATTTGGCGCCGCTTTTCGCAGGAGTCTGTGTTGCAGCGATCGTCCTTGTTCTAGCCGTCTTTCTACTCGTTAAACGGACAAGAGGAACCAATCCTTCTGCCGTGTACCTCCGAACTATGAAAGCCCTCGCGGAAAAGGGGATTCTGAAACGCATACATCCTTGGCAGGAACAGAACATGAGAGAAGCCATGCAGCGTTTTCCGACCATCAAGGAGCCTCTCCTTGGATTTATGGATCTTTATTTGAAAGCGAGATTCCACCCTGAGCATCCGATTCCGTTGAAGGTCTTGGAATCTGCGAGTCAGGAATTGCTTCGGAACGTTGCCGACGCAGCCAGATGAGCCTGCCGATTTCTAGGGGAATCTTCCCTACTCACTATTGGTTCACAATCCCTTTCTTGAGTGGCGTCAAGTATCGATTCAACTACGGGCTGGAGTTCCTGCCGTCATTCCGGCGGAAGCCGAAATCCAGGCCTCTTAAAATCTCCTGGACCCCGGATTTTGCCGGAGTGACGATGCGAACTCCTGGGGTACTTTTTGGGTCAACAGAATTGGCTTCCCGGCCCCCCCCACCTTCGTACCTGCATGATTACGGTTTCAAGCGGCAAAGTGTTGACCCAGGTACTAAGATAGTACATTTTAAAGTGTTTGTTTGAGCAAGCAGGGTTGGAGAAAGGAGATCTGCTGTGAGAGTACTGTCGGGCATTCAGCCGACCGGCGGCTTGCATCTGGGCAATTACCTGGGAATGATGCAACCGATGCTGTCGTACATGGACCGGTCGGAGCTTTTTGTTTTCATTGTAAACTTGCACGCGCTCACAAGCGTCTTTGACAGCGAGAAGCTTTCAACAGGAACACTGGAAGCGGCCGCGGATTTTATGGCCTTGGGCCTGGACCCTGACCGGTCCATTTTCTGGGTTCAGTCAGACGTTCCGGAAGTGGTGGAATTAAGCTGGATACTTACCTGCATCACTCCAATGGGCCTGTTGGAGCGCTGCCATTCGTACAAAGACAAGATTGCCAAAGGGATTTCGCCCAACCACGGCTTATTTGCTTATCCGGTGCTTATGGCCGCTGACATACTCTTATACCAGGCGCACCTGGTGCCGGTCGGAAAGGACCAGAAGCAACATATCGAAGTCAGCCGTGATATTGCCATTAAATTCAATGGCGTGTACGGAGAGACCTTCGTGGTCCCTGAAGGAGAAATCAGCGATGAGGTCGCCACCATCCCCGGGGTCGACGGACAGAAGATGTCCAAATCGTATGGTAACACCATTGAGATCTTCCTTGACGAGAAGGCGTTGAAAAAGAAGGTTATGAGCATCCTTACCGATTCCACTCCGGTGGAAAAGCCCAAGAATCCTGAAACCTGTAACCTCTTCCAGGTCTATCGCCATTTTGCGCCTCCCGATAGAGTTGTTGAGGTGGAACGCTTGTACAAAGAAGGCGGGGCCGCGTATGGGACACTGAAAAAGGAACTCGTCGGTATTCTGTGGGATTACTTTCGCACCCAAAGGGAAGAGCGAGCCAGATTACTCGCTGATCCGGGCCATATCCGAAACGTTCTTGCATCCGGGGCCGCAAAGGCCAGAGCAATAGCGGTCAAGACTATGGAGGATGTCAAGCGTAAAGTGGGGATACAATATTGATACCACCACAGGAATCCCGCAAGCCTGATATTCGCAAGATAATCCCGATCCTGAGACAGGAGATTTGCAAATTCCAGGTTCCCATTGTAACTGAGATGTCCAGGAGAAGACGGGACCCTTTTGACGTCCTTATCTCCACGATACTTTCCTTGCGGACCAAAGACGAAGTGACCAGACAGGCCGCCATAAGGCTCTTGGAAAAGGCCCGAACACCTAAGAAGATCCTTGCCTTGCCTGAAGCGGAAATAGCGGATTTGATCTACCCTGTGGGGTTCTACAAGACAAAGGCCCGAACGATCAGGCAGGTTTGCCGCGAGCTTATCGAAAAATATGATGCACGGGTACCCGACGATCTGGACGAACTGCTGAAGCTCAAAGGAGTCGGTCGCAAGACTGCCAATCTGGTGGTTACTCTGGGATATAATAAGCCCGGGATATGCGTGGACACGCATGTGCACAGGGTGAGCAACAGACTGGGGTACGTGAAGACCAAGAACCCCGACGAGACGGAAAAGGCCCTCCGGGAAAAACTCCCGAGAGAGTATTGGATAGAATACAATGATCTTCTGGTCACCTGGGGCCAAAATATTTGCAGGCCGATATCGCCCTTCTGTTCCAGGTGCGCGATAGCAATTTATTGCAGACAGATTGGGGTGTCACAACATAGGTAATACCAAGTCGCTCTCATGCAAGGAAGCATGGCGGGCACGGAGGCCCGCCGCTACCAGATTATGGTAGGGCCGGCGTCCCTGCCGGCCACTTGCCAACATTACTTGTTTGGTCGCGGAGTTGCATTAAACAGGCTTGCTTTCAAACGGTGAAGACGACCTCGGAGCAAAGGCAACACTGACCTGGGCTCTGGCAGGTCCGTGTCTGGTTCGCCGGATTATTCATTGTACCACCGCGCGGTGGCATTAGGCATACATGCCTCATGTTCGTGAAAGCACTTCTTCTTATCCGAATAGAAATATCTTTCCATTCGAATCAATTCTCGCCAGTTGCAATCATAATTCTTGGGAGCCGAAAAATTATTTGGCGCAAACAGGAGGGATCATAATGCCTGACGTGAACTGGCCGCGAGTTAAAGAAATTTTGAACGATTTGTTAATTAAATGGCAGCAGGAACACGGCCGAGAACCAAAAATGAAGGTGGTGCATGAGGGTCACATCGGCTGGGAGACAAAGGAAGAATTAGCGCAGAGCAATCCTTACGGAAAAATCCTCATTGAACCGGACAAAGTGGGAAACGGTCAAGGAGCGGAAACCAACCTGGTCAGAATATTGACTTCTTATATCGGAGGTTACAGGAGGATGCCTTCAGGCGGGCCTTATCTTTCCAAGGAAGAAATCGACGAAATAAGACAATGGATTGATGCGGGCATGCCGGACTAGAGGTCTCCGGAAGAGCTTCCTGGGATTCCGAACAACCTCATATCAAACAGCCGCTCCATCGTTTTTTTTGAGCGATTTCTCCAGTTCCGCGACCAGCCTCTCGTACGATATTCCCAGCTTGCGAGCCCTGGCCGAGCAACGCCTTGTTTGAACTATATGTCCAACCACGTACCCCAATGTCCCCGCGCCAATGGAAAGGATTGCTGCTGCCGTGGCCCATCGCAACACCATGTCTGCGCCCAGGTGAGCGAAGGCCCTAAGCGACTGCCAGAAATATCCGGCCTTCGTAACAGGATGCATAAGTTGATGAAACCCTTCAAGGGTCATCACTTCCGGTCTGCCGAGGATTAAGGACCCCAGATAATAGTATCCGTAATACATGGGAATCAGCGTGACCGGATTATTCACCCACGTGAACGCAAAGGCTATCAGGGTATTGAACCTGATCAAAAGCCTTGCGACGCCGAGGCACAGCATTTGCGCGCCGACAGGTACACCGAATCCGATTGCAAGGCCAGCCGCGATCCCACGAGCATCGAACCAGGGCGGGTTTCTGGAGCGGACCAGAGGATCGACGAAGTACCGACGAAAGAAACCGGTCGGCTTCCGGTTGGGCGCGTGCGAAACGGCAGAGCTTTTCCGCTCAAGCTCGGCGCCCGGTCTTGGACCTTCGGTTCGGTCATTTTCTTTGTCCAACTGAGTAATTGACATATTTTCGGCAGAGCCTTCGAAGTCCTGTATCTAGTTAAGCAAAAAAGGTCACCATCTTGCTAGCTTATCCCAATTTCGCGAAGGGTTTGACAAGCTCAGGGCTTCGCTATATGTTTCCCCTCGGGTTCCCCCGCGCATTCCGGAACAGGGTCGTCAACAAGGAGGCATACCATGAAGCCCATATTCATAGAAGCCACTACCATACCAGATGCCTGGTTCCAATGTCTGTACACCCTCATAGACGAATCGCGCAAGCCCGACGGCGCGGCCCGCAGATACACTGTTGATACGGGCTCCAACCCCGGCGCTGACCGCATAGAATTTGATATGGTTACGGTGCACATAAGGCAGCCTGGGGTCCGCCCTCTGCTTCCTCAAATACCGGAGCATCTGAACCTGCCTCCAGTCGCGGACGAAAAGTACCTGGCCGAATACATGCCTTACCTGCTTTCTTCTCTCAAAGCCCCCGGAGAACACTACACGTATGGGGAACGTCTTCAGATTTCGTGGCAATTTGTGATTGATTATTACAAAGAGCACGGCGGCCGCACCAACCGCATGTGCATGGAAATCGGCCGACCAGAAGACATTTTCTTTTACCAGCAGGAAGACGGGTCCACGCCTTGTCTCAGGCTGGTGGATACTCGAGTGATGGACAACAAGCTTAATTGGATAGTGTACTTCAGGTCATGGAATCTCTGGTCCGGTTTCCCGGTCAACCTGGCAGGATTGCAACAAGCAAAGGAAATCATGGCCATGGAGATTGGAGCGGAGGACGGGGAAATCGTTGCAGTGTCCAAGGGCCTTAACATACGTGACTACAACATAGAAGTGGCCCTGATGAGACTCCAGAAGGACACAGGCATCCAGTTGGGCGCCAGACGGGAATAGAAGAATTGTGGGGAGCCCCTTTTTGAAAAGGCGATATTATACTTGACAGACCTGACAACCGAGAGTATACTGTTCTTAGGTTATGGAGGTCATCATGAAAGCAATACTCTCGGAAATCCGCTTCCACAATGAAGAATCCGCTTATGAATACGTTGAAGCCATTCTCTGGCCGGGGGGGCCGGTATGCCCTCATTGCGGTGAAACCGAGCGCGTTGGCAAGCTCGGCGGAAAGACCAGCAGAATTGGCACTTA
>Ga0172371_10006395_pt1 | contig 17163 bp, 13 predicted proteins | sample Lak12m_FD_114543 | JGI IMG/M metagenome (GOLD analysis project Ga0172371, IMG submission 114543) | Freshwater microbial communities from Kabuno Bay, South-Kivu, Congo - kab_022012_12m | ecosystem: Environmental > Aquatic > Freshwater > Lake | place: Democratic Republic of the Congo: South-Kivu...
ACTGCCCTCTCCCGAAGGGCGAGGGGATAATAGCGGTCGGGGTAGGTGCTTATTGACCCCGGCGAGTTCTGGGGATCTGCTGAAGCTGCGGGAGGCGATTCGGCAGCAGAATCGGGAGCGACTGGTCCAGCACGCGGGCGACGGGTACGGCGATCACCGGGACGCGGTGGACTCGCCGTTCAACGTCCGCAACCTGGCGCTGCGGATCTACGAGCGGCGGCAATTCAGAGAGCAGATGCGGATGAGGTGCGCGCGTCTTACAACCACGGATCACACGAATGACACGAATGGGATGTTCTGATTCGTGCAATCCGTGCCATTCATGGTTTCGTCGGGCTGTTTTGGCGTGCGTTTGGGTCGCTGGATGGGGAATGCAGGGACGCGGGAATGGCCGCATAAGGCACAAAGGGCACAAGGGGACAAGCGAAGTTGAAGTGCGTTGGTTTGTGCATTTTGTGCTTTTTGTGGCTGTACCGAATCGCGTGATTGTGACAGGCGGACAGGGATTCTGAATATTCGGTAACGGAGGCAACAGAGGCCCCGCACTGCCCCGCTGATGTCGATGTTGTGGTGGGTGAGTTCGGAGCCAAGCACGGAGTCTCTCCAATCCCGCTTGGGCTGCGGGCGAACCAGCGTAGCCTTCCGGGGCCACCCCGGCGCCGATGGCCGCCATCGTCGCGCCGAAGTGGTTGTCGATCGCGGACGGAGGCTCGCTGTTCGGCTTCAGCCAGCCCCATCACCGCGCGGCTGTGATGAAACGGCAGTTCCTGGCCCGCAAGAATCTGCGGCGTGCCGTCGCGGCTGAGCGTGTAGTTGAAGATCTTGTGCTGGACCTTGGTGAAGCGCGGCTCGCGGCAGACGTGACGCGATAACTCGAGCCGGTTGCAGACTTCCGAGTACTTGCGCCAAGCCGGATCGTGGCGGCCGGGGAAGCCTTCGACCTCCCAGCCGTTAACGAACGCGAAGCCGCGATTGCCCGCATCGGGCAACAACAGCTTATCCGGCGGCAACTGCGCCCGCAGGCTCTCCAGCGCGCGGCAGACGCCGACCGCAAACCAGTTCACGCCACCGAAGTCCTCGTCGCGATCGTCGATGCCGTTGTTATTGATATCGGAGCCTCGTCCCGGCCAGACGTCCTCCACCAACGTGTCGAGTTGCAGTGCGTCGAAGTGCGCGCTGGTGCCGCCCGGCTGAAAAATGCGCGCGTAGGACTCCGCCCAGACTTCACCGGCGGTGCGCCCGCGGCGGTCCTGCGGGCAAAACGTCGAGAAGTTATAGAACCAGCCGTGGAACTTCGTGACTTCCGCATGCACCGCGGCGAACACCTGGCCGCTGAACGCGCGCGGCCGGGTGCCGTAGCAGCCGCGTTCCACCCGGATGATACCCTGTGTTTCGTCCAGGCCGACCAGCCGGACCTGCTCGGCGTTGTCCCAGTCCGGCGTTCCGTCCGGGCCGAGCGCGTAGAGGCAAACTGCTCCGGATGCTCGCGTTTGAATCGCTGGATGATGTCCCGCCGGCCATCGTCGCCGAGCGTCACGCGCCCGTCGAGCTCCACTCCCATCGCGCGGCCGTAGTTGGCCAGCCACTCACAATACGCGGCATCCTCCTGTCCCGGTTTCACCTTGAAGTTGTTTGCGTAGCGATAGTAAACCGCCTTGGGGAAGTCCGTCGCCAACGCCGTCATGCCAGCGGTCTTCCCCTCGCCCTGCAGGGATACATCTGCTCCCGGCGTAGCCAGCGGCGCGAGCAACAGGGCGGTGAAGAGAGCGAGGGTGGGGTTCAGGGCTTACTTCCAGAGTCTCTGCCGATGCTCTGCCGCCGGCCTTCTCACCGTCGCCAGGGTGGCGGCCTATTCCGGTTTGTCGGCGAGGCCGAGTTTCTGCGGCACCTGCGGCTGGTAGATGACGTTGCCATCGGGCGTGCCACCTACTCATGGTCATCGTTGTCCTCCGATCAGAATGGCTATCGCACCATTGCGGGGTTGGGTTTGGTGACTTCCGAGACGACGTCCCATACGGCCTGCGCGAATGGCTTGTCGACGGAATAGGGCGCCTTCCAGAAACGCAGGCCGGAGGTGATACAGTTGTGGGGATCTTCCTCAAATACGACGGCGTAGTGAGTCACGGCTTCCAGATACTTGCCCTCGGAGTTCAGATGCACACCGTCTGCGTACAGATCGGCGATGTGCCTGTAGCCAGGGACCTTGCCGTCCTTCATCCGCAAGTGGAGTCGATACATGACCTCGCCCACGGGAATAATCTGCACCGGTTTCTTGTCGGGGAACTTGGCCGCGATGCCGGCGGCGACTTGTTCGAAGTGCGCCCGCCCGCGCGTGTCCGTTTCGGACAGCCACCGCTGCTCCCACTGTTCGGCCTTTTCTCGGTCTTGGCCGATCTCCGGATAGTTGGCGAAAACGTACACGCGGCAGGCGGGATTGCCCTCATACGCCGCCGCCGCGTAGTTGGCCCCGTATTGAATGGCGTTGTCCGCGGGGCGGCCGAAGGGTTGCAGGATCAGGACGTCCCACTGGCTGCTCTTCAGGATCTCGTCGGCCGGCATGTCCCGCCCCGGTTCGCGGAAGCCCTCGGCGCGATGGTTCCACAGCCACTCCAACGGCGCGCCCGGGATCATGTGCCGCCCGAACCGGGTCTCGTGTCCGCGGGCTGTCGCGATGTCGTGCATCCCGTACGCTTGATCCGTCAAGCTGTTGCCAACGTGAAAGATGGCCACCGGCTCGGCCGCCTCCGCGGTGCCGGCTCCGAGCATCAGGCCCAGGCAGGCAGCGAGACTCCGCGCCGAAACGACCGTCAACCGTGACCAACTTGCCAAATCACTCCTGATCATCCTGTCCTCCTTCAAGCTTGCGGTAATTCCCAGCCTTTGCGCCGCGGCCGGTCCAGCAGCGAGTTGGCTTCTTCGTCATCGGGAAAAACCTCTTTGTCGGGGTTCCATTTCAACCGGCGGCCCAATTGACGCGTGATCACCAGCAACTGGCACAGCGAGGCCGTGCGGTGGCCGATTTCCACGTCGGCGTTGGGCTGTTGACGCGTGCGGATACAGTCGAACCAGTTCTCCACATGGCCTTTGGCAACCCAGCCGTCGCCTTCCCATTTTTCGGCCAGCTGGGGATCCGGCGGGTGCTTGATGAAGTCCGGCGGATTGGTCGAGAACTTGTTGCGATTGATCTCGATCTTGCAGTCCTCGCCGACGAAGACGGCGCCCAACTGCGGCCCGCGGCGCGGCTCTTCATCGGGAAAGCTCAACCGCACCTCGACTCCGTTGCCGTAACGGAATCGAAGCCGTGCGGTCGGCCCCTCTTCGATCGGCCACAGCTCGACCGGCCCTGTCAAGTCCATGCCCAGAGCATACTGCACCATGTCGTAGGCGTGGGCGCCGAGGCCGGTCAATTGAGAATTGGAATAGTCACGCCAGTTGCCCCACCAGCCGCCCAGGCCGTCGGTCCAGTGGGCAAAGAGCTTCCGGTTGAACGGATGCTTCGGGGCTTGGCCCTGCCACAGATCCCAGTCGACGCCCTCGGGAACCGGCTCGGCCGGAAGACCGGCCGCCGGGTACGGTATCGGCCCCTTGAAGTTCACGCACTCGACCGCCCGGATCTTGCCGATCCCGCCGTCGCGCACGAACTCGCAGGCAAAGCGATTCATTTCCATCGTCCGCTGCTGGGTGCCGTGTTGCACCACGCGTCCGTACTTGCGGGCCGCGGTCACCAGCGCCCGGCCTTCGCGGATGTACAGCGACAGCGGCTTCTCGCAGTACACGTCCTGGCCCGCCTGGCAGGCCAGGATGCTCGCCAGCACGTGGTGGTGGTCGCAGGCCGCAACCATCACGGCGTCCAGGTCCGGCTGCTCGATCAACTGGCGGTAGTCCTGGTAGACCTTCCAGCCGGCCTGGTGCTTGGCCGTGACGGCGGCCGTCTTCCGCGCGTCGGCATCACAAATCGCCGCGACCCGGCCCGAATCCGGTAGGTTCAGGACCAACTGGTCGCCGCGGACGCCCATCCCGATGATCCCGACCACGATCTGCTCGTTGGCGCCGGCCTGATTGGCAGATCCCAGTACGTGCCGCGGGATAAACGCCGGCAGGGCAATTGCGGACACGGCAGTCAGCGCGCAGCGCTGGAGAAATCGTCGGCGGCGAGGACGGGACGTGTTCTTAATGGACATGCAGACAGACTCCTGGGTTCGATTCTTGGGAGACGTCGCGCGAGACAGGAAACCCCGCGTGTTCAAGTGTCCTCCCAACGGTAGATGCCTGGCCAATCCGGTGCCAGCGAGTGCGGGCCGTCGAGGCGAGAAGTCCGGCTGCCGGCCGCGGACGTCGCCATAGCGCAGCACCTTGGTCCGCTTCGTTCCCAGCAGGGCGTGTAAAGGTCGGTTGAGCATCCGCGCGTGCAGATCCCAGCCCAGGAAATCCGCCGCCTTCAACTGGTCGGCGGGCACCTGCCGCTCGGTCATGACATCGAACAACCGCGGGTGATCGAGCAGGTTGTTCGCCTTGAGGATCTGCGCAGTGGCGTCCGAAAAGCCCTTGCACGAGCGAACCGGCATCACGCCCACCGCGCCGTTGGTCGCGGTGATCCGCAGCGCCCACTTCCGACCCTCCTTGTCCGGCCGCATCGTCAGCCCAGGCAGTTCCACCAACTCCCAAGACTTCAGGCGTACCTCGTCCTGCGCGCTGGACGCCGCCCATGCGGTTGCAGGACGATCGCCGGAAGCAACGACGGCTCCCGCCAGCGCCACCGTTCCGGCGGCTGCAGCCTGGAAAAACTCACGGCGGGACAGATTAGCGGTCCACATCATCGAACTGCCTTCCCTCTGACTGAGCCGACGATTCCTGGCTCCAAATATTGACAGGCCAGCAGGGCTTCGTCCAGAGGAAGCAGGTAGGTTTGCTGCGCGCGTCAGTCGCCCTCACTAACGCACCCAAGGGCATCTTGCTTACCCACCTCGGTCACAGCGACCGACGCATGTCCCGGCAGACGTACGGGCGTATTGAAACTCGCCGAAGAACGAGGCTTGGATCGCTTGAGTTCCCCAGCCTTGTCAGGCACCGGCCGATCGAACACGCTTCTTGATGTCCACCACGACGACGTAGCCCAACGCGTCGGCGAGGCGCACGAGCGTGTTAAGTTCCACGTTGTCGGCGTTCTGCTCCAGCTTGCTGACGTTTCCCCGGTCAATCCCCGTCCGCGCCGAGACGTCAGCCAGGCTTAATCCCTCCCGGAGACGCGCCAACTTCAGTTTGGCCAAGGCGACTCGCGCCGCGCTGGGCTGTTTGATACCGGAGCCAAGCTCCTCCTCAACCTGCTCGATAACTCGAGCGTGCTCAGACCGCTATGCGGCCGGCAGTCGCCCGGTGATTCGCGTGGAGGGCTCGGCCAATCGCTTCGGTGTTGCCTTGTCGGCCATCGTCACTCCTCGACAGGGAAAGCGGTAATTGGATAGACGGTGTCGTCATCCAACTCCTCATAGACCACGACGACGTATTCCCCCGAGGGGGTAACCGTAAACCATACTCACCTGCCCAGTCTCCTCGCGCCGGCGGCTCGGCGATGGAACTGGGCAATTTCTTCGTCCGAGGCGGCCGTCCACTTGATTTCGGTCTCCGGCATCGCGGCGCGCAGCTTCTCGATGTCCGCGGCCGCGACGCCGACCTTGAAGAGCTCCAGGGTCTTCAACCGGCCCAGCTTCGTCAGCACGTCCAATCTTCCCTCGGACGTGACCACGAACTCGGCCAGTTTCAACGACTCCAGGGTCTGGATCTGAACGAGGTGCTTCAAGCCCGCGTCCGTCAGCCGTCCGTTGAACTGCGAGCTGACGAACAGGCTTGTCAGTTTGGGCATGGTGACCAGCAGCGCCAAGTCTTCGTCGCCGATGCCGCAGTGGTGGAGTTGCAGCGATTCGAGTTGCACGAGTTCGGCCGACGCCTGGAACCCTTCGCGACTGAATTTTATGCAGCCCCCGAACCGCAACGACCGCAAGTGCGGCAGTGCCTTGAGGGCCGCTGCGCCACGGCCGGTGATCTGGGCGTTGTGGTCCAGCGCGAGCGTCTGCAGCGATTGGATCTTGGCCAGCGTCGCAAACCCGTCGTCGTCGAAGGTGCTGGCGTTGAGGAACACCGTTTCGAGCCGCGGCAGTTTCGCGAGCACTTCCAACCCCGCGTTGTCCGCGCACTTTGCCGTGCCGCGGAGGGTCCGGAGGCTGGTGATCTGGGCTCAACTGCCGCCACAGTTCGGGCGTCCATTCCGGTTGGCCGAATCCGATTTCGGTGCCTCCCGCCGCTTGCACCACCTTGAAGCCGGCCTCGCGCAGCTCGGCGATTGCTCGCACCTCGGCGGCGGATTCAAGGAGGACGTCCGCTTTGTCAGCGGCAAGGCAATGGCCGCAAAGCGACGTCGCAAACACTAGGCAGCCGAGGAAGGGAATTCGCTGGGGCAGCATTCGGTTTACTCCGTCGGGCGAGGTTCATGATGGCAGCAGCGAGACAGGGAGAACACGGAGGCGGCGAACTGCGGCCAGCCGCGTTCACGGATTGGCCGCGCACTTGCCCGGCGATCGGTTGGGCTTTTCGCCGCCGTAGGAACCTGCGGGGCCTGCTTCTCGCTCCAGTAGAAGACAAACGAGCCCAGGCAATCGGCCAAGATGATCCGCTCGTACCGCTTGGCGATCGCCTGCGCCTTCTCGCTGCTCGAGCGGCGCCGGCGGCGTGAAGGTGTCCACCGTGCTGGTGCTGTTCTTTCCGTCGTTCCGGCGGAGGTGAGACGGACGAGCCTACGCTTCAGCGTACCCGACGGGCATGCTGAAGCGTATCCCACCCACAACCTCACCGCGGCCTGCACTGGCAAACACACCTGGGCAGTTCGACGCGGTCGGAACCACGATCGCGTCAGGACTTCGCCGGGCGAGCCGCCGGCTTGCCACCGGCCAGCCACAGCACAAACGGCGAGGCGACGTAGATCGAGCTGTACGTTCCGCTGACAAAACCGATGAACAGCGTGTAGGCAAAGGCATGAATGCCCTCGCCTCCTATCGCGAACAGGATCACCGTATTGATGATCGTACACAGACCGGTCAGCAACGTTCGAGCCAGCGTCTGGTTCACACTCAAGTTCACCATCTCTTCCGTCAGATGCGGACTCTTGCCGCGGACTTCACGGACGCGGTCAAAGACCACGATCGTGTCGTTCACGGAGTAGCCGATGATCGTCAGGAAGGCCACCACCACCGTGAGGCTGACTTTGAACTCCTGGATCTCGAGGAAGCCGAGGAAACCGGCCAGCCAGTAGCTGATGGCGACCGCGCCGATGGACACCAACACGTCATGGATCAGGGCGATCACGGCGGCCAGACCGAAGACGACTTTCTGGAATCGGATCCAGATGTAGATCACGATGGCCACCCAGCTGGCCGCCAGAGCCACCAACGCCATGTCGCGAGTGTCACCGGCGACCTTGCCACCGATCTTGCTGGCCGTCGACCAAACCGGGGAATCGGCCATCTTTTTCGCCATCTGGTCCAAGATCTTCTGCGTCTCGACGCGATCCTTGGCCACGGTGACAATCCACTCCTTGTAGCCCAGCGAGTCCTGGATCGTCCAATCGGGATTGTTCGCCAGATCCTTGGCGTTCAGCGTGACCGTGACATCCTCCTCGGTCAACAGGACATCCACCGCCTGGGCGGCTTCCATCACCTCGTGCAGGACGGTCTCGCCGTTGATCCGGTAATCAAAGTCCAGCGTCGCTTCCGCGTGCACGATCTCCGACGGTTTCGCCGCGGGCGCGGCCTGCTCGCCGCCAGCGGGCGTGGTTTCTGCCGAAGGAGCCGAGGGATTCGTCGCCGGTGCTTCCGCAGGCTCACTCTTCGCCTCGGCCTTGGCCGAGCCGTCCGTCGGAACAGGGTTCTCCGCCGGCGGAGTTGCCGGGGCATCCGTGCCCGGCTTGGCCGGCTCGGTCGCATCATCGGCCAACGCGAGCAACCAGTCGCCGTCGCCAGCCATCGCCAGCATGGTCGCTGCTGGCAAGTCGCGTCGGGTGGTGCCCTCCGTCGCCGGCTTGGCTTCGGGCTGCGGCTCCGGCTTCGTCTCGGGAGCCGGTTCCGGCTGAACCTCGGGTTTCGCCTCCGCCGGCTTGGCCTCGGGTTGCGGCTCCGGCTTCATCTCGGGAGCCGGTTCCGGCTGAGCCTCGGGTTTCGCCTCCGCCGGCTTGGCTTCCGGCTGCGGCTCCGGTTTCGTCTCGGGAGCCGGTTCCGGCTGGGCCTCGGGTTTCGCCTCCGCCGGCTTGGCCTCGGGTTGCGGCTCCGGCTTCATCTCGGGAGCCGGTTCCGGCTGAGCCTCGGGTTTCGCCTCCGCCGGCTTGGGTTGCACCGTCTCGATTGGTGCCGCCGCGGGCGCGGCGACAGGGACTCGCTTCTCCGTGACTTCTCTGATCGCGACCGAGTGTGTCGCAACAGGGAAGATCCCCTGCAACACGGCTTCCAGTTCCTCGACCTCTGCCAGCGAGGAATCAATCTTCCAAACCGTGCGGTCCTTCTGGCCTTCGACGTCGACACGATTCACCGAGTACTGGACCGAGGAGCCTTCGACTCGCATGCCTGCGAATTTCTCATCCAGCTAGCTGCGAATATCCCGTTCCTGGGCCGGGTCCTTGAGCACCATCGTGACGGAAGTGCCGCCCAGGAAATCGATGTCGAAGATCTGCTTGCCGCGCACACCGCACGCCACCAATCCGACGACGATGAAGGTCACCGAGGCGGCAATTGCGATGTACTTCTGCCCCAGGAAATTGATGTTGGTGACGCCGAACAATTTGGTCATTCGCAGGGTGGAGATCAAGCGTTTGCGGTCCCAGATGTCGAACACGACGCGCGTGCAGAACACCGCCGTGTACATGCTGATCACAATACCCAGGGTCAGCGTGATGGCAAAGCCGCGGATTTGATCGGTTCCGATGACGTACATCACCAAGGCCGTGACCAGGGTGGTCAAGTTCGAGTCGATGATCGTGACCGTGGCCCGATCGAATCCGTTGCGAATGGCCATGCGCAATGCAGCGCCACGTTCCAATTCCTCTCGCATGCGTTCGTAAACCAGCACGTTGGCATCGACCGCCATACCGACGCTCAGAACCAAACCGGCCAAGCCGGGCAGGGTCAGCGGCGCCCCCAACAGTTTCATCACGGCCAACGTCAGCAACAGGTTGATTGCCAACGCAAAGCTCGCGACGATGCCGGAGAATCGGTACCACAGGATCATGAACAGAAACGTGGACGCCAGGGACAAACCGGCGGCCCATTTCCCGCGGCGAATCATCTCGTCGCCGACGATGGCCCCAATGGTGTTCTCGGCGATCGGCACCTTTTTCAACGCCGCCGGCAAGCTGCCGGCCTGCAGAATGCCCACCAGAAAGTCGACTTCCTCCTGAGTGAACTGCCCCGTGATCCGCCCGCTGTCGGTGATCGTGCTCATCACGCGCGGGGCGGACAACAGCGTACCGTCGAGCATGATGCCCAGCAGTGAATACTGGCCCCGCTGCTCGTCGGGAAGATTATCGCCGGTCAAGCCGCCCATCTTGCCGGCCGCCGCCGCCTTCATGTTGAACAGCACGCACGGGCGGGCCACTTCGTCGTAGCCGCGGCTGACCATCCCCAGGTCCTCGCCGGTGACGTTATGCGTGTCCCCGGAATACATCAACACGTCGACGTCTTGGATCCCCTGCTCTTTGAGCCATTGCTCGAAGGCATATTCCTGGTCCAGTCGCAACGTGGAGGGCAGTTGGATCAGTTCGCCCGTCGCTGCGTTGCGGATCGTGTCCGTGGCCACATTCACCTTCAGCGGCCGAATGCCGCCGCGGACCTCGTTCACCTCGCGGCCGACGCGCGCCCAGTAGCCGATCTCGCGACCGTCTTGAAGCACGTATTTCGAACGACGCTTGGCGGGGTCCTCGGCCTGCCGGATCGCAGCCTGGATCGCGTCGCCGTGCTGGACGGAATTGGCCACGATGCGGAATTGCAGCGAGCCGGCCGTGCTGATCAACTTCTTGATCCGCTCGACTTCGTGCGTGTCCACGTCAGGGATGATGATCTCGACCTGCCATTCGCCGTATCGGCGGACGACGATTTCCTTCGTGCCCGAAGGATTGATGCGGTCGTTCAGACGTTGCAGCAAATGCCCCCACTCAATCTGGCCCGGCGCTTGTCCGGCCGCTTCCTCGGCCTGCCGCGCTTCGCGATCCACCTCATAGACCAGGATCACGCCGCCCTTGAGGTCTACCCCCAATTTCAGCGGATAGCTGACGAGAAACACCCCGCCGATGGCCAGCGAAAACAAGATCAAGGACAGCTTCCATCCCAAGTCTCGCAAACGCAGGGCCTTGGCCAGCCATGTCCCCAGAAAGATCGGCAACGGAATCGCGATGAACAGCTTGACCAGCGTCAGCAATTCCGAAGACTCGAGCCACGATTGCCCTAACACGACGGTCGAAATCAAATCTAACGACATGACAGGAACTTCCTGATCCCGAGAAACTGTATAAACTTGTTCGCGTGCCGGACGAAGTCACGAACCGCCCGTGCAATGCGATTGGCAAAGCGGGCCATTTCCCGCCCGAATCGCCGGCAGAGCTGACGCGAGAACGACGCAAGCCGTCCCCGCTTCAGCCGTCCTTTCTCTCATCTTCCGGTTTGTCCGCCGAGACCACTCGCAGGATCGAACTGCGCAACACCCGGATTCGCGTGTTGTCGTCCACTCGCAAAGTCACTTCGCTGGAGCCCTGCGACGCATTCACAACGACGCCCAGAATGCCCCCCGCGGTCACGACGTGATCGTTCTTCTTCAGGTTCGCCTGCATCGTAGCGACGTCCGCTTGCTTCCGCTTCTCCGGCCGGACAATCAGCAGATAGAACAAGACGCCGATCATCAGGATCGGCATCAACAGACTGAAGATATCCGGCCCCTCGGCAGCGGCGAGGATGAGTGATTCCATAGTGGTCAGACCGTTCGGCATGCAGGGTTCAGGTTCCGTTCGGCAGATCAGCCAACGTTCTTTCCGGCACAGGCAGTTACCGTGCGCGGCACGCCGCATGGAAGCCCGTTCGCTGGCAAATTAAACCGCGTATGATAAGGGCTTGCGTCGCTAGGGGCAAGGGCAGCTAGCGAACGGGTGGCAATCTCATCACCCATCCTCCGCCGGGTCCGTCCGCCAGAGAGCCAACTTCGCCTCGAAGTACTCCGCGAACGTCCCCGCCTCAACGGCGGCTCTTGCTTCGGCCATCAGCCGCTGATAGTAGGTGATATTGTGGGCGGACAACAGGATCGGCCCCAGCATTTCGCGGGAAATGAAGAGGTGGCGCAGATACCCACGGCTGTGGCGGCACCCGGGGCACGGGCAACTCGGATCGAGCGGACGTTCGTCGAGCCGATGCTTCAGGTTCCGCAGTTTGAGCGGCCCGAAGTCCGTAAACGCCAACGCATTACGGCCATTGCGCGTAGGCAGGACGCAGTCAAACATGTCGACGCCGCGCCGGATCCCTTCCAGCAAGTCCTGCGGTGTGCCGACGCCCATGAGATAGCGAGGTCGATCCGCCGGCAATTCGGGACACGTGGCGTCCAACGTGCGGTACATCTCCTCCGGCGGTTCGCCGACACTCAACCCGCCGATGGCGTAGCCGGGAAAATCAGCGGCGACCAGTCGCCGAGCACAGTCCGCCCGGAGGTCCCGGTCGAGGCCCCCCTGGACAATCGCAAACAACGCTTGATCGCGCCGCCGGGCCGCCGCCTGACAACGCTCAGCCCAACGGATCGACCGCTCGCAAGCATCTCGCACCGCGTCTGGCTCACACGGCAGCGAAACGACATGATCCAAGACCATTGCCACATCACTGCCCAGGGCTTCCTGGATTTCCACCGCCCGCTCGGGAGTCAATTCCAACAGCCTGCCGTCGATATGGGAGCGAAAGACGGCGCCGGACTCCGTGACCCGGGTGATCTTGGCCAGACTGAACAGCTGAAACCCGCCGCTGTCCGTGAGAATAGGGCCGTCCCAGCCCATGAATGCATGCAGGCCGCCGAGGTCGCGCACAACCGTCTCGCCGGGACGCAAGGCAAGGTGGTACGTGTTGGCCAGCAGCATCTGCGTGCCCGTCGCGCGAATCGCATCGACGGTCAACCCCTTCACCGTGGCCGCCGTCCCGACGGGCATAAAGGCGGGCGTTTCCACCGTCCCGTGAGGCGTCAGGAACGAGCCGCGACGAGCGCTGCAGCGCGGGTCGGTATGCCGCAACTCGAAACTGAACATCCGACCGTTCAAATCCCTGTCCGATTACTCGCCGCGGAGCTTCAAGCTGTACTGCGACAGCTTCTCTTTGACTTCGTTCAGGCTGGTCACGCCAAAGTTCTTGCATTCCAGCAGATCGTCGCCCGTCTTGCGAACCAATTCGCCGATCGTCGTCAGTCCCAGGCGAACCATGCACTTGCGGGCCCGCACGGACAAGTTCAGTTCCGAGATGGGCCGGTTCAGCAGCGCCTGCTCCTCGGCCGACAGGTGGGACACATCCAGCGGCGCTTCCTGTTCCGGCCGCTCGTGAGCGAATTGGCCCAGTTGCAGGCCGCGCGATCCCAGCATATCGCGAATTTCGACCAGCGATGTCTCGCCAAAGTTCTTACTCGCCAGCAGCTCGGCCTCCGTCGTCCTGGCGAGATCGCCCAGCGTGCGGATCCCCATCCGTTGCAGGCAGTTGCGACTGCGGACCGACAACTCGAAATCCGACACGGGGACGCTCAACATCTGCGTCATGCGGTCCTGCCGCTTCATCGCCTCTTCGTCGTAGAACATGTCCCGCGAGGCCGATGCGTCCTTCAAATACAACCGAGCCCGCTGGTGGTCCGGAAAATGATCCAGGATCCGCTGGTAGCAGCCCTGGGCGCGATCGAACTGCTGGAAGTCCTCGTACATGATCCCCAGGTTCAACAGCGCGCCAACATACGTCGGATATGACTCGGCAGCCCGCTGGTACAGCTGCAACGCCTCCTCGTCATTCCCCCGCCGATCGTTCTCCAAGGCCAACCCGAACAGCGCGCCCGCATGGCGCCGATCCGACTCCACGGCCCGCTCGTACAACGCGACCACTTCACTCGGATTGCCGCCCACCGCCGCAACCGTCGCGCCCCGCTGATACAGGTACTCCGCCGTTTGCTCGACCGGGCCATACATCTGATCGAGGATCGTCATGGCCTGGGGCGCATCGCCCACCAAGCGGTGCGCCTCGGCGATGGCCAGGGAACAGGCGTCAGCATCGTAGCCTGCCGTCCTCGCCGATTCATAGGACGAGATCGACTCGCGGAACTTGCCCGCCTCGATTCGGGTCCGGCCCAGATAATAGTACGCCAAGGCGCCCCCGTCGGCGCGGGCCAGCGTCTGCTCGGCCAACTCATACTTGCCCAACAGATAGTAGCAGACCCCCAGCCGCACGGCGCTGGCAGGCGTCTGCTCGCTCCGGGCCGCCAATTCGTTCACGGCATCCCGCAAGACCGCGTGCCGCGATGAATCATCGCGGACAGCGCGCACGATGTTCTGAATCTCTTGCGGACCAAACGAGTTGTTGGACAGGACGACTTCGCGAATATCAATCGTCGGAACCTGAATACCTGCCGCCATTTCGGCTCTCCGATAACCCCTGCGAGGACGGCATGCGTCTGTCGGCAGGCCACGTGCCCCGCCCCAAAAAAGCTGGTCGCTCGCGAAATATCCATCCACGCACAGAAAGAGCCAGCGGCGGGAGTCGAACCCGCAACCCCCGCATTACGAATGCGGTGCTCTGCCGATTGAAGCTACGCTGGCACCTGAGGCGTCGGAAACAAAGAGTTTAAGACATCCGGCGGCTGTCCGCAATAGCCCGAATCATCTAGCTACGGTTGATTTCGCAGCCAAGCGGAAGGTGGGGAATCGCCTTGCGGACTCACCGATCGAGGTTGCGGGCGTCGAGCCCAAGAAACAGCAACGCGGGTCAGGGACCCGCGCCGCGATCATTTCTCGCTGCCGATTCACCTTTGATACGTGCCGGGGTAGCCCGCGTCCGGGCTCGTCGCAGTCCGGGGGACCGAGGCGTCGCCTGACGAATAGGCTCCGTTCCCGCCCGCAGGGGCCGGAGAATAGAGGGAACTGCCGCCCCCTTGCCCGCCGCCCGCAAACGAGGCCGGCTGGACGGCCTGGCCGCCCGGGACGCTCAAGTTGTCGCTGGTCCCGTATTGCGTGCTCCGCGATGTACTGCCTGGCCGGTAGGCGCCACCCCCGACCGCCGCCGACTGAATATCCTGGGCAGCATATCCGGAACCGGCATTGGCCCGGCCATCCCCGTAGACGCTGCCGCCCGACGTGCCGCCACCAGAGGCGCTTCCCGCGTCGCCGTACGCCGAGCCGCCGCCCGCGTAGCTATCGGTGCTGCGTCCGGCGCCGTAACCGTAGCCACTGCTAGGAGCAGCCCCGGCGGGTGCTTGGCCATAGGCGCCGGGGGCCGCACCGTAAGGCGAGGAGGCCGCGCCGCCTTGATTCCATGCCGGATTGGCCTGCGCGCCGCCCGCGTAGCTGCCTTGGCTGTACGCCCCGTACGGATCTGCCGATGGCCTGGTCGCTCCGCCGAGTTGGTTGGCCTGTGTCCCATAAGGGCTTGTCGCCCCGGCCGCCCCGGCTGTCCCTCGGTAATCCGGCGAGTAGAAGCCTTGCGAAGATCCGGCGCCACCGTACGCCGGATTGGGCGGAGCCGCCGCGACGGATCCTGGCGCCGCGCCGTAACCGCCGTTGCCGTAGCTACTTGTTGCCCCCAATTGGGAGCCGTAGCCGGTTGGGGCGGACAAGGACGAACCGCCGGTCAAGCTGCGATTTTGGGCTGTCGAGTAAGCGCCAGGAGCACTGGTCGCTCCCTGAGCATAGCTCGGCACGGTGTTCGGCGAAGCCAAGCTCGAAGGCGGCGCCGGCAGGGCCGGCGACGATCTGGATGCCAACGCGCTGTCCGAAGGCTTCTTCTTGCCCCAACTCAGCCAGTCGCTGCTAGGCATCTTGAAGCCGCTGCTGGTCGAGCACCCCGGAAATGCAACCGCGGACATCAGACCGATGACCGCCAAGACACGCGTCGTACGCCCAAGACTTGTTCGCATGGCTAATGCGTCCTTTCATCAGGCCCACAAAAAGTGAACGCACCAGGAGCCCGCTGGTTTTGTGTGCTGCCGTGTCTGGTCGCCGAACACGGCATGGTTCCGAACAGACGAGGAGTCCTCGCGATTTGCTGCCCGTTCCGCCCGCGAGAAAAAGTGATCAACCACTCTTTCGACAGGATCCGCCCCGCAAAATGACGAAAAAACGGCAAATTCTCGCTAATCCATACAACCGATACCATCGGTCGACTAGACCTAAGGGAGCGAGATGTTAGATTTGCCCAGGCGGTGAGTCAACGTCAGTATTTCCGGCGCGAATCCGGACGCACAGGGAGCGGTAGCCGAGCCTTTCGGCAAGCATGATGGAGTCGGGAGAATGCCATACGGGGACGAGAGCGAGCAGTCGGGCGAACGGTCGGGAGCGACGCGACCTTCCGGAGCGGCGTTCGGAGCGAGTTCTCCCGTCCGCGGGCGTTGGGCCAATCGCGCGGCGATCCTGATCGTCATCGTTTTGGCTCTCGGGCCGTTGGTCTATCTGGAGGGACCGGCGGAAGTCGCCCGCTGGTACCAGGCTGCCGCAACCGAACGCTGGCTGGCCGGGGACCGGCAAGCAGCCCTGGCCCGCCTGGAAGACTCCCTGCGCTGGGCTCCCGAACAGACCGACGCGCTGGTCTGCCGAGCTACTTGGCGGCTTGAAGACCGGGACTTCCTCCAAGCCATTGCCGATTATAGTGCCGCCCTGGAGCGGGGGGACACCAACGGCCAGGCTCTCATGGGGCGAAGCCAGGCTTATCAGTATCTTGGACGCCACCAGGAAGCGATTCAGGATTGGAGGTCCCTGTTGAAACTCGGGAGTGCTGCTCCTGGCCCGCAACGCGCGGTACTGCTAAATGGCCTTGCCTACGCCCGGGCGGTGGGCAACGTCGAACTGAAGGATGCCCTGGAGAACATCATCCAAGCGATCAATCTTGCCGGCGAAAACGCGGCCATGCTCGACACCCGCGGCTATCTCCATTTTCGTATGGGAAACTACCAACTCGCGCGTCCCGACCTGGATTCGGCCGTCGCCAGCATGGAGCGGTTAGTCCAGGCGATGGAGACGACTCGCGACTATGTGGACCAACGGGAATACGAGCAGGAGTTGCGGGAGGCAAAAAAGAGCCTGGCGGTCATCCGCTATCATCGAGCCTTATTGTTGGAGAAATTGGAAAAGACCAAGGAAGCCGAAATCGACCTGCTGCGTGTCCGAAAACTGGGCTTCGAACCGAATCCCCAACTGTTCTAAAGACAGCCCTTGCGGAGGTCCGAAACACGAGTATAATTCAGGCCGTCATCACAGAGTTCAGCTTTGGGGCCGTAGCTCAATTGGTTAGAGTACCGGACTGTCGATCCGGTGGTTGCGGGTTCGATTCCCGTCGGCCTCGCTTCAGAAAGCCTTTCATAGCAAAGAGTTATGGAAGGCTTTTTTCATGGGCGAAAACACAAGAATCTGCAAAATCCTGCACCTGATAGTCTAAAAATGCTCGTTTAGACTCACAGGAAGACTATCGCGGGACACTTGGGGTTTGAGACAGCGGGCCACCAAATCCCTCAGAACATCGACTTCGTCTCCGGCGCAGGTTGCCTGTTATCCGCCGGGTTTTTCGCTTGGATCATTTTTGGCACACAAATGCATGCAGGAGTTCGTAGAGCGCATTTCGGAATTCTCCATGCAGCTGGATTACACGTACTCCTCGTGTTCCCCAAGCCTGTTCGCACGCTGTTATCCCCTGCCGGTGGGCGGCGGAAGATGGGTCTTAGCCATGGCAAGTTGGTAGTGGCAGAACCCCTTCCTCCCGCCTTGCCGCTTGGCACTGGTCATCGCCGGCCGTGATCGCCGCACAGCCGTCCGGACGGGTGGCATAAACTGAACAACAGTTGCCTTCGAGGAAAGGGCACGGGCCAGCGGCGGTTAGCACGATGCAGCGCTGGGCGTCGGCTCGGAGATACGCGATCAATCGGTCG
>Ga0172371_10006396_pt1 | contig 17162 bp, 9 predicted proteins | sample Lak12m_FD_114543 | JGI IMG/M metagenome (GOLD analysis project Ga0172371, IMG submission 114543) | Freshwater microbial communities from Kabuno Bay, South-Kivu, Congo - kab_022012_12m | ecosystem: Environmental > Aquatic > Freshwater > Lake | place: Democratic Republic of the Congo: South-Kivu...
CATCAAGCGCATAACTGCGTAAAATCATATCGCGGTGGCTATCCCAATTATCGTAATTAAATTCTTTTCGCATGTATTGCGCTGTTCCTTCGGCAAACCAAGCGGGCATGTTAATTCCGGCAAGTGGATAAGAAACTATTGCATTTGGAAAACCATAAAGAATATCGGGTCGGCGCTCGTCTTCATAATTTAACATTTGCAAATAAAGAGCCGGAACTCTCCGTGTCGCTTTCATCGAGGCTTGAATCTGTACCATGTGAGTGAATTCATGCGAGATAACATTTCGCAGCCAATTATGCGCGCCGCGCAAATCAAAATCCAATGCGCTTGCCCAAATTTCAATCTTGTTATCGAAGAAATACGTTGCGCCGTTTGAGTAATCATCCAAATCTTTTATAACAAAATGAACGGTTTCCGGTTCATATTCATAAAGCGAGGTAATCGGCTGCCAGACTTCATCCAGAATTTTTGTGATTACTTTTGCCGTGCGTTCGGCGCCCTCGTGGTAGTGAACTACGCAATGCTCACCTTTGAGAGAATACCAATTCAATTCAGGATGGAATTCCGTAAACTGTGGAAAGGAAGTTGAAACAAGTATAAAAAAAACAAGAATAAATTTTTTCATAAAGGATTTTCTAACTACTACAGACATAAAGCTAAGATATTAGCTTAGTGATACTTGTGACCTCAGTGTCTTAGTGGTGAAGTTTTTTACCACCAAGAAACACAAAAAAAATTGTTTCAAGACAGCACTCATAATTTTATTTTTTATTTAACTACCGCAATTTTAATTATTGTTGATTCTGTTCTACCGCTGTTGCCGGTTGCTTCAACACGCGCAAAATAAATTCCGCTTTGAATGTTGTTCACGTTCCAAGCTGTTTCGTTATCCATTCCGCCGGCAGCGGTGTTGTTTAGCTCGGCGACAAAATCGCCTGCAAGATCAAATATTTTGATATTGATTTTTGCATCTTCCGAAACATAATAACGGATATACGTTTGCCCATCGTACACTGGATTAGGCCAGTTGTAAGCTTTGTTTCTGGGAAAAAATTCCGAAATTGAAATTGTGTTAGCGGCTTTTTCAACAAAAGAATTATTAAACGAATTTCCATTTTCTTCCGACCAAAATATTTTTCCGTTTGTGTTGCTAACGCAATAAGCAGAAAAAGAATTCTGGTTCAGCACGGCAAGAAAAACTTTTCCGCTATCACGAAAGAGTATAGGAGTTGAAGTTAACCTTTGTCCGGTAGAAATTGGAAAACCATTTACAACTTTTCCTGTTCCGCCATCAACCGCAAAAATTCTTCCATCTAAAGTTGCGGCAATAATTTCCGATTTTCCATCGCCTTGAATATCTGCAGCAAGCGGAGTGCCGGTAAAACCAATTCCCATCGGGTCTCGGAAAGGGAAATTTTCAGCGCATGCGCCGGCAAAATTGTAAGCTTCCAAAGTTGTTCCGTTTGTGTAAAGAATGTAATTGCTTCCGTCTTGTTTTAAATCTGAGAGAGAGAAAGATGTTACGGAACCGTTAACGGAAAATTCTGAAATAATTGTTGATGCTTCATCAACCACATAAAATTTGTTTTCAGAAAGTATAATAAAAATATCTTTATTTGACCTATTTTTCGTACACACTAAATCTAAAAGGTTTTCTGAAAAATGAAGTACTTTCGTAGTATATCTGTTTACAAATTGCTTCGATGAAATAGAATAGGCGTCAGATTCACCAGATAATTTCAATACTTGAGTTGGGTGCAATGAATAAATTGGACCACCTGAATGCACACTATCTTGTGAAAGTAAAAAAGCGTACACAGTTCCGTTCTTATCGCCAAAAATAATATTTTCATTTATTCTAACAGCAGGTGTACTTGAAATCGTATTAAATGAGGATGTGTAGAAACGTTTCCCATATCCGGAAAACGACAGTACGTTTAACGATGACGGTTTTGAAAGATTTGGTGAATTGATAATTCCAATAACAAGAAGTGCGTTATATTGCACAAACACACTTGGTTTAAAACTTGAAAAATCCAAAACCGAATCAACCAAAATTCCCATCTCATCAAATTGATAGAGATTGGAATTTGACAAAACGAAAAAGTAATTATATCCGTTAATATTGATCGAAGTAAGTTTATTATCCGTTGAAGGTAACGCAATCGCTTTTCTGAAAATCGGCTTAACCACATCTCCGCCAAACTGCACATCAAAAGTCATTTGTAACGGATTAGTTATATCAGAGAAATTTTGAAAGGTAAGTAAACTATTCGCGCCGTCATTTGCGTTTGTGTTGGGGCGTGTATCGCTGGAGAATTTATTTTTATAAAGCTTTGCTTTGTTGGAGTTATACCACAAATCAAACTCCCCGCCTTCACCAACAACTTTATCGCCAAAAATTGTTGTGAATTGCTCGCCGATATCTTGCACACCATCAGCTTCTTCTACATCAACGCCTCGGTGAGCTTTATCGCTGTTAATTTTATTTTCGGCAATTTTTTCGGCAATCACTTTTTCATCAATGTGCCAGATAAGCAAACCACTGCCCGGCAACGAATAATCATATTCATCAACGCCCGTGGTTACGCCGGCAATCAAGGTTTCGGGAATCGCTTCAAAATAATCGTAGTCATTCAGCGCAAATGTTTTTAGAACATCTACACCATTTTGTTTAAGTGAAATCTTCAGTCCGTCTTTATTAACATCGCGCTGCCGGTATTCAGCTAAATAATATTCATTTGCATTGATCGGGATTTTATAAATTTGATGAGAGCTGATTAAGCTCGGTGCAATTGTAAAAGTAAAATTCCCTGCTTGAACGGGAATTTCAGTTGGAGTTTCCCATCCAAGAAAAATTTTTTCCCAAGCAGAAGGTTCTGGCGGAAAAAGTCCGCGGTTAGCAAAAATCGCTTGCCCATCCATTAAACCAAATTTACCAATTGCGCTTAATCCGGTGTTTGTGTCAAATAAATCAGGCAGTCCCAAATAGCTTGCGATGTTCGCGACAATCAATCCGTTACTAGAAACTTGGAATAAACTTGTTTGCCCGAAAGATGAAATTTCTCTATTCTCCGTTTGCGGAAGTATCATGCTGTTAGTTATTTTGAAATTAGAGCCGCCAACTTGAATTCCGCTAAACGAAGCGCCAAAATATTTTTGAAGCGCTTGCAAACCAAGGTAAACAGAAGGTAAATCTTTTTCATTTCCAAGGCTTCCCGGAAGCGAAATATCTCTTCCAACACCGGCGTGAAAAATTGCGAACAAATTAAAAGCGCTAAAATTGAAGCTGGAATTTTTTGCCGAAGCAGAATCCCAAACTTCCTTCATAAACTCCGCTATTGCAGTAAAATCAGTTGAATTTACCGGCGGAGAATAATTCCTCATCGTTTTGGAAACGGTAACAACTTGTGGGAGAAACTGGTAAACAATATTCGCTTTTCCATTTGAAACTTTTTCAAAATAATTTTTAGCAAATTGCAAGTGATCGGAGAAATAATTGGCATCATGCGGTAAAGGATCAATGATCGTCTTTCCATAATCTTTACCATAAATGGAACTAAACGTACCATCGCCGGCAGTGTTGTTGTCGGTATCTTTTCGAAACTCGACCAACACCGCAAGAATTTTAATTGTATCAGCAGCATTTTGGCTTTGCAGTAATTGCTGCGGAAAAGGATTTATTTTACCGATAAATGTTTGGGCAGAAAGACTGCCCAAAAAGAAAACCGCAATTGCTAAAAACGTGTTAAGAAATTTCATTTAAATTATATTCCACGTGGAAGTCCGTTTGTTTGATCAACCACCGCATCCCAACCAACCGAGAATGTGAAACGAAGCGTATTATCAAGCGGATGGTTCTCACCGTTTTTGAAAACGCTTGTTGAAATGTAGCTGAAATCAAACCCGTAAATATCGTAACGAATACCAGAGCCGAGAGTCATAAATTTCCTGTTTCCGTAAGAAGGGTCTTCGTAGAATAATCCACCTCGAACAGCAAACATAAAACCGTCTCTCATATTTCCGTACCAATATTCTAATCCGAGAGATGTAACAATATCCCTTAATTCTTCTCTGAAAGGTTTATTTGACCATGAAGAAAAAAGAGCGCGGTAAACCGGATCAACAGTAGTAACGCTAACGGTATCTGTTCCAATGATTTCTTCTTTTGTTAATTTGTTTACCAACAACTTGCTAAAGTCTAAAGTCCAGGTAAGTGAATTAAATTCGTCTTTCATAAGAACGGTAGCAAAACCTAAACGAAAATTTGTGGGAATTGGATCGGCTTGAGCTTTATCAATGTAAAAAATCTTTGGACCGATATTGCTTAAGTTCATGCCAATGCTGAAGCGATTACTTAAATCTTCATCTACGAAAGGAATGAACAATGACGCAGGTCTCCACATCGCGCCGATGTCAAAACTTACGCTTGTAGCTATACCGGAACCGTTTTCTTGCGCGGTTGGCTTATCAGACAAATTGCTGTGAATGATGCGGAAGTTTAATCCCAGCCCCCAATCGCTTGAAAGTTTTGTAGCGTACCCAAGAGTAAGCGCAGCATCAAAGGAACGAAATGTTCCGATTGGGTCAGGCGAATCTGGGCCGGTTCTCACAAATTCTCCGTAGTTCATATAAGTAATACTTGAAGTTATACTTCCTTGAATACTTTCAAGATAATTCCGGTAGGTTAAGTAATCATAAAAAAGATCAAGTTTAAATTGAGGCAGCCAGTTACTGTGCGTAACGCTTGCTTCTTGCCCGGTTAAAAAAGCAATACCGGCAGGGTTCCAGAATATTGCCGAAGAATTATCCGCCAACGCCGTGCCGCTTTCACCCATGGCGCCGGCACGCGAATCGGGCGCTAAAAGTAAAAATGGAACTGCCGCTTCACCTTGTCCATACGATATTTTCGTTAAGCTAATCATCATCAAGCTGAACATTAACATTTTTGAGAACATTTTCATTCGTTTTCCTCCATAGGAGTTAGATTTATTATTAGTTAGTAAATACATATTAACGTATTAAGTTATTAAAAGTTATTATCGTGACAAAATTTTTGCCGAAATTTATTTAACAATCGCCAATTTACCTGTTACATTTTGGCTTACCGAGCCATCAACTGAATTAACAATAATTTTGTATAGATAAATGCCGTTTGCTATTTCGTTATTGTCTTTGTCTCTGCCATTCCAATCAACGGTTACAAATCTATCCATGGTAACATTAGTTTTTTCAAATTCTGCAATGGCTCTACCTGAAATGGTGTATATTTTTATTTTAACCGATATCGGTTTTTCTATATTATGCTGAAAAGTAAAAGTCGTTGCCCCTTTTGATGGATTTGGGTAATTCATTACATAATCAATTGAAGAGCCGCTATTTTCTACAACTTTGAAAAATGCCGCTTGTGATGAAAAATTATTAAACACATCCCAGGCATTCACTAAAATTTTATTCTCGCCTTTACTCAGATTGCTAAATTTATATTTTACTTGCCCGGATTTTCCGCCCGCATCAAGATCGCCGGTGAAATAATTTGAAAGGTCTATTTTGTTGGTTTCGTTATCGTTTAATACAGCTTCTAACTTATGCCCAACCCCAGAACCCGTTGTATTTAATCCCGTTTCATCTGCAAGTTTTACAATCAAAGAAGAATTTGGATTTACTAAATATCCGTTTACATTTTGAAGATTATCAAAACTAATTTCAATTTCGGGACCATTGCCATCGTTTACTGCCGTAGAATCAGTGCCGCCAATCAAAATATTTGATGTAACTGCAACGCCATCGCTCTCGTTGTTGTAAAAGTAAAAAACTATTTTCCCATTTTTGTTTTCGTATGAAATATCTTTTGGAACAACAAAGCTTGTTGTAAAGAGACCGTTTGCAATACTAACGCTTCCTTTAAAAATAATTCCGCCGGATTCAACAACGCGGAAATCGGGTCCAAAGTCTTCATAAGTAACAAATCTCTGCGAATCAAAAACAGTTAAAATTCCTTCACCGTTAAAATCACTTTGAATTACATTATTTCCATTTCTCACCGTTCCGGTAAGATTAACTTTACCTAAAGCTTTAATTTGTGCGGCAACCGAAGCGGAACTATTGTTAATAGAATCAACCGAACCATTTATTTGCGGTAATTGTAAACGCATGGTTGGGTCTGCAAAAAGATGAAATTTTAAAGAATTTGCATCGTAAAAAGAAGACTTTGTGAGGAGATATGCTTTGCCAATCGGTATCGGAAAATTCAACGTATCTCTTTTACTTTTTAGCATATTTGTGTAAAATCTATTGTTGAGCGACGCATTTTGATCTGAATAAACAGGTCTTACGGAAGAAAGTGAACCAATGGCGCCTGAATTCTGTTTCAAAACTAATTCTTCGGCAGAGCTTTGCCCGCCGGTCTTATCCCAATAACCAAAATCGCATGTGGCGGCAGTTAAAAAGAAATAATCTTCATTTTTCAGTTGAGGAATTGTAACGCTTTGAACAAACACATGTTCATCTGTCCAAAGTTCGGGGCTACCATGCCCGACAAAATTTAACAAAACAGTTCCTTCATTAATTGCATCAATTATAGCTTGATTCACTTCCGGTTTACGCCTTCCTAAACCCGTTAACGTAGTTGGATAAGCGGCTAAATATATTTTTCTCAAATCAAAAGAATTTGGAATATATGAGTTTGCCAGCGTTTCAGATTGACCGGTATGCAGCGTTCCGTCATCGCCTTTTGATTTTTTCCCGTCATCAGCCACCAGCGAAATTAAATTACGCCATAGACCTCTTTCGGAATTGGTTTCGTAATGAATTATTTTATCTACAACATTTTTTGCGTCAACAGAATTTCGTACAGGTAAACGACCAAGCGCAAGATCAGGTTTTTTGTCATTCCCAATTATCGCAGCGTAAAAATCATCCGATGCAAAAGAGTAGATTTCATCTAAAAACTCATTTGTTTCATAGGGAATAATAAAATTACCGTTTCCTCCTTCGATATTTTTGTAGTCATAATCGCCATCGCCAAAAAGCAAAACATATTCAGGCTTAACGCTCCAATTGTCGTAAGCATAGCGGAGGAAATCACGAATAGCAGAAGGATCAGCCGCTCCGCAAGAAAACTCGTTAAAAATATCATCTTCATCAACTACTATTGTTGAAATTTTAACCTTGCTTTCATTTTCGCGATAAATTTTTAAACGATTTGCTTGATCTTTAAAATCTTTTGCGGTAATGATAATGAATTTTGATTTCCCGTCCGTTCCGCGAAGATTTTGATTATTAAATTCAACCGGATTTGTGGGAGTTTTGAAATCACCTTCTACACATGCAATGTATTTTGAACGAGATAAACTTACTTCGTTACTTTGAAAAACAAAATCACCCGCGCTTTGTAGCATTGGTTCGCTTATTTCTGTAACATTCGCAAAATCACTGATGCAAAAAACATGAATATTCGTAGAACCAAAATTAGAAAGTTGATACTCGAAATTTCCCGAAGAAGCGGTAGAATAAAAAATTAGTTTTTCTGCCGAATATTTTAGATCGCGCTGGTAATTTATTTCATAAAAGTTCAAATAACCGGTTGAGGCAAAATCCGGCGGCGAATATGTAAATTTTAATAAACTCCTATTATCTGGAAGTGAAGCGCTGTATTGAAACGCGCTGTTATCAATCGTTCCGTAAGAATAATCTCCATGCCCGGAAAGATTTTTTGAAAGAAGTGTTACGCTATTTTCTTCAACTTTAAAAGGAACGCTTGCGGTTGAATTGTTCACAAATTGGATTTGATAATTAATTGTAGAACTCGGAAGCAAACCATCCAATTTCAGCGAATAACTCCGGCTTTTAATTGACTCCGTGAACTCATCTCCGACAAAATGCCTGCCCGTTTTTCCGATATTAATTTTATCATCTTCATAAAAAAGATAGGCAACTGTTGAAGTTTGCACGGTTTTGTTTTGACTATTCAAACTTGGTCTCTTTGCCATTCTTTTACCGGCTGCTCCTCCGGAGGTAATCCAAAAATAATTTTGTTTGGAATAAGGATTATATGAACGAACAATTTTATTTGTGTTTTGGTCATACTGCCAAAAATCTGTTCCTCTGCCGTAAAATAAAATATAATCACTCTCGTCAAATTTACCGTCTTGTTCACCGGAAACGGTAATTGCGTTTTCAACTAAATCTTGTAAACGTCCGGCTTCAGTGTTCTCGGATAAAGTCATTCCGCCGTTGTTATAAATTTTTATCGTGCGAGGATCAACAGTGGAAGCATCAATTCCATACAAACTTAACATAGACTTTGAAATTTTGTAAATCCCTTCCGATGGAGCTTCAAATCTGAACCACTTTCCGGTTGCAAGCACTGATGGCGTTGCGGCGGTTTTTTTTTGCATATTCCAACTCTGCTTCCAAAGCTTGGCAACATTGTAATTTAAGATTACATCTTGCACAAAAAAATCTTCGTTCGTTTTTGAAAACAACACAGCTGGAGCATAAGTAATTTTCACGCGAATTGATTTATACAACCTTATCTTATTTTCATTTGGGAAATACTGCACCGGTTTAAGGGAAATTGTTTGAACGGCAAAATCTCTTACAAAACCAAAATCGCCGAACGATGCCAATTCAGATTCATGCTGCTGAAAATATGTTTCGCCGGTTGAATAAGAAAAATCCCATACTCCATTTTCTTTTTTAGGGAAAGGAACCGGTAAAAGCTGCCCATTTTTTTCTTCAAAAGAGTAATCCAAAACTTGAATAGTGTTCCCTACTTCTGAAGGAACACCGATATTAATTCTTTTTGAATAAATTTGAGGCGAGCCAAAATCCATGTCATTTTCTATCGAAGAACCGAGAAAGGAAATCTTTAAATATTCTTTGTTATCAATAAAAACCTTTTCAATCGGCAGATATTGAGGGGTAAACTCAAATACCATCGAAGTGGTAGTTGATGAGATTACTTTTATATCTTCTTGGGGGAAAATCTGAGAGTATAAAAGAAATATCAATAGCGAGATTTTGCTAAGATTTCTAACCAAAATTAATCCAAATTGAAAGTAAAATTAAACACTAACGTAGCAAATATCTCGAAAAAGTATTTCTCCTAAATTTTGATTCAAAAATAGGCAATGATTCGGTTAATTGTCAAGGCATTTTAAATATTTCTTTGCCACCGTATTTTGCCTATAACCCAAGTTGATTCTTTTGCCTCTTCATGGCATTGATGCAAAACTGAATATGTTCTTCCAACGGAAGATTGAGTTCTTTTGCTCCATTCTGAATGTCATCTCTAGAAACTTGCCTGGCAAAAGCTTTGTCTTTCATTTTTTTTAACACCGATTTCACTTCAACTTCATCAACTGTTTTGCTTGGGCGAACGTATGCGACCGCAGTAATAAAACCAGCTAATTCATCACAAGCAAAAAGCGTTTTTTTTAAGATTGTATCTCTCGGCTCGCCGGAATAATTTGCGTGCGATATGATAGCTTTTGTAAAAGTTTCGCCAAACCCACGTTCGCATAAAATCTTTTCTCCCATAAACGGATGCTCTTCGGCAGTGGGAAATTTTTCATAATCGAAATCATGCAGAAGTGCAACGTTTCCCCAATATTCAATGTCTTCGCCAAATTTTTCAGCGTATGCGCGAACGCAAGTTTCAACTGCATAAGCGTGTCTTAACAGACTTTCGTTTTGTGTAAATTCTTTTAGAATTGCTAAACATTTTTCCCTATTTCGTTCTATTGATTCCATTATTCTCTCATTTATTTGGTTGCTAAATAATTTGGGCATAAATCAGCAAGTTTGCATTCGACACATTTGGGTCTTCGGGCAATGCAAATTTCTCTTCCGTGATTCATTAACAAATGCCCTGAAATTGTCCAATCTTTTTCAGGGAGCAGTTCTTTTAATTTTGATTCAATTTTTTCCGGATCGTCTGATTGTACAAGTTCAAGCAGATTAGAAAGCCGTTTTACATGTGTGTCAACGGCAACAGCCGGAATACCAAACCCATTCCCAAGCACAACTGAAGCAGTTTTTCTTCCAACTCCCGCAAGTTTAGTCAGCGATTCAAAATCCGTTGGAACTTTCCCGTTGTGATCTTCTACTAACGTTTTACAGCAGCTTTGAATACTTTTTGCCTTTTGCTTATAAAATCCGGTTGAAAAAATATATTTTTCTACTTCCGATTGCGGAACGGAAATAAAGTCTTTAGGAGTTTTAAACTTTTTAAAAAGTTTTTTTGTAACAATATTTACTCTTGCATCTGTGCATTGAGCGGAGAGAATAGTTGCAATCAGCAGTTCAAAAGGAGTAGTAAATTCCAAAGCAATTTTTGCATTTGCATATTCTTTTTTCAAGATCGAAAAAATCTTTTTCGCTCTTTCTTTTTCATCATTCATTTTCATTTCTAATTCCGCGTTCTCACAAGTCAGTATTGAACTTTTTATCTTTTATCAGTAATCTCTCAACGGGTTCATTCCGGATAATATGCTGCTGAACAATTTCTTCTACATCTGTTACTTGCACGCCGCCGTACCAAATTTGTTCGGGATAAACAACAATAACAGATCCGAATTCGCAAGCATCCAAGCAGCCACATTTATTTACTCGAACTTGGGAATTAAGCCCAAGTGTTTTAATTCTTGATTTTAATACCTCTGCCAACTCAATCGAATTTTTACTTGCGCAGCATCCGCGAGGATGATTTTCTTCTCTCTGGTTCGTACAGACAAAAATATGTTTTTCAAATCGTTTCATACTTCACCGAATAAATTTTCTTCATCCAAATATATGGTTCTTTTCTAAAAATATTTTAGTCTTTAAGTAACCATCAGCATTTTTATGAAATATCTCTTTGCTCAGTTGAATGCTCTTTGTGTTACTCGTGGCAGACGGATACAAAACTCAGCTCCAAAGGCTGCACATTAATAAGAAGTATTGGCAGCCTCCTGCATACTCCCTCTTTTATAAATCCCCTTCTCTAAAAAATGCGTAAACTCCGGTGATAGTATCTTGACATTAAAAGACAGATTCATTAATTTAGCACTCGTAAAAAAGAAGTGCTAATCAATTTGCCAAATGGCAAAAATTATTTATAAACAAAATAAAGGAGATTTTCTCGATGAGTAAAATCAATTTGCAACCGTTGCACGATAGAGTGATTGTAAAACCACTCGAAGCGGAAGAAAAAACAAAAGGCGGATTATTCTTACCAGATACCGCAAAAGAAAAACCAATTGAAGGAAATGTTGTTGCCGTCGGGACAGGAAAAGTTAGCGACGATGGAAAAGTTACCGCTACTACTGTTAAAGTTGGAGACAAAGTACTTTATGGTAAATATAGTGGAACCGAAGTTACTGTTAACGGGGAAGAATACTTAATTATGCGCGAAAGCGACATTTTTGCAATTGTAAAATAACTAACAAGGAGTTTAAAATATGTCATCAAAATTAATTGAATATGATGTTGAAGCCCGCGCCAAAATTAAAAAAGGTGTGGATAAATTGGCTAATGCCGTAAAAGTTACGTTAGGACCAAAAGGTCGTAATGTTATTCTTGAAAAGAAATTCGGAGCGCCTACCGTTACCAAAGATGGCGTTTCTGTAGCTAAAGAAATTGAACTTGAAGACCCTGTAGAAAATATGGGCGCTCAAATGGTTCGCGAAGTAGCTTCTAAAACCAGTGATGTTGCCGGAGACGGAACTACAACTGCTACTGTTTTAGCGCAAGCAATTTACCGCGAAGGTTTGAAGAACGTTACTGCCGGCGCAAATCCAATGGATTTAAAACGTGGAATTGATATTTCTGTTACTAAAATAGTTGAATTTTTAAAAACATTAAGTAAACCTGTTGAAGGTAGAACTGAAATTGCTCAAGTTGGTTCTATATCAGCTAACAACGACCAAACTATTGGCAGCTTAATTGCGGACGCTATGGAAAAAGTCGGCAAAGACGGCGTAATTACTGTTGAAGAAAGCAAATCAGCAGAAACGAGTTTAGAAGTTGTAGAAGGAATGCAATTCGACCGCGGATACATTTCTCCTTACTTTGTTACCAACGCTGAAACGATGGAAACTGAGTTAGAAAATCCTTTTATTTTAATTCACGATAAAAAAATCTCCGCGATGAAAGACCTCCTTCCTGTTCTTGAAAAAGTTGCTCAACAGGGAAAAGCTCTTGTCATCATTGCTGAAGACCTTGAAGGCGAAGCATTAGCAACATTGGTTGTTAATAAATTGAGAGGGACCCTTAAAGTTGCTGCCGTTAAAGCTCCTGGCTTTGGCGATAGAAGAAAAGCAATGTTAGAAGATATCGCTGTTCTTACAAACGGTACGGTAATTTCTGAAGAAAGAGGATTTAAACTCGAAAACGCAACCATCGCCTATTTAGGCCAAGCCGCAAAAGTTGTAATTGACAAAGATAATTGCACAATCGTTGAAGGCGCTGGCAAAACTGAAGATATCAAAAAAAGAATAAACGAAATAAAAGTTCAGATTGATAAAACTACTTCAGATTACGACAAAGAAAAATTGCAAGAACGCCTTGCTAAACTTTCTGGCGGAGTAGCTGTATTAAAAATAGGCGCTTCTACAGAAATTGAAATGAAAGAAAAGAAAGCACGCGTTGAAGATGCGCTTCATGCAACCCGCGCTGCTGTTGAAGAAGGCATCGTTCCCGGAGGCGGTGTTGCTTTGGTTCGCGCTATTTCTTCACTGGATAAATTAAAAGGCGATAATGAAGACCAAACAACCGGTATTCAAATTATCAGAAAATCTCTTGAAGAACCATTAAGACAAATCGTGTTCAACGCAGGTCTCGAAGGTTCTGTAATCCTTCAAAAAGTTAAAGAAGGAAAAGATGATTACGGATTTAACGCTCAATCTGAAAAGTATGAAAATCTTGTTAAAGCCGGAGTTATTGATCCTACTAAAGTTACGAGAACAGCATTAGAAAATGCAGCTTCTGTTTCTGCTTTGCTCCTAACAACCGAAGCTGTTGTGTACGAACAAAAAGAAAAAGAAAAAGCTATGCCGGCTATGCCTCCTGGAGGTATGGGTGGTATGGACGGAATGTATTAATCGTTCTCATCCATTTTCAAAAGGCGAAGAGAAATCTTCGCCTTTTTTGTTTTAAATCTTGGAATCTCTTTCCCAATCAACTTAATCTTTCTATTTTTGAACATTATAAAATTTTTATTGTAACTATGGATTCTTTTCAAACTACAGACGATTTTGAATATCTGCTTAAAGAAGCCTTCGAACATCTCGAACAAAACCGTTTCCGCATGGCTTTAACCTCGGCTCAAAAAGTCTATGAGCTAAGACCAAACGATTATCGTTCTGTTGTTTGCCTGGCATGGGCGTTTTTAGAAGCCGGTAATGCCTCGGCAGCATTAGAGTATGCCGATTTAGCCTGTCAAATTGATGAAGAAAAAGCTTTCCCGCATCTTTACCGCGGGTACATTTTACTTCGTTTAGGGATATATGAAGGAGCAATTCAAGATTTAAATTATGTAATCTTTAAAGAAGAAATTTCTATCGAAAAAGCATTGCATTTTAAAGCTCAATGTTTAGCCGGTCTCGGTAAATATACGGATGCCCTTGCTTCTTTTGAAGAATCAATATCCGCAAACCCTGAAGCCCAAAATGAAGAATCGCAAAAGGTACGAAATTGGTATAGAACCGCGGCGGGACAAAAAGGAACTTTCCTTACTAAATTGTTAAATAAAGAAAAAGAAAAAAACTATTTACAAGAAGCGCACGAATCCTTCAAACTTAAAGAATATTGGTTCACACTTTGGGCTTTGAATAATATTTTGACCGACCTAAAACAAGCCGAACTTTTTCCTCAAGCAAAACTGCTTGAACTTGAAACTCTTTTAGCTTTGTTTCAATTTAAAAAAGCTCTTAACAAAGCAAACGAGTATCAGAAAGATTTCAAAGACAATCCAAAATTCAAATCATTATACGCCAAAATTACTAATCGAGAAGAATACTTTACAGAACCTCCCGCGGTAGAAACTAGAACCGCTTCTCGAGAACTTCCTTCTGAAAAAGAAATCACTAAAAAATCGGTTGCTAAAACCATTACCAAACGGACTGATTTTGTTGCTGCTGAAATCTCCAAGCATACGCCAATTCAGGCTAAAGCATTTGATTTACTTACCAACCTTCGAGTAGAAAAGCGTAGTTATCTTTTACAATTTGACGAAAAATCAATTAAATATATTGGGGTAGAAGTTGTTGTTACCAATCCTTATTACAATTACGCTGATGTTGTGGTAGATGGAGTGGCAGTCTGGTATTTGAATGATGAAGAAGTAGGGAAATATCCCTTTACCGTAAACGTTGATAAACATTGGAGCTATTTTGAATTTGTTCAAAGTTGGGGAACAGATTCAGCAGGCTTCTGGCATCGTGGACAGGGGCGCGTTGATATTTATTTAAACGAAGAATTTACTTGCACACGATGGTTTCTGGTTGGTTCTAAAGAAATTGCTAACTCAGAACAAGAAGCAATCATTGCGCAAGAATCATCATTAGGTTTTTCAACTGCAAAGCCTAAGACCGAAACAAAAGAAATTGCTCCTGAAGGAGAAAAATCTCTTGAACAGCTTTTGAAAGAACTTAATTCTTTCACCGGCTTGAATAGCATTAAACAAGCAATGCGAGATTTTGTTGATTATCTTACTTTTATCAATGAAAGGAAAAAACTTGGGCTGAAAACCCAAGAAGGAATTTCTCTTCACACAGTTTTTCTCGGAAATCCGGGAACCGGCAAGACAACAATTGCAAGGTTACTCGGAAATATTTTCAAAGCAATGGGCTTGTTAGAGAAAGGACATATTGTTGAAGTTGACCGCGCTGCTTTAGTTGGGCAATACATCGGCGAAACCGCTCAGAAAACTGACAAACTTATTACTGACGCGCTGGGCGGAGTGCTTTTTATTGATGAGGCTTATACGCTTGTAAAAAAAGGCGGTGGACAAGATTTTGGCCAAGAAGCTATTGATACTTTGCTTAAACGAATGGAAGATAAAGCCGGCGAGTTTGCCGTTATTGTTGCCGGTTATACAGATGAAATGAACGGTTTTCTGGAATCCAATCCAGGGATGAAATCGAGGTTTTCACACAATTTTGTTTTTGAAGATTATACGCCTGAAGAACTGATAGAGATTTTCAAACTTCTTTCTAAAAAAGAAGAATATATTCTTTCCGCTGAAGCATGTGATTTATTAGAAAAAGAATTTACAAAGCTGTATCGCAAAAGAGATAAAACTTTCGGTAATGCGCGGCTTGTTCGCACACTTTACAACAATGCAAAAATGCAAGTTGGTAAAAGAAGTTCTAAACTTCCTGCTGCTCAACGCACTAAAAAAACGCTGTCAACAATAATGCGGGAAGATATTCAAGAAATTTTGAAAACTTCGGCTGTAAAAGATTTTCGCACCGGAATTGATGAAGATAACTTGAAAGTATCCCTTGTAAAATTAGAACAACTAACCGGTTTGTCTTCAGTAAAAAAAGAAATTACTGAGCTTGTAAAACTTGCAAAGTTTTATCAGCAACAAGGTGAAAATTTACAAACTAAATTCTGCGACCATATCGTTTTCTCCGGCAATCCTGGAACCGGCAAAACTACTGTGGCAAGGTTGTTCAGCCAAATTTATGCTTCACTTGGCATTTTAGAAAAAGGACATTTAGTCGAAGCCGACCGACAGGCGTTAGTAGCAAGTTTTGTTGGTAAAACCGCCGAAAAAACTACCGAGCTTATTAACCATGCTCTCGGAGGAACTTTATTTATTGATGAAGCTTACACCCTTGTAAAAAGCGGAGACAGCGGCGGCGACTTTGGCAAGGAAGCTATTGATACTTTGTTGAAAAGAATGGAAGACGACCGCGGTAAATTTATTGTTATTGCCGCCGGATATACTGACCAAATGAAATCATTTTTAGATAGCAACCCAGGGATGCAATCACGCTTTACAAAATTTATAAATTTTGAAGATTATAACCCTGATGAATTAATGAGAATGATGGAACATGCATTATCAGAAAAACATCTTACACTTGACCCGCCGGCAAAAGACAAACTTGCAAAATATTTTAATGAAATTTATCGAACGCGCGATAAAACGTTCGGCAATGCCCGCCTTGTTAGAAATATCGTCGGCAATGCAATTCGAAAACAAGTACTCAGAATTGTTGATATTCAAAAAGAAAACTTAACCGAAGAAATCTCGCAAACAATTCTTGCAGAAGATATTCAAGAATTGCATTCTATAAAAGAAGCAGGAAACAAAGTTCAAATTATTGGCGATAAGGACTTGCTCGAAAAGTATCTGATGGAATTGAAAGAACTTCCCGGTCTTGATTCAGTTAAAAAATCTGTTGAAAAACTCATCAACAGTTTGAAAGTCGCAAAATTACGAGAAGCAAGAGGATTAAAAGTTCTTCCAAAAAATCTTCATTCTGTTTTTCTCGGTAATCCTGGAACGGGAAAAACAACCGTTGCCAGATTACTCGCAAAAATTTATAAAGAAATGGGTCTTCTGGAAAAAGGTCATTTGGTTGAAACCGATAGAGCCGGTTTGGTGGCGGGTTATGTTGGGCAAACTGCAAAGAAAACCGATGAAATGATTGAAAAGTCTTTTGGCGGTCTGCTCTTTATTGATGAGGCTTACACGCTTACACGCGGCGGTGGAAATGATTTTGGACAAGAAGCAATCGAAACGCTCCTAAAACGAATGGAAGATTACCGAGATAAGTTTGCAGTTATCGTTGCAGGTTACACCGGCGAAATGAATGATTTTTTGGAAGTAAACCCAGGCTTAAAATCTCGTTTTACAAATTATTTCAATTTTGAAGACTATCTTCCCCGCCAATTACTTGAGATCGCTTCACTGATCTGCGAAAAAAGCGGTTATAAATTTGATGAAGGAGCGCTTCAAATTCTTATGGAAACTTTCAATTACCTATATGAAGTTAGAAATAAAAATTTTGGGAACGCCCGAACAGCTAGAAACCTGTTATACAAAGCTATCGGAAATCAAGAAGAACGTATTTCCTCTTTCGCCAATGTTTCTGATGATGAGCTGATTACCATTATTTACGAAGATGTTCAAAAAATTGATATTCAAGAATTTATAAAATAGG
>Ga0172371_10006397_pt1 | contig 17161 bp, 14 predicted proteins | sample Lak12m_FD_114543 | JGI IMG/M metagenome (GOLD analysis project Ga0172371, IMG submission 114543) | Freshwater microbial communities from Kabuno Bay, South-Kivu, Congo - kab_022012_12m | ecosystem: Environmental > Aquatic > Freshwater > Lake | place: Democratic Republic of the Congo: South-Kivu...
AATTTTATTTCCGTATTTTTACTCATGTTGTTTAGTTTGCGGTGCAAAACAAACTTACAACATTGGGGGAAACCCTCCGGGGTTTTCCCCCTCTCTTAAAAAGTTAGTCGGTCAGTAGTGAAATTTAATATACCTTTGTATCTTTGTATCTAGATTTATTGATCCCATTGTTTAAGATTCTGAAACTATTCACTAACACTAATATATTTAAAACATTGCCTCTTATGAAAACAAGGATGTTAATCAGTTTATTTTTATTACCTGTACTCTTTAGCTTTATTGCTAATCAAAGTTACAGCCAGGAAAAAGGTAAATGGGTAGTTCCGGAAAATTACAAAACAATGAAGAATCCAGTTGTCAGTGATGCTTCCAGTGTATCTCTGGGACTGGAATTGTATGCAAAATACTGCAAGGCTTGTCATGGTAAAATCGGCAAGGGTGATGGTCCGAAAGCTGCATCACTCGGTGTATCATGTGGAGACTTTACTTCCAAAGAGTTCAAAACTCAACCAGATGGAGCAATCTTTTACATGATTTCGATAGGTAAAGATAAAATGCCGGCTTTTAGCAAACCATTGCCTGATGATAAAGACAGATGGGCGCTGGTGAATTACATTAAGACCTTAAAGTAGACAAGGATTAATTTTGTCTTTTCTTTAGTTTCTTTACATAATAAATAGAGATCCCTATCGAGATAATTGCCAGGAAGAGGAATGCCACGATCCTGTATATGATCTCGACTTTTGCCAGATCAACCACAAACAGGTAGAGGGCTGTTGCAATGAATCCTGCCAGTGCCATCCATCGGTACTTAACACTTCTCAGCAGTATACTTAAAGTAAAAAACACCAGTCCGGTTATGGTCCATGAGAGTGTGACATACTGCCCGGGGACAGCCTTGAATAACGCGTAAAGTGTTGTAAAGAAAAGCGTCAGTAAATATGTATTCCGGATTAATTCAGTCTGGATGTTCAGGCGTTCCTTCTGCCAGTTGATCACCCTGACTGATAAAAAGGCTACCAGCGGAAATGAAAAGTTGATCAGGTTGGCAGATTCAGATGTTGCCAGGTAACTGACAAGAATTGACAGGAAAAGAAAGACATTCATCACTATGATGATCCGGGACCGGTACCAGATTGCAATTGAAACAACAAGAAAACTCTGAATGGAAAGGAGCAGGTATGCCCGCGGAAAATTATAGAGCCCATAAATCGTGATGCTGATAGCGATGAAGCCGTAGAGTGCATAAAGTGCAGGTGAATACTTCCAGACAGAGAACCGTTTCAGGAGGATTGAATATGGGATGCAGAATAATGTGATGGAGAAGAACAGCCAGATATATCCATTGGTAAAGAAAACGACAACCCACAGTAACAACAAAGCAGAAAATAAAAATCCATTTAACAGGATGGCAACAAGAATAATCCTGCCGGGGAACCTGTCAGTTTTTGGGATCATCGGGACCAGGGAAAAAATTGCTGCACAAGCCAAAAGATAAACATAGCTGTATTGATGTGTAGTTAGTCCCTGAACCGGATTACCTACCAGAGGATTATTTAATATCCACATTAACAGGGTAAAGTAAGAAAGAATAATGGCAACGATCAATATCTTGGACCAACCAAATCTGTAAAAAAGGAAAACTGCTCCGGCTCCCGCGATGGTCATCACCGGGAGCATGACATGTGTTGAATCGCTGACGATAGCGGTTGTGATGGTCATAATCAGACCCAGTGATGCATAAAATTCAGACGTTCTTCGAATCGCAAAATAAACCTGAACAGCAATTACCAATAACAGCAGGAAGACCCCGGCCCACATCCAGGGAACCACAGGGTTGACAGTAAAAAAATGTAACCTGAGAGTGACATAGTAAAGAAGCAGTTGTCCGAATACCCCAAATAAAAACGACATGTAGGAGTAGCTTTTTTTCAGCCACCCTGAAAGTACAAGTATTCCACCTACAGCAGCATAACCAATGAGAGCTGCCAGCAGAGGCTGATGCATATTCGTCATGTATTGGGCCAGGAATATGATACCGAAAAGCATGACGATATTTCCCAGCCATGCCAGTCCAAATTCTCCGATTCGGGATTCCAGCAAGGATCCGCCCGAATCACCCATGTTGACTGAAAGTCCGGGTATCACAACTTCATCATTCTCTGTTTCATAATTGAAATCGCCCCTTGCCAGTCGGGTTTCAATTCTGCTGATACGCGCCTCCAGTTGTTCAAGCTGTTGCTGGATACCTGATAAAAGCTCACCATTTTGGGAATTCATCTCAGACATATTGACCACCTTTTCATTATAGGACTATAAGTCAGGATTTAGTTTCCTGTGTCAATACTTCATCAGGTTCTTTCTCTGGTTCCGGATGTTTTTTCCACGGTGGCAACAACCACAGCAGGAATGCCAGGATAGCAAAAGGAACAACAAACCAAAACCAGGCCATTAAATATCCTTCAGATCCGATTAGCTGGCCTTTATATATGGTAAACCCATAAAAACTTTTGGAGAATAACTGACCGCCAATGACTACATTCCACCTCATATAAAAGATACCAAACAATACCAGCATACTGATTACAAAATAGATGGTTTTCCTGACTTTTACTGCAGGTTTGTAAAACTGAAAGAAACCGAGAGTAAATAACGGAATGAGAGTTCCCATCAGGATCTGGAAAATAAACATGCTGAAAAAGAGCTTCCCGTTAACCAGAAGGTGCAGGATATCGAAGGACTCTTCAGCCTCGTAGATCCTGTGAATCTGGTCCAGCGCTTCCAGTGCAAAGTCCATGATCAGGATATAAAAAAGGAATTTCCCGATAGTATCCAGTGTATTGATATCAGTTGCTGCTTTTCTGATTCTGGAAACGACTATGTAGATAAACAACACGAGGGCAATCCCGGAAACCATTGCTGAGAACAGGAAAATTACAGGCATCAACACGCTTGACCACCAGGGATTGGCTTTTATTGAACCGAAAATGAATCCCACGTATCCATGTAAAAGGAAAGCAGATGGTATACCAATGACCGTGATGACGTATCCCGCTTTATCATCAAACCGGAGTGCCTTTTGGGAGAGGTCACGGGAACCAAGAGTCAGGACCTGGTACATAAACCGTTTAAATCCCTTTGCCTGATCAAGCCAGAGGATCATATCGCGCCGATAGTCAAACCAGATCTCCAGAAGGAGTACAACCGTCAGATACCAGAGATACACAAACCCGAAAATCGCCATAGCTGACTGTGGATTAGGTGTCATCATGATCTCGAACGCCCTTAATGGCTGACCCAGATGGCTGACAAGCGGCATAACTGCGACAATTAGAAAAGCAAGGGCCGTAAGCAGCGCAATATGATATGTAGGGCGAAGTATTTTAACGTTAAATACCCGTTCGAGTGAAGCCAGGATAAAAGCTCCGGCAACCAATCCTGTTATAAAGGGATATTGTACTATTAGAACACTCCAGTAGAGTTCCACTTCGTTTGGATAGATGTATCCCTGAACTTGAGTCAATACCTCATATAGCCGCTGAAAATGATGTTCCATATTATCTCACCTCCTCTTCTAACGCGTTATAATAAAGCTTGGGTCCTGTATTCAGATAAGGTTTCAGGAACCTTGTGGTATGGTCCCTGATAAAGTGAACGAGCTCACAGTTTGGGTCCCTCAGGTCGCCAAAAATTTTTGCTTTTGTAGGACAAACTTCGAAACAGACCGGCAACAGACCTTTTGTGATCCTATGGTAGCATAAAGTGCACTTGTCAACAACATGCTCTGTAGGATGCATGTACCGGCAACCGTAAGGGCATGCCTGGATGCAATACCCGCAACCGATGCAATAACTCTTGTCTACCAGGTTAACACCGGATGGGGTTTCAAATGCGGCTCCAACAGGGCACACCTGCGTACAGGGAGATTTGTAACAGTGGTTGCACATCTTGGGAACAAAGAAGGCCTTGAAGATCTCTTCATCCGCTACCGATTGCCTGAATCCGCCAATTCCTCCATCGGGCGATTCAACCTTTACACTGCCATCGTGCTTTACAGTGTACTGTTCCACCCATGTCCGGAAATAAAAAGGTTCAGCGGGAACCGGATTTTCACGTTTGCATCCTGCGGCACATGTTCCACAGCCGATACATTTTTCGATGTCGATCCCAATACCATACCAAGGGCCCGGTCCCCTGGGTTCCTCCGTAGCAATAACGACACCGTTAAAGGGTTTTATCAGGGTGGTCGCAACCACTCCTCCGGCTATAGCCACACCGGTCTTCAGGAAATTCCGGCGGGTCGATTTTTCTTTGGTATTTTTCATGGTGAGTGTGGATAATGACATTCAACACATCTGATAATTTCATTCGTCTCCTCATTGATGAAATGGTTGTGTTCACTTACAACAACCATTGTTATGTGGGAGATATCAGTTGAATCGCTGGCAAACTTGATCCTGGAGAAATTCCTGTCGTGGCATTTGGCGCAGAATTCCCGATCTGCCGGTTTTCGCAGTAACAGACTATCAGGGAAATTCCCCGGTTCTGCCAACCCGGCATAGGAGGCATGTTTGTACGCAGGACCGTGACATCCTTCGCACGCTAGTGTTGCATGGAACCCGTAAGAGAGTTCTTCAACCTGATTTTCATGACATTTTTTGCACGATTCACTCCCTGCATGACTAAGCGGGTAAGCTTCCGCTTCCCCGATGGCATCCGCACGGTAATGTCCTAACTCACCAAAAGATTCAGGGATTAAAAAATAACGTGCAAAAAGAAAGATGGCAATAAAGATCACGAAGGCAACAAGAAGTCGTTTGATTTGATCTGGCATATGAACACTTCTTTTTTATAAACAAATGCAAATATATATATAGTAATGACCTACCCAACTGGCCTTAAAAATTTAGAATATATCTAAATAATAAAGTACCTGAAATATGAAAATTCGTATTTTTGAGGAAATAATTCATTCCGTATGAAACAATCTCCTTCACATGATTCCCCTGTTAGTTTTTACAACAGGACTTTCTTATGGCTGATCATAAGTATTCTAATCCTATCCATGACAGCATGTACAGAAAAATTTATGGTTGTTGATCAACCTGCTAAAATGCCACCGGCCAGGATCCTGGAGTCACCGCCCCGTGTGGCGTTAGTCTTGGGAGGAGGAGCCTTTCATGGAATGGCGCATGTGGGGGTGATAAAAGTGCTTGAAAAGGAGAATATCCCCATCGACCTGATCGTTGGAACCAGCGCCGGTAGTATGGTCGGGGCATTATATGCAGATTATCCTTATATCGACTCCCTGGTTCCGTTCGTGAATAAAACTACTGAGAAAGATGTGTTTGATTTCTCACTTTTCAGGTCCAGCGAAGGATTTGTTTCAGGGAAACGGTTGCAATCCTATCTCTCAAAAAACCTCCATCACGCGAACATAGAAGAGCTTCCTATCCCTTTTGTAGCTACTACCACAGACATGATGCATGGTAAAACCGTTGCCCTGGCTTCGGGTCCTGTTGCCCCTTCAGTAAATGCTTCCTGCGCAATTCCTTATATTTTTGAACCTGTTAAAATGTACGGAACAATTTTTTCAGACGGAGGGGTGCTCGATGCGGTTGCGACAGACATTGCCAGGACATACCAGCCCCTGGTTATCATAGCAGTTGACGTGATGGCCTATTTCGATACGGTTCCGGCATTCAAGAATAAAGATCATGTGATGATGCGGGCATTTTCTGTTGCATCTCACGGATTGAAACTGGAAAGGCTGCCGCTTGCCGATATCGTGATCTCCCCTGATTTGCGCGGAATGCCGCTGATGAGCAGCAAGGACAATGATCAGATGTTCCAGGCTGGGATTAAATCAGCAAATGAGGCATTGCCAGAAATAAGGAAAATACTGATTGAAAAAGGCATTATCAGGTGATCCGTCAAAAGACCGACATTTTTTTCGTTCCTGTGATAACTCCGTCTACAGTCAGGGAATAGGTAAGTACCCCTGAAAATCCCGGAAGGGCCCCGTAATCAACAATGGTTTTGCCTGGCTGCAATTCTATTGGGATCCGTGAGATGATCCTTCCGGTGAAGTCGGCTATGAGGAGTTCAGCCCTGGAATGTTGAAAATTCTTCATGACCTCGATAACGATCTCCGTGCGGCCTGTAAATGGATTGGGTTTGTTCTGCTGCAAAATAATTCCCCATTCTTTCAGGAGATGCCCCTCGATACCAACAGGATAGAGGGAAAATTCGTCAGAGAACAGACTCTCCACACCATTTTCAACATTCGCCACACTAAAGAAATATGTTTTGGCAGGTTCAAGATCTTCGATCAGAAGCTGATTCGTTCCGGTAAATGTATAAACAGTATCGAAATTGAGTGAACCTGAACCCTTTGTTCGTAATCCAACCCTGTAGTGCATGTAAAGTGAGTCGGCCCCGTTAAGATGGATCTCCATAGCATCTCCGGTGAAGATAAATTCGGGTTCGGGTGAGGGAGGAGCAATGGCAAGCCAGCCGAGATTTACACCATTCATGATGGTATTCCGGCGGAGATAGCCCGGATCCACGAAGAAACTGTCGATGATGCCATCAGGGGGGATACTGAGATCGAGTCCCAGAATATCATCAGAAGTGTGCTGCCGGTCCGGAGGTGTACCTGAACCATTTCCATGCTCATTCTGGGAACAGAAGCGAATAGCGGTATATCCTTTCTGCCTGAAAGGAATATGATCCCCACTCCTGCCGGTGCGGTCTTCCGAGATGATGATGTTGACTGTCATCGGCGTGGTAAGCAGAGGGTTGATCACTTCATCCTGGTGCATCCGGATATACCTTGCCAGTTGTTTATGAGGAGAGAGCCGCGCCGAATCATTGGACTGGGAGTAGGAGAATATCCTGACGTTCGTGCTGTCGATGTGATTGAAGTACGGGCAACTGGGAGGAGAAGAGGTCATCCCGCAAACGATCCCGCCGATCACATCATTGTTGAACACGGCCCTTATCCGGATCTCATTGTCCTGCATCCACTTTGACAAAGCTTTTGCACCGTATAATCCCTGGTCTTCACCGGTCAGGCAGGCAAACACGATGGTATGGTTGTATGAATACCTGCTCATGATCCTGGCAAGTTCCATTACCAGCACTGTTCCCGAGCCATTATCCTCCATGCCGGGAGTGTAGCATGCAGTGTCGCACCCATTCTGGCAACGGGTATCAAAATGGCCCTGGATCAGCATGATCTCTTTATTGGTTGTGTCGAGCCCGGGAAGGATCGCAAGTACATTCCTGTGCCATGCCTGCCCGCAAACATTCTGTTGGAATTGATTGTATGCGATGACGAGCCGGTCATCATTTAACGCCCTGTATTCCATAAACTTATGAAAGATCCACCGGCGAACGGCTCCAATCCCCCTGGTTTCAGATACCGTATCAGAACCGGTATTCCGGTTAAAATACGTATCGATATGCTGAAGGTAAGCGATCATGGTATCTTTCGACACACCATAGACAACAGCCTGAAGAATGGAGTCGGGATCCTTGATCACCACTGCGGGGGTATAGGTTGCCGGGTCATATGTTCCCTTCAACACCTCAATAGCTTCCGGATTGGTTATCGTGATGTTAAATTGTCCTGAAACACCGGCAACGATCATCAGGCCAGTCAGAATAAGCAATATCTTCTTCATGATCAAAGTTTTATAACAGAGCCGGATCCGGAGATGTGGGCATCAACGACCGGATTTCCTTTATAACTCACATTGCCGCTCCCTGATATCGAAACATCAAGTAGTTTATTGACCCATACCTTCATACTGCCTGAGCCGCTGATATTTGCCATTGTTGTATCCGATTCAACGCCAAGCAGGTCTATATTTCCACTGCCGCTGATCTTAAGTTCCTGGAAATTTGTTGTTCCCGTGGTTGCCTGAACATTACCCGATCCGCTGATATTCACATGGAGTTCATCTGCCTGCAGTTCAGATACATTGATATTCCCGCTCCCGCTGATAGTTGCTTGCATATACTGGTTTAGCCATGGTGTATCTACCAGGATATCCCCTGAGCCGCTGATCGTCAACCGTTGCATGGCCGGCCCGGCGACGAAAATGGTTATCGGTTCATGTTTTCCGACAATAATACCATTTTTATACCGGATAGTGAGAGTGTTGTCAGATCCGATAACCGTTTCAATGACATCAAGCATGTTTTGCTGCGCCCTGACCTCAAGGTAATAGGTTGAATCAGGAGAAAAGTAGACGGTAGCATCAATAGCCAGGCTAATCCCGGTGAAGTTGGTGATGTTCCGGACCTGGTTCACGATCTCTCCTTTTCCCTTGACTTTTTCGCAGGAGGAGTAACTGAATACGCAGGCAATAAGAATCAAAAAGCCTATACTTTTTTTCATGTTTAAATAATTTTGATTTCAATGGTCACATGGAATATCCATTGGTTTCATTCGCGGTTGGCATGAACCGCGTTTGTATGGATTTTTCCTATGAATGATGTTTTTATCAAACAAATGTACAAAAAAGAGAAAATCTCTGGAAATTTTAACCTAAAAATTGACTTTCAGCCATTTATACTGTATATTTAACGCAATAAAATATATTATATAAATTGAAGCTATTCCCAGGATCATCAAAAAGACATGCCATGAAAAGATTTTTCGTGTTAGTAGGATTGACAATTTGTTTTTCCACTTTCCTTTTGAGCCAGGATTCAACATTTATGACGAGGAGAGATTTCAGGATTGAAAAAGCCCGTCTTGTTGAATCAATCAACAAATTGTACAAAGTCAACCAGGAGTATAAAAATATGCTCCTCAGCCAGTCAGCGTCCCTCGACAGTCTGGCACAGGTGCTGGATCTTCAGGCCGAAGAGATGAAGGCAAATCAGGATTCCCTGAGCCAACTGCAGACCGTTCAATCGGATCTGGATGACAGGCTGGTCACCCAGCGTAAATCAGGGACACTGATCGCAATCCTGATTCCTGCCGGCCTTTTTCTGTTAATTCTGATACTGCTGATCTGGATGATTGTCTTCAAGCATCATACACGTACCTTGTTCAACAACCTGGAGGAAAAGTTGAACGAACTGTCCAAACGAATTGATGATCAATCGAACATATTTAGGGCCGAGCAGGATGCCATCCGGTCAGAGATCCGATCCCACGAGAAAGAGGCAGAAAGCCGCCTTCAGAAATTATCCGGAGAGACCGGAGAAAAGCTGCAAAACCTGAAGAAGCTTGTTGAGGAAGAAATGGCTGTTCAGGGCTCAAAACACCAGGAATCGCTTAAAGAGTATGAGTTGTTTAAGGGTGACTTTCAGAAAAGGTACGAATCATTCACGGGTGACCTTACATCCCTGAAAGAGGAACTGAGTGTGACCACAAAAGGGCTGGCTGCAAGGATAAAAGAAATAATAAAAAAAGTATCGGGGTAAGGTTACATTCCGCTATTTTTCTTCCGATTTCTTTTGTTTTAGAGGCAGGATTCCTCCCATCTCACTAAGCACATTGACCAGGTCGGAACCTTCCGGAACGATGATCTTGGCGTTATCCTGCAAAGCGGCTTCTACCATCTGGATCCGTCTGAGCAGCTGGGCATTTCCAATAAAATATTCTTCGGCTGCCTCATTCACCAGCTGGATGGCTTGTGCCTCTCCTTCTGCACGAAGAATTGCTGCCTGCTTGACTCCTTCTGCTTTTCTGATCTCGGCCCGTTTCAAACCATCTGCCTGGGTTTCCTGGGCTGTGGCAAAATCGATAGCAGCGATCTTTTCGTTCTCCGCTTTCACGATCTTGTTCATAGTTTCCTGGACATCCTTGGGAGGATCGATCTCTTTCAATTCGGTCCTTACAATTTCAATTCCCCAATGAGCTGTCTCATCAAGCAGGGTGCTGTGCAGCTCCTTATTGATCTTTCCGCGCTCACTGTTTGCCGATTTCAGGGTCATGGTTCCGATGATGTTCCTGAGGGTTGTCCTGGCCAGGTTCACAATCTGGTACTCGATCCGGTTAACATTGTATTGTGAGGCTTTGACACTCTCTTCATCTGCTTTGATCTTAAAATATACCTGTGCATCCACCTTCGCATTGAGGTTATCATTTGTAATGATCTCCTGAGGTTCAGCATCTATCATCTTTTCCGTGATGTTGATCTGATACATTTTGTCAATCCCAGGGATAATCCAGGAAAATCCGGGGTTGGCGAAATGATGAAATTTTCCGAACCGTTCAACCAGTCCTCTGTGGGTGGGCCTGATAATCCGGATTCCGGCAAGAAACAGAAGAATGAGAACGGCAATTACAATTGCCCATACAATTCCTGACATACATTCTTGGGTTTTAAAGGGTTTACACTAACTTTGCGTTTATTTATTCGCAAACATACAAATATCCTGAAACTCTTCCAACAGATTCGTCAAACCCATTTAAAATTATTCCATATGAAGACATACCTGACACATTTCCTTATCACCATGCTGTTTATCGGGATGCTAACCAGTTGCAACCAGGAAACACGGACAGCAGAACAAATTACTTTTGATTCACTGATGCAAGCCAAGGTCGCTGAATTTGCCGTTGTTAAGCTTACAACGGATGTATCGCTTCTCACTGAAAAGGAGAAAAAAATGATTCCAATGATGATCGAAGCCGCTCAAATCATGGATGACCTCTTCTGGCAACAGGCTTTTGCCGAAAACAAAGCAGCTTTCCTGGACAGCCTCCGGAATGCGGATGCAAAAGCGTTCGCTGTGATCAACTATGGCCCCTGGGAGAGGTTGAATGGGAATAAACCTTTTTTACCTGATTACGGGGAGAAACCTGCCGGCGCTAATTTCTATCCAGAGGATATGTCCAAAGAAGAATTTGAAGCCTGGGATAATCCGGATAAGGCACACCAGTATACGCTGGTCCGGCGAAATGAAGACGGATCATTACGGGCCGTGTGGTATCATGAAGCGTTCGGGGAGCAGGTTGAAAAAGCGGCCGGATTATTGAAATCCGCAGCTGAACTGGCTGAAGATCCTGGTCTTAAAAAATACCTGGAGTTAAGATCTGAAGCACTTGTCACAGATGATTATTTTGCTTCGGATATGGCCTGGATGGAGATGAAGAATAACACGATCGACATCGTGATTGGCCCTATTGAGAACTATGAAGACAAACTTTTCGGTTACAAGACCGCTTTTGAATGTGCTGTTTTGGTGAAAGACAAAGAGTGGAGCAGGAAACTTGAGAAATTTGCAGCGTACCTCCCGGTACTTCAGGAACAGCTGCCGGTTGATGCGAAATACAAGCAGGAGAAACCCGGCACTGATTCCGACCTCAATGCTTACGATATCATTTACAGCGCAGGGGATATGAACGGAGGAAGCAAGACCATCGCCATCAACCTGCCAAATGATGAGCGTGTTCAGTTGGAAAAAGGAAGCCGCCGGCTGCAGCTGAAAAACGCCATGCGTGCCAAGTTTGATAACATCCTGGTTCCGATTGCCGGTGTTCTGATCGATTCGGCACAGAGAGACAATATCAAGTTTGACGCTTTTTTCAGCAATGTTATGTTTCATGAGGTCGCTCACGGCCTGGGTATCAAGCAGACCATAACCGGTAAAGGCACCGTTAGGGAGGCTATGAAGGAAAAATACAGCGCCTATGAAGAAGCCAAGGCTGATGTCCTGGGACTTTTTATGGCTGTCAAACTGATTGAGATGGGAGAAGTGACCGGGATCACACCGGAAGATTGTTTTGTAACCTACATGGCCGGGATGTTCCGTTCGGTGAGGTTCGGCGCTGCCAGCGCTCATGGTAAGGCCAACATGATGTGTTTCAACTATTTCAGTGAGAAAGGAGCTTTCGAAAGACTCGACAACGGAACCTACAGGGTTAATTTTGATAAGATCCGTGAAGCCATGAACGCCTGGGCTTCCCAGGTCCTGACATTCGAGGGAGATGGGGATTATGACGGTGCCGCTGCTTTCCTGGAGCAGAACGGAGTGATCGGATCCGAGCTTCAGTCGGAACTTGATCTTCTGAAATCGAAGAAGATCCCCGTGGACATCGTGTATGACCAGGGCGTGACGGTGCTTGGACTAACCAAGTGACGTGGGACGTGGGACGTAGGACGTAGGACGTAATTTACATTTTACATTTTACATTTCACATTTTACATTTCACCATTTCACAATCTCACCATTTCACCATTTCACTCAATGAATCAACACCCTTCAGAAATCAGCAATCCCGCTCAGTTCCTCGACCTGGTCAATGCCTTCCGTATCAGCAGGATCATTCTTTCCGCTGCAGAGTTGAAGGTGTTCGACTACCTTGAGGAAACAGGGAGAACATCGGAAGCGCTTGCAGCCCTGCTCAACACCCAACCCCGTGCTACAGACCGGTTGTTGAATGCGCTGGTCGCTATCGGACTGCTGCGAAAGGATTCAATGATATTCTCCAATACTGCTTTTTCAACCAAATTTCTTGTCACCTCCTCCCCAGCCTATCTGAGCGGCCTTGCTCTGACAAACCATACCTGGAAAACCTGGAGTACACTAACAAAAGCAGTTCAGGCAGGCACTTCGGTTCATTTTGAAGATCCGATCAATGACCGTCCGGAAGAGTGGCAACAGGCTTTCATTGCCGCCATGCATCGCAGGGCGGGCCAGCAGGCGGTTGAAGTAGCAGATGCACTGGATCTAAGCCATGTGAAAAGAGTGCTGGATGTGGGAGGAGGTTCCGGAGCATTCACCATGGAGTTCCTCAGAAGGGATCCGGCTATGACCGGGGTGGTGTTTGATCTGCCGAGAATTGTCCCCATAACAAAGCAATTTATTTCACAACAGGGGGATACCCCTCCCCCTGAGACAATCTACCTCACCCCCACCCCTCTCCTCCAGGAGAGGGGAGTATCCGGCATCCGGGATATGGGAACCGGGACACGTGATCTCAGATCACGGATCCAGGAACGCATTTCGGTCGTTGCCGGCGATTACCTGAAGGATGACTTCGGTTCCGGTTACGACCTGGTTTTTATGTCAGCAATTATTCATATCAATTCCCCGGATGAGAACCGGATACTTATAAGAAAAGGTGCCAAAGCGTTGAATCCCGGTGGCCAGCTTGTTATTTTGGACCATATCATGCGTGAAGATCGCACTGAGCCAACCGCCGGAGCTATTTTTGCCATCAATATGCTGGTTGGGACGAAGCATGGGGACACCTACAAGGAGAGCGAATTGAGATCCGCAATGCAGGATGCGGGATTGCGCGATATCTCCTTGATCACGACGCCGGGCGGGGTGCAGTTGATGGTTGGGAGGAAGAGGTTAGACGTAAGACGTGAGACGTAGGATGTCCGAGGGAAGAGGAATCAGGCATCAGGCTTGAATAATCATATGACCGGCAGGCTATCCCTGTCGGCGTGAATGACCCGCTTCCGGAGAACCTGCCGCCTTCCGGTTTCAATCTAGAGAGGAACTATCAAGCTGGTGACGACTTTGCAAATGATTATGTTTCTTCAGGAGAGCACACTCTCCGCTGGGATGCGCTGAAAAGGATAGGAGTTGGACTTGGAGCAGCCACAGAAGGGAGATTGAGGGAAAATTATTTTAATCTTTCAATCGCACTTCAACAATTCATTCGAAAATCGTCATTTGTAAATCGTAAATCCATTTATTAGTTGTATTTTTGCAAATCCTTTTGAAAGATTGTACCTCAATCTGTTTGTAATCATTCCTCCTTTACAACTCAGCAAGTTATACAGTTTTTAAAAAGCTATCCGGAGAGTACCCTTATGGGACTTATAACCGGAGTTACATTATTATATACATTTTAATACCATTGAACTTAATGAAATATCCATACGAACACCATTAATACAAATCGCTGATGTTAATAATGGATATTTTATTTCACCACTAAAATTATAATTATTACGAAATGAAATTTGAACAATTGAATCTTATTGAACCTTTATTACAAGCTATTCATAAGAAAGGGTACCTGAACCCTACCCCAATCCAGGAACATGCTATCCCGGCTATTTTGATGGGAAAGGACCTTTTTGGCATCGCCCAGACAGGCACCGGAAAAACAGCAGCATTTGCTTTGCCTATTATTCAAATGCTTGCCACAGAAAGAGCAAGAAACCAAAAAAGGGTGGTCAGGGCTCTCATCCTGGCACCTACCCGCGAACTCGCCTCTCAGATCAGTGAAGAATTCCACACTTATAGCAGGAATCTCAATCTCAGGATGCTGACGGTTTATGGAGGAGTTTCACAAAAGCCTCAGACCCAGGCATTGGCAAAAGGAGTTGATATCCTTGTTGCGACGCCGGGCAGGCTGCTGGATCTGATGCAACAGCGATACATCTTTCTGAATGACATTGAACATTTTGTCCTGGATGAAGCAGACCGTATGCTTGACATGGGCTTTATCAATGACATCAAAAAGATCATTGCAAAACTTCCTTCCCGGAAACAAACCATGCTCTTTTCTGCCACCTCCACGAAAGAAATCATGACACTGGCAGGAACGTTACTCGATCATCCGGTCCAGGTTAACCTCGCACCGGTTGCCTCTCCTCCTTCGCTGGTATTACAACAGGTCTATCATGTAGGCCAGGCTGATAAAAAACTGTTGCTGGCCCATCTTCTTCAGGATGACACAGTGCAACAGGCTTTGGTTTTTACACGGACCAAAAGAGGCGCTGACAAGGTTGTCAAGGATTTAAGTCGACAGGGGATCAAAGCTGATGCCATTCATGGAGATAAGTCTCAGAATGCCCGTGAGAAAGCAATGAAAGCTTTCAAGAATCACAGTATCCGCGTCCTTGTCGCTACCGATGTTGCTTCACGCGGAATCGATGTGGACAAACTCTCTCACGTGATCAATTTCGAAATACCTGAGGAAGCTGAAACCTATGTTCACCGTATAGGAAGGACCGGAAGAGCGGAACAAGTAGGAACAGCCCTTTCGTTTTGTGCCGCAAATGAGAAACCTTATTTGCACGCCATTCACAAACTGATCAAACGTAATATTGATGTGGTTCATTCCCATCCGTTTACGGCCCATAACCAAAACTAACCGATGAAGATCCTCCTGATATCACCTGCAGTAAGCAAGTCTAAAAGAACAGTCAAAGAGTTGATGATGCCTCAGCTGGCTCTTTACATCCTTGAAGGACTTACTCCGGAAACACATTCAGTGAAGATTATCGAGGAAGAGGTGCAGGCAATTGACTTCGGGGAATCCTGCGACCTGGTTGGAATAAGCTGCATGACAGCCAATGCACCCCGGGCTTACGAGGTTGCAGCAGAATTCAGGACTCTTGGAAAAACAGTGGTGATGGGTGGAGTCCATCCCACTATTCTACCGGAAGAAAGCCTGCAGCATGCCGATTGTGTTGTTATAGGGGAAGCTGAAGGGGTTTGGGAAGCACTACTCGAAGATGTTTCTGCCGGGACGTTAAAACAACGGTATCATAATCCGGCTCCTGACCTGTCGCGGTATGTAAAAAAGGATTTCTCAAAGATTATCAAGAAGCGGTTGTTCAGCATCGTTCCCGTGATGACCACCAGAGGATGCCCTTACAATTGCGATTTCTGCTGTGTCAGTGATCTTTTCGGGAAAACAATTCGTCACATTCCCGTCGAAAATGTGGTCAAAGATATTCAGGTCTCCGGTTCAAGGAATTTTATGTTCTTAGATGATAATATCATCGGACATCCAAGGTACGCAAAACAACTTTTCAGGGCACTCATCCCACTGAAGATCAAATGGGTGGGACAGGCATCGATCTCGTTTCTAAAAGAGACTGAACTGCTGCAGCTGGCTGCCGACAGCGGGTGCAAGATCCTGTTTATCGGGCTGGAGTCGGTCAACGAAGCGCAGTTAAAGCATTTCAAGAAATCGATGAAAAACAACGAAGAGTTGCGTGCAACCATTAAGAAGATCAAGAAAATGGGGATTCTGGTTCACGCTTCCATGATCTTCGGATTTGACTCTGACACGAAGAAGGTATTCAGGGAAACGGTTAAATTCCTGATCAAGGCCAGGATCAGTACGGTCTCTTTTAACATTCTGACACCTTATCCGGGTACTGAGACCCACAAAAAATTAAAACAGGACGGGAGGCTGCTGACCTATGACTGGAAATACTATGACCACAATACAGTAGTCTTCAAGCCGCAACACATGACCCCTCTTGAGTTGCAGATCGGGAAAATCATGGCCAGGACCCGTTTTTACCGAAAACTATCCTTTTTGTTCCGGTTGTTAGGAAACCTGAACAGCCCGGTACTCTTTACTGCTACCAACTACGGTCATATGAAACAGGCTAAGGTGGAACGCCGCCGGTTACCGGGATTGAAGTCGGAACTGTTTGACCACTATACCTACCAGTAAAAGGAATTAGGAATGATTCGAATTTCGAAGTACGAATTTCGAATGAGTGTAATTTTTATGGTTGTGGTTTCTTATCTGCAAAAAGCCTGCTGATCACTGCTAACTGCTGACTTCAATCTCACCCTTAAGGTAAGTGATTGCCTGTCCTGAAATCGCCACCCTGTCGCCGTTCATTTTCAGCCAGAGATGGCCTTGTCTGCGTGATAGCTGCATCGCTGTCAACACTTTCTTATCCAGGCGGGCCGACCAGAAGGGTGTCAGAGAGGTATGGGCAGAACCTGTCACGGGATCTTCCGGTATCCCGACCTGCGGTGCGAAAAAACGGGAAACGAAATCTACGGTGGTCCCTGGCGCTGTTACAATCACACCCCGGGCTTCAGTTTCCATCAGCAGATGCATTTTCGGGCTGATTTGCTCAATTTCATTCTGTGATTCATAGACCAGCATAAAATCTGTTTTCCCTTTGAAAGCCCGGACCGGAACCATTCCAATTGCCTTAACCAGATCTTCCGGGACAGAGACCTCTGTCAATGTATCTGCCGGAAAATCGAGGGTAAGCATCATTCCTTCCATTTTTACTCTGAGAATTCCGCTTTGTGACTGGAATTCAACCTGCTCTCCGGGATAACCAAGGTGGTTGAACAACACATGCGCCGAAGCCAATGTAGCGTGTCCGCACAACTCCACTTCGGCGAGAGGAGTGAACCAGCGGATATGAAAACCATCTGTTTCCCTGACAAAGAATGCGGTTTC
>Ga0172371_10006400_pt1 | contig 17155 bp, 10 predicted proteins | sample Lak12m_FD_114543 | JGI IMG/M metagenome (GOLD analysis project Ga0172371, IMG submission 114543) | Freshwater microbial communities from Kabuno Bay, South-Kivu, Congo - kab_022012_12m | ecosystem: Environmental > Aquatic > Freshwater > Lake | place: Democratic Republic of the Congo: South-Kivu...
ATACCACCGGCGCACCACCCTCGCACTTCGGCACAAGATGCTGGCACACTCCCTGCCCGCATATCGTCAAGCCCAGATCGTCGTCCGCAAATCCGTCGCAGTCGTTGTCCAGCCCGTCGCACGACTCCATCTGCGCTCCTTCAAACGGATCGCAAACCTGCAGCACGCCGTCAACGCACACGGGCACCGTATGCACGCAAATCCCCTTGCCGCACGAGACCTCGCCAATCCCGTCGTCCACCGCCCCGTTGCAGTCGTCGTCGATCGCGTTACACACCTCCTTGGCTCCGGGGAACACTTTCCCATCCAGCGGCGCGCAGTCCGCGTTGTCCAGCGTGCCGTCGCCGTCATCGTCCTTGTCCATGCAGTCCTTGAACCCGTCAGCGTCCGTGTCCGGGAAACCTTCATCGGTGCCTGCCGAGCAGTTGTTGTCGATCCCGTCGCAAACCTCTGCGGCCCCGGGATGGATCTCCTCGTCGAGCCCTGCGCAGTCTGAGCCGTCCGGCGACCCGTCCCCGTCGTCGTCCACGTCGCAGTGGTCGCCCGCTCCGTCGTCGTCATAGTCCTGCTGGAGCGGGTTTTGTGTAAGCGGACAGTTGTCCTCGTCGTTGTCCAACCCATCGCCATCGACGTCCCCATCGCACGCGTCGCCCAGGTTGTCGCCGTCCATGTTCTCCTGTTGGGGGTTCTGCTGCGACGGACAGTTGTCCTGCACGTCGGGCACCAGGTCGCCGTCCTTGTCCTGCTCGCAGGCATCGCCCTTGCCGTCGCCGTCGGCGTCTTCCTGGCCCGGGTTGGCCGTCATAGGACAGTTGTCCCCTGCGTCCGGCGCACCGTCCCCGTCGTCGTCATCGTCACACGGATCGCCTTTGCCGTCGCTGTCCAAGTCCTCCTGGCCGGGGTTTTTCGAACCCGGGCAGTTGTCGATCGCATCGTCCACGCCGTCCCCGTCCTGGTCCCCATCGCACACGTCCCCGTCGCCGTCGCCGTCGGAATCCGTCTGTTGCGGGTTGAACGCATCCGGACAGTTGTCCATGGCCTGCGGGATCCCGTCCCCATCCTTGTCCGGATCGCACTCGTCGCCGGTCCCGTCCTGGTCCGAGTCCGCCTGGTCGGCATTTGCCGCGAGCGGGCAGTTGTCGGCTCCATCCGCGGCCCCGTCCCCGTCGTCGTCCGGATCCACGCAATCCGCACCGCCGTCTTCATCAGTGTCCGGGAATCCGAAGTCCGCAAGGTTGTCGCAGTCGTCGTCAATGCCGTTGCAGACCTCTTGCGCGTTTTGGCTCACCTTCGGGTCGAACGGGCTGCAATCCAGGAAATCCGGGTCCAGATCGTTGTCGTCGTCCAGGTCGCAGACGTCCCCGTCGCCATCCAGATCGAAGTCCTCCTGTGCGGAGTTCACGTCCCCAGGGCAGTTGTCCTTCCCATCCACGAGCCCGTCGCCATCCTTGTCCTGTTCCATGCAGTCTGCTACTCCGTCGTTGTCCGCATCCGGGAATCCGTCGTCGACAACCCCGTTGCAGTCGTTGTCCTGGCCGTCGCACGCATCCGGTTCCGCTGCTTCACCAACGCACACGATCCCGCCCTCCTCGCACTTCTCCGTTCCGGGACATTTCCCATGTACATTCTCGACCACGCACGCGCTCCCGCCCGTCCCCTCGTCGATGTCGTCGTCGCAGTCGTCATCCTTACCGTTGCAGATCTCCTCCTCCGGGGTTTTCGCGTCGCACGGCGTGAGACCGTCCGCCAGGCAGGCCCGCGCCCCTTTGCACTTCCCCCACTCGTTCTCCACGTAGCACTCGGTCGCGGCCCCCTGGCCTGCAAACCAGTCCGCACATCCGCACTCGCCGGTCTCCGGCACGCACTGCATCCCGACCTCGCCGGAAACGCTTCCCACCTCCTTGCACTCGTAGCCTTCTTCGCAATCGGTCGCCTCGCAATTTCCTCCGCAAAACGACCCCGCGGGCCCGTATGGAACACACAGGTCCCCCGCCATCACGTCGTTCGTCATGCAGTCCGCATCGACTATGCACGGCTTGCACAGCGACTGGAATACCGGCGCACAGATCGTCAGCAGATCGGGCAACGCCGGCCGGTACTGCACGCACTCGAAACCGGCCGGGCACTCCGCCAGGCATTCCTCGGTGCACTGCTTGCTCCCCCAGAACTGAAGGCAGAACCCCGACTCGCAGTCAGCGTCCGTCTTGCACCCACGAGGCGGCTGAACGTAGTCGAAGGCGTCCACGTCCACCCCGTCGGGAAGCACGAGCGCGTCTGTCGCCGATGCATCCGGCAGCTCCGCCGCCCGCCCGTCGCCCCAACCCTCGGCCGCAGCATCCGACACTTCGACAGCGGAGTCGCTGCCAACGTCCTGTCCCGAACCGTCCGTCTCGTCGACCGCCACGGTTTCCGCCCCGCTTCCACACCCTCCGGCGCCCGCCGCCGCACCCGAGATCACTGCCACGCAAGCGCCAACCAGGACATTCACCCTTCTCGAATTCATCTCAGTCGCCCTCCCCCAACAGGGTACTCCAGCGTCGAAGCTCATCGGTCAACGCTAGACAACTCCGGCCGGGATGTCAAAATGCTTCTTCGGGTCAGACGCTTCAGGAGGCCCGCCGAATGCGCCGTCGAGAATCCCGTCCAGTGCTCCTGCTCCAGCTCCCCGTGCCGCAGCTCGTCCCCAGGCCGGTCACCGGAAACGTCGCCCTTGCGGCCGCAAGCCTGTTGCTCCATGCAAGATCCGCCCTCGGCCCCGACCTGCCGCAAGTGGAGATCGCTTCCACCGAAGCCATGCGCCGAATGGGCGACGCCGCACTCGTCTCCTACATCCGCGACGCAAACCCATCCGTGCTTGCATGCACGTGCACCGTCTGGAACATCGAGCGCACCCTCTACGTCATCGAGCAGGCTCGCGCAGCCATCTCCGACCTCCGCGTCTGGCTTGGCGGTCCGGAGGTCGCGGCCGACTCCTACTTCGTCCAAGATCGCTTCCCCTTCGACGCTGCCGTGGAAGGCGAGGGAGAGAACGCGTTCGTGGCCCTCCTCGCCGACCTCAACAGCCGGCCCGTGCGCGTTGTGAGCCGCGGCAGGGGCAGCGTTCCTTGCATGGCAGCACACCCCGAGCGAAGTCGAGGGCGGCCTCCCTCTCCTGAGCGCAGCCGAGGGGCCGGGGGGCTGCTGCTGAACCCGCCGGCCCTTGCCGATCTGTCCTCGGTGCACGATCCCTTCGTCTCCGGCCTGGCCTCCCTGGAAGACGATCGCGTAGCTCTCGTAGAGCTCTGGCGGGGCTGCCGCTATGGCTGTACCTTCTGCCGCTACCATCAGGGCCGCAAAGGCCCGGGCGCTGCCCGCAGCGAAGCCAACACGATCGAATTCTTCGAGTGGGCAAGGAGCGCGGGAGTGGGCGAGGTCTACGTGCTGGACCCCAGCCTGGAGCAACGCCCTGACTTCCGTCGCTTCCTCGATCTGCTGGCGCAGGCGAACGGGGGGCCGCAGATCCCGCTGTTCGTCGAGCTGCGAGCGGAATACGTGGACGACGAGATCGCGGCAGCGTTGGCAGCGGCAGGGGTGCGGCGAGTGGAAGCCGGCCTGCAGACGCTGACGCCGGAGGCGTTGCGGTTGGCAGGTCGGAAGTTGGACCACGGACGATTCGAACGCGGGATGGAGGCGCTTCGCTCTCACGGGATCGACGTGAAGGTGGACCTGATGCTGGGCCTGCCCGGCGACACGCCGGACGGGATGCTGACAACCCTCGATTTCCTCGGACGCCGAGGATTCGCGGACAACCTGCAGGTCTTCCGTACCCAGGCGCTTCCCGGAACCTTTCTCCGCCGCAGGTCCCAGAAGCTGGGCATCGAGTTCGAGCCTCGCCCCCCGTACCACGTCACTCACACTCCTACCTGGCCCGTACACCTGCTGACCGAGTCCATCTCCATGGTCGAAGACCGCCTCGGCACCGATCTCTCGCTGATCGAGGCCCCCGTGGTGGAGCTCCCGTGGCCACGGGACGGATCTGCTGCTTTGGTCACCCCTCTCGTCTCCCCCCTCTGGGGGGAGTCCCGCCGGCCTCATCGGCGGGGAGGAGGGAGCGTCACCCCTCTCGTCTCCCCCCTCTGGGGGGAGTCCCGCCGGCCTCATCGGCGGGGAGAAGGGAGTAGCTGGCTCGGCTCAACCCGGCTCTCCTATCCACGCAGCAGCGCGGTCCTCCAGTACACGTTCGACTTGGGCACGGACCGGGGCAGGGAGCACCTGGAGGCGGAACGGTTCCAGGAAGCAGGCACCGCGGTGACTCTCTTGTTCCGCTCTCCCGATCCGACGGCGAGCGTCGGCTCGATGGCCTGCGGAGTGGAGCGCCTGCTCTCCGCAAACCCGTTCACTTCGGTAGCGGTCCTCCTGCACACGCAAGCGGAATTCCCCCTGGACGTCGTAGACGCGCTGGACCGCTCTCTCGCCACCAACCGCCGCAGCAGCTACCTGGAGCGCATGGCCGGCCGAGACAGTGCAGATCGCAGGCTCTTCGTGGTCCTGCCCGCAGCGCTCGGCAGCGGGCCGGGCGCAGCCTTCGACTCCGCTTGGCTGGATGCGCTTCGCTCGGTTGCGGGCGTGACCTGGCTGCTGGATTGCGCAGACGAGGCCGACGCTGTTCGCCAGGTGGCGCGGCCGGTCCTGGATTTCGACGATCACCTGCTCGTGCGCCTGCCCACCACCCCGGCCGACCTGCGCTCCTTCTTCTCAGCGCTCATCGACGCGTGCCCTGTCTCGCACCGGCTGATGTTCTCGGGCGTGGACCTTCACTGGAAGTACATCGCACACTTGGAGCACGCCGCAGGCACCGACTGGTGAAGGCTATGCCTTCATGACCTCTGCCAGCACCACCGTCGCGTATGCGCCCGACGGTGCGTCGAACTTCAGCTCGACGTAAGGGCCGTGCTCATCCCCCCCCTCGCCGAGAAACACGTTCTCGACGCGGAAACGAAGCGCACGGCGCCCACCGGGAAGCTTCCCCGCCCCGCTCGCCCGCTTCATCGTGCCGCCGGGAATGCCGGCAGCATCCATCACCTCACTCTCTACCCTGCCGGGCTCCCCTTGGGCGAGGTCGCAGTGCTCGCCGAAGATCGGCCCCGTCGCGCTTATCTCGAACGCATCGCACCTGAGCTGCTCCACCCCGGCGTCTTCAACAAGAAAGATCCCGCCCGTGTCCGTCTTCTGCGCTATGTCGCCCGCAAAGACGCGGTCGATCGCATCCAGCCGCTTGGCCAGCACAGCGTTGAACAGCAGGCTCTGGAACGCGGACACGTACAGCTTCTTCATCCGCTTGTCCACCACCCCGATTGCGGCCTCCGGGCTCTTCCCCCGCAACAGAACGCTGAGCGCTGCCCGCTCGTCCCGCGATCGTCGAGGCCACCGGGCAAGCGCATTTTCCAGGTCGCCTGCGGCAAACGCTTCACGTGCGGCCCGACAGTCGGGCGGATCGCTTTCCAGCGCTCCTCCGAGGAAGATGTCCAGGAACCGCTTCGCATCTCCGGAAGCCAGCGCCCGGCCCAGGTCCGCGGTGTCGCCACGGGCCCCGAAACGCTGGGCGCCGAACCAGTTCGGCACCCCGCGGCGCTCAAGCACGTCGAGGACCGCACGGGCGGCCGTGCAGGCGGGGCCCCCCCCCAACCTGCCCTCCCCCACCAATGGAGAGGGGACGGAGATCTGGGCACCTGGGGACGTGGCGCTGAGCGCCTGGTTCCCCCCTGGCCTGCCCCGAGCGGAGTCGAGGAGCGGGGGAACCGGGAGGGAGGGGGGGACTGAGCGTATCCGCAAGCTGAACTTGTTCCCCTTGAGGTGGCCGGTGCGAAGCTTGTTCCTGTGCCGCGAGATCTCCAGTACCTCGAGCTCAGCGTCCTTGTAGCCGGCCAGGCGTGCGGGGTCCACGTGCTCGACGCTCAGCGTCTGCGTCGTGACTGCGCGTGCGTCCTTCATGCCCGCTGCGCCCACGACTGCCGGGCTCACCCCCAGGAGCCGGGCCAGCCGTTGTATGGCCGCAGGAGTTGTGATGCCCTTCTTGCGGATCCGGAAGTACACGTGCGTGCCTTCTCCGCACGGCTCGTAAAGCGGAATCTCTTCCACCACGAAGTCCTCCGGCCGCTCCTTGATCTTCCCGCCGATGCCCGGAAGATCTCCGGTCAAGAAGCCTGTCGGTCCTGTCTCGAAGCAATCCACCTGGACGCCTGCTATCCGAAAGTGACCACGAGCGCGCCGCAGAATCCCAGGCAGATGCCTGACACCCGGGCCCGGGTGAGCGGCTCGTCCAGGAACAAAGCGGCAAACAACACGATGAAGATCGCGCTGGTCTGGTTGAGCGCTGAAGCAATCGAAGCATCGGTAAACGACGCTCCGGCAAGCCACAGGAGCATGGTCACGTAACCACCGAGCACCGATGCGGGGATCAGGAAACGGAACCCTTTCGGGTGCAGCACCGACGCGAGCACCTCCCGTCGGTTCGAGAGGATCGCTATATTGAGAAGAATCGACGCTATGCCCCCGAGAATTCTCCAGGTGGTCACCCAAAGAAACGGGCTTCGGTCCAGAATCGGCTTGATCATTACGAAGCTTATCGCGACCAGCACCATCGCCCCCCACGACCACATGAGGCCCGCGATCAGGTCCCGCCTCGGGACCGGCCTGGCCCGCCGCTCCACGGTCACGAACAGGACCGCCAGCACAACCGCGGCCAGCCCCGCTAATTGCAGCGCGGACATCGACTCCCCCAGCCACGCGGCGGCAAGGCCCACGACCACGACCGGGTAGAAACAGTCCACGACCGCGTTCATCCCGGCGCCCATCAGGTTGAGCGCGCGGAAGAACATCGTGTCCGACAACCCCAGCCCAAGCACTCCGCTCAGGCACACGATCGCCAGGTCCTCCACCGGGGCTTCCGAAGTGAATGAAAGCCCGGCGAACCACATCGTTGGCAGAAACAGGCAGAATCCGACGCAGCTCTTGAACAGGTTGAGCGCAGCGGGGTGCGCGGTCTCCCCGCACCGCCGAAACAGGATCACGGAGCCGGCCCACGTGACCGCAGTCAGCAGCGACAGGAACTCTCCAGCGTACGGAAACGGCACCTGCACCCGCACCTCCCCCGGCGTTCCGCCCGGCCGCACGGTATTACCCCAACCTCTCCTCCTTGGCAATGCCCGGAGCGCGGACCGCAGACCGAAAACGTCGCAGGGGCGGTTTCTCGTTTCTGTGCAGCAGCTCACCCCCCGCTCCAGTATCGGAATTGACTAACCGCGCGCGTGCTAGTAGTGTGCACCCCCGGAAGGAGCGGTGGGATGGAGACCGTGCTCATCACGGGCGGGGCCGGGTTCCTGGGCTCGCACCTGTGCGACAGATTCATCAAGGAAGGCTTTCGCGTCATCTGCGTGGACAGCCTCCTCACCGGCGACGTGGACAACGTCGCTCACCTGCTGGGCAGCGACCGGTTCCAGTTCATCAAGCTGGACGTGACCAACTACGTGCACGTGCCGGGCCCGGTGCACCACATCCTGCATTTCGCTTCCCCGGCGAGCCCCATCGACTACCTCAAGCTCCCGATCCAGACGCTCAAGGTCGGTGCGCTCGGCACCCACAAGGTGCTCGGGCTCGCCAAGGAGAAGAAGGCGCGCTTCCTGCTGGCTTCCACCAGCGAAGTCTACGGAGACCCCCTCGTCCACCCGCAGGCTGAGACGTATTGGGGCAACGTCAATCCAATCGGGCCCCGCGGTGTGTACGACGAAGCCAAGCGCTTCGGCGAGGCGATCGTGATGGCCTACCACAGGGTCCACGGCCTGGAAACCCGCATCGCCCGCATCTTCAATACGTACGGCGCGCGGATGCGCCTCGCAGACGGCAGGGTCGTGCCCGCGTTTCTCAGCCAGGCCATTGCCGGCCAACCGCTCACGATCTTCGGAAGCGGGAAACAAACCCGCAGCTTCTGCTACATCGACGACCAGGTCGAAGGGCTCGTCAGGCTCCTGTTCTCCAGTTGCTCGGACCCGGTCAATGTCGGCAACCCGGCAGAGCACACCGTCGAAGGGCTCGCCATCCTGGTCAAGAAGCTCTTCGCACCCGACGCACGTATCGTCTACCACCCTCTTCCCGAGGACGACCCCAGAGTCAGGCGCCCGGACATCACTCAAGCCCGAGAGAAGCTGGGCTGGGAGCCCAAAGTCAGCCTGGAAGAAGGACTCCTGAAAACTTACCCCTGGTTCAAAGAGAGGCTGTCGAAGTGACCGCAATCCTGTCCTGGTGGCGTGCCCGCACAACCGCGGCAGAAGCCCGAAAGACGCTCAAGCTGGCGCACACCGCGCTGAAACGTGCCCCGTCCGGAATCGCCGCCGACGCCATCGCCCGCGTGGAGAAAGCTGTCGGCGAGCTCGAAGAGTGGCTTACCAACAGGACGAAGAGCTTCCGGGAAATCGAGAAGCTGAGGGGCAAGCTGCTGGTCCAGCTCGATTCGACCGGTCTCGTCAGGCGCAAGGGGACTCTCCGCCAATACGCGGAGTCGATCGGATGGGCCGTCGGAATCGCGCTGATCATCAGGTTCTTCTTGTTCGAGCCGTTCCAGATCCCGACCGGGTCCATGATCCCAACCCTGCTCATCGGCGACTACATCTTCGTCGCCAAGAGCGCCTACGGGGTAAAGCTTCCGTTCACAAAGGACTACCTGGTCCGCTGGTCCTCTCCCGAACGCGGGGACATCGTCGTCTTCCCGTTCCCGGTGGAGGAGAAGCCGTCGTGCAAGCAAGTCGTGTCGGTCGAGCACGCCCTGATCTGCAACCCGACGCTTCGTGCCGGCAGCGACATCGGGGATCTTCTGGACCGAAACGGGTTCAAGGACCGCCACGACTACGAGCTCAAGCGGATGGCCCTGTCCCTCGATCCGGAATGGAGCAGGCGCCTCCATGAGGTCAAGGACATCGCGTGCGACCGCGACCCGTTGGATGAGTTCGATTGCTCCCACCCCGATCATGGGAAGGACTTCATCAAGCGCGTGGTCGGACTGCCCGGCGACCGGATCCGGCTCGACGGCAACGTCCTGTACGTGAACGACGAGCCGGTGGGCATCCGGCCTCTCCCGGGCGTCCGGAGCTGCGGCGGCCAGGGCGAATCCCAATGCCTCTGCGTCCAGCAGGAAGAGACGATGGGCGAACACCAGTTCTTGACACAGCACTGTTCAGACGGGCTGCACCCCGAGTGGCCGGCTGAAAAATCCTTTGGCAAGCGCTCCGAGTTCATCGTTCCCGAGGGACGCGTGTTCGTCATGGGAGACAACCGTGACAACTCCAGCGACGGCCGCTTCTGGGGCGCAGAACCCGATACGCAGACCGACCCGGACGCCAATCTCCAAACCGTGCCGCTGGGCATGCTCAAGGGCAAGGCGGTGCTAATCTGGTGGGCCTCGGACAAGTCCCGCATCTTCAGCTCGCCGGAGTAGGAAGCGGAGAGGCGCCATGTCCTGGTTGATGACCTTGGCCGCGTGATGTATAAAAAACGCAGTCTTGTGGAGGAGTGCCTTGGAAGAAGCTCGACTTACGCTTGAAGACAAGCGTGCATTGCTCTCTCACGCACGCCACGCGCTCGAAGTCAGGTTGGGCGCAGTCACGAACGCTCAACCCGCAGGGGATAAGGCAGCGCTCACGGTGTGCCGAGGGGCGTTCGTGACGTTGACCAGGAGAGGAAGGCTTCGCGGCTGTATCGGCACGTTCAGGTGTCGCACCACGCTCCTGGAAGTCGTGCACGAAATGGCTCTCTCCGCCGCTCTCCACGATCCCAGGTTCCATTCGGTCCAGAAGTCCGAGCTTCCCGAAATCGAGATCGAAATCTCTGCGCTGACCCCGCTGCGTGAGATCACCGCCATCTCGGAAATCGAAGTCGGCGTTCACGGGATCTACATCACCAAGGGTGCATGGTCCGGCGTGCTCCTGCCGCAGGTCGCTGTCGAGTACGGCTGGACGCGGGAGGAGTTCCTCGACCAGACTTGCGTCAAGGCCGGCCTCCCGCCGGACGCATGGCGCAACGGTGCGACCATCGAGGTCTTCAGCGCGGAAGTCTTCAGCGAGTCCGACAACGAAGGCTCGAAGGTGTCATGCGGATCGTGAGCCCACTCCCGACTCGCACGCCCGCAGCGGCTCTCGCCGCCGTGCTGACGCTGCTCTGCTCTGCGCTGCCCGGGTGCATCGGCGAAGACGACCTCTCGGGCCTTTGGGAAATGCCCGTCGACGGACCGGAGGTCTCGATCCCGGTCCTGGGGGAAGGTTTCACCGGCCGAGTCAGGATGGCCGTAGGGCAGTACGGCAAGGACATAGCCGGAGAGGTCGTGTTCTACGAAGACTCGTACCACAAGACGTCGCTCTTTGCCCCTTGCTCCTGCGCCTACCTGGACGACAGCGAGGTGCGTGACGGGCGCCTTACTTTCTCGATCGCAACATCCTGCGGCGTGGACATCCTCGGCGACTTCAACGCGGATCTGGGAGGCGACCGCGAAACCCTGACCGGCACCCTCAGCACGGTCGGCGACAACGGCCAGGAATTCTCCCTCGTTCTCGAACGCGTCGGCAGTGAGGACTCCGTCAAGAACGAAGAGCTGGACAGAGGTTGCCCGTGATCCGCACCCGCTCCTTGCGGCCATTCTGCGCACCCTTTTCCGGCCCCGGCCTCACGGTCTGCGGCGAAACAACCAGATCGAATTCGGACGCCGATGGATCCCTTCCGAGCTCGTCGCTGCGGCGCTCCCTCTCCCTGACCGTCCTCCCCGTCGTGCTCCTCGCAGTCTCGACTGGCGCTGCGGCTTTCGAGCGCATCCCGAAGTCGGTCGCGGTCCTCCCGGTCCGCAACCTGGAGTCGCCCTGCAAGAACATCTTCGTTTCCGGCGAGCCGGAGCGCGTGGGCGCATCCAAGCTTGGTGCTGCGGTCGAAGCTTCGCTTTCCACGCACGACGACCTGAAGTTGGTCCCGTTCGTGACCCTGCGAAACAAGCTTGCGGGGACCACCGCGTACAAGGACCGCCTCGTGGTCGGTCGAGAGCGATACCTCATGGGCAAGGAGCTGTACAACGACCTCCGGCAGCCGGAAGCGGAGGACAGCCTGCGCCGGGCGTTGGATCTGCTGGAGTCCGTCTACTACGACCTCGTGGAACCCGATGCGTTTTCGGAGATCCTCATGCTTCTTGCGGTCACGCTGGTCGAGGAGGGCAAGTCGGCCCAGGCCCTCGCTGCGTTCAAGCGTACGGTGCTGCTGCACCCGAACCTGCGGTTGCCGGCCGGATACCATCCCAAGAGCGTGGAAGAGTCGCTGATCCTGGCTTGCGAGGACGTCAGGCAGTCGCTGGAGAGGGAGATCCCGCTTGCCGGTGCGGACCGGACACAGGATCTGATGGATCGTCATGGGGTGGATGTGCTCGTACTTCCGCTGCTGACTTCGGTCGAAGACCGGCGAGTGCTTGTTCTGGTGCTGTTCGAGCGAGGCCAGCTTTCGGTATCGTTCAGGGAAGAAGTCCCGGTGACCGACGACGCAACGACTGCCGCGGGCATCGACGCGGCGATAAGCAGGTGGGCAGCGTGCACGCCGTTCAAGCGGGTGAAGCACGGCGTGGAGGAGACGCACAGTTTCGTGCTCTCTGCGGCCTACGACCACATGCTCTACCTGCTGTTCCCGACCCGCACACCGGTCCAGTCGGTGGGCTTCTCGTTCGAGACCGGCTATTTCTTCGTACCTTCCTTTGCGATCATGGGGAGGTTCCAGCTCATGTATTCGGTGAAGGACCGCTACGAGGACATGTATGAGGAGTTCACCTCTGCCCGGGCGATCATCGGCCCCGCGTTCTCCTTGTCCGGCACCTGGTGGCGAGTGTTCGTCACGCCGGGTGTAGAGCTGAACTACGTTGGTTCCTTCAGCGTCACGTCGGACCCCGACTGCAAGTTCTTCGCCGACGGCTCGGACGGATACAAGGCCAACTGCGATCCCGACCGCATCGACAACTACCCGCTCCAGATCCTTGGCGGCGTGAACGTCTACCTCGGCTCCCAGTTCTTCTTCTCCAATCAGCTATTCCTTTCCGCGGGCGCCTCCGTCTCCACCTACGTCATGCCTTTCGACCGCTCGATCGAGGTCAACTTCCCCATCTCCGGTGAGATCGGCGGCGGGGTCGCGTTCTGATCTCGGTTTGCCTGCGCGTGTTAACCGCTCTATAATGATCGGCCTGTATTTGGGGGTCCATGTTGATGGTCTTGCGAAATGTCATCTTGTTCCCGTTCCTGGCCCTCCTCGTGCTCGCCTGCGGGAAGCAGATTGAGGCGCCGTCCGCGCCTTTGGATGCGCCGCAGACATTCCGAGTACCGGGGAACGCTCCCGTGTTCGATCCGGGCTTCAAGTTGATGGCCGGCAAGTACTACCTGTTCCATCACGTGGGCGGGGAAGTTTGCCTGGAAGCGGGCAGACGCTGCGCTCCCCCGTCCGGAAGCGACCTGCCCGGCGACGAGTCGTGGGGCCTCCACGTGGTGGTGGGCACAGACCTCGTGCAGGTGAGAGATGGCGCAGTTCTGTCGGTCGAAAGCGCTGCCCCCCTCAAGTTCTTCGTCGGCGATGGCGAATCGCTTTCGTTCACGGAGCAGACCGGGCCGACTTACGACGACAACTCCGGAGAGTGGGTGATCCAGGTGACCCCGTTCGACTCCGCCCCGGAGCCCGAATGGATGCACGGCGTCAGCGTCACCAGTTACACCCGCAACGGCTACTGCTCACCCGAGATGCCGAAGCTCCTCACTCGCCTGCGAGACATGGGAGCCGACGCAATCCAGCTCGTGCCGGTGCTCGTTACCGACGGCACAAGCATCTTCCCCGTCGAGTTCTCCCCCGACGCCGCGTGCGTTGCGAAAGCGACGCGGGCCGCACACCGCCTGGGCTTCAAGGTCGCTTGGAACCTGCACGTGGATCCCGAGAAGGAAGGATGGAGAGGTAGTCTAGATGTTCCGGACCATGCAGCCTTCATCCAGGAATACGCGGACACTGCGGCGCTCTATGCCCGCCTTGCCCAGGACCTCGGCGTCGAGTTCTTCATACCCGCAACCGAGATGGTCTCCCTCACCAGAACCGACGCAGACCGCAACTCGTGGCTCGCCCTCTTCGAACGGCTCCACTCGATCTACTTCGGGCTCCTCACCTACGGCGCAGACCGCACCGAGCTGGAAGAGCTGTGCCCCGAGTTCTGGCTGGCCTGCTGCGACGCTGTCGGGCTCACCGCGTGGCACACGCTCTCCGTAGACGACGCCCCAACCGTGGAACAGCTCCAAACTTCCTGGAACCCGATAGTCTCCTCCCTGGAGAAACTCTCCGAGGAAGTGAAGATGCGGGTGCTCATCCCCGAAGGCCCCGGCTACAGGCCGATCAAGGGCTGCGCTCGCGAACCCTCCGACTATATCGAGAAGGGAGAGCCCAGCGACATCTGCCAGGTGGTCGCTTACCAGGCATGGTTGGCAACGTTCACCAACAACAAGCGGAGCCACTTCTGGGGTGCCTTCCTCTGGGAGGTCTCGGCACCGGGCGAGCCGAACAGCGACTACTCGCCTCTTGGCAGGGTGGCCGAGACCGTCGTGAAACGGGCGTGGACCTCGCAGTCCACTCCGGCGTCCAGGTAGGCAAAGATGACGGACGTCCCACAGACCACGGCACGCAGAGCAGGCGTCGGAGTTGCGTGGCTTACGGCCGCGAAGTTCTACTTCATGGCGACCGGGCTCCTTCTGCTGCTGGTCCTGCCCGCGCTCTTCAAGCGCTTTGCAGGCGAGCAGCACGTGGCCCTCTACGGCGACTACAGAACGGTGGCGGGGCTGGCCAACTGGTTCAACATGGTGTTCATCGGCGGCACGATCCAGGCGGTCTCCAAGTTCGTGTCCGAGGACGAGCGCCGCACATGGTCCGTGAAGTGGCAGACGCTGAGGATACAGATCGTGCTGGGCGGCGCGGCCTGCGCCGCGCTCTTCCTGCCCGCTGACCTCATTGCGACCCACGCGTACAACCACCCCGGGCTCGCGATCTACCTCCGCCTCGCAGCGCCGGTCGTCCTGCTGTACGCATGCTACGCAGTCATCATCGGCTGCATGAACGGCCTCGGCAGGTTCAGGCACCAGGCGACCATGGACATGACGTTCGCAACGCTGAAGATCGGTCTCACGATCGCACTGGTCGCCGCGGGCTACGCCATCGCGGGCGCCATCTCAGCGTTCGTTCTTACGGCAGCGATCATGCTAGTCGTGTCCGCGTTCGTACTGGGACGCCATGCGCCCGGCGAACGTGTGAGCTGGTCCAGAATCCTGGCGTTCGAGTGGAAGACCCTGCTGTTCGCCTTCTTCCTCAATGGGCTCCTCCAGGTGGACCTCCAGATCCTCAAGGCCATGGCCCCCGCTGCCCTCGGCACTTCAAGCGACCAGGCCGGAGTCTACGGCGCTGCCCAGCAGATCGGCCAGATACCCTACGTCGCCACGCTCTCGGTTGCGTTCGTAGTCTTCCCGCTCATCTCACGGTCAGTGTTCGACAAGGAAATCGAACGCACCCGTGAGTACGTTGCGACGACCAACCGCTACGTCTGGATTGCCCTGGTCGGAATCGTGCTTCCCTTCGTGATCGAGCCCGCGGGAATCCTCGACCTGGTCTACCCCGTCGAGTACACCGCGGGTGCGCCATCCTTTGCCCTGCTCTGCATCGCGTACCTCTTCTTCGCGGGCATGGTGGTCAACGCGAACATCCTTACCGGCGCGGGCTCTCCGGGGCTCTCCGCATCGATCTTCGCGACTGCGCTGGCCATGGCAGCGGGGCTTTGCCTCGCGCTGGTCCCGAAGTTCGGCGGACCGGGCGCGGCAGCATCCATGGGCATCGCGATGCTTTGCGGGTTCCTCGCTTTCGGCGTCGTTTCGCTGAAACGCTTCGGCACGTTCCTGCCAGTCCGCACCCTGCTGAAAACACTTGCCGCTGCCGGCTTCCTCTGGGTCGCGGGATACGTGCTTCTTCCCCAGGCGAGCTCCGCACCGGCAGTGGTCCTGAAGAGCGCACTGGTCCCCGTCGCATACGCTGCGCTCCTCGTGTTGATGCGTGAAATCTCTCCGTCCCAGATCCTTGCCGCGTTGAGGTCCAAGAAGCGATGACCGAGCCCCTGGACATCGGCAAGTACAGGCTCGTGCGCCGCATCGCCACCGGCGGTATGGCGGAGATCCTGCTTGCGTCCATCAGGGGTGAAGCCGGATTCGAGCGCCCGATCATCATCAAGCGGATCCTCCCGCAGTACGCAAACGAACGCGAGTTCGCACGCCGTCTGATCGACGAAGGGCTGATTGCGGGCAAGCTCACGCATGCAAACATCGTCCAGGTCTTCGACCTCGGAAAGCTGGGCCCGGACTACTTCATCGCCATGGAGCTGGTAGACGGCCCCGACCTCCGCTCAGTGCTTCAGAAGGCAGCGCAACGGCACTTCCAGGTCCCGGTCCCGATCGCGGCCCACATCCTCTGGAATGTGGCCCGGGCACTCGCCTACGCCCACGAGAAGAAGGATGAAAACTTCCGGTCGCTCAACATCATCCACCGCGACGTGAGCCCCGCAACCGTCATGCTCTCGTGGGAAGGCGAGATCAAGCTCACAGACTTCGGAATCGCCAAGGCCACCCAGAGCCAGACCACCACGCTCACTGGCGTCCTGCAGGGCAAGTTCCCCTACATGTCGCCCGAGCAGGCCGACGGCGCAGAGCTGGACCAACGCTCAGACGTCTTCTCCTTCGGCTCGGTCGCTTACGAGATGCTCTCGCTCAAGCGCCCGTTCCAGGCCGAGTCGGATGCAAGGACCCTGGACCGGGTGCGCATGGCCAAGGCGCCGCCGGTGAGCGTCCTCAGGCCCGACCTTCCGGCAGACCTGGTCGAAGTCGTTTCCACTTGTCTGCAAAAAGATCCCGCCAACCGTTTTGCGGGCGGCGCAGCTCTGGAGCATTCGCTGGCCGCCGTCCTCCAGAAAGAGGGATGGATCGTCGGTGAAGCGGACGTGGCCGACTTCCTCGATACCCTCTACGGCCCCGACAAGGTCTCCTGGCTCTCCACGCAGGACCCGCCGGCAGGAGACCTGCCATCGGAAGCGCTCAGCCCTTCGCCTCTTACCCCGCGCGACCTCGCTCCCGGCACGCAACGCACACCCAGGGTTCGACCGGAAGAACCCCGGCCCGGCCAGTTCACGCGAAGCGTGGTAATGCCCGCAAAGACGGCGACCAGGCGCAAGCAAAAGGTTTTCTGGACGGCTTGGACCGCCGTGATGGCGGTCGCTGCGACCCTGATGATCGCAGACTACCTCTCGTTCCACGTCTTCCTGGGTGCGGGAGGCGCATCCCCTGCGGAAGCGCCCGCAGAGATTGCACCCGACGCCGACCCAGCACTTCCAGGCGCATCGCTCAACCACGGCCCGCTGGTGTCCGGAGAATCCTCAGACGCCGGCACGCACACCCGCCCCGCCCCCGGGCCGGGAAAGCACCCGACAGACTCTCCATTCCCGGGCATGAACTACACGGGCGCAGCAACAGACGCGGCGTCCGCAAACGCCGCTTCGGGTGCGGCAGGAAAGGAAGTCGTGGCAGGCGTCGAAACAGGGACAGGCACGGCAGGCACGGCAGCAAAGGAAGGCGCGGCAGGCGTCGAAACAGGGACAGGCCCGGCAGGCACGGCAGCAAAGGAAGGCGCGGCAGGCACCGAAACAGGGACAGGCCCGGCAGGCACGGCAGCAAAGGAAGGCGCGGCAGGCGCCGAAACAGGGACAGGCCCGGCAGGCGCCGAGGCGAAGAGCGATCCACAGAAGCCGAAGCGCAGCGTTACCACGCTCCGAGTCGAGCCGGCTGGTGCAATCGTGTTCGTGGGCAGCAGGAAGCTGGGAGAAAGCCCGGTCTCGTTCGCTACCGAGCCCGGAGCACAATCCGAAGTCCGGGTCGAGAAGAAAGGCTATGCAACGCTTTCGTTTACGCTGGAATATCCAGCGCCCCTGGAACTCTACAAGAAGATGACGCCGGAGGCCGCGGGCGTGCTCAAGCTCCGCTATTACCCTGCCTCCGCCGAGGTCCTTATCGATGGCGTGCCCCAGCCGACCAGCCCCGCGATGAACATCCTG
>Ga0172371_10006402_pt1 | contig 17153 bp, 15 predicted proteins | sample Lak12m_FD_114543 | JGI IMG/M metagenome (GOLD analysis project Ga0172371, IMG submission 114543) | Freshwater microbial communities from Kabuno Bay, South-Kivu, Congo - kab_022012_12m | ecosystem: Environmental > Aquatic > Freshwater > Lake | place: Democratic Republic of the Congo: South-Kivu...
GGAAGACAACCGGCATCAGTTTACCGCGAATGTACGTTGTACACAACGCTCTCTCCTTGCCCAATGTGCACGGGTGCAATGCTTCTTTATGGAATTCCTAAAGTGATCATCGGCGAGAATAAAACTTTTCTGGGAGATGAAGCTTTATTAAAAGAACGCGGTGTTGAGGTTTTAGTTCTTAATGATGAATCGTGTGTAAATCTGATGACAAATTTTATTGAAAATAATTCTGAACTGTGGAATGAAGATATTGGAGTATAAAGTCAAAGACCAACCCGCCGACGGCGGATCAAAAACCAAAAACATAAATAATCCATTAGTAGCGATTTCAATTATATTTTTTTCTAATTCCTCATTATCATGACTTTTTTCGAACGACAAAATAAAATCCTCATCAGCTGCGCACTTCGCACGGTTCCTATATTAAAAGAAGAAATTCTCTCCCTTGGATTCGAAATAAAATCGGAACAGCAAACATTTGTGGAAATCACCGGCACTATGGAAGATGCGATGCTACTTAATCTATGGCTGCGAACCGCTTACAGAGTTTTATTTTATTTGGATGAATTTTATGCTGCAACACCCGATGAACTTTATAACAATTTTAAAAAAATAAAATGGGAAGATTATTTGTTTGAAGATGGATACATCAGTGTTTCATCCACCGTTGACCACCCAATGGTAAATGATTCGCGTTTCCCAAATTTAAAATGCAAAGATGCTATTGTAGATAGATTGAGAGATATTTACGGTAAACGACCAAATTCCGGTTCAGAACGCAAAGGAGCCATGATATATTTTTATTGGAAAGACAATCGCTGCCAAGTCTTCTTTGATACATCCGGTGTAACGCTCTCAAAAAGGAATTACAGAAAAATGCCATTTCTTGCTCCAATGCAGGAGTCTTTAGCAGCAACAACTTTGCTTGCGGCAAACTGGAACGGCGATGGTAATTTTATTAATCCGATGTGTGGAAGCGGAACGCTTGCAATTGAAGCGGCAATGATTGCGCTGAACAAAGCTCCCGGTTTATTAAAAAGCAATTACGCTTTTATGCATTTAAAAGGATACGATGATTCTATTTGGCAAAAAATTCGCGATAACAGTAAAACTAAAAGTTTGAAAAGTATTAAGGGAAAAATTATTGCGACAGATATCAGCGGCGAAGCAATTTATGCGGCAAAACAAAATGCAAAAACTGCCGGCGTTGATCACTTAATCGAGTTTGCTCAATGCGATTTTAGAGAAACAGAAATTCCCGAAGGCGGAGGAATTGTTTTTCTAAATCCCGAATATGGAGAAAGGCTTGGAGAAGAATTAAAATTAGAAACTGTTTATAAAGAAATCGGTAACTTTTTTAAACAAAAATGTCAAGGTTACACAGGTTATATTTTTACAGGAAATTTTAATCTTGCAAAAAAAATCGGTCTTCGCACCAAGAGAAGAATCCCCTTATTTAACGGAACAATAGACTGCCGTTTGCTTGAGTTTGAACTTTATAGCGGAACAAAAAAAGTATTTTCAGAAGACAAGCAGCCTCCTTCCAAATAGCTTTTATGTAAATCTTTCAATCAAAATTTTGTGTTCAGGAAATTGTGTTAGTAACTGTTCTCTTCCCCCCAAGGTAAAATCTGTAAAATCAAACCCAGGCGCAACAGTACAACCAATGAGCGAAAATTGCGATTTGTTTACTACCTCCGCCGCAAACCAGCTCAACTTTGGAATAACAAACTGAAGCTCTTCTCCTTCGCCCAAATTTCTTCCAAGCTTGTGAGCAGTATAAGTTCCTTGTTCATTAATAATGTGAATGGTGATTGACGAGCCATAATAGAAATGCCATATTTCATCGGATTGCAATTTGTGAAAACGAGAAACTTCTTCACGATCCAATAAAAAATAAATTGAGGTAGAAAAATTTTTTACGCACGAATAGCGAGCCGGTAAATTTTCCATTTTTATTACTTCTTCAGAGCGGTAAACCTCGCGGAAGTGTCCCCCCTCCGGATGTTTTTTTAGATTTAACCCATGAATCCAATAACGTGCATTCATAAAATTTATCCAAATAAAATTTTTGTTACACCAATTTTAAGCGCATTCGGTTCTAATGCGCTTAAAAGATTTAGTGAATTAGTTTTAAAATTCTGTCCGTTCTAATCGAACTAATTAATCTAAACAATTCCGAAAAAGGAATATCGCGATCCCACGAGAAAAGCGCCATAAAGGCTTCGCCAACAATCATATCGCGCGGCACAAATCCCCAAAATCGCGAATCGGCGGAATCGTCTCTATTATCGCCCATCATAAAATAATAATCTTTTTGAAAAGTGTAAGATGAAATTTCTTTCCCTTTTAAAGAAATAATTCCGTCTTTAACTTGTACCACTCGTTCAGCATATTCTCTATCAATAATAGTGCGCCATTCTTCAATATTTTCCAAATTCAATTTTATTTGCATCCCTTTTTTAGGAATTACAAGAGGTCCATAATTATCTTCACTCCAAGATTTTCCTTTAGGAAATATTTGTGTGTTAACACGATCTTTTGGAAGCGGATAAGGGGAAAGATATTTTATATACGGAGGAATCCAAAATTCTTTTCCGTTTACAAAAACAACTTTGTCGCGAACCTCAACGGTATCACCGGGTAACCCAATACATCGCTTTACGTAATTAACATTCATCGCAATTTGTTCTTCGGGAATTGGTAAACCGGGGATTCTTTCGTCAGCGCGCAATTGCTCTTTGTTCCCGGGATATTCAAAGACAACAATATCACCGTGTTTTGGGTCTTTAAATTTTAAGAAATCCATTGTAAAGTACGGAAGTTCTATTTCAGTAAATGGAATATATTTGGGGAAACTTGGTCCATACACAAACTTATTTACAAGGATGAAATCGCCGACAAGAATTGTGTCTTCCATTGAACCGGTAGGTATCCGCGTGTTTTGAATAAAGAAAGTAATAATAAAAAGTGCAGCAATTGCAGCGGAAAAAAGTGAGCGAAAGAATTCAATAACTTTTTCTATAAACGTTACCGGTTCTTTTCTCACTTTCTTTCCGAAAGGATGGAGAATTTTATTAATGATTACTTTAGTTTTTTGGAAACCCGTTTTAGGAGTTTCATGTTCAGGTTGTGATGACATTCTTCTTTTCTTTTTCTTTATTGTTTAAGTGATTCAAATTTATTTTTCAGCAAGTTATTAACTACTTGCGGATTTGCTTTCCCTTTAGTGGCTTTCATCGTTTGCCCAACGAAGAATCCGAATACTTTCTCTTTTCCGTCAAGAAATTCTTTTACTTGATTTTCATTTGCGTCAAAAATTTGTTGTATAATTTTTTCAATTTCGGATGTGTCCGATATTTGAACGAGATTTTTTTCTCTTACGATTGTTTCCGCCTGCTGTTTTGAAACTAACATTTCAGCAAAAACATCTTTCGCAATTTTCCCGCTGATGGTTCCGTTTTGAATTAGATTAACTAATTCGCCAAGATTTTGAGGAGTGATAGCAAAATCAGCAATACTAATTTTTTGCTCATTCAACACTTTTAGAACTTCACCCATCACCCAGTTAGACGCACCCTTATAATCATTTGTTACTTTTACTACTTGTTCAAAATAATTTGCTAATTCTTTTGTCTGCGTTAATATTTCAGCATCATACATAGGAAGATTAAATTCTACAATAAATCTTTCTCTTTTAGCATCCGGCAATTCAGGCACTTTTCCTTTGAGAGCTTCATACCATTCAACATCAATTTCAATCGGTACAAGATCAGGGTCTGGGAAATAGCGGTAATCATGCGCCTCTTCTTTGCTTCGCATTGGATAAGCTTCGTTGGCATCGGCATCCCAAAGTAACGTTTGTTGAATTACTTTCCCTCCGTCTTCAATTACTTCAATTTGTCTTTTAATTTCATAAGTAATCGCGCGCTCAACATTTCTGAACGAGTTCATGTTTTTAATTTCAGCTTTTGTCCCGAATTCTTTTTGCCCAAAAGGTCGTACCGATATATTGGCATCGCAGCGAAGCGAACCTTCTTCCATGTTACCGTCGCAAATTTCTAAATATTGAACAAGCTGTTTAATTTTTGTAAGATAAAGATATGCTTCTTCGGCAGTTCGCATATCAGGTTCGCTGACAATTTCCAACAGAGGTACACCGCACCTGTTCACATCAATGCTGGTCGTTTCTCCTCTATCGTGGATTGATTTACCGGCATCTTCTTCCATGTGAATGCGTGTTATGCCGATATTTTTTTTTGTCCCATCTTTCTTTTCAATTTCAATTGTACCAAACTCACAGATGGGTTTTTCGTACTGAGAAATTTGATAACCTTTTGGTAAATCGGGGTAAAAATAATTTTTTCGCGCAAAGATGGAATTTGTATTTATTTTCGATTTAGTTGCAACTCCCATCAGTACGGCAAATTCAATTACTTTTTTATTTAACACCGGAAGCACGCCGGGATGCCCTAAACATACGGGGCAAACGTTGCTATTCGGTTCGCTTCCAAACTTTGCTGAACAACTACAAAAAATTTTTGTATCCGTTAAAAGTTGTGCGTGAACTTCTAATCCGATAACTGCTTCAAATTTTTCAATCATTTAGGCGCTTTTACTTCTCTGCTAAAATTATTTACTCGTATATATCTTAAAATCCCACGGCTGAAGTTCGGTTGAAAATGTTTTACCGATATTTAACTTCTGCTTTGAAAAATATTCGACCGCGTTTTTTATTTCGGGAGCGGCATCAAACACTATGTTCACTTTTTCGGCGGAAAGATTAACCACAACAAAAACTTTTTCTTTCCCCTTTTCTCTACTAAAGGAAATAACTTTTTCATTACTCGAATTTTTAACTTCTCTGATAGATGCGCCTTTTATCCCTGCGTCTAAAACAGCATATGCTTTCTTTAATGATATGAGAGTTTCAAAAAAAGTATCAGCTTTTTTCCATTCGATTGGGTCTTTTTCAAAAAAACTTAATCTTTTATTTAATTCTACTTCCTGCCCGTTATAAATTAGCGGCATTCCCGGTAATGTAAAAACTAAAACTGAAAATGCTTTCACTCCTTTGCCAAGTCTTTCGAATTCCGTTCCATTCCAAGAATTTTCATCATGATTAGTAATAAACCTCATGCGAAATGCTTCTGCCGGAAATTCGTTATTTTCTTTCTGAAGCTGAGCAAAAATTGCTGATGCAGTCTTCTTCCCTTTTGCAATTTCGTTAAAGAGATGATACAAATCCCACGAATACGTCATATCAAACGAAGTAGCATGGTCAATCGGTCTTTCATCTTCTGCAAGCATAAATAATTTTTTGCGTTTTGTTAAACGAGGATAAAGATAACTCCAAAATGCATCGGGAACCATTCCGGCAACATCACACCGGAAGCCGTCAATGTTATATTTTGTTACCCAATGTTCCATCGCATCGGACATATAATTCCAAAGTTCTCTATTTTCATAATTCAAGTCAATCACGTCAGACCAATCCGGAACCGGCGGAATAAATTTTCCGGTTGCATCTTTAGAGTAAAACTCCGGGTGTGTTTTTACTAAAATATTATCCCACGAAGTATGGTTGGCAACCCAATCAATAATAACGTACATGCCAAGTTTGTGAATTTCTTTTACTAAAGATTTAAATTCTGCTTCCGTTCCTAAAGATGCGTCAAGCCCGTAATAATCTTTCACCGAATAATAACTGCCAAGCGTTCCTTTTCTGTTTTGTTCGCCAATAGGATGAAGCGGCATAAACCAAAGAATTCCAACGCCAAGTTTTTTTAACCGTGGAAGATGAGTTCGAAATTCCTTTATAGTTCCTGATGAAGTAAATTGACGCAGATTAACTTCATAAATAGTTTTGTCAAAGCTCCAGTTAGGCGCAGTAACTTTTTGCTGCGCCTTAAAAGAGGTTGTGAAAATAAAGAGAAATAATATCGGGACTAAAAAAAAGTTTTTCATAAGCAATTTCATACTAATTATTTTTCTATTCCTACAAGTTCAAGTTCAAAAATCAACAAAGCTCCCGGAGGAATTACATCGCCGGCGCCGGCATCGCCGTAGCCTAAATCGGGATGAAGATATACTTCCCATTTATCGCCAACTTTCATCAACTGTATCGCTTCGGTCCACCCTTTTACAACAGAATTTAATTGAAAAACTATAGGTTGATTCCTTTTATATGAATTATCAAATTCAGTTCCATTTAATAATTTACCGACGTAATGTATTTTAACTTTGTCTGTAATCTTTGGAGATGCCCCTCTGCCGGATTTAATAACCTTGTACTGCAATCCACTGGCGGTAGTTTTTACTCCGTCTTTAACATTATTTTTAGCAAGAAATTCTTCGGCAGCTTTTTTATTTACTCCGCTTAATCCTTGAGCTTCTTTCATTTTCTTTTCGTACATCTCACGTTGAAATTCCATCAAGGTTTTATTGATCTGTTCGTCGGTTAAAAGCTGTTTGCCATTTAAACCGTCTTGAAATCCTTTAGCAACAATTACAGAATCAACATCAAGTTTGTTTGACTTAAAGTCTTTTGCGATTCGCAAGCCAATACTGTAACTCGCTTTATCTTTTAAAGTTTTTAAATCGGTTGATTTTGATATTTTTTCGCCGCAAGAAATAAGAATTAGCGAACATAACATGAGCAATATTGTCTGTTTCAATTTTTTTCCTATGATTTATTATTTATTTTGACAATATAAAAAAAATAAGTGTTATTCTTTTGATAAATTTTAACGCCTGACGCTTGTTTTATACAAATATAAAAAAAACAGTAATTACTCTATGAGCAAAAAAACAAACATTACACTACAAATTGAACTTGATGATCAAGAAGTGCCTCAAACTATTTCATGGCAAGCCGAAGATTCCGGTATCGAAGGAAAAAGATTTGCCGATGCTATGATGCTTGCCCTTTGGGATAAAGATGAAAATCTTACTTTTGGAATTGATCTCTGGACAAATAATATGTTAATCGGAAACATGAATATTCTTTTTCATCAAACACTGCTTAAAATGGCAGATACATATAGACGATCAACAAATAATGTTGAAGTTTGTGAAATGATAAGAAAATTTTCAGACGATTTCGCCGAAAAACTTTCATTGTTAAAAAAAGAAAACTAAACCAACTTAATCGAGAGGACCAAATGAAAAAAAGTATATTTCTTGCTGTTGTACTGTTAAGCTTTTCAACTTTTGCCCAAAACTTTCAACTCCATTACGATATGGGCAAAGACCGAAAATATTTTACTTCTACTATTGAAATGTTTAAACCGGATGAATATGGCGCTACTTTTCTTTTTGTTGATTTTGATTTTAATCACCCCGGGAATAAAAGCGCTTCGCTCGGCTACTTTGAAATTGCCCGTTATATCGCTCTCCCGCTTCCCGTAAAAAATATTTCTGCTACCATTCAGTACAATGATGGAACTGCGCCTTGGGGACCTTTGGGGCATGTATGGCTCGCAGGTCTCAGTTATCCGGTAAATTTAGGAATTTTTGTTTTGAACACTGATCTTCTTTATAGAAAAGATTATTTTTCCAAAGGAAGTGATTTGCAGGTTACCTGCTCTTGGTTCATTCCTTTACTGGAAGGAAAGATTTCTTTCACCGGATTTTTTGATGTTTGGTCTGTAATGAATTTTGCTACGGATTCCCGCGACTTTGTGTTTATAAGCGAACCGCAACTATGGTTTCACTTGGGTAATCATCTTGCGCTTGGCGGCGAAGTTGAAATAAGCAATAATTTTATTCCCGGAAAAACAGAAGTTCAATTAAACCCAACGGTGGGTTTTAAATGGAATTTCTAAAGCAAACTTTCCCTCTGCTTTAGTTAAAGTAATAGCCAACTTTTAATAAAGGCATAGCGAGCAATTCTCCTGTATATTCCAGGGGGCGCATTCCGGCAATTTCCCATGACATATTGGTCGAGCGGATTCTTAAACCAAATGTTAACATGGCAGTCCCGCCTTCTTGCCCAACCGCACTCAATTTTTCGTACTCAAGTATTATTGATGATTTTTCGGAAGCGTCAATACGTATTCCCGCCATATAAACCCAAAATGGTTTTACATCTTCCACAAATTTTACATAGGCTATGCTAAAATGAAAGCTGCGCCGCCTTTCGCCGAAACTAAAAACTTCTCCAATTGAAAACAACGATTCTTTGGGCGTAAACGTACCATAGGCAGACGTTTGCAAAATATCTGTTGACCAAACTTTTTGCTTAAATCCAAGGGTAAGCGATTCATAAAACCTCGTTGTTATGGGGAAAAATGTGAAGGCGCTTAAATGAGTGGATGAGGTTACGGCGTAGGAATAATTCAGCAGCAAGAGCTCGTAATCTGAAAAATACGAAGTCTTTTCCGGCATAGTGTAGGCGGTGGGCATCAGCAACAATTCATGATCGCCGGGGGTAAACTGCTGCGAAAACATCGTTACGGAAAGTAAAACTCCCATCATTAAAATATTTTTAAGATTCATGGCTTTCCTTTCTGATTATACTACGGTCAACTCAAAACTGTATAAGTAAAATTATCAAATATTTTCCTTTTTTCTTCTTGACCACTTATCAAATCAAGAGAATAAAGATTATTTGGTAAATGAACTTAGAAATGATTTTGATATTTAACAAATCGCCTCCACCGTAACAAAAAACATGCTTGCGGCAATCTTAGCAAACGGACATTCATTTGGTATTATTCTGTAATATAATTTTTTTTGTTGTTTAATTGAAATGAACTTTTCTGCAAAACGTATCACATCACATCATTTTTAATTATCCTCAAAACAGAGTAAATTTGAGTATCAATTACGGAGACGGAAAACATGTTCAAAAAGTTACTTTTACTTGTATTTATTACTTCATCTTTTTCTTTGACCGCCCAAAGTTTTAGAACTGAATCTATTGATGGCTCTAATACTTTCAGCAGTTCAAATGAAAAACTTGCAACAACCAACGACAGTTCATTATTTGGATATGTAACCTGGGATAAAGATTATCTCTACTTTGCTTATTCAGGAAGTTCTCCAAGCGGATCTGTTACAGACGATAATAGGGTTTTTCATCTTTATGTTGATACTGATCCACAAAAAAGAGCGACAAGTGGAACCGGAACAACTTCTTCCGATGCTTGGCGGTGGAACCCGAGTCTCCCTTTTTCTGCTAATTATCATTATGCCTTTAAAACAAGCGATAATTCCGAATACAAAAAAATTTGCAACGGATCAAGCTGGATAGATTCAGCAATAACAACAGTAAATAATAAAAATTATACTACCGGATTTTGGGAATGCAAAATAAAATTAAGTGATCTCGGTTCGCCGAAGCAAATTTACCTCTTAAGTTATGTTGAAGAAGATTGGACTGACGGAAACCTCAACGGTGGAATTCCTTCAAATCTATTCACAAATACAACTACAACGGGGGCGATCACTTTTAATAATCACTTTCTCAATTTTTATTTGAATGATCAAGTAAATCCAAATGCAGCTTTTCATTTAGATAATTACGAATGGCTGATTCGGTTGAAAGTTGCTTCGTCAAGTTTAATTGATTCATCTGCAATTGCCGGTATGGCAATAAATGCAACGAATGGTTATGATTCCGGCATTGATTTGCCAAAACCTCCCTCAGCGCCGAGTAATTATCTTTCGGTCTATTTTCCACATACTGATTGGGCTTCAGCGCTTGGTCCGAAGTATGCGAGGGATAGTAAGCTTTATCAATCGCTTGACAGTACAACTTCATCTTGGGATGTCTCTATCGCTTCTGATCTTATAAACCAAACGGTAACCGTTTCGACAGCATCATTTGATTTTGTTCCTTCTACTTATGCTATTACACTTTACGATATTGCAAGGGATTCATCACATAATCTCCGCGCTTCAAATTATCAATTTAGTTCTGGTTCATCATCGGCGACACATTATTTTAGATTGGTAGTAGGCAATTCGATGTCGTCTCCAAACATCAGCTCAAATGTCGCTTCGTTAAATTATGGATCAGTAAAAACAAATAAAGATTCAGTTCAAAATTTGGTTATTACAAATCTTGGTGATTCGACTTTAGTGATTTCTAATATTATTTCTACTCATTCATTTTATACCTTTACCGGTGGAACAACTTATTCAATTACAAAAAATAATTCTGTTACAATTCCGGTAAAGTTCAGCCCGAAAGCCTCCGGAATATTTGCAGAAAAGATTTTATTGTTTTCCAACGATCCGGATACAGACACGCTTGCTGTTGATTTAAGCGGAACCGGCATAACTTTGCAGCCAATAATTTCTGTTAGTACATCAACTCTTGATTATGGTTCTGTAAAAGTTGCTTACGACTCTTCACTTTCATTTAAAATTTATAATGTAGGCGATACAACCTTAACTGTTACTTCGCTAACTTCATCAAGTGGTAATTTTGCACATTCCACTTCGATTCCATTTTCGGTACATGTCAATGATTCTGCAACCGTGACGGTTACGTTCGCTCCCGATGAAGTTAAATCGTACACCGATTCCCTTTTAATAATCAATTCCGATCTTACTAAAACTCCTGTTAAAATTTCATTAACCGGAAGTGGAATTGAATCTTCACTTCAAAAAGATTTTTCTGCGGGATGGAACCTTGTTTCAATTCCTGTACAACCAACAGATGCAGCTACAAGCTCTGTTATTGGAGATGATGCCGCAAACTTTTTCTTTTATGAATATGGAAATGAGGTTTATTCCAACGCCGTAACGGTTGCGCGTAACAAAGGATATTGGCTTGGAATTGAAAGCAGTGCAACTGTTGATGTTACCGGAAAACCACAAATTGCGAATGATACTCTTTTGATTTCTTCCGGCTGGAATTTGGTTGGTTCGCCATTTTTGATGAAGTATCCTAAAAATGCTATCCAATATTCTAAAAATGGAGTTACGGTCAGCGCTGATTCTGCCATAAAACTTGGCTGGGTTCAAAATAATTTTTATAGCTACGATGTTACAGCAAAAGCCTATCAATCAAGCGACACATTATCTCTCTGGAACGGTTACTGGTTAGCCTCAAGTTTCGATAGCGTAAAAGTTATTTACTTGAAGAATAATCAAGCCGGCTCGCTTCCGAAAAAAGCAAATACGGAAAAATCCAACGCAAATAGCTGGTTGGTTAATATAGCTGCCTCATTAAATAATATGAGTGATAATCTTTTATTTTTCGGACAGAATGAATCAGCAAGCGATGAGTTTGATAACCAATATGACTTTGTGAAACCGCCTAAATCGCCTGCGGCATCCGTCGAAACTTATTTTGAACATGTGGGCTGGAATAATTTGTTTAGTAAATATGGGAGCGATATTAAAAAATCGGCATCAGATAAAATGATGCAATGGTCATTTATCCTTGCGGCTTTTGAGAGCGGTTCAGTAATCTTAAAATGGCAAGATATACTTAACCAAATACCGGAAGCAGTTCAGAAACAATATTCATCAATTAATTTATCAACAGCGGATATTTCTAACTCTCCAACAGTTGATATGTTAAAACAATTTTCTCTAACTGCTCAAGTTGAAAAAGATAAAATTTACAAATTCAACATTAACGCAATGATTACCGACGTTAAAGAACAGGAACTTCAACCGAAGGTATTTAACTTGCGGCAGAATTACCCAAATCCATTTAACCCTGAGACAATTATTAATTACCAATTGGCTTCAGGCGGATTTGTAACTTTAAGGATATACGATGTATTGGGAAATATTGTAAAAACTCTTGTAGATGGTTATCAATCCGAAGGCGCGCATTCAATTTCGTTTACTGCTTCTGAACTTGCAAGCGGAACTTATTTCTATAAACTTACCTCAGGAAATAACTTCTTAGTTAAAAAGATGAGTCTGATGAAATAAACCTGAATGCAAAAAAGCTCCGCCGGTTTTCCTTGCGTAGTATAAACACAAAAGCCTTATAAGTATAACCTATAAGGCTTTTATTTTGTGGAGCTAAGCAGGATCGAACTGCTGACCTCTTGAATGCCATTCAAGCGCTCTCCCAGCTGAGCTATAGCCCCAAATGAACGATGTAAACTTAAAGAAACATCTCCCAATTTCAAATTTTTAGGTGAATAATTTTTTATTCCCACTTCCTTTAGTAATTTTGGCTTAAATGATATTACCAGACAAACTATATTTCCGCAGCATAATGCGAATTGCGATACCGGCTATTGCCGGATTATCCACACAAATGATTCTGTCATTAGTAGATGCCGCAATGGTTGGCAGGTTAGAAAACCCCGAGTACAGTTTAGCCGCCATGGGAATAGGAGTTTTGGCAACTTGGGCTGTAGTAAGTTTTTTTTCGAGCCTTGCTACCGGAACCCACGTTTTGATTGCCGGCTCTTACGGTGAAAAAAATTTTCAACATATCGGAGAAATACTCCAAAACTCCATTTATATCGGGTTTGTTATCGGATTAATTGTAACTTTTGGAGGGATATTCTTTTCAGAACCATTTGCTCAGCTTTTTGCAAAGGATGTAAGCGTCGGTAAATTAGCTGGAGGTTTTATTTTCTTCCGGCTTTTGGGGCTGCCTCTTTTTCTTATAACAGTTGCTTATCGAGGGTTTTATTTTGGAATTGGAAATACAAAAATTTTTATGATTTCCGGCATACTTACTAATGTGCTAAATATAATACTCAACTACATTTTTATTTATGGGCAATTCGGTTTTCCTAAAATGGGAGTTGCCGGTTCCGGCTTGGGTTCTACCTTAGCTACTTTATTTGATGCGTCATTTTACTTCTTAATTTCGCTCCGCTCTTCTTTTAGACTTAAATATTTCCTCTATCGGCAGATAAATTTTTCCGCTAAAATTATTCGTTCTTTGTACAAAATATCTCTCCCGGTTTCTTTTCAGAATATTTTTATTCTTATCGGATTTTTATCTTTTATATCTATTACCGGTTTGATCGGATTACGTGAGCAGGCTGCCTCACAGTCAATTGTTAGCGTACTGTTTATTTCTTTTCTTCCGTGCTTAGGCTTTGGAATTGCCGCTCAAACTTTAGTGGGAAATAGTCTTGGAGCTTCAAACAATTTACTTGCAAGAAAATATGCTTTTGAAACTGCCAAACTTGCTACCTATTATACATTTTTTCTCTCCACAATTTATGTTTTTCTGCCGCAGTATTTGTTAAATCTTATCACCAACGAACAGCAAATAATTGCTAAAGCCGTTCCCGCAATGCGGGTTGCCGGAATTGCGCAAATCTTTTATGGTATCGGAGTAGTTTTTGCAAATACGTTACAAGCAAGCGGAAAATCAATGTTCGTAATGGTGGCGGAAGTGGTTTCAAACATTTTGATTTTTGTTCCGGTAGCATACTTGCTTGGTGTATATTTTCATTTTGGAATTGTCGGGGCTTGGATTGGATTACCTATTTATATCGTTACGTATGCAGCATTAGTTTTTGTAAAATTTAGATTTAGCAGATGATTAATTTTTTCTAGTCTTCCATAAACCTAAACGAAATAACTGTTACCGCTAAAAAAATAATTCCCGCAAGAATAAAAGAATATCTAACCCCGAATATTGCGCCAACAAACCCCGAACACACAGGCCCAATCATATTGCCGAGAATTTGAAAACTGGAACCAATTCCCATCACTCCGGCTTTCCTTTGGAGAATAACTTTATGGCTTAACGTTGCAAATAAAACTGGGGTTAAAACGCCAAAACTTAAACCAAGCACAATTCTTATTGGAATGAGTAATAAAATATCATAAACATAAAAATGAAGTAAAAGCATGATTCCGATTATTGATGAAGAAAGTACAAGATTTATTTTGTAGCCGCCTTCATCTATTCTTTTACCTAAAACAAGAGAAGAAATTGTTGCAAATAACCCGATGATGCTGTAAAGAATTCCCGTTAGTAAGGGAAGTGAGGACTTGCTAAACTTAAATGTTTCAACATACAACACGAAAATTGGCGCAAGCAGAGAAACCGCTAGCGCGGTCAGTAAGATTAAAATTCCGGCAAGTAAAATTTGTTTTGTAAAAAAAACATACCGCCAATTATCAAAAACTGAATAGGCGGCTTCATTTTTATCAACCATTTTTTTTTCTTCTTTTAAATAAAAAAGAATTAACAGCGCGCAGATAAAGATGATAATTCCAACAATAATAAAAACATTTCTAAACCCGAAAAGCTGCGATAACACTCCGCCCAAAAGTGGTCCAATAACATTGCCTGAAGTGCTTGCCGATAAAATAATTCCTAAAGCATAACCGTTTTTGTCTTTTGGGGCAGTTGAAACAGCTAAGGCTAAAGCAGCCGCATAAAACCCGCTTAAAGCGCCTTGTAAAATTCTAAAGATGAAAAGCTGCACAACATTTTGCGAAAAAGCCATCAACAATAACGCGGCAGATAATCCAAATATTGCTCGTAACGTCATCATTTTTTGCCCATATTTATCCCCAAGACTACCCCAAACCGGAATAATAAAAAAAGAGACAAGAAACGGAGCTGAAAAAATATACCCGCTCCATCTGGTAGTTTCGGCGAGTGTGGTTATTCCTAATTCTCTTATAAATAAAGGAAGAAACGGTACTACGGCGCTTAACCCGGATGCTGCAAAAAAAAGTGCAATCCATAGTATAAATAAATTTCTTTTCCAGATTTCCATGTAAGAAAAATATTTCTCAAAAGTTGATAATGATTAAAGATTAAGAAAGAGTAGAATAAATTTTAAAATAAGATAACTTGTAACAAGTATCATTCGAGTTTCCAATTCGCCCAAAATTTAATTAGAAAAGAGAGATTAAAAGATGCTGAAAATATGTCGGGGCGGGGAGATTCGAACTCCCGACCTCTTCGTCCCGAACGAAGCGCGCTAACCGGGCTGCGCTACGCCCCGAATTATTTACAAATCAAAAATAAGTTATTACCAATTGAATTACAATTTTTAATCAACAATAAAAGTTACCTTTAAGTTTTAGTTTGATTTGATTGAGGTCATTTTGCCAATTCTGTGCAGAGAAACTCATCTCCCAATACTTTTACCTTCACCAATCGCCAACTCTTTCTTATATTTGTTCAGTATTTTTTAATTAATAAGGAATAAAAATGTTTATACGAAAATTATTAGTTGTGTTTAGTGTTACGATATTAATTTTTACCGGTTGCAAAAAGGAAGTGAAGAATGATCAACCGTTGCCGGCAGGTTACCATGCCGCAAGAGTGTTAGAGCATATGAATGCTTCAAACTATACTTATCTTCGAGTTGAAGAAAATGATAAAGAGTATTGGATGGCAGTTCCGCAATTACCGGTTGAAGTTGACGAATTTGTTTATTACTCAAAAAGTATGGAGATGAAAAACTTCCACAGCGAAACCCTGAAAAAAGACTTCCCTTCCATTTTATTTGTTCAAGATATTAGCAAAACAATTAACGCTCCAAACGGGCAAAACCCGATGGGAGAAAATCCTCACGTTAAAGGAATTACTCTTCAGAAAGAGGAAATTTCAATTCAACCTGCTGCAGGTGGAAAAACTGTCGCTCAAATCATTGAGCAAAAAGAAACGCTTAGCGGACAAAATGTTATTGTTAAAGGAAAAGTAACCAAGTATAACGAAGGAATTTTAGACAGAAATTGGATTCATCTTCAAGATGGAACAAATGCCAATGGAGAATTTGATTTGCTCGTAACTTCTAAAGCAGTTACTCAAGTTGGAAGCATAATTACCGTTAAAGGAAAAGTTGCCTTGGATAAAGATTTCGGAGCCGGTTACTCTTACAAAATCTTAATCGAAGATGCGGCGATTTCAACTGATAAATAACTTGGAGTTAGTAAGATAATGGCACAAAATCACGCATTTGATATTGTCTGCTCTATTGATTTTCAAGAAGTAGATAACGCTGTAAATCAGGTGATTAAAGAAATTCAACAGCGGTACGACCTTAAAGACTCTCAAACAACCATTGAGCTTAATAAAAAAGATAAATTCATCTTGATGAACACAAAAGATGATTATGCCCGCAAACAAAGCATTGACATTCTGCAAACTAAATTCATCAAACGCGGCATTTCTATTAAGGCTTTGAAAATTGAAGAACCGGAAGCGGCATCAAACGGAAGATTAAGACAGAAAATTAATTTGCAGAACGGTATTTCTAAAGAAAATGCAAAGAGAATTGTAAGCCTTATAAAAGATGCAAAATTAAAAGTAACGGCTCAAATTCAAGATGAGCAAGTTAGGGTTCAAGCGCCAAAAATTGATGACCTGCAAGCAGTTCAAAATTTAGTTAAAGGAGCTGATCTCGATTTCCCCACTCAATTTGTAAACTACAAATAATTTTTACAGCGCTTTTAGCATTTCAACTACAAATGGCGGAAGAACAACCTTCTGCCATTTCTTTTTTTCTACAGACACAATGATAACTTTTATTTCAGCCGCAATTTCTCCGTTTTGTTTTTTTATCTGGTAAAGAAGTGAAAAAGAAGAATTTCTCATTTCGATTAATGAGATGCTAATTTCGACTTCTTCTCCTGGAAATAATGGAGCAGAATAATCAGCTTCGGTGCGAATAACAGGAAAACCATATTCTTTTGAAAAAAAATATTCATGATAGTTGTTCTGCGTTGCAATAAATGCTTCATACACAGTATGACAGATGTTAAAATAATTGCCATGAAATAAAACGCCGGCGGCATCTGCGTCAAAAAAATGGATTCTTTCCTTAGAAGCAAACATCATGTTACCTTTCAATTTTGGGTATCAAATATAACACTGATTTTAGTTGATTAACAAAGTCAATTGCCGTAAATTTGCATCAAAATTATTTACTAATAAAAAGAGAGAGAACAATGTCAAACAGAATATTATCAGTTGGTTCAGCTTTTCCCACTTACACAAAAAAAGCCGTCGTTTCAATTGAGCCAGGAAAAGAATTTGCAGATATTACATCAGAAGATCATAAATCAAAAAACAAATGGATGGTGATGTTTTGGTATCCGAAAGATTTTACCTTCGTTTGCCCAACCGAAATTGTTGAGTTTGACGCTCATTTGGAAGAATTCACAAAAAAAGATACTGTTTTAATCGGCGCTTCAACTGATTCTGAATTTTCACATCTCGGCTGGAGAATGAGCCACCCCGA
>Ga0172371_10006404_pt1 | contig 17149 bp, 9 predicted proteins | sample Lak12m_FD_114543 | JGI IMG/M metagenome (GOLD analysis project Ga0172371, IMG submission 114543) | Freshwater microbial communities from Kabuno Bay, South-Kivu, Congo - kab_022012_12m | ecosystem: Environmental > Aquatic > Freshwater > Lake | place: Democratic Republic of the Congo: South-Kivu...
CTCTGAACCGTTTCGCCCGGTGCAAACGTGAGCGTGCCGGCCGGCAGATTGAAATCCGCGCCCGGCGTGGCCGTGCCGCCGCTGACCGCATAATCCACCGTGACGGTGGACGCGGACGGCGCGCTCAACGCCACGAGTACGTTGGCCATGCCGGAGTTTTCGGCGGCAACGGTGTTGGTGGCGCTGAACCCCACCGATGGCAGCGCGGGAGGCTGGTCGTCATCTATCACGGTGAAAGTGAAGTTCGTCAACGCGCCGAGTCGCGCGCCGTAAGCGTTGCGCAGGATCACCATGATCTGCTCATCCCACTCCTGCGTGGTGTCGTTGTTAATGGTCAACGGGATGTACTGCACGGAATTGCCCGGGTTGAAAGCGAGCGTGCCGGCGGCCAACGTGTAATCCACGCCTACACCGAAGGCGGTCGTCACCGTGCTATTGCGATAGATGAACTCCACGCCCGCGTTCGCAACCGACCCCAAATAAATGCTGCGCGCACGATAGCTCGGAGTCTCGCGCGCCATGACACCGGCTTGCGCGGCAGCGGCGCCGCCGGCTTGCGTGAGCACGCGGGCCGTGAGCGTGAAATCACCGGTCACGGTCGCGGCGACGAAGTGGCATTCGTCCTCCGTGCCGGTGATGCCCGCGCCGGAGCCGATGACGGTATAGACGCCGCTTGTCACGCTGTCGGTGCCCTGCGCGTTGACGAAACCGACGGTTCGCCCTTCCAACGTCGGCGAGCCGGTGAGCGTGACGTTGTCGAAGGTCGCCGTGCTCAGCAAGCCGTCGCTCTTCGCGGACACGGCCAGACCAGCGAACACCTCGGTGGAGAGCGCCATCGTCTGGGTGCTAATCTGCGTCCACGCTGCCCCGTCCGGCGAGGCAAACGCGGTGAAGAGATCGCCCGCGCGCTGGAGACGCAACCAGTAAGGCCGCACGATGGCGGTCGAAGTGCTGTTGGCAGCCGAGCCGCCTGCGGTGGCGCGGTAAATCACACGCGTTCTGCCGTTCCTGGCGGCGGTGGCGCTGAAATGCCGGGCATTGTTCGCGGTGGTCTCGCGGAACATCACGCCGGCTTTCGAGTTGGTATTGCCGCCCGACATGGAAAACACCCGCGCGGTGAGCGTGCAGTTGCTGGAATTCCCGATCGGAAAATAGACGTAACGAAAGGCATCAAGGGTGCCTGTGGAGGAAATATCGGGACCGCCCACTGTGATTGTGTAAACGCCGCCGGTTTCCGAATGGCTGCCGGCGGGCGACGGCGAGCCGATGTCGAGGTTGGTGATCGTACCCAAGCTGCCGCCGAGGTCGAGACCCGTGATGCTCACATTGTCAACCGTGGCGGTGCAGGTGATGCCGTTGGTGGCGGAGGCGACGGCGATGCCGGCGAAATAACTCGCGTTCGACATGCTGATGGTCTGCGTGCTGCCGCGGTTCGTCCATGTCACGCCGTCGGTGGAGATGAAGCTGCTGAATGACGAACCGTTGCGCGCCACGCGCACCCAGTACGGCAGTGTGATGGCATTGGTCGTGATCGTGGTGGACGAACGCGCGCCGCTGGACACCAAGTATTCCACCGTCACCGGTGTTGTGGCGGCGCTGGTGAGCGCAACAGGAATATTCACGCTGCCGACACTCTCCAGCCCGGACGCGCCGGCGCTGGTGAAGGAAACCAGTTGGGCGCTGGTCTCGTTGTCGGTGAGATACATCGTCGCGGACGGGCCGCGTCCATACGCGCCGGGATCGAGCGTGAGGATGATGGTCTCCGTGCCCTCGAAAGAGGTATCGTTGATGGGCGTGATGGTCACGTCTGCGCCGGAAGCGCCGGCGGGGATGATGACGCTGCTGCCGACGATGCTGTAGTCCACGCCGTTGCTGGCGGTGCCGCTCAGCGTGAAGTTGACCGTGAGCGAGTTCGTCGTGCTTCCGGTGCGCGAGATGTAGAAACTCGCGGCGCTCCCGTTCTCTGTCATCGAGGGCGGATAGCTGGTGGAATGCGCGTCCACATAAACCGTCGGTTGTTCGTCATCGCGCATCCAGAGCGTGGCGGAACTGCTTGGCGCGAAGGTTTGATAGGCTGTGTTGGAGGAGATGGTCAGCGTGATCGTCTCGAGATCCTCCGCCAGCGCGTCGTTGATCGTGGTGACGGTGCGGTTGCTGACGACGGTGCTGTTGTTGAGCACAATCTTGATCGAGCCGGTGAGTGTGTTGGTGTCAAGACCGGCGATGGTGTAGTCGGCGCCGGCGGTCGCGGTGCCGCTGACAGCGTAGTTGACCGTGACCGTGCTGGTGCCGGAGCCTTTCACGGAGAAACGGAAGTTGCCGGCGGTGCTCGGCTCGGAAGGATTGGCGGTGCCGATGACCTCGACGTAGGGCGCATCGGTGGCGGCATCGTCAATGGTGACGGTGGCGCTGTTATTTGTGCCCAGCCGGTAATCGGTGGGCCCGGCGCCGAGTTGCAGCGTCACGTATTCGCGGCCCTCGCCCAAGTTGTCGTAACGCGGCAGAATCGTCACGGTCGCGCTGGACGCGCCGGCGGGAATGACCACCGAGCCGGCCAACGCTTCGTAGTCCACGCCGTGCAACGCCATCGCGCCGGTGGTGGGACCGCTGAGCGCGTAATACACCAACAACGGCTGGCTGGTATCGCCCGTCCGGCTGATGAGAAACGTGCCTGTGTCCGGTTGCGCGCCGGGCACCGTCAAGTCCACCTCCCTCGCGCTGCTGTCGGTGGCGGTCACGGTGACCATCTGCACATCATCATCCACGATGGACAACGTTGCCGTCGCCGCAGTCGGCTCGATCAGATACGAAGCGTTGGACGCGGTGGTGATGATGACTGTTTCCACCGGCTCCGGCGCGCTGTCGTCAACCGTGTTCACCTCGACGACCGCCGAAGCCGCACCGGCGGGAATCACGACGTTGCCGGGAAGCGCCGTGTAATCGCTGCCTGGCGTGGCCGTGCCGCCGACGGTGTAGTTTACCGTCAGCGAATTCGTCGTCGCCCCGGTCCGCGTGAACGTCACGCGCGCGGGCTGGCCGGAACCTTCGACGGTTCTCTCGTCGGTCCTCGCAAGCGCGACCTTGGGCAGCGTCGTGTCGTTGTCGGCAATGGTCACCATCGCGCTGCTGGCGGTGCCGACGACGTAGTTGTTGCCGGGGCCGAGTTGGAGGATGACCGTCTCCGGCCCTTCGGCGGTGGCCTCGTCCACCGGGATCACCACCACGTCCAGTGAAGCCTGGTCTGCCGGGATGGTGAACGTGCAGAACCCCTGGCTTGCGCTCACGTAATCCGGCGAGAAAGTGTAGTCGTTGGTCTTTGTCGCGGTTCCTTGCGCGGCATTGACATACACGTCGAGCGACTGGCTGGCGTCGCCCGTGCGCGTGATGGTGAAACGGCCTGCAGTCGGACCTGTCTCGCTCGCGTCCGGCACCGTGGCCGCAATAGTGACCACCGGGGTCGCCTCCGCTTCGAAGTCCGCGCCGGTGAAGTTCGGCCCGACGGTGACGTTGTTGTTGAAAAGCTCGCTGAACGTGTAGCCGTACAACAGCGGCGTCATCGTGTAGGTGGTGGCGGTCAAGTTCGGCAGGACGTAGTAGCCGTCGTTGTCGGTGAGCACGCCGTTGGAGCCGCCGTTGGCGTTGACGATGACGTTGGCGAGGCCGACGCCGCCGACCGTGACGCGGCCGGAGATGGTGTAGCGGTTGTTGCCGTTGCCGACGGTGATGAGCTGCTGGCGCGTGGTGCTGCCGCCTTTCATGTCCGAAACGGTGCAGGCCACGACGTAACTGCCTGCCGTGCTGAAGGTGCGCGTGATGACGTTGGAGTTGGGCGAAACAAGCTTGAGCGAGGTGTCGCCGAAATGTTGCCAGGAATACGCGAGCGTGTCGCCATCGGGATCGCTGGCCGTCGCAGTGAAGGTCACCGTTGCGCCCGTCGGCACCACGTTGGCGGACGCGCCCAACGCCAGCGTCGGAGGCCGGTTGCCGGGGAACTGGCCGAGGTTCACCACGACGTCCGCATACTTTGGCGGATTGGTGACGACATTGACGGTGGTGATGTGGATGCCGCTCTCGAAGTCCGAGAACGTGCAGCCCATTGAAATGGCGGCATCGTCCTTGCCGTAGGGCGAGCCGGGCGTCGTGTCAATGAGTTGAAGATTGTTGCCGCCGCCGTTCGGGAAACGCCAGCCGAGCAACATACCTTTGTCAGCCCACGGACGCGACGAACTGCCGTTGTAATTCTGCCGTACCTCGCCCCAGTAGGTGCGTTGCGCGTCCTTCACGATCTTGAGAGCGTAACGATTGGACGGATCGAGCATTGGCTGGTCGAAGGCGTGGATGCGATAGGCGCCGCTCTTCGTGATTTCGGAGACATACTCGGTTGGCAACCACTTGATCTGGGTTTTGGACTGCGGGTTGAACTGATCCGTGGGCACGCCGCCGCTGCCCATCACATCATAGACATCGCCATACTCTGCGTTTGCCCCCGCCCCGATGGCGCTGGTGCCGGCGGTGTCCCAATAATTCGCGTGGCCCAAACCGAGCGAGTGCCCGATCTCATGCGCGCAGGTGCCGACGCCGTCGCCGTAAACCCAGACCGAACTGCCGCCGCCCCAGCCGCCGACGGCGCGCGGTCCGCCGCTGAGACGCACCACCGTGCACTGGTAATCGTTGAAGTCGAAGCCCATCTTCTTGGCTTCTTCCCTCGCGTGCTCGTGCTCCAAGCCGAGGCCGTTAATCGGGCCGCCGTTGGAGGTGTCCTTCTGCACATACCAGGCTTCATTGTGCGGCAGCTTGACCGGCGGCGACACCGTGGTCAGCGTGGTGAGTTTGCCATAGGAGGACTTCGCATAAAAATCCGCCACCTCGCGCATGATCTCGTAGCACTTCGATTCCGTAGTAGGCGTCGCGTTCTGGTCCGCGAACGTCATGGGGATGAAGAGCACCTTCAACACCCCGATAGCCGGCGTCGGCGCCGCCGGCAGGATGCCGCTGATCGGGACCGGCCCGCCCGTGCCGCCTTCGGCGTAAAGATATGTGATGAAGGTCTCGACGGCTTGAGCGTCGTCGAGATAAACCACCGCCTCCGGTATCTCGACCGCCACCGCGTCCGAGGCGGTCAATTGTCGTCCCGACACCGGACTGACGGTGATGACCGGCTTCGCGGGATCCGGTCTCTCGCCCGCCTCCAGAACGCGCACCGGCGAATCGCTGACAGCGAACTGATTGTCCACCGCGACGCCGTTGAGGGAATCGTTGCGCGCGCCGAACATGTCCTGCGCGCGTCGGCCATACACGTTGGCGACGAGCGCCGTGCCGTCAGCGAACGCCGCGACGCGATAAACGATCCAGTCCTTGGGAATCGTTTCCCCCGGCAGCGGGTCGCCATGATACACGCGAAGATCCGCGCGCCGGTTCACGCGTTGCTCAAGCTCGCTCAAAACCTGCTCCGGCAACTGTTGCCGCACCGTCATCGGCACCGCCCGGTGCAACGCCTCGCGCGGGTTTTGCCGGATCAACGTCTTGAATTCCGCGCGCCGCTCGCGGGCCAACCGCACGCCTTCCGCCTCCAGCGCCGCGCGCTCATTTGCGGGCGCCGCAACGTAGCTTCGCATCCACTCTTGAAATTGCCCGAACGCTGCATTCGTCGGCGCTTGTGCCGGCTCGGTGATGACATTTGTTGGCGTTGAGGGCAGAACGTTGACGACAGAAGGAGACGAGCAGACAATCTGGTCGTCGTGTGTCACCTGCTCCCGAACAGCAACCACGGAAACCAGCAACAACATTACAACCACCAGCGATCGCGGTTTCACACTCATGAATCTACAAACGCAATGAACGCAACGCCGGGTACAATCGCTCAAACACCTTGAACCGCTCGGCGTACTCCGCGGTCAACGCGCGATTCGGCTCGAACACACGCCCGGCGCGATACACGCGCTCGAACGCTTCCTGTTCGTCGCGATAAATGCCCACCCCAATGCCGGCGAGAATCGCCGCGCCGAGCGGCGTCGCTTCCTCAACCTCCGACACCTCAAACGGCTGGCCGAGCATGTCGGCGCGGTTTTGCATCCAGAATTGGTTCTTCGTGCCGCCGCCGACGGCCACGAGCTTGTCGCAGCGCACACCGAGACCTTTGTCCAAGCCGGCAAGAATCTGGAGGAACTGGTAGTTGAGACCCTCGACAACCGCGCGGAGCATGTGGCCTTTCGTCGCCGTGTTGCGCAGCCCGACAAACGCGCCGCGCGACTGCGGATCAATCACCGGCATCGTGCTGCCGGACATGTGCGGGAGAAACACCACGCCATCGCAACCTGCCGGCACGGCAGCAGCAGCGGCCATCAGGTAATCCCAATCCACGCCGCCTTCGGTCGCTGCCTTCTGCGCCTCCTCGAATCCGAAGTTCCGACGGAACCACTCCAGCATGTCAGCGGCCACGGCGGACCCCATCGCAGCATACAAGTCGCGCGCGACGTGCGAATCAATCCACAGTCCCATCTCGCGCGCGGCATCGGTGAGAATCGGTTGTGAAGTCGCCGTCACGATGATTTCCCATGTGCCGGTCACGTCGAGCACGACGCCCGGCTTGAACGCGCCGACCGGCAGACAACCGCAAAGGAAATCGTGTCCGCCGAGCACGACCGCCGTGCCGACCGGCAAGCCAGTGACATCGGCGGCAGCTTGATGGACTTTGCCGAGCAACGTGCCGCTCGGCCTCGGCTCGCAAAGCAACCGGCGCTCGATGCCGGAAAGTTTCAGTAACTCGTCCGAGTAAGCGCGTGTGCGTTGATCGAAGAGCAGCGTGTTCGACGCCATCGAGTAATCGGTGGCGCGTTCGCCGCAGAGTTGGAAGTTGAGGAAGTCCTCGATGAGCAGCCACTTGTCGGTCTTGTCGAGGATGGCGGGTTCGTGTTCGCGCATCCAGAGCAGGCGCAATGCCGTGTTGATCGTCCAGACTGGATTGCCGGTAATCGAAAATTGTTTCGCCGCGCCGATGTGTTCGAGCCACCATTGCTGTTGCGGCGCGGTGCGCGGACAATGCCAACTGATGAATGGATAAAGCCATTTCCCATCCTTGTCCATCGGCACGCCGTCCATCCCCATGCCCGTGACGGCAACTGCGCGGATACTCTTCATGTCGTCGAGATGCGCGACCGTTTCGCAACAAGCTTCGCACACGCCGTTCCAGATTTGTTGCGGGTCCCACGTTGCCCACTGTGGATCTTCCGGGTATGGATGAAACAATTCCGTCGGGCGGTTCGCGGCGGACACGACGCGACCATCGGTGTCGAAGACGACCACTTTCAGGCTGGTCGAGCCAAGATCAATTCCGACGAGGTAGCTCATTGGGGTGTAATTAGTGGAATGGTTTGCCGGCCGTGCCGGCGGTAGAAGCGGAAATCATCGTCCAGCGTAAACACGCGACTGTCCGCCCAAAGTTCACTCATGCGCACGAGGCTGGCATCGGCGAGCGACATCGGCACGTCATTGTAGCGTCCGAGGAGCGCCGTGACCGCCCGCAGTTCTTCTGTCAACGAGAACTCCACTCGAATCACGCCGCGCTGGATCAGATCGAGCACTGGTTGGGGTGACTTGCGTTCGCGTTGCAACAAGAACACCGCTTCGGCAATGACCGCTTCGCAACTCAACATCGGCGGCTGAATGTCCCGCCAGCGTTGTTGCGCCCAGTCGTGGTGCGCGTCCGCCGCCGACAGGAAAGCCACCAGCGGCCCGGTGTCCAGCAACACCGTGCTCTTCACTTTCCAAAACCCTCAAGATGGCGCTTGTTCGTGGAAAGATCGCGTGCCGCACCCTTGATCGAGCCGCACAAGTCCCTAGCCAGTTCGTAGCAGGATGCGCCTGTTGCCTTGCACTCGGCGCTCAAGCCTTGTTCCAGAAGTGCGCGGATGACCTCCGATTTGCTGGCACGACGACGCTTGGCGGTCGCGTCCAGCGCCAACCCCAATTCCTCGGGCAATTTGACTGTTACTGTTGTCATGACAGCATGGTATTACCAGATTGCCGATACGTCAATACCGCTTTCGTTAGAACGAAACGTGTGCGCCGGTGCCTTGCCAGTTGTCGAGTTGGATTGGGTACTGGCCGTAGGCGCGGATGGCGTTCCACATCGCGAGGTAGTTGCCCGGCTTGACGCCGGAGTGGATGCTGTTGCTCGACGAGACGATAAGCCCACCGCCGCCGGCGGCTTTGCGGATGACTTCGCGTGTCTCGTCAACGACTTGGCGCTCGGTGCCGTTGGTCATCGTGTGGGCACAGTCAACGTTGCCCTTCAGCGCAATGCGGTGGCCGTATTTCTGTTTCATCTCGCCGATGTCGAGACCGGCCAGCGGATCAATCGGGTCGAGACAATCAATGCCGGCATCGAGAATCATGTCGAGCAACGGACGGATGTTGCCATCGGTGTGCTTGATGTGAATCAGCCCGGCGTCGTGGAAGCCGACGACGACGCGTTTGAGGCCCGGCCAAAGCAGTTCGCGGAACATCGCCGGCGAGATGAACGGCGATTCGGTCGAGGCGTAGTCGTCGCCGGTGACGACAAACTCGGCGCCCCGTCGGGCGGCTTCCTGCGCGAGTTTAATGTTGGTGGCGACGGACATCTCGACGAGGCCACGGATGAGTTCCGGTTCGGCGGCGAACGCTTCGAGAAGATACTCGAAGCCCATCAGGTTGCGCGGAATGGAGAGGACATCGTTGAGGTGAATGCCGATGGCGAGTTTGCCTTTGTAGGTCTTGACGACGCGTTCAAGGCTGGCGAATCGGCCCGGCGCGAGCGGGTCGGGCGGACGATACGAGTTCAGGTCGTCGAGAGTTTTGATCGGGCCGCCGATGGGCATGCCGTATTCTTCCTCGCCGTATTCGAGGATGGCGCCCCATTCGTTGCGAATCCGGTTTGGCGCGATCTTCTCCTTGCGGTAGTCGGGACCGGTGAGAATGGCATCGAGGCCCATGCGGACAGTGAACTCCTCCATCGAGCTGCCGGGCAGGATGGCGTTGCGGACTTTGCGGTCAATGATCCACTCGAAATGCGGAAGGCGGTCGGGTTCCTGTCGTCGGAGGACGCGGCGGACGCGTTCGGCAGAAGTGAGTTCGCTCATGGCGGCTGGACTCTAACGCAACGAGTAGGCAACCGTCCATCTCAGAAATGATGGTCGGTGTTGTTCTGGTCGCAGTTTTAGGAGCCACTGAGTTGGCAGCCAACGGACTGATAGAAGTTGATGGCCAAGTCGCGTTTCTCCCGAATGGCGGGGTACTTCTTGCACAGGGAATTGAGGTTGTTTCGTTTGGTAAACAGCCAGTCAGTAATCATGTTGAAGTCGTTTTCGAGGGAGCTTTGGGAGTATCGGACAAGGAATCCGTCGCTCAACAGCCGGTGGTCCTGCGCATAGAGGTTCCGCTGGCCGAGCATGGGAACCCCACTGCCAACATATCGGAACTGAGGAGGATTCAACTTCGCCCATTGCTCCTTGGAGAAGGGGTGTTTCCGCAGCAGGATGCTGGAAAACTCGGAGTGCATCCGCGCCAGCAAAAAGGCATCGGGTGTTTCCTCGTCGCAATTGATGTAGATGGACGAGACATGCGACGTGCCGCCGTAGTTCTTGTCGAAGAAGCTGAGCCGACTGGCCAGATAGATGCCGGTCAGATCAGCCCGCAACACATTTTCAGGATAAACGGCGAGGAACCGCTTGATCAGCGGGATCATGTGCCAGACTTCGTCCAACGGGAGTTGTTCCGCCCGCGGCGAAGTGTCGTCGTCCTGCCATTCTTTCGGGAAAAACGTCGCGGGGTCGTAGAGGTAATGGACCTGCACGCCGGTCTGGCTCTTGATGTTCTGGAGTTCCGTTTCGATTTTGTCGCGGAGCGCTGCGAGCGCCGCTGATCCGCCCAGCAAGAAGATGGCAACCGTCAGGTATGAGAGTAGGCATTTGTATTTCATGCCTGCTCCCAAAAGCACCTAGCAGGCAAGAGGGGGACAACACGCCGTCAGAAAGCGGCGCGTTCTTTTGTAGGACTTTGCTCACAAATTGCACGAAGCTGGCTCCAATCGCAGGGATGTTTGCAGCCGTCCGCTTGCGACAGCGAAACTGAGTGGCGCGCCATTGCGTCGCACGCCAACTCAGTGCTGTGGGACTTTTGTGAACCGGGCGGGATCAGTTTTTCGCGCAGTGCGCGGTTCTCCCGCCTTCTATGAGGCACGCAACCACTTCCTTCAAGTTGACTGGCTTGGAAAGAAACCGGAATCCGCCACGAATCATTCTCTGTCCCAGAGTATCATCTTCCGAAATCAATGAGGTCATGAAAACGATGTCGTTCTCTTGCACGATCTCTTCCGACAGGATGTGGCGTGCCACGTCGCCGCCGTCCATGTCGGGCATCATGACATCGAGTAACAACTTGTCCGGGTGGAATTGTCTGGCGGTTTCCAAGCCACTTCGCCCGCTATGGGCCTCCTGAACCTCATAAGAACCGGTCCATTCCAGTGCCAGCTTCAACAACTTGGTCAACCCCTCGTTGTCGTCAATTATAAGAATGCGTTTCTTCATGGTTTTGTGTTCTCCTATTTTTATTGGTTGTTTTACCAAGCGCACGCCCGATCGAGCAGCCTCGCAATCGTTTTGGACCTTGCGTTTCGCCATTCCGTCGGCTGCGCTTCTTGTCGTGTGCGGCGCAATTCGGTCAGCGTCTTGTGCAACTGCCGGGCGGTGTCGCGCCACGCCTCCTCCATGCGGTGCCGTTCCGTCTCGTCGTGCGCCGTCAGTAACCAGACCGCGCCGCGGGGACACTGGATTTGTCGCATGTGCAGGTCCAGTATCCGTCCATTGGGGGTATCATAGGTGTGCCGCACATCGTGGCGCGAGCCGTTGAGGGCCGGCAGTCCGCCCCATTGCAGAAAAATCTCCGACACCCGCCGCCCGACCAACTCGTCGCCAGTGCCGGTTACACCGAGAGAATGAGCAACCATGTTCGCCTCCACGATGCACCCCGTGGTGGGATCCACCAGCAACAATGCGTCGCCGGCAGCGTCAAACAGCATCCGGTAGTGTTGCTCCGCTTGTGCCAATTGGTGTTCGATGATCATGCCGAAGGCAATCAACATCGTCATTGCTGCCGACACAACGTAGCCCAACGCTGTCAGGATTGGCGCGCAACCCAGCAACGGGAACAGTGCCAGTTGCCCGCCCCAGAGCAGGAAACTGGCGCCGAGGATCCGCGCGCCGCGCGAGAACCGCCGACGCGCGGCATACAACCAGCCGGTGTACAGCCCGGAGGCGCCCAACAACGCGAACATTGGCACTGTAATCCACAGTGGCTCGCGGGCCAGATACGATGCGGCGTAGCTCCACAGCGCCAACAGCGCCGTGGCCATCGCCAACTCGCGCATCCCGCGCGCCCGCCCCTCCAACGCGAACGCGCCCCAGAACATGAACACCGCGCTGATGCCCAGAGATGTCCGTTGCGCCATCTCCAGAAACGGCACGATCGGCGATTCCTGCAACCCGATGCCTGCCACCAGATAGACCGAGTAAAACAACCACGCAACGATCCAGAGCTGGAAATACGGTCGGCGGGTCGCACGGTTGAGATAAACGAACAACGCCACGACCACCCATGTGCTCAGCAAAGCCAGCACCAGCGCCGCCTTGCACCACTCCGGCGGAAACGACACAATCGAATCTGCCAGCAAGCCGCGCAGGTTGCTCACCGCGCCGTAATTCTCAGGACTCGGAAATATCTGCTCTGTTTGCATGGCACCGCATTGAAGCAGGGACAGTGCAAACGGCCGCGGAGCAACCAGGTAAAAACGGCGGAATCGCGTGTCAGAGAATTCCGACAACAGAAAAACGGCTATTGCAGCAAGTGATGCTGGATGGCGTAGCGGACCAGTTCGGCGTTGCTGTGCAGGCCGAGTTTTTCCAGCAATCGCGTCCGGTAAGTGCTGACGGTTTTGATGCTGACGTTGAAGTCCGCGGCGATTTCTTTCAGCCGTTTGCCGGCGGCCAGCAGGCGCAGCACCTCGAACTCGCGGTTCGACAACTCCAGATGCGGCGGCCCGTTGTAATAACGGCCCAAACGACGCGCCATTTGTTCCGCGACCACCGGGCTGACGTACGCGCCGCCGTCGAGCGCCTTGCGAACGGCGCCGAGCGTCTCCGCCAACGGGCTGCCCTTGCAGACGTAGCCGGCGGCACCGGACCGCAGCGCGCGCACGGCGTATTCCTCCTCCTCGTGGCAACTCAGCAACAACACCGGCAGTTCCGGCCGCAACACTTTCAAATCCGTCAACAGTTCCAGCCCGCTGCGTCCCGGCATGTCAATGTCGAGAATCGCAATGCTCCATTGCTGTGCGACCGCCAGCGTCATCGCCTCCTTGGCGTTGGCGGCTTCGCCGAACTCCGCGCCGGGCCAATCCACCGCCAGCAGTTGTTTCAGCCCGTTTCGGAAGATGGCGTGGTCATCCACCAACAGGATGCGAGGCATCACGAGGCTCCTTTCGATGCGCCTTGCAGGGCGTCCTGAACCGCCGCGCGCAGTTCTCCCAACGTCGCCGGCTTGCTGACCACAACGGCAATGCCCGGCGGTTTCTGTTCGCGCGCCTTCATGAGGTCACCGAATCCGGTCAACATGATGACCGGTGCGTTTGGCGACAATTCATGGATGCAGGCGGCCAATTGTTCGCCATTCATCCCCGGCATTGCCATGTCGGTGACCACCAAGTCGAACGGCCGCCGGGCGAATGCCGCCAACCCCGACGGGCCGTTCTCCGCTATCACAACATCATGCCCGTCCCGTTGGAGATAGGCGACATACACTTGACGCACCATTTGTTCATCGTCCACCAACAGGATGCGCAGGTTCCGGCGAATCCTTTCGGGCTGGGCCGCCTTGCTGCCTTTCCCGGGCATGGCGTGGATGGGAATCCGGATCGTGAACGTCGTGCCTTTACCGGGTTTGCTGGTGACGTAGATCTCGCCATCGTGGTCGTGGATTGTGCCTTTCACCATCGCCAAGCCCAACCCGGTCCCTCTCTCGCCCTTGGTCGAGAAGAACGGGTCGAAACACCGCTGTTGAACCTCCTCGGTCATCCCGATGCCGGTATCGCCGACTTCGAGAAACAGGGTCGGCCCGGTTGCGTACGCTCTCACGCGGATTGTGCCGCCCTGCGGCATGGCGTCCACCGCGTTCAGAATCAGGTTTGTCAGCGCTTCATGCAGGGTGCTGTCGTTGCCCGCGGTCTCCGGCACAGCCTGCAAATCGAGTTCCACACGGATCATCACGCCGTCGGCAGCGCTCTCTTCCTTCCAGCGCGGCTCGGTCAACTTCACGGCCTGCTGGGCCACCTTGCTGAGGTTGACGAGAACGAGTTCCGTCCGGTCCGTCTGTTTTCGATACAACTCGCGCAACCGTCGCACCACGTTGGCGGCGTCCTTGCCGGCCGTAAACATCAGTTGGAGGAACTCGCACAGTTTCTCGTCGTTGCGCCGCATACCGGCATTTTCGAGGAGCAACTCGCAGAAGCCGAGGATGGGGGAGAGCGCGTTGTTGAAATCATGGGCGATGCCGCTGGCCATCTGGCCAATGACCTTGAGCCGCGCCTGTTCGATCATCTTCGACTGCGCCCGCTTCAGGTCGGCCAACGCCTTCTCCAGTTGCTCATTGGCTTCGCGCAATGCCGCCTCCGCGCGTTTGCGTTCGGTGATGTCGCGCACAAACACTAAGTGCGCATCGCGGCCTTCAAACCGGATGGCCACCGCCGTGGTCTCGACGGAAACCCGCGAGCCATCGAGCCGCAGGTATTCTTGATCCATCGGCGGCGCTTCTTGGCCGGTCTCGCGTTGCAGCCGGATGCGCTCGCGGACGGCGTCGTGGTATTCGGGGGCGATTCGTTTGATGAACTCCGTGCCGAGCAGTTCCTCGGGCTTCGCGGCTCCCAACAGCCTGAGCATGACCGGATTGAGGAAGAGAAAACGCTTGTCGCTCTGGACGAAAATGCCTTCGGGAGCGTCTTCGATCAACGCCCGGAACCGGCTCTCACTCTCGCGCAATACATCCAACGCGCGCTGCCGTTCCGCTTCGCTTTCCAGATGGTCGAGCGCAAAGGAGATGTCCAGCACCGCCTCTTCGAGCAGCGCGATCTCCTTGTCGTGGAAAACATTCGCCTCACCGGCATAGACGGCGAATACGCCGCAGACCTGACCCTTGAAACGAATCGGGAGAACTGCGGCGGAGTGCAGACCGTCTTGTTCCATTGTCGATTGCCATGCGTGCATCTCCGGAACGGTGTGGAGATCGTTCAAGATGCAACGTTGACCGCTCCGGACAACCGGGCCGCAAGGGCAGCGGTGTTGGGTGGTTTCATCGGACGTATGAATAACAGTGTACGCGAAGTCCTTCGGTTCTCCCGCGCAGGCTAATGGTGTAATCACGCTCGTCTGGGCATCGTGCCATCCGATCCATGCGAGCTTGAACTCGCCGAACTCGATGGCGTGGTTGCACACTTCGCGGCAAAGCTCCTCGCGCGACTTGACACGCACGATGGTTTGGTTGATCTGGCTGAGTGTAGCGTAGAGGCGGCTGAGCCGTTCGATCTCCGCTTCGTGCGCTTTGCGCTCGGTGATGTCGCGCACAAGAGTGAAGTGGTAGCAGGCGCCTTCGATCTCGACCATGCGGGCGCTGACTTCGACCGGAAAGACGCGGCCATCTTTACGCTGATGCTCTGTCTCGAACAACAAATGCCCCTGACGACGGAGCGCTTCCATGTGTTCAGCGAATCGCGCGCGCTCCGCCGGCGTCCGAAGTTCGACGAGGGTTTTCTGCCGCAACTCCTCCAGCGTATAACCGTATGCCTCCACCGCGCGGGTGTTCGCCTCCAGAATCTGCCGTCCCTCGTCCGCCATTAAAATGATGTCATTGGCGTGCTCGGTGACCAACGCCAGCCGCTTGCTCAGCCTTGCGCGCTCCCGTTCTACCAGCATCTGACGACGGAAGAAATGCGCATCGCGCTGCCGCCAGAGAAATCCCACACCTAATGCCGCTGCCAACAAGAGCACCAGCGCCACGCTGCCGACGGCCAGCGCATGGCGGCGCACCGGCGCATACAACTCCGCCGCATCCACCTTGGCGACCATCACCCACGACGTGCCTGGCACGGGACGCGTTACGGCCACAACCGGCTCGCCGCGGTAATCCACCCCTTCGATGATGCCAGTCTCACCACGCAACCCCAGCGCCGCCGGCAACTGCGGGTCGTTCAGAGGATGGCGCAGAACCATGGCGGTTCCTTTCCGGTGGCGGAGTTCGTTGAGGAACAAGGCCTCGTCGCCTTCCCGTCGCACCAACAATGTCTCCGCCGTCTTGCTCGGCGTCGGCCAGCTTTGAATGAGCGGGTACAGAAACCGCTGGGGATCAACCTCGAACAACAACACGCCGTCAGCCAACTGACCCGCCTGCGGTTTGATGCCGACCGGCACCAGAAAGCTGAGATGGATCGGATGGCCGGAGGAAGCGCGATGCAGGTCCAGCATCACGACTTCCCGTTCACGCAATGCCTCGCGCGCTTTCTCTACGTAATGCGCATCCCTTACCGGCGCGTCCGACGGCACCGCCAGCCGCACAACGCCGCTGGCATCGAACAAGGTCACCGCACTATAGTCATAAACCCGCTGAACAGTGCTCATCCACTGGAGCAATTCCTCGCGGATGGCCGCGTTATCCGGCTCGACTAGAAGTTGCTTGGCTTGTCGCTTGTAGAGCGCTGTTTCGGTGTCGCCACGGCGTTCTTTGAGCCAGCCGGCGATCTGGCTGGCCTTCAAGTCGGCGATGCTGCTCAGCATTTCCTGAGCAGCACGGCGCACTTCGCTCCGGCCCTGCTTGAAGTAAATCCACCCCCCGATGCCAATGACCGCCACCAAAAACAAACCAAGCGCAAGGAAAAGCCAGCCGAACCGGCTTGCAGCTCGCGACGTGGATATGTCTGTCTTGGCTGTCATCGTTGCTCGTCCTGTAGCGCCGCTTGCAACGTCGCCATCCTACCAAGAGACGGCAGCAACTAACCATCGGGGAACGTGAACAGTCAGGGAAAACCCTTAGAACTGGGACAAAGTCCTAGCGAGGCGGCGCGTCTTTCAGCCAGCCGCGGCGCACGGCCTCCCGCACAATGTCCACGCGGCTGTGCAGATGAAGGCGCTCCATCAGATTGGTTTTGTGTGTCTCCACGGTCTTGACGCTGATGTCCAACTTCGCTGCGATCTCTTTGTTGGCATAACCCCACGCCACCAGCCGCAACACTTCCGCTTCGCGCCCGGTGAGCGTGTCGTCGGCCGCCGTGTTTGTCGGCGATTGGCCGGCCGGCGCGCCGGCCAGTTTTCCAGCCATGATCGGATCGAGATACACGCCTTCGGTCGCGATGACACGGATCGCCCGAATCAACGAGTCGGCGGCGGAGCGTTTCACGACGTACCCGGTGGCGCCGGCTTTGATCAGCCGGCGCAGGTAGCTTTTGCTCTCGTGAACGGTCAACGCCAACACTTTCACCTGCGGACAGTCCCGTTGCAGCATTTCGGTGGCTTGCACTCCATCCAGTTTCGGCATCGAAACGTCCATCACCACCAGGTCCGGTTTCAGTTGCTTGACCTGTTGCACGGCGGATTCGCCGTCGCCCGCTTCGCCGACGACTTCCATGTCCGGCTGGTTCGCGATGAGCGCCCGCAAACCGTGACGGAGAATCGTCTGGTCTTCCGCAAGGAACACGCGCAGTTTATTCATGTCGTTTTCACATCTTCGGCCAGCGGGATGCGCACGAAGACGGTGGTCCCGGCACTGGGTTTGGATTCGATCAGGAACGTTCCGCCGGCCAGGGCCACCCGCTCGCGCATACCCAACAACCCCAGCCGATCTGACGTTTGTGCGGCGTCCATATCAAACCCGCAACCGTCGTCTTCCACGGTGAGCCGGATCATCTTCTCGTCGCGCTCCAACAACACGGCGACATGAGTCGCGCAAGCGTGTTTCTGCGCATTCGTCAACGCCTCCTGCGCCACGCGGTACAGCGTGGTCTCGATCAACGCCGGTAATCTTTTCTTGTCGAGGCCGCGGCTTTCGTAGTCCGCGGGCAACTGATACCGGTGCGACC
>Ga0172371_10006409_pt1 | contig 17142 bp, 19 predicted proteins | sample Lak12m_FD_114543 | JGI IMG/M metagenome (GOLD analysis project Ga0172371, IMG submission 114543) | Freshwater microbial communities from Kabuno Bay, South-Kivu, Congo - kab_022012_12m | ecosystem: Environmental > Aquatic > Freshwater > Lake | place: Democratic Republic of the Congo: South-Kivu...
ATTATTGTTGAATTTACGAAAATAAAGAAAAAAGGAGTATCTATATGAGGAACTATATGCTGATAACCTTAGCTGTATTGATGATCTCGGGATGCCAATACCAGGCAAAGGATAAACAAATTCTGGCTAAAATAAATAATTACGAGATAACAAAAGAGGAGTTTAATGAGGAGTTCAAGGATTCGGCGTATGGTGTTTCTGATACAGAAGAGTCCAGGAAGAGCTTTCTGGATAATCTGATCAACAGAAAACTTGTCTTGCAGGAAGCTCAGCGACAGGGGCTGGATAAGAAAAAGGACTTTCTCAAGTCTATAGAGAGGTTCTGGGAACAGTCGCTTCTAAAGGTAATGCTGGATAAAAAATCAAAAGATATCTCCGCGCTTAAAGGCGCTGGTAAAGAAGACATGGAAGATACCTATAATAGCTGGATAGATGAATTGCGCAAAAATTCAGACATAAAAATAGATTATGATTTATTAAAGTAGCTTTAATAGGAGGCGTGAAATGGAAAAGAGGATAAAAAGACATATCTATTTTATTGAAAAGTCATTCCAGGCCAGGTTTATATTGAAATTCTGCGGCCTGATAGGGCTTGGCGGGGTTCTTACGACAGGCCTGCTTTATTTGTGGGCAAAAGGGGCCACGACAGTGTCTATTGTGAATTCAAGGGTAATTGTAACCACTACGGCTGATTTTATCCTGCCGCTTCTAATCCAGACGGTCATTATCGTAACAATACTGATAGCTATAGCTACCATAGCGGTAACATTGTTTGTTTCTCACAAGATAGCGGGCCCGTTATACCGCTTTAAAAGAATCATGGAGGCTATGGGCGAGGGGGATTTCTTGAACCAGGTAAAAATAAGAAAAGGCGACCAGCTTCAGGATCTCGCGAAGATATTCGACGATATGATAGTGAAAAACAGGCTTAAGATCAAGGCTCTAAAGGCTGACCTTGGCATTTTCAATGAAAAGCTGAGTAATATATCGGAAAGCGAGATCTCCGAAAATAAAAAAGCTTATCTGAAAGAATTAAAGAACATCTCTCAGGAAATAGACCAGACAATAAACTTTTTCAAGGCTTAAATGAAGAAAATAACGATACTGAGCGGCTTATTATTATTCATCATAACAGCGACGGGCATTCTGCTTGCCGCTGAAATCGAAGATGGCTTCGGCTCTTCCGGCAAAATAGAAGGCAAATATTTCACCATCTATTACTCGCAGCAAATGGACGCATCTGAACTATCCCGGCAATTAAATATAACAACTGTGGATAAAATTTTGGCAGGCAAAAATATCGGAGAGGATATCTCCTCAGAGCCGGAGCTTGCGAAAATGACGGATATCCTGTACGGCCTTGTAGGGGACCTGATAGATATGCATGTGTATAATTTTAAAGGCGCTATTAAAATATGCGAAAATCAGACGCAGCTGAACAATATCTACAGAAAACTGTTTAATAAAGACCTGGCGTCTTATATGGTATCGTTTTATGTGAGCGATATAAGCACTATATATATTTCAGGGGAAAGCTTTAAGCGGGAAATACTGGGCCATGAAATCGCGCACGCGATAATAAACCATTATTTCGTTGTTTCGCCTCCTATAAAAGTTCAGGAAATACTTTCAAAATACATAGAGTACCAATTGCGCAAAGCGCAATAATGTTTGACAATTCCTTTTTATTGTGTTAGATTTATATAGTTTATAAGGATAACTTTTATTAGTTAAACAAGGAGGATCCAAATGGCACAAGGTTATTGTGTAAAGTGCAAGGCGAAAAAAGAAATGAAAGACGCGAAAGAAGTTACAATGAAGAATAAAAGAAAAGCGATGAAGGGTCAATGTCCTACCTGCGGTACAAATATGTTTTGTATCCTGGGCAAATAAGTAAAATTATATCAATTTGTGAGATCTAAAGAAAAAGCACTGCTTGTTGCGGAACTTGCAAAGGCAAAGTTAGCGGAGGATATTGTAATACTGGACATGAGGAAGGTGTCCAGTATTACCGATTTTTTTGTCATAGCGAGCGCGTCCTCAACAAAGCGGTGCCAGTCAATAGCAGAAAATATAGAAGCCGGCCTGTCTGAAAAGAATAAATCCGTTTCAAAGATAGAAGGCTACCAGGAAGGCTTATGGGTGCTTATAGACGCCTATGAGGTAGTGGCGCATATATTTCACGGAGATATTAGAAAGTTTTATAATCTAGAAGGATTGTGGGGCGACGCTCCAAAAGTTAAACTATGCCACAAAAAGAAAAAAACTCCCTCAAAGAAAACCTTAAAAAGAAAATAGAAGAATTTTCCGCGCTTTACGAAGTGGGTAAATCCATAACTTCCACACTTCATCTTGACGAAGTCCTTGCGCTTATAACAAAAAAAACAGCTACCATAATGAACGTTTCAGCCTGCTCGCTGAGGCTTCTTGATAAATCAGGCCATGAACTGCTTCTAAGGTCTTCTTACGGCTTTAATAACAAAAAATTTCACAAGATAAAAGGGACTCTTAAGGTTGGAGAGAGTATTGCAGGCAGGGTTGTCAAAAATAGAAAACCTTACATCATAAACGACCTTAGAAAAGATAAGAATTACAAACATCCCTACTATGCGATGCAGAAAGGCCTCAGGTCTTTAGTTACTGTGCCACTTGTTCAAAAAGACAAGATTATCGGGGTTTTGAGTATTTACAATACAAAGATAGGTGAGTACTCGCAGGAAGACGTTAAACTGCTGTTTATGTTTGCCAGCCAGGCTGCCATAGCTATTGAAAACGCCAGGCTTTTTGAGCAGGCGCAAACAGGCTATCTGAATACCATAAGGACGCTTTCAAATATAATAGACGCTAAAGACAGCCAGACTTTCGGGCATTCCGAAAGAGTAATGAAATACTGTATGAGCATTGCGGAAGAGCTGAAACTCTCCGATGAACAAAAAGAGATATTGAAATACGCCGGATTATTGCACGACATAGGAAAGATAGGCATAGACGTAGGGATACTAAGAAAACCGTCTAAGCTCAGCAAAGAAGAGTGGGAAATTATGGCCATGCATCCGGTGGTCGGTTCAGGGATTGTAGAGCAAATAGGCTTCCTGGACGATCTGGCCCCTATCATATTGTATCATCACGAGAGATATGACGGCAAAGGATACCCTTCCAAGCTAAAGAAAGCGAAAATCCCCCTCGGAGCCAGGATACTATCGGTCGTAGATGCGTATGAGGCAATGGTTTCGGACAGGCCTTACAGAAAAGCCCTGTCTTTTAAAAAAATCAAGCAGGAGTTGCAGGAAGGCGCAGGCACTCAATTTGACCCTGAGATAGTGAAGATTTTTTTAAAAATACTCAATAAGAAAGAATACAAAACCAAAAAAATTCAATAACCCCCGCCGGATTTATGACCAAGACAGAAAAAGATCTGATAACTGCGATAAAAGAAGCTGTAAAAAAGGCGTTTCCTGAAATATCGGGAAATACTTTTGAAGGTTTTATGCTGGAGATCCCGAAAGAGAAGAAGTTCGGGGATTTCTCCAGTAATATAGCTATGAGACTGTCCAGGGAACTTAGAAAATCTCCTCTGGATATAGCTTCAGGCATTATAAAGCATATTGAAAAATCAGATAGTATCCGGGATATAAAAGTTGAAAAACCCGGGTTTATAAATTTTTATATCTCAAATAACGCCGTTATAGCCATCCTTAAAGATATTATCAAAGAAGACGCCAAATTCGGTAGTTCTTTCCTTGGCAACGGCAAAAAAGTTCAGATAGAATTTGTAAGCGCAAATCCTACCGGGCCTTTAACAGTGGCTCATGGGAGACAGGCGGCCGTAGGGGATTCTCTCGCCAGGATTTTAAAATTCTGCGGCTACAATGTAACCAGAGAATATTATATAAACGATGAAGGCGTACAGATACAGGCTCTTGGAAAATCGCTTAAAGCCAGGTTTCTGGAAATAGCCGGCGAAAAATCAGAATTTCCGGAAAATGGCTATAAAGGCAAATACATCTATGATATCGCTCAAAAATTAAAAGACTCCGGAGTAGCGGAGCAGAGTTCCTCGTCATTATCCGATGAATTTTTCATGGAATACGCCGCCAAAGAAATAATGGGGACTATCCTTAAAGACCTGGAGGAATTCGGGGTTCATTTTGACGTATGGTACAGCCAGAAAACACTCGCCTCTTCAGGAAAGGTGGAAAAAGCAATAGATGTTTTGAAAAAAAAGGGGTTTTTATACGAACAGGAAGGAGCAACCTGGTTCAGGTCGACTGACTTGGGAGACGATAAAGACAGGGTTATTATAAAAAGCGACGGGTCGTATACATATCTTACCCCTGACATAGCTTATCACAAAGAAAAATTTGAAACAGGGTATGATAAAATAATAAATATCTGGGGGCCGGACCATCACGGTTATATAAACCGCATAAAAGCGGCTTGCCAGGCTCTTGGCTACGATAGAGAAAAGGTGTCAATACTCATAGCTCAGCTTGTAACGCTTTACAGGGAAGGTAAACCTGTAAAGATGTCTACAAGAGAAGGCGAATTCATAACGTTGCGCGAGGTTATGGATGAGGTAGGAAGAGACGCTGCAAGATTTTTCTTTATTATGAGGCGAACGGAAAGCCATCTAGATTTTGATCTGGCGCTTGCAAAAGCCGAGACGCTGGATAATCCTGTTTATTACATACAGTACGCCCACGCGAGGATTTCCAGTATAATAGAATTCTCCGAAAACGCCAAACAAAACCTTGATAACCTGGCGCTTCTGGATAAACAGCATGAAGCGGACCTGATAAAAACCCTAATGCATTACCCTAAAATAATAGAGGCAGCCGGGTCCAATCTGGAGCCTTCCATACTTTTAACATATCTGCAGGATTTAGCAGGAGCTTTTCATTCCTATTACAACGCTTATCGCATAGTTACAGATGATAAGCCTCTTACCGAGGCAAGGATCGTTCTTATTCAAGCGGTAAAAAAAGTCATAGCAAGCGGCCTGGGCCTACTGGGCGTCACCGCCCTCAAAAAAATGTAATCTTGACATTGTGACAATGTTAGTTTTGTCAAGTTTATTGAACCGCCATGTTTGAATCAATCAAAGTCTATAAAGGCGAAAATCTGGATTACAAGTCTTTTGCCAGCCAGTTGGTAGACTATGGCTACGAGAGACGGGGCATGATTTCCGAAACAGGGGATTTCAGCATGCGCGGCGGGGTAATAGATATTTTTCCGCCTACATTTGAAGGCCCCGTCAGGATTGAATTATCAGGTAACATCGTAGAATCTATAAGAAGCTACAGTCTGCTTTCTTCGGAAACCTTCGAAGAACACGCTATGGTTATAATCCTCCCCAAGCTTGGAATATACCCAAGAAATAAAAAAACGGTTGATCTGGGCGAAAAAATTCCGCTAGCCTCTTTTGTAGATATCCAGACAAATGACTATATAGTCCACGTAGACCACGGCATAGGCATATTCAGAGGCTTTAAAAAAATCGCCTACCCCGGCTCAGAAGAAGAAAAAGAAAATATCATAATAGAGTACGCCAATAACGACAAGCTGTATGTTCCCGTAGAAGAACTGCATCTAATACAAAAATACGTCGCGTTCGAGCGCAGGCCGCCAAAACTTCACAAGTTAGGCAGTAAGATATGGAAGTCGGTAAAAGACAGGGTTAAAAAAGGTATTTACTCCATGGCGTATGATCTTTTAGAAATAAACGCGGCGCGCTCCAAGCTGGAAGGCTTTAAATTCGCAAAAGATACCGACTGGCAGGCTCAATTTGAGAGTAATTTTCCGTTCAAGGAAACCCCAGACCAATTAAGATCCACCGCTGAAGTAAAAAAGGACATGGAATCCTCAAAACCTATGGACAGGCTTTTGTGCGGAGATGTCGGATACGGAAAGACAGAGGTTGCGCTGAGGGCCGCCTTTAAAGCGGTCATGAGCGATAAACAGGTAGCCATACTTGTACCGACTACGCTTCTCGCGGAGCAACATTTTATAACATTTAAAAACAGGATGAAGGATTTCCCGATGACAGTGGAAATGATAAGCCGCTTCAGAACTAAAGGAGAGACAACCCGCATACTAAAAGAAGCGGAAAACGGGTCTATCGACATACTGATAGGCACGCATGCGATACTAAAAAAGGATATAAAATTCAAAGATCTAGGGCTTGTTATAATAGACGAGGAACAGAGATTCGGAGTAAAGGACAAGGAGAAGCTTAAAAAGATCAGGCTTACAGTGGATGTCCTGACGCTCACCGCGACGCCTATACCAAGGACTCTCTATATGTCTTTGATGGGGGTGAAAGACATGTCTATCATAGAAACGCCTCCTCAAAATAGGCTCCCAGTAGAAGTGATTGTCTCGGAATACGACGACAATCTGATAAAAAAGGCGATACTTTTTGAAAAGAAGAGAAATGGGCAGGTATTTTTTATACACAACAGAATAGAAGGCATCGAAAAGATAGCCGCCAGGATATCGGGTTTGGCGCCGGAAGCAAATGTGGCTTTAGCGCATGGCAGGATGCATCCAAAGGAACTGGAAATCATAATGAAAGATTTTATGAAAGGAAGTATTGACGTTTTGGTATCAACCGTTATAATAGAGTCTGGCATTGATATACCTAACGCCAATACCCTTATAGTTAACCGCTCGGATATGTTTGGCCTTGCTGATCTGTATCAACTTAAAGGCAGGGTGGGCAGGTTTACGAATAAGGCGCATGCGTATTTTCTTGTTCCAAAAGAGCATGTATTAAGCAGGGAATCGGAAAGAAGGCTGGACGCCCTGGAGAGATATAAAGACCTTGGTTCCGGGTTCAAGATAGCGATGGAAGACCTGGAAATAAGAGGGGCGGGAAACCTGCTAGGCAAAGAGCAACACGGCTATATATCCGCGATAGGTTTTGACTTATACTGTAGGATATTGAAAGAGGCTGCGGATGGACTTGACAAAAATTCAAAAAATTAAATTTATAATAATTTTAACAGCGATTACAATGCTCAGCACTTCGGCGCAGGCAGCTACCGTTAATAAGGTTGTAGCGGTTGTTAACGACGAGGTTATAACCCAACAGGACGTTGACCAGCTGCTATCGGTATTGTACGCCCAGTACAGCCAGGAATATAAAGACGACGAGCTATTGCAGAAAATGGAAGAAGTTAAGAAAGATATATTGAACCAGGTAATAGAAGACAAGCTTGTGCTGAGCAGGGCGAAAGAACTTGGTATAAAGGTTGCTGACTCGGAGATAGACGAAAGGCTGGATTATATTAAAAAAGGATTCCCTACGGAAGAAGAATTTTATAAAACACTTAAAACTCAGGGTATTACAATCGCTAATTTAAAGGACAGGTACATGGATCAGATAATGATGAAAAAGTTGGTAGATTACGAGGTGAAGTCAAAGATTTCGGTCCTACCTTCCGAAACAAGCGATTATTATGAAAAACATAAAGACCAGTTCATGGAAAAAGCCCAATATAGGGTAAAAAATATTTTGATCAAAGCAAAAGACGAGGCTGCGTTTGAGCTGGCGAGAATAGAGATGGATAACGTATATAACAAACTAAAAGCCGGCGAAGACTTTGACGCCCTGGCAAAACAATATTCCCAAGGCCCCAATGCCGAGAAAGGCGGAGACATAGGTTATATTGAAAAAGGCCAGATGCTCGAAACGCTGGACAAAACTATTTTTAAATTAAAGGCCGGAGAATTTTCAGAGCCTGTGAAAAGTGAAATAGGATACCATGTCTTCAAGGTAGAGGATATAAAATACGGAGAATCCGCCAACCTTGAAGAAGTGCAAAAAGACATTCAGCTGATGCTTTTCCAGAACAAATTTAAAGTAATGGTAAGCGAGTGGCTGTCAAACCTCAAAAAGAAAGCGTACATCTCTATAAAACAACAGAGTTAGACGTTTATATGAAACCCACCGTATTAATTACCGCAGGAGACCCTAAAGGCATTGGCCCGGAAGTTACAAAAAAAGCTCTGCGAGATCCGAAGATCAAAAACCTTGCGAATTTTTTTGTAATAGTGTCGGAAGACAAAACAGGCTTTGACGCCGTGCGAAAAGCTGTAGATATCCTAAAAAAGGGCAAGGCCCATGCCTTGGTAACAGCCCCTGTCAATAAAGAGGCAATAAATAAATCCGGAATACCTTTTCAAGGCCACACCGAATATCTGGCAGCATCTACAAATACAAAAATCTTTGCAATGATGCTTTGTGGCGGGCCGCTTAAGGTTACTACTGTTACCCGCCATGTTCCTTTAAAAAAAGTCTCCGGCATTATTACGCAGGAAAAAATAATAGAAGCCGTAAGATTGACGGGCGCTGGCTTAAAAAAATATTTTGGGATTAGAAATCCCAGGATAGGGGTATGCGGCCTGAACCCGCATTGCGGAGAAGGCGGAAAGATAGGCAGAGAAGAACAGGATATAATAATCCCCGCTATTAAAAAAATCAGGCGGTTTGTTCCGAAAATTCAGGGCCCGATATCAGGCGATGTAATTTTTTATATGGCATACAACGGCAAACTAGATGCTGTTATTTCGATGTACCATGATCAGGGCCTTGGGCCTTTAAAAATGACGGCCTTTGAAAAAGGCGTGAATGTTACGCTAGGCTTGCCTTTTATCCGAACGTCCCCCGACCATGGCACAGCTTATGACATAGCCGGAAAAGGCATAGCCAACCCGACATCCATGAAAGAAGCCATAAAACTAGCCGTCGCTATGCATAAACTTGACAATCTAACAATGTCAGTTTTGTCAAGATGTTGAGATTAGGCGAAGTAAAATCCATCCTCCGTGAATATAATATCCGGCCTTCAAAGCGACTTGGTCAAAATTTTTTAATAGACCAAAATATCAAGAATAAGATAATAGACTCTATTCAGCTAAAAAAAGAAGACGCTGTTCTGGAAATAGGCCCGGGGTTAGGGGCGCTTACGGAAGATTTGAGCAAAAAAGTAAGCGCATTTATCGCGGTAGAAAAAGATAAGCGCCTGTATAGCTTTTTGTTGGACAAGATAGGCTCAGGCCTGATAAACGAAGACATCTTAAAATATGAATTCAAAGACATCTCTTCAAAATTAGCCGTCGTGGGAAATCTCCCGTATTCAATATCCAGCCCGATACTGAACAAGCTGATAAACAACAGGGCCCGCATAAAATCTTTATATGCTACGGTCCAGGCGGAATTCGGAGAAAGGATTGTCGCGCTGCCCGGAACAAAAGATTACGGGTCACTATCCTGCTATGTGCAATTTTACGGAGACCCGAAGATTTTATTTAAAATACCCAGAGGCGCGTTTCTCCCCGCACCTGAAGTAGATTCATGTTTTTTAAAGATAGATTTTGAAAAACAGATAGACGCTTCCATTGACCAGGAACTACTTTTTAAAATAATCCGCTCATCGTTTGAGAAGCGCAGGAAGACTATCTTAAACTCCTTGGCTTCTTCTGGCATATTCAAATCAAAAGAAGACGCGCTTTCCTGCCTAAGAAAAGCCCAAATATCTCCCGAGCGCCGCCCGGAAACCATTTCATTGCAAGAATTTGCAAAACTATTGCCCTAAAAACTTGACAAAACTAACATTGTCAGAGTGTCAAGATTATCCCGTTGACAATAGCGCCCATATATGCTATTTTAAATTAAATTATGGCTATAAACAGAGATACTGTTAAATATACGGCTAATCTGGCAAGGATAGAGCTGTCGGATAAGGAATTGGACCATTTTACGGACCAATTAGGCAGGATTCTGGCGTATGTGGATAAGCTGAATACTCTGGATGTCGCCAAGCACGAACCCACCAGCCATGTCCTGGAGATGAAAAACATATACAGAGAGGATATTGTAAAAAAATCATTGCCGGCGCCTGAAGTTATAAAAAACGCCCCAGACAGAGAAAATAATCTGTTCAAAGTTCCTAAGATTATAGACACCGAGGCATGATGGAATTAAACACCCTTACCGCGCATGCTCTTATAGAACTTCTTAATAAAAAAGATATATCGCCTATAGATATATGCAATAATATTATTAATAGAATAGATAAGACAGAAAAGACCCTTAACGCCTTGGCGCATTTTGACAAAGAAAAATCCCGCCAAAGATGCGAAAACCTCAGAGAAGGCACCGAGAAAAGAGGAAGGCTTTGGGGCATCCCAATTTTTATAAAAGACAATATCTCTGTTAAAGACGAGTTGACCACGTGTTCTTCAAAGATCCTCAAAGATTTCAGGTCTCCTTATAACGCAACCGTAATAGAAAAACTTTTAGCCGCGAATGCGGTGCTGATGGGAAAAACCAATATGGACGAGTTTGCCTTCGGATCATCCACGGAAACCTCGTGTTACGGCCCGACCAGGAACCCCTGGGATCCGAAAAGAATTCCCGGAGGCTCGTCGGGAGGTTCTGCGGCAGCCGTAGCAGGGGATGAAGCTATCTTTGCGCTTGGCTCGGATACGGGCGGCTCTATAAGGCAGCCTGCCGGAGTGTGCGGAGTCGTAGGGCTAAAGCCGACATACGGAAGGGTTTCCAGATACGGTCTCATAGCGTTCGCGTCTTCCTTGGACCAGATAGGCCCGATTACAAAAGACGTGGAAGACGCTGCTATTTTATTAAAAACTATATCAGGCCACGATGAAATGGATTCTACTTCCGCCGATATGTCCGTTCCGGATTATGCCTCCGGCATGAAAAAAAATATCAAAGGCATGAAGATAGGAATACCGAAAGAATATTTTATTGAAGGTATGGATAAAGAAGTCAAGGATTCGATCAAGCTGGCTATAGAAAAACTGGAATCTCTCGGAGCAATTTGCGAAAACATGAGCCTGCCGCATACAGAATACGCAGTAAGCGTTTACTATTTAGTCGCGACAGCCGAAGCGAGCTCGAATCTCGCAAGGTTTGACGGAGTTCAGTACGGCCTGAGGGCGGAAAATATAAAATCGATAATAGATATGTATAAAAAAACGCGCAAAGAAGGATTCGGGGACGAGGCGAAGCGCAGGATTATTCTGGGGACGTTCGCTCTTTCCAGCGGATATTACGACGCGTATTATTTAAAAGCACTAAAAGCCAGGACGCTGATAAGAAAGGACTTTGACGAGGCGTTCAAAAAGTTTGACGCAATAGTCACACCCACCTCTCCTACTGCCGCGTTCAAGATAGGAGAGAAGATAAGCGACCCTCTTACCATGTATCTTTCGGACATATTTACAATCTCCGCAAACTTGGCTGGTATTCCAGGAATATCCATACCATGCGGATTTACAAAAAATAATCTGCCCGTGGGACTTCAAATACTCGGAAAACCTTTTGACGAAGAGACGATTTTAAAGGTAGCATATAATTACGAACAGAACACGGATTGGCATAAAAGAAAGCCGGCCTTGTAATATGTCATACGAAATTGTTATAGGATTAGAGGTCCACTTACAGCTCAACACAAAGAGCAAGGTGTTCTGCGGATGTAGTACGGATTTTGGCTCCGCACCCAATACGCAGACCTGCCCCGTATGCCTTGGCTTTCCGGGCAGCCTACCTGTCTTAAACAGACGTGCATTGGAGCTTGGGGCGAAAGTCGCGATTGCCCTGAACTGCCAGATTGCGAAAAAAATAAAATTTGATAGAAAAAATTATTTTTACCCGGATCTTCCCAAAGATTACCAGATCTCGCAATTTGATAATCCGCTGGCCCAGCACGGCAAACTTGCTATTATTGCGGGAGAAGTGGAAAAAATTATAAGAGTCCGAAGAGTGCACCTGGAAGAAGATACCGGAAAACTTTTTCACCAAAAAGACGCAAGCCTTATAGATTTTAACAGGTGTGGGATACCGCTACTGGAAATAGTAAGTGAGCCTGATATGAATTCTCCGGAAGAAGCGTATTTGTATCTTACGGCCTTAAAATCAATTTTAGAATACCTGGATGTTTCTGACTGCAACATGGAAGAAGGTAGCCTCAGGTGCGACGCCAACATATCCCTCAGAAACAAGGGTGACAAAGAGCTGGGAACAAAAACAGAAATAAAAAATATGAATTCATTTAAAGGTGTAAAGTTAGCTCTTGAATACGAAGCGAAACGCCAGGCGAATTTATTGGATGCCGACCAAAGGATTGTCCAGGAAACAATGCTTTATAATGCTGAAAAAGGCATCACGGAGCCGATGCGGTCAAAAGAAGAGGCTCACGATTACAGGTATTTCCCGGAGCCGGATCTGGTGCCTTTTGATTTCGAAAAAAGCCTTTTAGAAGAGATAGAAAAAGACATACCCGAACTGCCTGAGCCTAAAAAAAACAGATTCATAAAAGACTACCAGCTTTCAAACTACGATGCCGCAATAATGGCCTCCGATAAAAGCACCGCGGATTATTTCGAAAAATGCGCGGCTTTATACAGAAATCCCAAAACGGTTACCAACTGGATCATGGGAGACATTTCCGCGTACATGAGAGACAACAACGTATCTATAAAAGATTTAAAACTGAAGCCGGAAAATCTCTCAAGCATGCTTAAGATGATAGACGGCGGAGTTATTACAGGAAAAATAGCGAAAACTCTTTTAATAGAAATTATACAAACAGGCAAAGACCCTGAAAAATTAGTAAAAGAAAAAGGCCTTGAACAGATTTCAGATATCGGCTTGCTGGAGGCCGCCATAGGCAGCGTCATTGCCGAAAACCCGAAATCTGCGGAGGATTTCAAAAACGGCAAAGATAACGCCATAATGTTTCTTGTAGGAAAAGTAATGCAAAAAACAAAAGGGAGAGCCAACCCCAACAAAGTAAATGAGATGCTAAGGGAAAAATTGAAAGGAGCAAAATGAAGAAAAGGATAGTTTTGTTACTGGTTATAGCAAGTTTTGCGATAGGCATTGCGGCGCATAATATCAGTTTTGCGGAAAAACAACTTGATCAGCAAAAACAAAAAACGGATGACCTTTATAAAGAGCTGGAGCTTTTCTCGGACGCCATAAGCGTAATCCGGTCAGATTACGTTGAGGAGAAAACTTCAAAAGACCTCATATACGGCGCGCTAAAAGGGATGTTGTCATCATTGGACCCGTACAGCCAGTTTATGGATCCTGACACTTACAGCGAGATGAAGGTGGAAACAGAAGGCGAGTTCGGAGGCATAGGCATAGAGATCACTTTAAAAGACGACCTTCTTACGATAATATCCCCTATCGATGATACGCCTGCGTATAAAGCCGGGATCAAGGCCGGGGATAAGATTGTAAAGATAGACGGGTCCACCACAAAAGACCTGACACTTATAGACGCGGTAAAAAAACTAAGGGGCAAACCAGGCACGGATGTAACTATTATAGTCCTAAGAGAATCCGACAAAAAGCTTCTGGAGTTCACGATGACGAGGGCCATAATTAAAATAGCGAGCATTAAAAAAGCGGAGATGCTGGAACCCGGCATCGGCTATATCAGACTTACCGAATTTCAGGAAAATACGCCGAAAGACATGTCTGATGCACTGAAAAAATTAGAAACAGAAGGTCTAAAAGCTCTTGTGCTGGACCTCAGGAACAATCCGGGCGGGCTTTTGGATGTAGCGGTTGATGTGGGAGGAAAATTTATCCAGGAAGGCAAAGTAATCGTCAGCACAAAAGGAAGGGTCGAAGGGCAGAATATAGAATTTAAATCCAGGAATAAAAACAACCACCTGGATTACCCAATAGTAGTTCTCATAAACGGCGGTAGCGCATCCGCGTCTGAGATCGTAGCAGGCGCGTTGCAGGATTATAAGAGGGCGATTCTTCTGGGAACCAAGAGCTTCGGCAAAGGTTCCGTCCAGACTGTTGTACCTATGCCGGACGGTTCCGGGATAAGGCTTACTACAAGTAAATATTTTACCCCTAATGGCCGTTCTATACACGGGTTGGGGATAATGCCGGATATCGTGGTTGAATACGAAGAAAAGTCTTCTAAAGACAAGGAAATAGACAAAGAGGCGGACTTGCTGGAAAAGTTAATGGATACCAAAGAAAAAACGCCCGAAGAAAAAGCAGGAGAGAAAAAGAAAAAAGAACTGGATAACCAGTTATTAAGGGCAATGGACGTGCTTAAAGGAATAATCGTATACAACGGGAAGTGAGCATATGTTAATTATAGGCATCGAGACTTCTTGTGACGAGACAGCCGCCAGCGTAGTAAAAAACGGCGTGGATATTTTGTCAAACGTAATCTCGTCCAGCCTTGAACATCATAAGAAATTCGGCGGAGTTATCCCTGAAATAGCGACAAGACACCACGTAGAAAATATAGACAAAGTAATAATCCGTTCTTTGCATGAAGCAGGCGTTGGGATAAAAGATATGGACGCTTTGGCTGTGACAGACGGGCCTGGACTTATGGGGGCACTTTTGACAGGTATCTCGTGCGCCAAGAGCATGAGTTATTGCCTTGATAAGCCGCTTATTTCCGTAGATCACTTAAAGGCCCATATATATTCTTCCATAATGGTTAAAGACGCGCCCGGCTTTCCGTTTATAGGCCTTGTTGTTTCGGGAGGCCATACAAGGCTGTATCTTGTAGAAGACTTTGATAAATTTAAATTGCTGGGAGATACGGTTGATGATGCCGCAGGCGAAGCCTATGATAAGGTCGCGAAGATCTTAGGACTTGGTTATCCAGGCGGGCCTGTTATTGATAGTCTTGCAAAAAAAGGTGACCCGGAAGCAATAAAATTTACTTGCAAAGCCGTAAAAGGCACCCTGAACTTCAGCTTCAGCGGGATAAAGACGGCAGTATTGTACCATGTGCAAGGATATGACGGAACAAAGAGAAAGAGCAAAAGATTTAGAAAAGAGGATATCTGCGCTTCTTTTCAGGAAGCAGTTTTAAGGGTTATTGTAGGAAATTCCATAAAAGCAATAGAAGAACATAAAATAAAATCTCTTGTTATAGGCGGAGGGGTAAGCGCGAATTCCAGACTCAGGGAAATGATGCAAAGAGAGGCCAGATACAGGAATCTTAAATTATATTTTCCGCCGTTAAATTTATGTTCGGATAACGCCGCGATGGTAGCGGGCCTTGGATACAGATTATACAAAAAAGGTTCTCGATCGTCGTTAAATTTTACGGCCAGGTTAAACTAAAGGAGAGGGGACGATTATGCTGACTGACACTCAAGTAATATTGCGTTTATTTCTTGCCGTAGTGCTGGGAGGCTTGATAGGTTTTGAAAGAGAAAAACACAATAAAGGAATGGCGGGACTCAGGACTCACATGCTTGTAAGCGTAGGTTCCGCGCTTATAATGCTTGTCTCAATACATATATTCGAGATTTACGCAGGCAAAGTCCCTGTGGACCCCGCAAGGATAGCCGCAGGGGTAGTGACAGGTATAGGATTTTTAGGGGCCGGGACCATTATTCGCTCCGGCGAATCCTCAGTAAAAGGCCTTACTACGGCAGCGAGCCTTTGGACCGTTTCAGGCATAGGGCTGGCTATCGGCTGCGGTTTTTACATAGCCGGCTGGGCGACTGCGGTCATAACATTTACCATATTATATCTTTTAAGAAGACTGCCCGTCGAGGAGGAAAAACAATAATAAAGTTTACATTCTGACAATGTTAATTTTGTAAACTTTATACCGAAAGGAGGGATCGTATGCTAAAGCGAGAAAAGAATGAAAAGAAAATTCTGGAAGTAGATGCTAGCATGCAGGGAACTCTTGCGTTTAAAGATCCTGTAAATTTGAGAATAAACGGGAGCTTTGAAGGAAAGCTTGACACAAAAGGCAGCCTTATAATAGGCGAGAACGCTTCAGTTCACGCGGATATAAACGGCGATGAGATAATAATAGGTGGAAAACTTACGGGCAATATTGTTGCCGCAAACAGCTTAAAGGTTCTTTCAAGTGCCCATATAGTAGGCGATATTAACACCCCGAGCCTTAGCGTGGAAACAGGCGCAGTCATTCACGGGAAATGCCAGATGCTTACCGGAGTCAGCACAAAGGGCGGAATTTTCAATATAGACGAGCTTGCAAAATACCTGGAGGTAGAGGTTTCCAACATTCTTGAGTGGGCAAATTCAGGGAAGATCCCGGCTTTCAAAGAAGGGAATGACTGGAAATTTGAAAGGCCCAGAATAGAAGAATGGATCGCGAAAGAAAAAGCGAAGTAAGCGCATAAACTTGACAAAACTTACATTGTCAGAGTGTAAAGATTATGATGAAGAGATTTTTGACTTCCAAGGAAGCGGCTGATTATCTGGGCGTTACAGAAGATGAATTGACCAGTTTGTCTACAACCCATCAGATTAACACGTACAAGATAGGCGGCATATACACCAGATTCAACGTGGACGACCTGGAAGGATACCGCAGAAAAGGTGTAACAAAAGGAAACAAAGGCCGTAGCTATAACAAATTCGATGACCTCAAAGATTTTTTTTATTTCAATGATTTTTATATATACTCGCTTATTATAATAGTTTTTATTTTATATCTTATTTTTAAATAATTCATGCTTTCTAAAAAATATATTAAATCGATATTAAATAAGCTTTATTCCAAGAAGACTTCTGTCAAAAACGCCATGAAGGCTTTAAAAAATCTTCCTTATGAAAACCTGGGGTTTGTCAGGCTGGACCACCACAGGGTATTTCGCAAAGGCTTCGGGGAAGTTGTTTATTGCGAGAACAAAACCCCAGACCAGATAAAAAAAATAACGGCCCTCCTTTTAAGGCACAAAGGAGGACCTCTACTTCTTACGCGCGCCAAAAAATCTTTATATAATTTTTTAAAGGCAGATTTTCCCATATTAAAATACAACGAGCCCGGAAAAGTCATATACCTGAAAAAGGGCGGGTTAAAAAATAAGAAAACGGTTTTAATACTGACTGCGGGCACAAGCGACATTCCTGTCGCTGAAGAAGCCAGGATTACCCTTGAGGTCATGGGGAACAGGGTAAAAACTATTTACGACGTAGGCGTTGCCGGAATACACCGCCTGCTGGATAAATTGCCGGAGATTTCAAAAGCAAATGTTATTATAGTAGTAGCAGGAATGGAAGGCGCTCTGGGAAGCGTGATTGGCGGGCTTACAGACAAGCCTGTTATCGCTGTTCCAACAAGCGTTGGCTAC
>Ga0172371_10006411_pt1 | contig 17133 bp, 13 predicted proteins | sample Lak12m_FD_114543 | JGI IMG/M metagenome (GOLD analysis project Ga0172371, IMG submission 114543) | Freshwater microbial communities from Kabuno Bay, South-Kivu, Congo - kab_022012_12m | ecosystem: Environmental > Aquatic > Freshwater > Lake | place: Democratic Republic of the Congo: South-Kivu...
AGGAACATATATTGTCTATAATTATATGTTCTATTATGACACAGATAAGAAACTTAATGAAAATGCAGGATATATAGACTCTGCACAAGATACATTCTATTATACATCCACAATTCATACGTACTTGCCACGAGAGATCTCACAAACATCTTATAAGGATATGCATGCAAATAAACTTCATATTATAGTAACCGAAAGTACAGATTTAAGTGTCGATTTTAGCTGTGACTTAACTACCATAAACATATTAAATACAAAAGAGTGTAGCATTAAATATAAATATAACGGCACAACAATTACAGAAAATAACATTGTATTATACAAAAAATAAGAATAAGATTTTTTGATGATAACTATGCAAGAATATACAAAAAAAATAATAACCGATATAAAAAACATCAAAATACAGGGAGCATCTAATATTGTTTTTGCAGTTTATGATGCTTTTGAGTTTGAAATAAAAAAGTATAATGCTTTAGATTTCAGACAATATTTTGATGAGCTTATTATTGAGTTCTGGAAAACAAGACCTACAGAACCTGCATTGAAAAGCTTTCTTACTGCGTTTTCGATTGAGTTGAGAAACGGTGCAAAAAAAGATTCTTTACTGAGTTTTATAAGTGATGCAAAGAAAAATCATAAAGATGCAATAAAACAAATTGCAGAAAATTTTGCCAGTTCTATTAAATCAAATATTATTGTTTTTACACATTGTCATTCTTCTATTGTACAGGAAGCAATTATTGAGGCACATAAAAGAGGATTGATAAAATATGTTGTTAATACTGAAACTCGCCCACTTTATCAGGGAAGAATTACCTCACAGAAACTTGCAGATGCTGGAATTGAGATATATCATATTGTAGATTCTGGCGCTTATGCAAAAGCAAAGAGTATTATCGAAAAAGAGAATAGCAAAAATATCTTATTCTTAACAGGGGCAGATGTTATTACTAATAAAGGAGACTTGATAAATAAAGTCGGAACAAGTCAGATATCCTGCGCTTTGAATTCTCTTGATATTAAACACTATGTGCTTACAATCGAAGCCAAAATAGATGTTGTTGACAGAAAATGGAATCTTGATAATATAGAATTAAGAAACAGTAAAGAAGTCTGGTCTGTAAAAAATAAGCACATTAACGTGATGAATTATTCTTTTGATATTACTCCTGCAAAATACATTACAAAAATGTATACGGAATCAGGAGAAGGAAAAACTCAGAGTTTTGTATTAAAGCATAAACAAAACAAGGAATACGAGCAGATGTGGGCTGAAATTGAGAATAAAGCATCCCAAAAGGTGAATTAATGGATAAATCAGGATATTTTAAAGAATTAAAGATAAAAAGAATTGAAATAAGTACAGGAGAATTAATCGCAATAATTAATGAAATTGATGCAAAAGAGCTAAGTGTAGTGCCTTTAGAAAGAATAATTGTAAAAAATCCAAAAACAGAAGAATATACCGCAGTTGTGGTTGATATAACAAAAGGTTTTGTAAAAAAAGGAGAAATAGGATTATATGCTGATGTTTTTGACTCTTTAGATCTAAATAAGATCAACAAAGTAGACGTAATGCGTGCACCTAAACCAGAATCTGTTACATATATTAAAGAAAAATTACATGGAGATAAATTAGATCTTCCAAAAATCACAGCAATTGTTAATGATATAAAATATAATATATTATCAAAAATAGAATTAACTGCTTTTATGACAAGTGTTTTTATTCATGGAATGGATTTGGATGAATCTTATTTTATGGCAAAGAATATTGCAGATTCTGGTGAGCATTTAGGATTAAATGTTGATGCAACAATTGTAGATAAACATAGTATTGGCGGAATTAATGGAAGAGCAACAATGCTTGTTGTGCCGATTATTGCATCAACAGGATTATATATTCCAAAAACAGCATCACGCGCAATAACATCTCCTGCAGGCACAGCAGATGCTATGGAAGTGCTTGCTGGTGTCGAGTTCTCAATTGAAAGATTTAAAGAAATAGTACTAAAAACACATGGCGCAATAATTTGGGGCGGTGGAATTGATCTTGCTCCTGTTGATGACAAAATGATTCAGGTTGAATTTCCGTTATCATTAGATCCAAAAGGACAAGTTGTTGCATCTGTTTTAGCAAAAAAATACAGTGTTGGCGCTCAGAAAGTTATAATTGACCTTCCTGTTGGAAAAGATTTGAAAGTAAAAACATTAGCAGATGCTGAAGATCTTGCAAAGAGCTTTGTTACTGTAGGAAAAAGATTAGGAATGGATGTTAAAGCATTAATTACTAATGGAGAATATCCTTCCGGACCTGCATTTGGACCTGCTTTAGAAGCAAGACATGCAATGCGAATTTTAGAAGGGAAAGTATATGACAATCTGGCAGAGAAATCAACAGAATTGGCAGGCAAAATATTAGAATTGACTAACAAATCAAAACAGAATTCAGGAGCAGATTATGCAAGAAGAATTCTAAAAGAAGGAAAAGCACATAAAAAAATGCTTGAAATAATTGATACACAAGGAAAGAAAATTAATAAATCAAAAGATATAGAAATTGGCGAGTATAGTGAAGAGATACTTTCAAAACAAGAAGGCTATATACGAGGAATGAGTATTAAAGGTTTAGTTGAGCTTGCCAGACAAGCAGGTTGTCCTTTTAATAAAGGTGCCGGCGTATTATTAAATGTCGAACCTCATGAAAATATCATAAAAGGAGACGTGCTTTACACAATTTATGCAGAGAATAAAGAAAAACTTTCGTTTGCAAAAAAATACGCAGAGAAAAACAGTCTTATTATTCTTGAGAATGAGATCTTAGAAGAAATTGTTTAGTTTTATAGTTAAGAAATAAGATCTATAAATATCAGTATATAGTTTTCTGGACCGATTGCATCTACTTTTTCGTCTAATAATGTTTCATTTGATTTAATAAATTCATTTATCTTGTTTTGCAGTCTTTTATCTTTCTCTGAACGCGAAACATAATAAAGTGCTTTCCGGGTACTCTTGCTTGAATATCTATAAATCTCTTTTATTAGTTTAATAAATTGCAATTCTTCTTTTTCTGATAATTCACGTTTTTTCTTCATTGTTAATTTCAATACTTGTGAATTTACTTGCGGCTTAGGATAAAAGCAACTTGCACTTATCAATTCCTTAAATTCAGGTTTTGCATAATAAGATGTAATAACAGATAATGCAGATGGACTAAAAAAAGGGGCACTGTTTATTTTCTCAAGAAAATCTTGCTGTAATATTAAATATATTTCTTTAACGGGCAATGATAACACACGATACATAATTTCTGATGATAAATAATAAGGAGGAGCAGAAACAACTTTGTCTATTTTTTCTTTTTCTACCATTCGTTTCATGTTTACTTTCCGCACGTCGTTATAAATTATCCTTAATTTGCCTGCTTTTATTTCGCTTATAAATCTTTCTTTTAATATCCCTATCAGCGTAGGATCTATTTCTATAGCAATCACTTTCTTTGCTTGTTTTAATAACTCTGCAGTAATAAATCCTGTCCCTGGGCCAATTTCTAAAACATTTTTGCCAGAAACGTTTGCACCATTAACAAAAGTAGATATAACTTTTTCATTAATTAAGAAATTTTGCCCAAGCCTATTATTTGGCTTAAATTTGTACTTATATGACAAAGAAATTATTTTATCAATCAAGTTTTCTCTTAACACAATATTGCTCTCGAATTCGCGAAATATTTTTATTTAAATCACCAAGAGTTTATAAAATAAATGAAGAGAAAAAAGAATTATTGTTTCTTATTTTTCTTTATATTATCTATTATGCCATCAATTTTCTTTAAACTTTCTTCAACTTCTTTTTCTGATCTTGCACCTGCACAAATTAATTTTCCATTCTTAAAAAGTAAAAGACTTACTTTAGGACTGTAAAGTCTTACTATTGCACCAGGAAATTGCTCTGGCTCATATTCTACATTATCCAAATTTACTGCCAATTCAAATAGATCAATTGTTTTATCAATTTGAGCATTTGCAACAATATTTACTATTTTATATTCAGGCTCTTTCAATACAGCAACAGAAGGTAAGATCTGATGCAAAATTTTTGATGTGTTTACAATTCCTTTTGGGATATCTGAATCTTTTGCAGCACCTGCACAATTTATTTTTCCATTCTTAAATAAAGTTATTGTCATTTTTGGCTCTTTCAAACGCATTATTGCGCCAGGAAACTGCTCTGGTTCATATTCTACATTAGGTAACGCAACAGCTATATTGAACAAATCGAGGTTGCTTCCTAAATTACCTACCGCAACTCTATTCACTATCTTATATTCCATAATATGCACCTCAACAGGAGGTCTTTAAGACAAAAAAAAGACCGAAACATTTAAAAAGTCTTAATATATTTTAATATAGAAACATTTATAAATAGTCTCCATTATTATATATATCTGTAACTATAGAGTTTATGAGTTAGAAATGTAGTATTATAGGATGGTGTGCTTATGTATGATGAAAATAATCCTTCTCCAGCCACTGCGGATTTACCTGACTTAGATGTAGGAAGACCAAGCGGAATTAAAGGATGGACTCACAAAATATTTTCAAAAGCAGAAACAATAATTCCAATTATATTGATTATTTTATTTTTACTGTTCTTTTCAATAAGTTTTTTGCATGTAAGCCCTAATGATATCCCGTTAATAGGAACATTTTTAGGCCAGTTATTAGGAGAACAAAAAACAGAAGTCTTAATAATAGGACAGCCACTGCAAATAACTACAGATAAAATAGTAAATGCAGAAGACTACAGACAAAGATATTCATTTAGAGTAATGGACCCTCAAAGACTTACTAGAGATCCCCTTAAGACTTTGAAGAATTACAGTGTTGTTGTTCTCGATCAATCAGATAGTGCAGATAAATCAATACCTAAAGAACTTGCATTGGATTTAGTAACCTATGTAAAAACAGGCGGAAGCTTAGTAATTGTTGCAGATTCTGGATATAGAATTACAGGAAGACCTGATGCATATGGTTGGGTTGCAGTTTTAAAAGATGCCGCCCCAGTAAGCTGTGATTTAGAAAGAGATAACACAAGAGCATGTGAATATCCTCAATTAATACATGGTGTCTGGTTTAACGAAAATCCTACTGATGAAATTTTATTAGGTATTGATCAGATTCCTGGAAGCGCAAACTTAGCAACAGGTTTAGAATTTAATGTATTTGATATTACTCCATTAGGTGAAGAATGGGCAACAATTAAAGATATTATTACTGGAAAGACTTATCCAGGAATTGTATATATGAGATATTGGGCAGGAAAAATAGTCTACTTTAATTACAACCAAATTGGAGTTACTCCAGAACCTGTTGATAGAATTTTAACATACTTGTCTTAAAATTTACATGTTTTTTTTATTTTTCTTTTTGTTTTATTTATTCTTGTTGCCTTTACGTAAATTATGTGGTTCATATGTTTATGAATATTAGCGGAATATTCAATCTAAACGATATACTTACAGGCATAACAGGACAGAGTCTGCCAAATTATACTATTCTTATTATAAATGTCTGTGTATTTTTTCTTATTTCAAAATTTATGTACTGGATACTCAAGAAGGTTGTGCTATTTTTCACAAGACATACAAAAACAGATTTTGATGATGAATTAGTTAAATCAATAGAATATCCTCTTTTATTAAGCATACTTATATTATTTCTAAATTCACAGATAATCTATATTTCAGCATCTACCATAATTGGATTCTGGGCAGATAAAATTACAGGAACAATAGTAATTATAATGGTTACATGGTTCTTATACAAACTAATTGGATTAATTGATTCCCACATATTAAGACCACTTGCATCAAAAACAGAGTCTGATATAGATGACCAATTGTTTCCTCTAATAAGAAAAATTTTACGCGTTATCTTAATATTATTTGCTTTAATTTACATTTTAGGCTGGTTTGGTATTGATATTGGTCCATTAATTGCAGGAATAGGTATAGGAGGAATTGCATTAGCATTTGCAGCACAGAAAGTATTAGGTGATGTATTTGGCGGAATTGCAATATTTGTGGACAAACCATTTAAGATTAATGACCGTATAAAAATAGAAAATATTGTTGGAACAGTAATAGATGTTGGATTACGAAGCACAAAAATAAGAACCATGGATAATAATGTTTTGATTATTCCTAACAGCAAAGTTGCAGATAACTTAATTGAAAATTATAACGCACCAGACCACAGACTGGTTATAAGAACCACTATAGGTCTTGTTTATGATACTCCTGTAAAAGATATTGAAAAGGCCAAGAATCTATTGAGAGAGATTCTTGATGCAAATAATGCTATTTTAAAAGATTTTTTTGTTGGACTTATTGAATTTGCAGATTCATCTGTAAACATATTAATTGTATACACAGTAAAAGATTATAGTAAATCAGATGCTGTAAGAGATGCAATAAATATGGAAATTAAGAGAATATTTGACAAAGAAAAGTTAGAATTTGCGTTCCCTACACAAACACTCTATTTGAAGAAATAGTTTTGTTTCAGCGCCCTCCTTTAATATATAATAAGGTTTATAAAAGGTATCTTCTTAATATATTGAGAATACTTATTGGGGGTATGATATGAATACATTTGATGATTTAATTATACAATATGAAAGGCAAGGATTCCACGACAGAGCAAAATGGCTTGAGAACATAGAGCAAAAGATCCCTGCATCATTTAAAGAGAGAATTAAAAAAAATGATAAGTCTATTTTTAGAGAATTGATTTTGCCAACTTGGTTAACATGGGATATGTTAAGAGCATGGGCATTAGAAGGAGAAGAAAACGAAATATGTGCAATTTGTAATAATATTGCGCCATCATTTGTTGTCTATAAATCATTAATTATTTGTAATGGTTGTTTAGAAGAACTTAAAACATTAAATCCATAAGAGAGGTTTTCGTGTACAAAAAATTACTATTGACAATATTCCTTCTTGGATTAGTTTTGCCAGTACATGCAAACACATTGAATTTTGGACTTACCACCGCATATCCAGATACAGAACCTTATTATCTTGGAACCCAAATAAAAGAAATCAAAATATGGATTACAGACAACAGTAACAATATTGTTGCACCTGTTGAAAATCAATTAGAAATTAGTATTGGTCCTGATAAAATACAATTGTATAAAAAAGGCGTTTATTTTGTATCTAATACAGAATTCTTTTTAGAAAGCAAACACGTTACTGCAAACAATCTTGTAATTAAAATAGATACTCTTTTAGAAGGTGTTACTCAGACAGCAAAAGCATACAAATTAAGAGATGTTTCAGAATATATAAAGACAGAGCTTGTTAATATTAAGGATTTTTATAATGCAGGGCAGACAATTTCATTTGATATAAAATACAATACAATCGCATCAAATATTTCTAATCCAGAGTGTGTTTTAATTCAGCCAGCAATTGCAGAAAACAAATTTGTTTGTAATGAATTGTGTCAATTGAACGTGGAAATGCCTAACGCTACAGACAATTCAAAACAAGAATTTAAGATATTCTGTTATATTAATGTACAAGGAAAATTACTTCCTATTTATATAAGCAAAAATATAGACTTATCTTCTGATCTCAATGTTAACATATTAAATCCAAATAACGGTGTTGTAGATAATCCTTTTGTTATTGAGCTTAACGCATTCTATCCAAATGGACTTGCTTTAGAAAATAACAGTGTCAGTGTTAAACTTAACGAAAAAGAGAAAAATATAACTGTTCTGCCAGATGGTACTTTGCAAATTAACTATCTGCTAATTCCTTACATGACTTTAGATAAAACAATTGTATTAAGTTATAATGGTGTAGATTATAAAAAAAAGATTAATATAAAGTTAAAACCTGCATTCTGGTTCTGGATTGTTATTGCTGTTTTGTTGTTTATAATTCTTATTAACTTAGTGTTTGCGTTGATGAAATTATTAAAGAAAGATAATTTGAATGACTTAATAGCAAAGCGAGACCTTTATCTTGATAAATACAAAAGTCTAAAAAAAGAATATCTTGCCGGCAGAACAACAAAAGCGGTCTATGATGAATTAAATTCAGAATATCAGATTAACATTTCTTTGTTAAACAACAAAATAAGCAAGCTTAAATCAATTACCCCTAAATCACAATATAGCGAGATTGTACATCAGATAAAAAACAGCAGTAAGCTTAGTATTGATGACAATAAAGAGGAAAACCCCCCTGATGAATTAATTAAGACTCTGACAAAAAAACAGAATAAAGAAGTTCCTGAATTGCAGAATCCAGAAGAAAAAGAATTAGAAATTCCAGAGCTTCCTGAATTAAAAGAAGAGCTTCCTACACAAAGCATTTTCTCAAAACTATTTGGAAAGAAAAAGGAGACAGAAGAGAAAACATTAGAAGATAAAATAGATGAAGTCAAAGAAACTTTGCCTAAAACAGAAAACGAAACTGATGATGAGAATATAGATATTAATGTATGGAAAAAGAAAAATATAAAGTGATATATATGGGATTTAAAGATTTTGTAACAAAACTTATGCCTAAATTAGGTGCGGCAAAAATAACTAAAGAAGAAATCAAAACAGAAGAATCAAAATGTTCATTATGCAATCAGTCTGGCGCAGACAAAAAATGGATGGGCCAAACATGGCATACAAAATGCTTAAGAACAGCAAAAAAAATGGCAAAAAAAATGATTTAAAGCCAAAATATTAACAAAGACAATATAAATAGAATAACAGCAAATGTTCTATAATAATATGCAATAATTCCTAATAATGGTGGGATCATTAGCGTCCACATAGGAAGATGCCTTAATGCAACAAAGAATCCAAACACAGAACCTAGACAAAAAATTATAAAGGCAGACGCAACTAATGTTGATATTGTTTTACCAATTCCCGCCCATATTTTATCTAATCCTAACCTAACAGATTCTACAAATGTAGTCACAATCTCACCCGTAATCTTGAGTCTATTTAGCTTTTACATCATCTTTTTATCTTATTTATTGTATTTATATAGTCGTAGTTATCCAATATTTTTCTTGCATGTGCCCTCACATCTTCATTTATGTGATTCCTAGCAACAAACTCCAAAAAGTTTTTACCATCAACAAATCCTATATCTCTTTTTGTTAATTTATTTAAGTTAGTCATATGTTCTATTGAAATCCTTTTTCTTTCTGTTAAATTAGCTTTTAGTAGTTCTTTAGATTCTGTTAACCCCATAGACACATCTATAGCTCTATTAAAATCTGCATCCACTATCATTTTTAAATTAATATCTGCCTTGATACCATTTAATTTTAAATTATTAACTAATCTTATTAATTCATTTGTCGTAAAACCAAATGATTCTCCCTGACTTAGAACATCATTAAAATCTATTTTATAATTAGAGGTTATTTCTTTTATTTCATCAAACCGCCCATATTTTAGAGCATAGAATAATAAATTATCAATCGTTCTTTTGAATGCTTTATATTCATGATTGTTTGTGTTTGAAGGATCTTTATTTTTCTTAATAATTAAAGTTCCTTCTACATCAACCAGTTCTTTATAAACATCAGGAATTTTCTCTTTTGCATCTAGACAAAGCAAAATTAAATGAGTAGTTTCCGCAAAGTCTGGGTTTGTGTGAAGATTATTTATTAAATCAGAGGTAAAGGCAAACGCCCCACTCTTTAATAAACTTAATATTTTTTTGCCTTTTTTGCTTATACGCACAACATTTAACTGTGTACCTGTTTTAAGAGTAGTAAGTACTCTTGATAATTGTCTTCTTTGCTCTGCATCAGATATTAAAAAATTATCTCTGTACTTCTGTCCAGTTATAATTTCAGCAAGTTCGGGGTTTTTTCCATATATTTTCCTTACTAAATCAAATCTTGTTTCAGGACTAACAAAAGATAAAATGCCGCCTAATCTATTCAATTTCTCTATATCTGCTTCAACTACATTAAAATTAAGCATATAAACTTCCAATATCTGTGACAATATTTCCTTGTTTGTATGACGTTTTATATCGGTTATTATTTTACGTATTTCATCTGCAGAAATTTCATTTGTCATATACGCTCTTATTTTACTTTCTAAATTTGGTGCAAAACTAAGAATATCTGAAGAATATTCTTTAAATCTTTTTGATTTATTTACTATATAGTTCTTTATACCTGCAGGATCAACATCTGCCTCATTTTCTATTTTTGAAGTCTCTTCCACAAGGTCTCCTGTAGATTTAAGTCTAAGTAATATTTGATCATAATTTGATTTTGTTCCTCCAGCAAAAAGCTCTAAATATAGTCTGTTAAATATCTCATCAACCAAATACATTGAAAATGGTAAATTATGTTTTTGAATGAGAAGCAATGGATATAACTGATCGATAGACATTAAATCTATAAATTTAAAAATAACTAAGCTATCATTATGATACATTAAATCATTTATTACTCTTGCATCTTTAAAAAAATCTTGAAGTTCAGGGGCATCTCTTAATGCAAGTGCATTATCTCTTGTAATTGCACCGTCTAAATGTATCATATTTAATTCTGTTTCTTTCGTTTCATAACTTTTAAATGCTTTTGATAACACATGAATCTGAACAGGTAATGCACTGGAGACATCTTTAGCAGCAAATTCTTTAGATATTTTAATTTCTGTGTTTAGACTAATATCTTTAAACAATTCATCAAGATCTTTTATTTTTGTAATATCAACAGATTCAAAATATTCTAATGCCTTTTTCTCTCTTCTATCTAAGTTTTCCTTAATTGCCTCAAGCTGAGATTTAAATCCATACATATCATTTTTTTTCAATATGCGCTCAAGTGTTTTTCTTAGTTTATCTATTTCTTCTACATGCAACCCTTTATCATAAAATAGATAACTAATGGTGCCATCCATAATACCTAATTCAAATAATATCTTGTTACTTTTCTCTTTACTTTCAGACATAAGGTATTTTTCAAACTCTTTTAGTGTTTTTATTCCTACTTCTCTGTTTTTAATCTTTGTTTTTATTTCTTCTTCCCACATTTTTTGTGCATCTTCTGTATCAAAAATTAACTCAGACTCTCTCATATACAAAGGTAAAATAGATTTCTCAAAAAAAGTCTGGTTTTGCAATACAATATTGTCAAGATATGCATTAAACATATCTCCATAATCTTTTATTATCGTTTCAATTTCAGCAAGAGAATTACTTTTTTCTGTTTTCTCTTTCACTAAATTCAGATTTAAAGATTCTTTTATATCTGTTTCAGTAATATCGCTAAGTCTTTCTGCATCACTTACAGCGTTCTCAATTTCTTTATATGATTTTAATATTGTGTTTAACAGATAAGAGAGTTGTTTTATTTCTGCATCCCCAACAGAGTCATAAAGCCTTCTTTTGACATCTCTAACAATACCTGCGGCAATACTCACTCTTACTATATTAGATCGTGCAAGCTCATCAAACATATAAATAATTTTTGCGTCATCGAACTGTTTGAACTTTTTTGCAACATTTTCTTCAGACGACAATAAAGTACTAAACTCTTTTAATCGTGCCTCAGGATCTAAACTATTAAGTCTATTTTCTAATTCCAGCTTGTGCTTATCTGCGTCATCTAAACTAAATCCTGCCGCTCTTAAATTCTTATCGAGCAACTCAATAAATCTTTCTTTATTTTTATTATAAAAAGTCTCAAAATCAACAATCTTTTTTGATTCTTCAATCTTTTTTGCATCCTTTATTACATCTTCAGGATCTATTTTTTTTGCTTTTATTTGCTCTTCAAATATATTGACCTTTTCTCTATATCTTGTAACATCTGGTGCAAGTCTAACAGCCTCTTTAGCATATATTAATGCATTATTGTAATTTTTTATTGCAAAATAAACATCTCCTAAAGCAACATATGTTTTTGGATCTTTTGGACCAATAACAACTGCACGCAATAGATATTTTAGAGAGTCATTGTACTCCTTCAACCAATAATGACACAATCCTGCTTGTCTTAAATATTCTATATTATTATGATTTTTGCTTAACAAGATATTATATTCGAGAAGCGCTTTTCTAAAATTTCCTACTTTAAATAAATCTATTGCTTTTTTCTCTGCTTTTATTATTTTGGTCTTTTCATCTATTTTTGCAGTAGTAATTCTTTCTGCATGTAAATCTATTTCTTTTGTAACAGGCGCAACAAGATCTGGTTTAATAAAAGCATTTTCATCATATTTTATAATGATATCATCTCTTTCTGATTTCTTTTGTGCTGGCTGCGCAGATGTTTCTTTTTGTTTTGTAATTGCAATATTAAGCTGTCTATTTATTTCTGCAAGGTGTGCAGTTCTTGTTTCCAAATCGCTTATATTTATTGCAGGATTCATGATACTATCAATCTCAAGCACACCTTTAGATACCAAATGCTCTATTCTAGGATCTTCGCGTTTAATATATTTATGGAATTCTCTTATTTCTTGATCTGTTTTGCTATATATATCTACAAACTTATATGTTCGATTTATCTTTTCTGTTATTTCTTCAGTATCATCAAAATTTCCTTTCTTTAAAGAATTAATTATTTCTTTCATTTCTTTTGCAAAAGCAACACTATAACTTGGTTTTATTTTTTGTTCATCTTCAAAAGATCTCAGTATTTTTAACATCTTTGATGCAGCAAACTTATATTTTTCAATAACATTACTTATTCTATCGTTAAATAACTTCGAAAGATGCGCCTGATATTTATCTAAAACTCTTCTATCATTTTCCAATATTCCTGTATGTTCTGAAGCATATTTCTTCATAATGTCTTTATATTCTGACGCGGTTATTGCTCCTATCTTTACACAAAAGTTAAGCAATGTCCCAATATATTCTTCACCATCAATAAGCTCTTTAATATTCTTTAGCTTAATTCTTTCTTCTGTTTCTTTGCGGGCTTTTGCGTGTTTTTCTTTTACCCATGCATGTACTCTTCTTGCATCATCGTTAAATCCCGCGCCAAAATCCTTTGCAGTATCTGATAACTTACCAAACCATGTTTTCTCTTCTTTTACATCTTCAGGCAAGATTCTACCTTGTGCAATAGTAGTCCGATTGATTTCGCGCCCTAATTCTGACACATTAATTCCTGATTTTTTCCCCAGTTGCTCTAAAAACAGATTTGCTTTTAATATATCTGCTCTCGACGCAGATTCACCAAGTATAAGTCTGATTATATTTAAACGAGGGTGAGAATTTATTTTTGCAATTCTTAACAAGTAATCTTTTAATGTAAAATCTCCACCAAAATCTACTTTATATGCGCTATACCTTGTATTTACATACTTTTCTGCATTATCAAAAAATTTTTTAATATCTGGATCTTTTGTATCTACAGCCCTTTCTTTTATTATGGGTCTTATATAACTTCTCCCTTTTTTCTCAACACGTTCAGTTCTTGCTTCAGCATGATGACGCACAGCCATATTCACACCTCTCGTTGCTATAATATATAAAACTTTATATTTATATACATATCCTTTATATATATTCACTATCTTTTTAAATTAACAGATTTCAATTATTCTAAATATTATGATTTATTAAAACAAGGTGATAAAATGAATTCATTAGTTAATTTAGCATTGAGAAGAAATATTTTCTTTCCAACAACCGAAATTTACCCTAACAGCCCAGGCGGATTCTATGATTATGGTCCAATTGGACTGAAAATAAGAAACAATGTTGTAAATTTTTGGAGAAAACATCTTGTTGAAGAATTCGACGGAATTGAGATTGATGGTTCAATTATATTGCCTCAGCCTGTTTGGGAATCATCTGGGCATCTAAAAGGATTTTCAGATCCAGTTATTAAATGTAAAAAATGCGGAGTATTTGCCCGCGCAGATAAATTACTTGAAGAAACAGGAGAAACAGATGTTGGAGAAAAAACAGACTTAAAACAAATAGATGAATTAATTAAGAAACACAAATTGAAATGCACAAAATGTATGTCAGAATATGATTCTGCTTTCCGCTTTAATATAATGTTTAAAACAAATATAGGGGTTGGAGACGGAACCCCTGGCTATTTAAGAGGAGAAGCATGCCAAAACATATTCTTGGATTTCAAAAGAATATATGGTGGTGCAAGGCGTAATTTGCCATTAGCAATAGCACAATGGGGAAAAGCATTTAGAAATGAAATAAGCCCAAGAAATGCTTTAATACGTGGAAGAGAATTTACTCAAATGGATATAGAATTGTTTTTTGATCCTGATGAAATTGATAACTTTCCTATTGAAGAAATGATGAACAAAGAAATTCCTGTAAAATTGTTGAATAGTAAAAAAGAAGTAGAATTTATAACTGTAAAAGAATTGAAAAAGAAAGGTATTCTGAAATATAGTGTTGAAATTTACCATTTAGTTAAAGTTTATGAGTTTTTCTTAACATTAGGACTGAAACAAGAATTATTCAGATGGAGACAAATCTCAAAAGATGACAGACCATTTTATTCTTTAGCTACTTGGGATCCTGAAGCCAAAGTTGAAGATATTGGGTGGATAGAAATAATGGCATTTAATTATAGAACAGACTATGACTTAACAGGGCACCAAAAGGGTTCAAAAACAAACTTAGAGGTAATGAGCAATGACAAAAAAGTCTTGCCGCATATAATGGAAATGTCAATGGGAACAGACAGAATTGTATTTTGTTTGCTTGCTCAGAACTTTACTGAATTAAATGACAAAGCTCTTTTAAAATTAGGACCAGAAGTATGTCCTTATGACTTTGCTATATTTCCTCTAGTCAACAAAGAAGGAATTGATAAAAAAGCAGAAGAAATATACAGGATGCTCAGTTGTGATGCATATAATATTATTTATGATTATAAAGGAAGTATAGGAAAAAGATATGCAAGAATTGATGAAATAGGAATAAGATATGCTCTGACTGTTGATTATGATACATTAAAAGACAACACAATAACTTTAAGAGATTCCTGGACAACTAAACAAGAGCGCGTCAACATAAAAGATCTTGCAGGAAAAATGTTTGAATTAAAATACAAGGGATAATTTTGCAGGAGCTTTCCAAAAGCTCCATTTGAATTAAAATATAAAAAGTAATTTAATTCTACTTTTTACTTTTTTACAAAACAAATTAATTTCTGTTTGATTTTTGGTAATTATTTCTTTCAATAGGTGCGATAAACTTAAAAGTAATTACGATTATGTTAATGTAATTAGTTATTTTGACCTAAATAGTTTAGAAAGTTAAACAAGAAGTTTTTAAGCATCTCTTTGAAATATAGTAATACAGTTTTGATCTAATTATAGGGTTTTACCCAGAACCCATCCAACGCAATAGGTGTGAGAAGAGGAAGGTTAAACTGTTCACAGATCCCTGACCTTCTTTCTTTCTTCTTTTTCATTTCTGTAGAAACCCTTTTAGTAATATTTATAATTCTTATTTTTATTAATAATGTATGATAAAAGATATTGCTTATTCTAAAACCATTAAATCAAAGAACCTGCCTAAGCAAGAAATTGTATTTTTCCCAAATTCACTTTATTTAGTTAAATCAAAGACATTAATAATAGGAGATCTACATTTAGGATTTGAATCAAGCTTAACAAAAGAAGGGATATATGTTCCTAACGCAAACATAACTCTTGTTCTAAAAGAACTAAAAGCTATTGGAAATATAATTAAACGGAACAAAGTCTCTGTAAAAGAATTTGTTATTATTGGCGATATAAAACATTCTTTTGTTGAATTAGACAAAATAACAAAATCAGAAATAGAGTTATTTTTCAAAGAAATAGATAGTTACATAAGACCTAAACATAAAATTTTAATAAAAGGGAATCACGACACATTTTTGACTTATACATTACGTAAATTAGGTGTAGACGTTAAAGATGAATTAGAATTAGGAAAGATTTTGATAACACATGGCCACAAATCAATTGAAACAGAAAGAGCTAAAGTTTACATAATTGGACATGAGCACCCATCTGTTGGAATCAGAAGCGGCTCAACATTTGAGCAATACAAATGCTTTATTTTTGGCACGTTCTATGACAAATCAAATCTAATTATTATGCCTTCTTTTACTAATGTCTCGGTTGGCTCTAACATTTTCAAAGGACAATTTCTCTCACCAATTCTCATAGACCTACAAAAGCAAAACAAAGATTTTATATATAATTGGGATGTATTAGTTTACGAGCAAAATCATTTCTTTTTGTTCAAAGTAAAAGAGTTAAAAGAATTATAAGATAATTCTAAGAGGAAGGTTTAGATAAATATGTCAAAGAAAAAAGAGTTGTGGAGTACATTTCGTGGGAACAACAACTTTCCTATATATAATTGGTTTTATTTTACTGAAGCTTACTCTCGTGGACTTGTCAGAAATATTTTGCTAAAATATATGACTGATTATGCAAAGGACAAAAAGAATATAACTGTATTAGATCCTTTTTGTGGGACTGGAACTACTCTGCTTGTTGCAAAAGAATTTGGCTACAACTCAAGCGGAATTGATATTTCTCCTTTAATGGTTTTAGTTAGTAAGGCTAAAACCCAAAACTATTCCTCCTCTACTTTAAGAGATCAATTAAATTCTATTATTACCATCGCGGAGCAATCACAAGTTTCGGCTGAACTAAAACCTGAACAGAAATGGATAAAACAGTATTTTTATGCAAATAACTTGCAAGAATTGTTTGCTTTAAAAAGCGCAATTGAAGAGAAATGTGATGAGCAAACAAAGTACTTTTTCTATATTGTATTAATTAGAGCAATGCAAATTGTTTCTAAAGCAGAAAAACAAGGAGCATCAATAAGAACGAGAAAAGTCAGAGAGTTAGATACATTCAGAATATTTGAGAGAAACTCTAACAACTTTATCAAAGAATTAGAAAGATTCAACAAAAAGATAGGAAATTCAACAGAATCTAAAGTATTCACTTCAACCGTTTCTAAAATGAAGGACATGATTGACAAAAAAGTAGATGCAATAATTTGTAGTCCGCCTTATGCAAACAAAACAGAATATATCAGAAGAATGGGGCTTGAGTTAACATTCTTTAATTATG
>Ga0172371_10006412_pt1 | contig 17131 bp, 15 predicted proteins | sample Lak12m_FD_114543 | JGI IMG/M metagenome (GOLD analysis project Ga0172371, IMG submission 114543) | Freshwater microbial communities from Kabuno Bay, South-Kivu, Congo - kab_022012_12m | ecosystem: Environmental > Aquatic > Freshwater > Lake | place: Democratic Republic of the Congo: South-Kivu...
CCTGGGGTTTGACCCAACGGGCGTCGTGGCGTTTCAATCCACGCCCCTACGTGAGGGGCGACCGCGCCCGTGCTGGGGCAGGTGACGAGGACGAATGTGTTTCAATCCACGCCCCTACGTGAGGGGCGACAGAGCTGGGTTGGTGTGAGCTGCTCACGAATCCTGTTTCAATCCACGCCCCTACGTGAGGGGCGACCTTTTGGTAATCGGAGGCTGTAGTCCTATGGGAAGTTTCAATCCACGCCCCTACGTGAGGGGCGACCGCTCAGGAGAAGCAGGCCCGCGCGGCGTTGGCGTTTCAATCCACGCCCCTACGTGAGGGGCGACGCAGGGTGAGTCTCCCAAGGGCAACCTCCCACGAGTTTCAATCCACGCCCCTACGTGAGGGGCGACCGGTTCTCCTGTCTGGCCTCGATCACGGCCAGCCGGTTTCAATCCACGCCCCTACGTGAGGGGCGACGGAATTCTCAGCTCCAGCTCTCTCTAACCTCTTGAGGTTTCAATCCACGCCCCTACGTGAGGGGCGACTACGGTGGCTCTCCTGTGGGGCGCTGCTGGTTCAGTTTCAATCCACGCCCCTACGTGAGGGGCGACTCTCGGGACGTTCGACGGGGATTGCCCTCAGACTGTTTCAATCCACGCCCCTACGTGAGGGGCGACTCTCTCCACCCCCGATCCACCTCCCGGTAGAATCGGTTTCAATCCACGCCCCTACGTGAGGGGCGACCACATCGACGGACAGCCGGGTGATGGCGATACTCGTTTCAATCCACGCCCCTACGTGAGGGGCGACGACATGCGATTCCCTGATCCCTCGCCGGAAGATCGTTTCAATCCACGCCCCTACGTGAGGGGCGACCGCTTCAAGTGCCAGTCAAAAACTGCAATTTCTTGTTTCAATCCACGCCCCTACGTGAGGGGCGACTACGGTGGCTCTCCTGTGGGGCGCTGCTGAGTCAGTTTCAATCCACGCCCCTACGTGAGGGGCGACCGGTTCTCCCGTCTGGCCTCGATCACGGCCAGCCGGTTTCAATCCACGCCCCTACGTGAGGGGCGACCCCAATGTTCCCAGTTTTTTGCAGGCCCCCACGGGTTTCAATCCACGCCCCTACGTGAGGGGCGACTTCAAACCTGCCCGCTCCTGATCGATTACGAGGAGTTTCAATCCACGCCCCTACGTGAGGGGCGACTCCGGATCGTTGCAGAGCATCCGGACGTATTCGAGTTTCAATCCACGCCCCTACGTGAGGGGCGACCAGAGCGTGGCTCCCAACTGGTAAACTACCTCGAGTTTCAATCCACGCCCCTACGTGAGGGGCGACCGGAGCGGCCCCTCGATTGTCTCCGGCTCTACACCGTTTCAATCCACGCCCCTACGTGAGGGGCGACTACACTGGAAACGTATGACTGGTGGGAGAATGAGGTTTCAATCCACGCCCCTACGTGAGGGGCGACCGCATGCTCTTGAGAGCCGCACCAAGCGCCGTTCTGCGGGGTCAATTCGGCGAACCCCTCCTCAGTCCCAAGAAAACACGATTCCAGTATCTCACATCTTCCCGCTGATGTCTTGCGATATCAGTAGGTTCTCCCTCTCGTGCCAATTGTCGGCGTTTATGTTTGCTTCAGGTTCGCAACCCCATCTTCTACACCAACAGCGGACCCTCAGGATCGTAAGCCTCACCGGCGCCAACGTGCTCAACCCTCCGCTTCCAGTTCTTGCCGAGAAAATAGAAGCGTAGACTGTCCTGCTCCTCGTCAATCCCTTGAATCAGTCGGTTCCTCAGAAGTGTCCACTCTGCGGGGTCTACGAGACATTCAAACACCGATTTCTGCACCCGCTGGCACATGTTCTCGCACGTTTTCGCCACCTGACGCAGTCTCTTCCGACCCTCTGGAGTTTGGACGCTCACGTCGTACGTCACCAGCACCAACATGGCACCATCACCTCCAAAAGAATGGGGGATATCCGTCCAGATCCCCTCGCAGGTATCGGCTCATCAGTTGGGCTTGAGCAAACACAAGGAGGCCCGCAGGCATCTTCTCGCCCAAAAACGGGTGAGTAATCTCTTGCTTCTTGCGCTCCTGATAGGCGACCAATACTTTCTTTCTGGTCTCGTCATCCATGAGGACGGCCCCCGATTCCGTGTGCGTGAAGCCCTTCCCCCGTATCTGCTGTCTGTTCACCAAAGAGAGGGCCAACCGGTCCACGATGACGGGCCTGAACTCCTCCATGATATCCAGGGCCAAGCTCGGTCTTCCCGGACGATCTACATGGAGGAACCCCACACACGGGTCCAGCCCGACCCCCTCCAACGCCGAAACCACGTCATGCGTCAGCACGGTATAGAGAAACGAAAGCAGTGCGTTTATGTTGTCCAGCGGCGGTCGGCGGTTGCGGCCCTTGAAAAAGAAGTCTTCCTGCTGAGCGACGATGAGGTGCTCAAAAGCACCGAAGTAAAACCGCGCAGCCTCTCCCTCCAACGCTCGTACGCTAACTACGGACGGCACGGCATCCAGCGACCGACCTATCTCGTCCAGTTTCGCGCTTGCTTCCGACAGGGAATCCTTATCCGGATTGTCAGGGTGGTCTCGCAGGGCGCGGAGGAGCACGCTTCGACAGTTGGCCACCTTGGCGCTGACGATAGCGGTAGCAACATTCGCACAGGTGTCAGCGTCGTCGGCACGCCGATAGTGTTCCCGCCGCAAGAGCACATTGCCTGACACCGGCCCCCCGACTCGTGCCCGGAACCGCCCCGTCGGGCTCATGAACGAGATATTGACATGATGATCGCAGCACAGTTCCATCACCGGTTGGCTGCACGTCACGCGTCCGATGCACACGATCCCGTCCAGAGTATGAATCGGCAACCGAAGCTTGGTTTGCCCATCCATCTGGACCTTGACCGTGTCACCTTCCCTGGCAACGTACGTGCCTTCCGTGGTAACGTACAGGGTGTTCAACAATCGCTTCATGGCGATAGCTCCTTCTCGCCTTCGAGCATCTTACGGACGTACGAGCGCACCGTGGTTGAGCGGCCGGTGATGCGAGGCATGCACACGTCAAGGAGCGAACATTTCTTGCATTTGTTCTCGAATTTCACGCGAGGAGTCGTGCCGGACCGGACGATCTCGTGCAGGCGCGAAGCGGCAGCCCTGGTGTCGGCCCTTACACCATTGTCGAATGCTATTTCTAACCTGCGAGCGGTCTCGCCGAAAAAGATGGCTCCGTGAGTCACCGTGACGTGGAGCATCTCCTCGAGACACATGGCCTGCGCGCAGAGTTGCACCTCGAAGCTCCGGTTTGATCGTAACCGGCCTCGCTTGTATTCAATGGGATAGGGCATCCACATCCCGGCGACGCCCGGCAGACGAGCCGCCGAGGCTTGGTCTCCGGGCGCTTGCCCCTCCGGAAGGTCTTTGACGCGGTGGAATTCCACCACGTCCGCCTTTCCGGTCATCCCGAGCTCTTGTGACCTGATCAACAGCCCCCGTGCAATACGGAGGTCTCCCCGAACTTCCGTCTTGGTGAGGCTGTGCACTCGCTCGTGACCGACTGTCCCCTCCGCTGTGAACACGTTGTCTTCCCAGATCCGCTCGACGACATGCAGCGCCGCTCTCCGCTCGCAGAAAACTACGTCGGAAAGGGCAGCCAGCGGCAGCAGATCACTGTCTTGAAATCCATGCTCCGCTGGACCTCCAGCGGGTCCGGCACTTGCCGCGTCTTCTTCCGCCGCTAGAGATGCCGGAGATGAAGCTTCACCCCTTTCGGTAGGTTTTCTTCGGTCCATGTGCATTTCACCTCATAATCGGAGAAAGATTCCGGAAAATCCTGTCCGGCCTTCAGGTTAACCTGAATGCCCTCGAAGAGTTTGTGCGCATGGTAACAGCCCACGCGCGCTTCACGGCGGTTCTGTTCCGCATTGTTCGGGTGTTGCGTGCCGACGTGCTCGAAATCGTAGATGCCTCGCACGGTCATTTCACCCCGAGCAGCCGACCGGTCGTGGGTGAACATCTCATTGAGCGCCTCAAAAAACAGATTCAAGTCTTCCTCAGTGAATCCCGTTCCGCGGCCGATCTCCGCAAAGGCAGGCGATATGTAACACTTCGCAGAATACAAGCCGTACGGGACGATGTGCTTCCGGCCCATGGTGCGCTCCTTGGCCTTGTCCTCCTCTCTGGTAACTGCACACCGCGTGATGGAGATCTCCAAGGGGGTGATGGGGTCGTAAGATTGCGCGAAGGTGTACTGAACGGGGCCACGAACTTGGCCAAAGGCCGATCCCTTCATGATCTTGTCCCCGGTGGACAGTACCGCGCCGAAGGTACGCACATCATAGAATTGTTGACAGAGCCATTCCTTAGCGGCCTTAGCCTTCTTGTCGTCCGTATCGTTTGTCGGCACGGTCTTCGCGGCTGCAAGGCCTTTTGCGATTTCATCGTTCAGCACTGCCCCTTGCCGAACAAGGATGTTGAAACCATTTCCGGAATCCGATGCGCGCTCCGGAGGACAGATCTCTACGTAGTTCCTTATCTTCCTCTTGAGGCAGACGTCAGTCATGATGCCTTTATTGGTATTGGGATCGATTCGAGGCATGTTGCCCGCGTCCGGGTCACCGTTTGGATTGCCGTTGATGACGTCGAAAAGAATGAGAATGTCGTGACGGTTCGTAATAGCGCTCATTTGGACACCTCCTCGGGCTGTTGGGGTTGATCTTGGGGGTCTTGCCGTGCAGCTTTCCGTTGAGCGTCGGCCGCGGCTTTTTCCTGATAGAATCCGATAGCAAACCTACCTTGTTCCTGAAGTTGGAGATACCTCGGAAAGCATGGCGCACTGCCCGGTCCATCCGGCTTGAAACAGATTAAGATCTCCTGAATATCGTCTTCTATGTAGCCCGCATGCGTAGAGTACTTTTCGGATTTCTTGATCTTGTCCAAATGGTGCCTGTTTAGCCTCAGGAGCAATGGGAAGACTGAAGACGGCGAAATTGAGGCCGTTCCAAAGTACCGTTCAGCTACTCCAGATCCTTCCAGCTTATAATCGTGAGCTTTCGCTTGTGCGTCCGCGAGAACAGCCAATAACCGCCCACAGTTGTAAGCTTCATCCTCCGTTTCGAATACCTGCGGCTGACACATCGGATCACCTTCCTTTCTCATACGGTTCAGGATGAGCCTCAGTAGAGCAAACCGAGACTTTCCGGGGGGAGGGACAGGTTGTTTAGCATCTCGAAGAGCTTTCAGGGTTCTTGGCGGGATAGGTGTCTCCACTATTTCGCTGCCGTATTTTGATATGTCGGCTCTGAGTCTACATAGTACGGCTTGAATCGCGGTGGAGGGGATCGGACGCCCTTGGATAGCGGCCAAGTAAAGCTGATTCAGCAAGCTAGACCGTAGGTCCTTTTGGTCGCGAACGGTTGTCCGAGCCAAGTTGTATAATGCAAGCGCAGAAAGAGCCGCATCCTGTTCATCGCTGAGCGAAGCCGTTCTCGATGCCTTCTTCCTTTGTGCAGTGGAAGCTTCTGCATGGCCCATCTGAACTATGTCTAGATCGCCAAACCATTTTCTGAGGCTGTCTCGGGCCTGAGCCACCGTGGATTGCATCCAGTGCCGCACCACGACTCTGCCTGCATTTCCCGACAAAGTAACTGAGTAGAACTGATCTTCCTTGGCCAGCTCACGGTCCACGCCAGCCCAAGGGCTCTTGAGGAAGTCGGAAACAGCCTTGGGATCGGCCTTCCGGAGCATTGATGCGATGAAGCCGGCCTGTCGGTCATCTTTCCGTGCCCAGAAGCAGACTACGGAGGGTCCGATTTTTAGAGAATGGTTCTCGTTGTCGAGGAGGCTCTGTAGGCCTAGGGCATACGCTGCCGCTGCCTCTTCGGACACCGGCGCGTTCTCTGCCATCTCAAAGCCGTAGGAAGAGAAAGCCGGGCATTCCTTGGCGAATGACACGATGCGTCCGCGCCCCGTGAGGCCCGGAATTCTTTGAATTTGGGGATTGTGCGACCGTGCTATGGCCGCGTCTGTGGCTTCAGTTACAAGACAAAGCCCTCGGTGGACGAGATCCTGTTGCTCGGTGTCATCACCGGCAAACGCGCGGCGGCGATAGGTGTCCTTCCAGTATTGATTCAAGGGATCGCCCGGATCCGCACTGAACGCAAGATTTCCGTCCACCTGAAAGAAGACTGTGGCGTTCTCCAGTGGTATCCAGTCTTCTCCCACAGTGCGAGCGCAAATTGCTAATCGCTTGTTCTTCGTCCCGATCTCTCGCATTTCCACGAATGGCAATGAATGCACAGCCCTGTCGTCTTGGATGCCAAGGAAACGATCTCGGAATTGGATGATGGCGCACAGTTGGGGCAGTGCAGTGGCGCTTCGGGCTGATTCGAGTTGCTCCCAAAAATCGAGGAACCTCTTGGCGGGTTTTGACTTCCCTTTGGGCGGCAAGGCTAAGCCTTCGCCAGAGGGCGTCTCGAACCCAAGCACGTAGGTCGTGTAGTCACAGAGGAAGGTAGCTCTCTCACCGTTATTGCTCCCCGGAAATGCTGGTACCAAGAGTTCCTTGCCCAGAGTCGGTTTGCCCCTCTTATCCTCGGAGTTCAGGGTAGAAACTCCATCGGCCGCCAGCGCACCTGAAGCGGTGATGGGGATGAGGACATGGACCTTGCGCCTTTCCACATGCGCGTTCTGGAGGAGTCTATGCCCCACATCGTACAATGCTTTCAAGAGCATGTTTCGCCTCCCTTCCCAGTCGATTTCCGAAGAAGGCGCACCTTCGCGGGATGGCATCCCATGGCCGCGTCCTGGACCACGGCATGAAAAAACACGGCTTGCGGGACTACGGACGTGCCCTCGTAGCAGACCGGCTGTTTAGTCACACCGTCTTTCTTGCCACGCTTCGGCCGTCCCATGGCAGAACCCGGATCAATCCCTGACGGTTGCGTGAGCGCCCCTTCCGGCAGCCACCGGAACCCCTTCAGTCGATCTTCGTAATCGAACAGATCGTAGAGCATGAGTCCCAATTCCTCCTGGGGCCAGATGCTTCGCCAGTCCCCCTCGGTACGAATTTCCCCTGCCCGCCGCTCCAGAGCGACTTGTGGGTCAGGTTCCCATTCAAAATCTGCCGCGAATTCACGCATGCCAAGGCAGGGTCGATGAAAACACTTTCCCTGCACGGCTCTCCTCTCGAACTCGTCGAGATATTTCAGGAGCTTCTGATTTGAACGTTGCCCCAGTCCGGTCAGGTTCATCTCTCCGGTCACGATGTACTCCACGTCTTCCAATGCGAGCATGTTTCGCTGGGTAAAATCCCGAGCGCCGCCTCCCGCGCACACCGGATCGATCCGCGCCGGGTCCTTCATCCATTTCATCACGTTGTTGATGCTCACAGCCTTGGTCACCTCGTTGCGGAGGAATGAGACCCACGCCCCTTTCTTGACCACGCGAATGGTGTGAACAACGTAAAAGACCTCCGGTTCCCAAAAGATGGCTTCCATTACCCCGCGCGCGGCTGAAGGTGTCATGATCGGGTAGCTGACCCGTTCCACCTTCATCTCAGGACGCGTGAAGCACGCGAAGTCCCCCCACACCCGAACCGAAACCAGATTCTCGTTCATGTTACGAAATCCTCCGTGGGCCTTTGTTCCATCAACACCCCGAGGTGCTCGTGATAACACCCTTCTTCCAGGACCATAATATCAGCCTCGGCCGACAAGCGTGTTACAATTCCATATGCAAGAGCCCTCTTGATATCCGTCTGCCTCAGATTCACCATGAATCGTTGTAGCGCCCTGAGATGCACATAGGTGAAATGGGGCTCCTGATGTGTTTCGATGCGACCCCGCAATCGAGCAATCATCTCCTTCGCTTCAGCATAGGGCACTATGACAGGAGTTCCTCCGTCCTCGATGACTCTGGCCTTCTTCGCCACCTCTCGAAACCGGAGGTTTGTCCTGTCTTCCTGAATGGTACTTCGCCGGCCTCGCCGGTAGTCGGTGTCTGCAAGTTGCACCAGCTCTGAGAAGTATTTCCCAAAAAGGTCGGGTTGGGAGAAGAGCAGATCGAAAGAACCCAATCTTTCTAGAAAACTTGCCGTGTGTTCGGTCGCGGTCTTGTAGATTCCTCGAGGCAGGGCGTGCTCCGTCGGAGCGAATACGAACACCTCTCCCAGAAGGATCTCGCCTCGATCATTCACGAGACGGCCCTCACGGTTGCATCGACCACCGGCTTGAATGATGGAGTCGAGTGGACCCAGCGCTCGAAATACGGCGGGAAAATCGAAGTCCACGCCGGCCTCGACGACTTGAGTCGCCACCACACGGCAGGGCAGGCCTCGTGCGAGAAGGTCCCGTATGCTGCCCGGCCGCGGGTTCTTGATCTCCCCCAGCGTCCGCAAGCGGTGCTCGGGGCACATAGCCGAGGACAAGTGGAAGACCGAGTCACGTTCTTCCTCGGGAACAGTTTCCCGGAGGGTATTCCAGAGCGCGAAGGCATGCTTGCGGACATTCGAGATTGTCAAAACTTGACGGTAAGCACTCATTCTTGAGGCCAAGTCATTCCAATCGAGCGTTCCCAGGCGCTCAAACCGAACCCTCTTGAGCACCTGAAAGATTTCTCCTGTTCCTTCGGTCACTTCCTTGACTTGTCCCGGCTTGAATCCCCCGCTCAGATTCACGGTGTCATGGCAAAACCCCGGCTGCGTCGCTGTCAGGAAAAGAAAGGTCGTGCCGTAGTTGCTCTGTAGTTGCCGCAAGACGTTCAAGAGCGGTTCGAGCAGGTGTACGGGGAGGGTTTGGACCTCGTCCATAACCACCACGGATCGGGCCGCGTTGTGAAGTTTCCGGCATTTGGACGGTGAGGAAGCGAAAAGCGATTCGATGAACTGCACGGACGTGGTCACCACGATTGGTGCATCCCAGTTTTCGGTTGCTCGCTGGCTCGAAGCCGACTGCGGCTCCTCGTCATCCTCTTCGACGGGAACCGCAGAGTGGTGTTCCACCACCAGTCCTTTGTTCCGCGGATCGAGAATGCGCCTGTATTCAGCCGCATTTTGCTCGATGATTGACAAGTAGGGAATGACCACGATGATGCGGTCAAGTCCCCACCTTTTTGCATGCGCCAGCGCAAAGGCCATGCTGGACAGCGTCTTGCCGCCACCCGTAGGCACGGTCAGGGAATAGAAGCCCTGTTCGTGCTCCGCAGCGAAGAGGCATTGATCGAATATGCGGTGACGAATCTCGTTGACTGGCCCACCCCTGGGTTTGGATTCCCGTTCACGGAGGACACTGTTCAGTAGCTCAGCGCAGACATCTGCTAGCCTGAGAGCCGCACGGGCGTGTCCCAGGGAATGCTCCTCCGTATCGAGATAGTCCGCGTCCACAAGGCAAGAGAAGAGCACACGGATGTAGAATTCCACGGCCAATTCTGAGAAGTTCTCGCCCTGAAGAAATGCCGGAAGAGAAACGTTCTCGGGAAGAGCCCCCACACTCCGGAGAAACCGTTCTTGAAGCTCGGGTAAGCGAGAGGCCGGCTTGTACTTCCCTTCCGGGTCCAGTAGCGTCTGCAGAGCGTTCAGATCATACAAACCGGCGTGATGACCGGCAATGGCAAACGCGCAAGGCCAGTTGTTGTTGAAGGCAAACGCGGCTCCGTATGCTGCGTGGTGGGTGTCACTTCCCTTGGAGCGCTCATTTCTGAGGTACTGCTGAAACTCAAGCCGAAACTTCCCAAGATCGTGAAGTAATCCGGCAACTCGTGCTTCGGACTCTCCGTCAAAAGGAGCCGCGAAGCCGGCGGCTTTCTCCGCAACGTTCCTCAGATGAACAGGCAGCGGCTGGACATTTCCGGCCTCGTTTGCCGTATGCGCCAAATAGTCTTCATCGTTCATTCTCAACCTCCCGACCGATGCGTTGAGCTTGATTCATCCCCCGAGTTTACAGCCTTTGTGCCCAGCCGCCGATTCCCCTTACCCCGAAGTGCATACGGTCCATCCAAAGAGCCTGTTCAGTGTCCACGAGAAGCGAATGTCACTTACGGGGCTCTGGCCGGCCAATGGTCTATTCCTCGGTGCTCACCTTGAAGACACAGTCGGAGAAGCTTTCCGTCTTCCCCACGATCGTGGAGCAAACCGGAAATGCTTGCTTGGACGGATGTGTCCAGCGGCGCCGGAAATCCCGTTGCGCGATCTGCAAGGGGTTCCTCCTCGCTGTGCTCACTTGCTAAGTGTGCGAGAGCGCTGTTCTGCATGGCGGAGAATCCATGGCAATTACGGGGGCCAGCGAGGGCTGTCTGAGTATCGCGCCGACATGTGTCAGCTGGGGACATTTTCAATCAGTTTTTTCGAGGGCCGAGAATTTCTCCGTCATCGCATGCCGCAAGATTGCGGCATCGAAAAGGTCTGATCGAACCCACGTGGCGAGTTGTCTCAGGCGTGCTGCGGCCCCTCAGCTAGTTCCCGTGAGCAGGCGCTCCTCAACTTCCAGCCTTCCCAGGAATTTTCACCCCTTTTGTCTTGGCCGATTTCGCGTTAGACTGCTACGCTGTGGGGGAACGCACTACGGAAAGGCGGAGTGTTTGTGAATGGATCTCGAAGAGCTCATCAACAATCTGCCGCGGGATGCCGAAGCCTTTGGACCCGTTATAGATCTCCTGAAAGATATCATAGGCTTGGACGATAAGCGGCCTGAAAACCTGTCTAAGATCGTCCCGCAAATCGCAAAGCTGAAGAACTTGGTGGACCACGGACCTTCTCGGGTGTCACGGCATGGCCATCTGAGGCAATGGCTGGTCTTGTACGAGAAAGAGCTTACCGAGGCTGGAGCTTGGCTACAAGACACGTTTGGCCCAGAGCTTGAGATCGCTCTTGCAAACGTTGGTCTTCCCCTCGCGGGTCACTACCCGGACCTGAAAGCAGGACTCTTCACGATAGCCCTCGATTTCTCGACCCACCGCACAACCCTGTGGTACGGGCCAAAGCAGGAGCGCCTTGGACAATGCCCTATGTGGCCTGCGACCGTGGCTGAGAAACTGGCAAGAATTGGGGACAAGTTGGGCGGCCCCGTTACTGCCGAGAACTTTCGAACGGCCCTGCATGAGGCGTACACGAGCTTGACGGAAGGGAAGTATTCGGTTCCGGTTCCCATCATCCAAGTGCTGGAGGCATTCGTGTCATTGGAGGCGGGCCACCCTTCACAAGCCGGAACAGCGAAGAGCACGACCACGAGCACTCAGAGAGCTGATTTCAGCTACAATCTCTTTCGCTTTGCCGGGCCGCTCATTGCCGCTGGATTGCAGCTTCGAGTTGCATCCATGGCCAACACCCGGAGGCGCGGAGACTTTCTATGGGTTCCTGATACCGAGTCCGGCAGGGGGGCCGTCTATTCTCATGTCATATGGAGACGCGTTGGATGACGAATGACCTGACCAAAGAGATTGCCTTGCACGTGGTGCACCGAGTTCAACACGGTCAGCCACCCGAACACGGGTTTCAATACTTCACGGCAGGGCTCAATCCTTACCTCACGATCTTGGAAAGGGAGTATTTCTCCTCGTACCTCCGTCAGGGTGGATCTTCATTCAAGTTGGTAGTCGGGACCTACGGCGGCGGCAAAACCCATTTCTTATACTGCGTGCGAGAACTGGCTTGGAAGCACGACTTTGCGGTCTCGTATGTGAACCTGAGCAATGAAGCGAGCCCCTTTTACCATCTGGATCTCGTCTACGCTACCATCGTCAAAGGAATCATGCCTCCGCTCACCCCCGAAGAATTGATCTCGGGTTACGAGAAGGGGTTGGACAGTTTCATAAAGGCTTGGGCGGCAACCAAGCAAGCCGAACTTACTGGCAAAGGTTGCTCAGGCGATACACTGCGAAAGGAATTGCTTGCGTCCGCGCAGAGTCTGAGCGGGATCGAGAGCACAAGCTTTCACAATGCCGTCTGTGCCGCCTTTCGAGGGGTGGTGGACAAGAACGATGAGGAATTTCGCACCGCATGCCAATGGCTCAAAGGTGAGGGATACGACAGAAAGGCCCATCAGAAACTGGGGATTCTCCAGAGGATCGACAAGACCACCGCCTTTTCCATGATTCGTTCTCTGCTGCAATGGGTCAGGCAAATCGGCTATTCGGGGGTGGCCATCCTGTTCGATGAAGCGACCATGCCTGCCGGTGTTACCATGAAGCAGCGGGAGCGGCATCTCAGTAATCTGCGTGAGGTCATAGACGAGTGCGGACACATGAACATCCGGGGAGCGATCATCTTCTACGCAGTTCCTGACTTGCTTTTCTTGGATGGAAAGGCCGTGACCTATGAAGCACTGAATCAGCGTCTCGACACCGTGTTTGAGAGGCTCAATCCGACGGGAGTCAAGATCAAGCTTGACGAGGTGCTTGGTGGGAAAGCGGAGAAGGATGCCATGGAGTTCTTGATCGAAGTCGGTCGGAAGCTCGCTGGAGTTTACGAACGGGCATGGGAGCACGAATTCGACCGCGGTGTGGTTGATAAAATGATCAACGACATAGCCGCGGCCGTTTTTAAGAAGCGCTTTGCCGACATTAGTTACCGCAGGGAGTTCGTAAAAAAGGCAGTGCAGGCTCTGAGCTATCTTCACCACGAGGGCATGCCTCCATCTCTCAAGCAACTCGGGCTAGCGTGAGGTGCAGCGGATGCTCGGGAAGATCGTTGCGCATACCGTGTACGGGAGTGGAAGACTTTGTTCGTCCCGCCACAAGGGATTGGAGTTCTTGGTGGCTTTTGAGGACGGCCTTTCGAGATGGGTACGGAGCGACGAGCTGGATAGGGAGGCCCACACCGACATTGTGAACCCTTTTGGAGCTCCATTCGAGGAGCTTTCGGAAGGACAATTCAGGGCCCGCCGCATGGTTGAAGCATTCAGGCTCGGAATAGTGCCTCATGATTGCGTCGAAGATTTTACTTTTGGTCGGGCTGAGGAGCTGGGACGGATAAGAGGCTGGCTCAATGATACGGGCCAATCTACGTTTCTTGTGGAAGGCCAATACGGCTCCGGCAAGACGCACATGCTTCGGTTCGCTTACGCACATGCTGTGAGATCAGGATTTGCCGCTGCCTACGTGAGCATGGACCCGGACGAATCTCCGTTCTTCAAACCAAAAAGGGTGTACGCCCGTCTCATGCATGGCCTGCGTTACCAGGACCAGAAGACCGGTCTCGTCGGTGGCTTCAGGGAATTCCTCGAAGGCTGCTTTCGCACTCAGGTATTCGATCAACACCCATATTTCGGGAACCTGAAAGACAGGCTCCGTGATGAAGACTTGTGGAACTGGATTTCAGGCAGAGAGGTTGCCATAAGGCCTTGGAGTTCATCCACGAGTCGGGTGAACCGGAGAGTTCCGAGTCTCTACGATTATGCCAGCTCGGCAAACATCTACAGTTACCTGTTGAGCAGTCTGGGTTGGGCTGCAAGAGAGGTCATGGGCCTGAAGGGCCTCGTACTGTTGTTTGACGAAGCCGAAGCCATCGACCGCTACTTCTACACGTACCAGCCCCAAAAAGGTCGGAATTTCCTGAGTGCGTTGATCCGTACAGCCCGCGATGACGAGTCTCTGCTACAGCATCCCAGCTTTTCAGGTCTTGATTACTGCAAGATAGGACCAAGTGAGGGCGTTCCTTTTCTGTACAGGACTCCCAGTACATTGAAACTGATCTTCTCGTTCACACCCGGGTACACTGTCGCCCGATTGCCTGAACTCGCTACACCGCCGGGCATTGAGATGGAGTCGCTTTCCGATGACGTTCTCGGTGAGGCGTTTGAGGAGCTTGCAGCGGTGTACCGGTCGGCCTATCCCGAAACACAGGCCGGACTTACCTTTGATCTGATCATGTCCCGCATGACTTACAACAGCGGTCGGACCCGCCGGTTTGTGAAGGCAACCGTGGAAGCAATGGATCTTCTCAGAGCGAACGGAAATTTAGGCATTGACGAGGTGCTTCAGTGAGCGATTTCGACCGACATCAGACCATTCGACGCCTGCTGAAGCATGCTTGGCCCCCATTCTTCGACGGCTTCGGCCGTTTGACGGAAATCCAGCTGGAAACGATTCCTCGCATAATGGAAGGGTCTAACGTAGTAGTGTCCGCGCCAACGGCATCGGGCAAAACCGAGGCAGTAGTTGCGCCCGTCGTCGAGCGTCTCATGCAGGAACGTTGGTCCGGCTTATCGGTATTGTACATCATTCCGACCCGTGCCCTCGGCAACGACATGTTTGAAAGGCTTGAATACAGACTTATCAGGATGGGCATCACCCTGAGACTCAAACATGGAGACCGCCCCGGTCTACCGGAAAAGAAGAATCTCCCGAACATTCTCATCACGACTCCCGAATCCCTGGACTCGATTATCTGCCGAAGGACTGAAGCACTCGTTAATGTTCGCACAGTGATATTGGACGAGCTCCATCTTGTTGACGGAACGTACCGGGGGGACCAGCTCCGTATTCTGCTCCGGCGGCTCAAAGCAGTTGCCTCGAATCCTGATTTCTCCATTCACGCTTTGTCGGCGACTCTCTCCGACCCTGCCGACGTGAGCTCCAGATACGGTACAGGGTTTCAGGTCGTAACGGCCAAAGGCCACCGCACCATGGACCTCACCACAGTGACTTCGTTTTCAGAACTCTCGGTGCTCGCAAGAAAGAGAAGATTCAAGAAGCTTCTGTGCTTCTGCAACAAGAGAAAGTCAGTCGAAGCCACAGCCGACGAGTTGGGCGAGTTCTTCGCCCCCTATCCGGTAGTACCGCATTACGGCAAGCTCGGCCCCTCTCTCAGGAACGAAGCCGAGAAGGTTATGAAAGAATCCCAGGTTGCTGTATGCGTTGCGACCTCTACCTTGGAGATAGGAATCGACATCGGCGACATTGATCTGGTTTTTCTTGCTGAGATCCCTTGGAGTCTGTCTGCCTTTGTTCAGCGCATCGGAAGGGGAAAACGGCGAGGTGACATCATCAATGTTGCCGTTCTGGTGCAAAACGAAGAGGAAGCCGCCATGATCAAGGACATGGTGGACGCTGTGGAAAAAGGTGAGCTGGAATCGCAAGACTACCAGCCTGATCTCTCCGTGGCCGTTCAACAGATCTTCTCATACCTCTATCAGCACAAGGAAGGTGCTTCGGACCAAGATATTCTGGATCTGCTCAGCCCATTGTCTTCTGAAGACGAGTGTCTCATGATCTTGGATCATCTGGAGCAAGAGGGGCGGTTGGAGTTTCGTAACGACAAATGGCTCGCCACCGCGAAGCTGATGGCCCGAGGCGACAAAGGACACATCCATTCAAACATCCCGAATACGAACGAGCTGCTCGTGGTTGACGTTGATTCGAGAAAACAAATCGGCAAGATATCAAGAAGATTTTCCAATACCTTCGTCTTGGGACACAAGACGTGGCAGGTCGTAGGAGCGGATGACAAAAGTGTAAGGGTTCGGCGCTTCGAAGGAAAGGCGAAACCTGCGAGATTCAGGAGCTCAAAGGAGCCCGGAGCGTACGCTTCATATCTGCCCGAGGAACTCCGACCAACGTCTGATGTGACTCTGGGGGATTCCTGCCTGGAAGTAGAGGTTTAGGCCACCTCAGAGGCTGGCTAAATGCGTTAGGGATTTCATTTGAGAGGAACGTAGAATGGCAAAGAAAGCTGAGTCAAACAAGGCAGAACCCGAGAAGAGGAAAAAAGCCGCTGCGAAACCGGGACGGCCCAAGAGGGCTGTTCAGGACAAGCCTGTTCCAGCCAAGAAGGAATCTCCCGAGGCTCTCGAAGTCGTCGACACGGAACTAGTCGCGAAATCGGTGGCCTTCATCAACAAGATAATGAACGACACAGGAGAGAAAGCCTCCTCGGCCATCGGTAAACACATCCTTGAGACCTATTTTGACAACAATGCTGAGCTGGCCAAGTCCCACAATCCCAAAAAGGCAGCGAGCTATCGGGCCTTACTCACACATTCCGATCTCATGCTATCCCCGTCTTCTCTCAACAGCATGGTCAGGGTTGAGGTGCAGCAGCATTACTTGACCGGGAACGGGATCGATCTGAGCAAACTCTCATATTCCCATCAGGCCAGACTGATTCGTTTACCGGACGGTCGAGACAAGCTTTCGCTTGCCAAAAAGGCGATCAAAGACGGATTGTCGGTGAGATCTTTGGAGGACGAAGTCAAGGAAAGGAGCAAGCTCGTTGATCGGCAAGTCCCTCTCATCCCGAATTTTGGCGTAGACTTTGAACACAATCCAGCTCTTCTCTTGGGAAACAGCAAGAGACTGGATTTTGTGCTGGAGAAGGAGAATCTGAAGAAGCTGTCGCAAAAGAAAAGGGAGGAATTGAAGGAGAAGATCATTGCGACGAGAGACACGTTGAAGAAATTCGAGAGCGACCTTGAGGTTATTGTCAAGAATCTTGACGAGATAGAGGTGGAGGAAGAAAAGGGCAAGGAAGAATCTTGATCTGCCCCCCGCTCAACTGTACACACGTGTGTACAGTTCAGAACCAGACTAAGAGCCATTCAAATGGTTGTTGAACCACAAGCGTTTCGCTGTTGAGACAGCAGTCCGGCCTATTCTGGGTAGTTCCTGACTACCTTCTCAACTAAATCTGACTCCGAGTGATCATGCCACCGCACGAAACAGGATCGAGATAATCAAGCTCCTGAAGGCGAGTGGAGCAAAGCCTGCTCAGGATTCGGAATAGGAGGTAGACGCACACCTGCCGCGACAAGGGTTCGCGAGAGATCTGTTTGGCGAGCTAGCAAGCAAGCGGAAAACCGCTCGTTTTCCAGAATTGGCAGATCCTCAAAACCAGTAGAAAAACCAGTATCCATGCATCACATCCTTAGAACTGGGGCGCTTCTGGAATTTCGCCCCCGATGGGATTACTTTTATGGGACTCCTAAACATTTTGAGGAATTAGTATAGGGGGGAGGGGTAGTTTCTTCAGTATCCATGCCATATTTCCTCGTGTCCCCCTCGGGATGATGGGAAATGATCGGGTCGACGGAGGGACTTGTGCCAACGTTCTGAGGAAGCCTTCTATCCGACTTGGGAACGTTCCCAGACCTGCACCCGAACCACCAAATAAAAGACCTTTGGTCTTGGTGAGGAGGTTTGCAGTCCC
>Ga0172371_10006413_pt1 | contig 17131 bp, 14 predicted proteins | sample Lak12m_FD_114543 | JGI IMG/M metagenome (GOLD analysis project Ga0172371, IMG submission 114543) | Freshwater microbial communities from Kabuno Bay, South-Kivu, Congo - kab_022012_12m | ecosystem: Environmental > Aquatic > Freshwater > Lake | place: Democratic Republic of the Congo: South-Kivu...
AATATTTATCTTAATAGTGTTATCGGTATGGATGTTTGGGTTATTAATTCTTGCAGCTAGCTTATTATTGAAAACCAGTCGTGATATAAATTTGAAATATCTAAGAGAAGCGCAACAGGCACGCATTTTATTTTTTAGTTTCATTTTCGCTGAGACCCCAGCATTATTGCGTCCTTTGGGTATATTTTTAGGGATAGAGATAATTCCATTTGATCTAGTATTAATTGCTCAGATCTTATTTCCGGTCAGTATTGCCTATTCAGTATTGCGTCATGATCTATTTGGTATTGACCGTGCTCTGCGAAGGGGAATCGCTTATTCAATTCTATCGATTTTATTGCTAACATTTTATTTTATGCTTACGGCTGGACTAACAGCGTTGATTGCAAATATCTGGGAGCAGGTGCGCTTAATCGTGGCTGGGATTAGCTTATTCATAGCTGCAGTTTTGTTTGAACCGGCTCGGTCATGTTTACAAGGAATAGTTGATAAAACTTTATATCCCGAGAGGATTAGATTCGCTCGAGAGATACAATCAGCTCGTGAGGCACTCAAACAAGCAAAAAGCAAGGATGAAGTTGTCGATTTGTTGACAAAAGAACTGCCACCTCGTTTAGGGATCCGATGGGCTTCCCTTACACTTGCTCCGGAACCGGATGTGCCAGGTTTGCAGGAAACGCCACCAATTTGGAATGCTCGATTAATTGTTGCAGGAAGATCTTTGGGACGCTATTGGTTAGGACCTCGTCAAATTGGACTTTCTTTAGAGAACGATGAAAAAGAACAACTTGATGGATTGGTTGGGCAAGCTGCCTTAGCTTTAGCCTATACAAAAACCATTGATGAGCTGCAAGCATTAAATCAGGAACTAGAGCAACGCGTTGCGAGTAAAACCGAAGAGGTTTTAGAAAAACAGAGATCATTGGCTGTTTATGAAGAACGCCAAAGAATTGCCCGTGATTTGCATGACTCTATTTCTCAATCTCTTTTTAGTATCAATATTAGCGCGAGGGCGTTAAAAAAACTCTTTGCGCAAAATCCTCAAGCTGTAATGCAAGGTTTATTAGACCTGGAAGAAGCCGCCAAAATTACCCTTAAAGAGATGCGAGACCTATTAATACATTTAAGAGAAGTAAGTCAGCTCAGTCCAATTTCTTTCCCAGAACAATCATGGGGTTTCGAGAAAGGTAGCAAAACCGAAAATTGTGATCTTAGTCATATTTTGAATGAGTACTGTAGAAAAGTCAATCAATTTGACGATAATTCTCTCAATACAAATTTCAGGGTAGACTCAGAGATTCCTCCAGATATATTAGTAACTCAATGGACTGCGTTTCATGTCTTGCATATAGTAAAAGAAGCTGTCCATAATGCTTATAAATATAGTGGAGAAGAACGAGTAACACTTCGATTAATAAAAGGAACCGATAATGTTTCTATTCTGATCAGTGATGATGGCATGGGTTTCATAACAGAAGAAGCATCCAGTCGAGGTTTGGGGTTGAAAGGGATGCGAGAGCGGATCAGTGAATTGAATGGAACTATGCAGATCCTATCCAACCCAAGCTCGGGTACTAGGATCGAAATTCAAATACCTCTACTCGAGGAAAGTGCAAGATGAGTAAAGAAATAAAACATACTGAACAATACGAACAGAAAATGATTGGTGTTGTGATTGCCGATGATCATGAGATGGTATTACGTGGTTTACGGATGACGATCGATAGCGAGATAGATATGGAATTATTGGGGGAGGCTCGAAATGGAAATCAAGCTGTAGCATTAGCTCACGAAATGAAGCCGGATGTGATCCTTTTGGACTTACAAATGCCTGAATTGGATGGGATTCAGGCTGCCAATATCATTCACGATGAAAATCCTGATATTGCCATCTTGGTTTTGACCAGTTTCCGTGATGATTCGCAACTCTTTTCTGCTATGCGGGCAGGAATTAGTGGTTATTTATTAAAAGATATGGATGGCGAAGAACTTGTGAATGCGATTCGAAGCGCAGCAAAAGGCGAGCCACAACTTCATCCAGATATTGCTCGAAGATTAATGGAGCGGGCGCCGTTGCCTTCTGACCCATTCAAAGATCTGACCTCCCGTGAGAAGGATGTACTTATTTTAATCGCACGTGGTTTCAGCAATAAGGAAATTGGACAAGCTCTTTCCCTGACTGAAGCAACGGTTAAAGGATATGTAAGCACGATATTAAGCAAATTAAATATTTCCGATCGTACACAAGCAGCATTAATCGCAGTTCGTTATGGGTTGATCACCCAAGATGATCTACCTAATATGGGAAGTTTTTAATTTTAGTTAATATGCCTACCAAAGAGGGGGAGTATTTGCCTACTTCCGCACGCAGACAGGATTTGTTATCTTTGTTATTCTAGAAGCAACTTTATGGAAATGGATTCAATATTGGATTTTGTGGATAATGGAAATTATGAAAATAACTCAAATTTCTATCAATAAGATGAATATGATCGCTCCGATCTCAGTACATGATTTCCTGTTTTCCGCTTTCTATCAGACGCCCATTTCTTATCTTGAAAGAACTGCCCGTAAATATGGTGATATTTCACAGGTTCGATTAGGGAGATATCCATTTTTTCTGATCAACCATCCTGATTATATTCATATGATTTTATCTGATGAAAATGACCGTTTTGTGTGGAAGGCGTGCTCAAAACTAAATCGATATGATAAATCAGCGCTTGAGGTTGAACAGAATCTGTTTTCAATCATTCAACATACTCAACCTGAGGATTTGGTTATCTCTGATCAAATCAGGGATGATATCATTCAAACCACGAGACAGTTCACTAACCGATGGAATGTCGGGCAAAAATTCGATATCAACAAGACGAGCATGGAACTATCTAGATATATTTATTCGTTGCTGAAGAATGTGTTATTTGTGTCTTTGAATGACGAACCATTCTCTTTAAAAGACCTTTTTGTATTTGAATTAGTGAATAATATCCTGTATTGGTGTCTGTTTTTCTTAGCAGGAAATCAAATTATACAAGAGAATATTCCGAATCAAGATTTTCAAAAATGGTTCAGTCATTGCGAGGATCAAAAGGGAATTGAGCATTATCTTTCCCAATTTATTATTCTTGAGTCTCTTCGTCTATCTCCCCCTGTATGGATGCTTTCTAGAATTGTGCAGAAAGAATTTGATCTAGGTGGGTTCCATTTTTCTGAAGGAATTCGGATTTTGATCAGTCCTTGGACCATGCAGCGTGATGCTCGATACTTTATAGATCCCCAGCGCTTTGATCCTTTTCGATGGGATCCTGCTTTTTCTTTAAGTAAAGAAGATTTTAGATACTTCCCTTTTGGGAATTCTAATCTTAAAACCAGCCAATTCACAGTCTTTATCAGCAAGTTTTTCTCACTGATCATTGATACGATATTCTTAGATTGGCATTTAGTTCTATCCAGAAAAACTCCCTTAATCCTAAGACCGAAAAAAAATTTCTTATTTCCCATTCAAGATATTCATGCACTTAGGGAAAAGAGATAGATTCAATATTGAAAAATTACTAGATTTGATAATTGAAGGAGACCGAAATGAAGTATAAAATAACCCCTCTGTTGATCATCAGCTTGTTAGTGCTGTTGTCCCTTGCTTGTAGTATGTCAGCGTTATCTGGATCTGGTGAAGCTACGGCAACACTCGACGCTCAAGCCACGATTGATTATGCGATCTCAGCAACAAATTCCGCGGAAGCAGGAATGCAAGCGACACTCGAGTCTGCATTAGCAGCAACAACAACCGCCATGCCTCCTACTGATACACCTGAGGCATCCGTTGAATATATCACCTTGACGGAAGAGGAGCTTGAGAAATTGATTGATCAAGCTGTTGAAGAGGCTATCGCAACCACCAATCAAGCCAGCGCCGCAACCACTGAAGTGGTTTATGACGACACCGTTTCCCAAGAGGAATATGATTATGTAGAAGCTTATGTCTATGGCGCTGAAGAAGCGATTTATTATGCCATGGAATTGATTGATGCCTATTATTATGTTTATGGAGATCTCGCTTATGAAACCATTGAATTGTTGGTGGCTGTGGAAGAAGACTTGGCGAATATGGCGGATAGTGTCGTATATTTAGCGGAAGTTCTAGTCGAAGTGGAAGATGCGCTTGTGCAAGGTGTAGATCTAGCGACTGAAACGATAGAACAATTAGAAACTGCTGCCGTAAATGCTGCTTCAAATTTATCACAAACACAGGAACAAGTTCAAGATTGGGTAGGTCAAGCTCAATCAGAACGCCAAGATCGTATCAATTCGATTGCAGAGATAAGAGCAGATAATGTTCCCGAGAATTTAGCCGATACGCTCAAGGAAGCCTTCAATTTTGTTGATCAAGTACAAGTATCGCTGGCGGATAATAAATTCTCATTTGATGAGCTATTCAATATTGCCCAGATTGGAGCTAATTTATCTGAAGGTCTCCAACGAAATGGTGGTGAGAAATTCCAAGGATTATCTCCTCGAGTAAATGAGATCACACTACAATTAGCTGGAGGACAATTGCCTCAAGCGCGAGACGGTATCGGTAACTTTGAAAATTCACTGGGAGCCCGTCCAGAGGGATTATCAAAACCCGAGTTACCACAACCGGGTGGTGGAAATATCCCCAAACCTGGTGGGGGTGGGCTTCCAAAACCTGGCGGAGGTAATGGGCTTCTTCCAGGAAAATAGGATCACCGAGTACATGTATTAATAAGAAAAGAGTTCCTTTAAAATAGAGGAACTCAATTTCTTTGTACAAAACATTAGGAATTTTTTGGTTTTATTTGTTGTTATATGCTTTTGAAGCCAGGTCGGTCTATAAGCCGCATTCTGTTGAATAGGTATTCACCTATTTAGGCGATCATCTATCTAGGTTATCTGTCTCTAAATAACTCATGCGATCTACCCGGAACTTTCACTTCTGTGAAACAGAAGATCCGAAAGCGAGCAACTTCCTACCCGTAGGTATTGTTCCTGCTTGATCTTGCTCCTGATAGGGGTTACCTGACATATTTATTACTAGATATGCCGGTGGTCCCTTACACCACCTTTTCACCCTTACCGAGAATTTCTTCTTGGCGGTATGTTTCTGTGGTCCTATCCGGCAGGTTACCCCACCCCGGGGATTACCCGGTATCATGCTCTATGGAGTGCGGACTTTCCTCGATACCTATCAAAGGTACCGCGATCGCCCGATCGACCTGGTATCTTGATGATACTCTGTATTGATTGTGGGGTCAATAAAAAATGGATTAGAAATGCTAAACGATGATCACTTAGCTCACATAGTATAATCAAGTTGTGTTTTAAACCAAAGGATAGTAACTTAAGATTTTATTTCGATTGAGGTTCAGGTTAAATGGATTTTAAACTTCAGGCTCCTTATAAACCGATGGGTGATCAGCCAGAAGCGATCCAAAAGTTAGTAAATGGTATCGAGACTGGTTATCACGACCAAGTTCTACTTGGAGCGACAGGAACAGGGAAGACGTTTGCAATAGCGTCTGTAATTGAAAATATCCAAAGACCAGCGCTTGTGATGGCTCATAACAAAACGCTTGCTGCGCAATTATATGCGGAGTTCAAGCAGTTCTTTCCGGAAAATGCAGTTGAGTATTTTGTCTCGTATTATGATTATTACCAACCGGAAGCTTATGTGCCTCGTCATGATCTGTATATCGAAAAAGACGCTGATATTAATGAGGAAATTGAACGATTAAGACTAGCAGCTACAACAGCGTTGATGTCTCGTCGGGATGTGATTGTTGTGGCTTCCGTTTCATGTATCTATGGAATTGGTAATCCGGAGGCGTATGGACGTGTTGTCATTAATCTGGAAAGTGGGCAGATTTACCGTCGGAATGCGCTATTGCGTCAATTAATTGAAGGGCATTATGAGCGCAACGATTTGGAATTACGCCCTGGCGCTTTTCGAGTAAGAGGCGATAGCCTGGATATTATTCCAGCTTATCAAGAGAAAATTGGGTATCGAATATCTTTTTTTGGTGATGAGATCGAGCGGGTGATCGAGTTTGATAGTATCACTGGTGAATTACGGCGGGAATTAACATCTGTTCATATTTATCCGGCGAAACATTTTATTACTGAGGATGATAAATTAAAGAAGGCAATTTTTGATATTGAGGAGGAGTTATCTGAACGTTTGGCATATCTTCAATCAAATGAGATGTTATTGGAAGCTCAGCGTCTAGAGAGTAGGACCCAATACGATCTTGAAATGTTACGAGAAGTTGGTTATTGTTCTGGGATAGAAAATTATTCAAGACATTTGGATCAACGGGTACAGGGGAGTTCCCCATGGACATTGATGGATTATTTACCGAGTGATTATCTATTGGTTATTGACGAATCGCATATGACCATTCCTCAAATCCGAGGTATGTATAATGGCGATCGTTCAAGGAAAACTACATTAGTAGAATATGGATTTCGGCTTCCTTCCGCCCTGGATAACCGTCCATTGACTTTCGAAGAATTTCAGGAAAGGATGGGTTTTACCATCTATACTAGCGCGACACCGGGTCCTTATGAAATGGATTGCGCTGACCAGGTTGTAGAACAGATCATACGTCCGACAGGGTTGGTTGATCCAGAAGTAGAAGTCAGACCAATTGAAGGACAGGTTGATGATTTGTTAACTGAAATTAACAAGCGGGTTGAGTTGGGGCAACGCGTGCTTGTGACTACCCTAACGAAACGTATGGCTGAAAAACTATCAGACTATCTGATGGAAATGGGGGTTAAAGTTCATTATCTGCATTCTGAAATTGATACATTGGAACGTGTTGGTATTTTACGTGACCTACGTTTAGGCATTTTCGATGTGATTGTCGGGATCAACCTCTTGCGTGAAGGGTTGGATTTACCTGAAGTATCTCTGGTAGCAGTTTTAGATGCTGACAAAGAAGGTTTTCTTCGTTCGGAAATCGCTTTGATCCAGACTATTGGACGCGCTGCTCGTCATGTAAATGGAAGAGTGATCATGTATGCAGATCGAATTACCGATTCAATGGGCAGGGCGATTGATGAAACTAATCGCCGTCGCGATAAACAGATGCAATACAATCAAGAACATGGCATTGAACCGGTTGGAATTTTCAAGCAAGTTCGTGATCTAACTGATCAATTATCGGTAAAAGTAGTCTCTGAACCAAAGGGCGAGTATCGAGTAAGTGGCGCGGCTGGATTACCGAAAAAAGAAATGAGTAGGCTGATCAATGAATTGGAGAGGAAAATGAAAGAAGCTGCAAAAAACCTGGAATTCGAAAAAGCGGCTGCGTTAAGGGATGAAATGTTTGAGTTACGTTCAATATTAGCAGACGAGAGCAATATTTCTCCCTGGGAGAGGATCCGTTTATTGGCTGGCGAAGGTGATAATGATTTTGGAGATGAATACTGATCTCTGAAAATTTAATGCTGAAATAGGAAAATTCTGATGCTAAGTTGTGAGAGATTAACTTGTTCACTCGGATTTTATAGGACTTTTTCAATTATTCTTGAACAAAATCTATGGACTTTTATCGCACTTTTTTTTATTCTTCTTTTTGCTATAGGTGTTTTTTGGTTGAATCGATATAAAGTTAATCGCCTATCTAGGAAAAAGCAACGTGCGTTGTCGATAGGGTTTATACAACTTGATAAACTAGACGGAAATATTCTCGATCAATTAAACCATATATTTCCTGAAGAGCATACGCTTGATATTAATAATATTTTTGTGCAACACAGGATGGATGTTGAATATTATTTAATGGATATTAATGCTAAAGATGATTCTGAAGCATCCAATTTAGGGGAAGATGTTATTGTGATTCATTCTTCTTATCTCTCGTTACCGTATTTTATTATATTTCCTTTTTTGAATTTAGATAATCGTCTAACCTTTTTAGCAAACCAAATGATTTCAGGCTTGGTGGATAAGATTGGTAATCGAAATAGACTCAAAAGAATTGAATTTGGTGAAATTCCATTTATTGATGATCGTTTTATTATTCTTGGTGAGGACCAAAACAAAATTTTGGATTTCTTTACAGCTACTCATATGCAAGGATTTTTTAATATTGATCCGAAATATGAGATCATAGCTAGAGATAATACGATTGTCATGAAGATCATTTTCCCTGATTCGAAAATTAGTCGAGAACAAATATTACGGGATCAATTTAATGATTCTGAAGCGGTTTATCAATATTTTAGTCAATAAAGTTAACGCTCAAAGGAGTTAAATTTTTTTTATGACGAGTATATTAATCATTGAAGATGAAGGTGAATTAGTAAAGGTGATCCAATCATATCTGGAAAAATCTGGTTATGAAGTCATGTCTGCATCTAGAGGAGATTTTGGATTGTCTACTTGGGAAAAAATGAAGCCGGATTTGGTGATATTGGACCTCAATTTACCGGGTATGGATGGACTAGACGTTGCCCGAGAAATTCGAAAAAAATCAGATGCTCCTATCATTATGATGACTGCACGGGTTGAAGAGACAGATCAATTAATCGGTTTGGAACTCGGCGCAGATGATTATATAACCAAGCCCTTTTCGCCACGTATATTAGTGGCTCGTGTACGTGCGTTGTTACGTAGAAATGATCCACAAAAAACGAGTAGCCAAATTCTGCGAGTAGCTGATATTGAAATAGATTTAGATGGGCATGTGGTGAAGAGAGCCGGTGAGGAGATCAATTTAACCCCAACCGAATTCAATCTTCTTGTGAAATTGATTGAGCAACCTGGTCGTGCATTCTCCCGCCTACAACTTTTGGAAGCTAGTCAAGGAGTTGCTTTTGAAGGTTATGAGCGTACGGTTGATGCGCATATAAAAAACCTGCGTTCAAAGCTTGAACATGTTCCAAGATCTCCACAATATATCGAGACGGTTTTTGGGGTGGGTTATCGCTTCTCGCGTAGTGAATAGTCATAGGTAAAGAGGTGATTGTGTGCGTTTACGGTTAATTCTTTCTTTCGCTATTGTCGCTTTTGTGGCGGTTCTCAGTGTTGTTCTCTTGGCACGTCAAGGAGCGGTGAATGAAGTGCGTTCATTTGTGTTCAAAGGTGGAATGTCTTCTCAAGGTGGAATAGTCAACCAATTAGAGGATTATTATCGAACGAATGAGAATTGGGATGGTGTTGAAACGGTCTTAAGTTCTCATGGAAAAGGACTTGGACAGGGCAGAGGTGGGAATGCAGGGAATGGATTGAATTTAGCTGCTGGATTAGAGACACGAATTCGCTTGGCTGAACCTTCAGGGCTGTTGGTTGCTGATACTGAAAGATTTGAAATTGGTGAAAAATTATCAAATATCGAAATGGAGGCTGCCCTTCCACTGGAAGTCGATGGAGAAGTAGTGGGTTACTTTCTCCAGGAAGGAGTAATGGAATTCACCATTGCCGATGAAGTGTTTCTTGTGAATCGTTTGAATCGAGCCGCATTGATTGCTGGACTTATCGCGGGTGTTTTATCTTTATTACTAGCTTTTTTTCTAGCATTTCGATTACTCCGTCCAGTGAGAGAATTGACACTTGCCGCTCAAAGTTTGGGAAATGGAGAGCTTTCGAGGAGAGTGAAGGTGAAAGGCAATGATGAGTTGGCTTTGCTTGGAAACACATTCAATCAAATGGCAGATTCTTTGGAACAATCCGAAGAGAGAAGGCGAGCAATGACCGCTGATATTGCACATGAGTTGCGTACACCTTTAGCTATTCAACGAGCGAATTTGGAAGCTATACAGGATGGCGTTTATCCTTTTACTATTGAAAACCTATCTCCGATCGTAGAGCAGAATCTTCTTTTAACCCGCCTGGTCAATGATCTGCACACACTGGCTCTAGCGGATTCGGGAAAACTACAATTAGAATTTTCTAAGATCAATATCATCCAGATCTTTGAAAGAATTGTGGAAAATTTCCGCCCTCAAGCTGCCAGGAAAGATATTCAGATGGAATTTATGCTTGATGGTGCAAGAAATTCATACCCAAACATTATGGCTGATCCATATAGGATTGAACAAATTCTACACAATTTATTATCCAATGCTCTTCAATATACACCTGATCACGGAAAGATTATAGTCAGAATTTCAGAGTTCAATCAATCTCTTAGAATTGACGTCCAAGATAGTGGTTCAGGCATCTCTGAGAAAGATCTTCCAAATATATTCAAGCGTTTTTATCGAGCAGATCGTTCTCGTAGTCGTTTACGTGGAGGAACTGGTTTGGGGTTGGCGATAACGCGACAATTAACTGAAGCGCATGGAGGCAAGATATACGCTAGTAATGTACCCGAAGGTGGTGCGATTTTCACCATATGTCTTCCCATCAGAACCAGAAAGTAGTATTTCAATGAAGCCAAACAATATTACACGATACCTTGATCAAAAAAAGATCATCTATTCTACTTATGAATTTGCTGCAGAAAAATTTAGTGCAATCGAGGTTGCGGGAATCTTAAATGTCCCAGAATCTCAAGTCTTTAAGACAATTGTTATCATGAGATACGGAAGTGGAAAACCGATCCTATCGGTTGTGCCTGGAGATCTTCAAGTTGACCTGAAAGCGCTTGCCAAGATCCTCGGTGAGAAAAAGCTTAGATCTGCATCTCAACGCGAAGCCGAAGAACTGACAGGTCTGCAGGTTGGAGGGATATCTCCATTAGCATTGATCAATAAAGGGTTTCAAGTTGTGATTGACATTTCTGCTTGGGATTATGATAGGATATTCATCTCTGGTGGACAGAGAGGCTTAAATATTAGTTTAGCGCCTGATGATCTTTTTCAACTAACAAACGCAAACAAAGGTGAAATTTCGATTTAGATCAAATAATAGTGATAGAATTTATTAGTCATATTTATGATTGCGCCATTAGTATGTGAATAGCTCTATTGATTTAGAAATGAAATTCAGGATGAATCAATAAAGTATTGAGGTAAAATTTTATTCTATAAGATAATACTAAAGTGATTTTAGGAGCATAGAATGTCAGATAGCATTGAAGAACCCATTATTGTTTGTAAAGATGTGCATAAATGGTTTGGTCATTTTCATGCATTACGGGGCATTAATTTAAACGTTAATAAGGGTGAGGTCGTCGTAATTTTTGGGCCTTCAGGTTCTGGTAAGTCGACATTCATACGTACAATAAACAGATTAGAAGAACATCAGAAAGGTTCCATTATTGTAGATGGCATTGAATTAACTAATTCAATGAAGGATATTGAACAGATACGAATGGAAACAGGGATGGTTTTCCAACAGTTTAACCTATTTCCACATATGACAGTACTTCAGAATATTTCTTTGGCGCCGATTCAGGTGCGTAAATGGTCCAAGGAGAAAGCAGAGGAAATCGCCATCCAATTATTGGAAAGAGTTGGCATTCCGGAACAAGCACATAAATTCCCTGGACAGCTTTCTGGTGGTCAGCAACAACGTGTTGCAATCGCACGAGCTCTCGCTATGCAACCTAAGATCATGCTGTTCGACGAACCAACCTCAGCGCTTGACCCTGAAATGATCAAAGAGGTTCTAGATGTGATGACTGAGTTGGCGAAAAGCGGTATGACCATGTTGGTAGTTACTCACGAGATGGGGTTTGCGAAGGGAGTAGCTGACCGGATGTTTTTCTTTGATGATGGTTTAGTGATCGAAAGTGGAACACCGGAAAATATATTTAGCAATCCGCGTGAAGACCGTACTAAATTATTCCTTTCGCAAATTCTAACGCATTAAAAACTATCCTTTAACGACTGCCACCGGGAGCAGACGAGCGACTTTTTTAGCGATACCTGCTCCAGCGACGATATTAACAACCTCATCGACATCTTTGTAAGCCGAGGGCGCCTCTTCAGCTAATCCTGCCATCGATCCCGCTCTAATGTGGATGCCCTGTTTTTCTAATTCTTCTCTCAGTGTTGTTCCTCGGATAGATTTCTTGGCTTTCTTTCGACTCATCACTCGCCCTGCGCCATGACAACTAGATCCAAAAGAACGTTCCATGCTGCTCTCAGTTCCAACAAGCACCCAAGAAGCAGTCCCCATGCTCCCAGGAACTAGGACTGGTTGTCCAATCTTTTTATATTCATCTGGTAAATCCGGTGAGTTAGGACCAAAGGCACGCGTTGCTCCTTTTCGATGAACGCAAACCTTTACTTCATTTCCATCAATAAGATGCTTTTCTATCTTACCCATATTGTGGGCGATATCATAGACTTGGTAGAGATACCAATCGGTTAATTTCCCTGCAAATACACTTTCGAATGCTTGTCGTGCTAGATGAGCGAGGATTTGGCGATTGGCGAAAGCATAGTTCGCAGCACATCGCATAGCTGCAAGGTAATCCTGCCCTTCTTTTGAATTGAGGGGAGCGCAAACTAATTCCCGATCTGGAAGTTGGATATTATATCGTTTGATTGCTGATTGGAACTCTCGGACATAATCTGTACAGATTTGGTGACCAAAACCACGTGAACCGCAATGAATTTGAACTGCTAGATTTCCTTCCTGCAACCCCATGATTTGTGCTGCTTTTGGATCAAATATTTTTTCGATCACATCCACTTCTATAAAGTGATTCCCTGCGCCTAACGTCCCGATTTGGGGTCTTCCGCGTTCTTTAGCGCGTGGGCTGACTTTACTTGGATCTGCCCCTTCCAATTTTCCTCCCTCTTCAGTGCGGCGGATATCAGCTTCGGTTGCATATCCAGCTTTCAATGCCCATCCTGAGCCATCCGTACATACTTGGTTGATTTCCCTTTCGCTTAAATGGATTTGTCCCTTCTTTCCTACTCCACTTGGACAATAATGGTTTAATGCGTTTACTAAATCGTCGAGATTTGGTTGGACTTCATCAAAGGCAATATGAGAGGATAATAGTCTCACTCCACAATTGATATCATAACCAATCCCACCTGGAGAAATCACACCATCGGGATAAGTTGTGGCAGCTACTCCCCCAATCGGAAAACCATATCCTTGATGCATATCGGGCATTACGAGGACTCGTCCGACCAAACCTGGTAAGGTTGAAGCATTGACAGCTTGTTCTAAAGAGTTATCTTCCATTACGCTATCTAATAATCTGCGCGTGGCAAAGATCCGAACCGGTACTCTCATATCGTGTCGGAATGATTTTGGAATTTCCCATTCATATTCGTTTATTCTTATTAAATCTTTTATCGATACCATATCAATACCTCTGCTTTTGAACCAACCCAAAAAACATCAAGAAAAAATCGCAGGTATAAATCGAAAAGAGTGATCACACGTCAAAAACGATATGGGCGTTAAGTCCATCCTGACTTGTCTCAATTTTTAAATTGTGATATGTGACAGCTTTGATTTCTTTCTCCATCGATATGATTGGTGAACCCTGGAGGTCGACTTTTAGGTTATTGTCACTGATTGAGAATTCAATTTTATGAAAGGCTAATCCTTCTGATTCACAGATAAAGACCAATTCGGATAAGAAGGTAACCAGGGTATTCTCTTGGTCACTCCATGGTATATTGATCGAACGCTCATTATTATTTTTTTTGTCTGTACTTACCCCCATTAATTTATACATCCCAATAGCTGATTGTTTCAGTATGGTAAAGTAATCTGGAGCCCAGACTTCAAGTTCCCAGTCTGCAGTATGCGCGATCTCCCGAAAACCAGTCGATTTTTTATTCATCTTAATTTACAGTATACCGTATTCTTGTTTGTAAGCAAAAAGAGGATGAAATTATTAAATAATCTTCAGGTAAATATATAACTGATCAAATAAATTGTGGACTATATTTCCCACTTCAGTTTCTATTTATAACTTAAGCACCTTTGCTCCTCGGATTTTTCTCGTTTTTAATTCCAATAGCGCTTGATTGGCTTCCTGGAGAGAATATTCCTGGTACTCTGGTTTGATTGGGATTTTTCCAGCTATTTCCAGGAATTCTTCTACATCTTTGCGGGTGATATTGGCAACGCTTTTGATTTCTTTCTCCATCCATAAATGCAAAGGATAATCAAGCTTCAATAAATAATCTTGATCGCCAGCTTCTTTGCGGATTGCATTGATAACTAACCTACCGCCAGGAGATAGGTTGCGTAGCGCTTCAACATCGGGCTTCCATGCGGGTGTTGTGTCGATGATCGCATCGAGTTCCTGTGGGGTTGTGTCGTCAATTGCTCCAGCCCACTTTGCGCCTAATTCGAGTGCGAATTGTCTTTCAGGTTCGCTGCGACTGAATACGAAAATTGGACTATTGGGGTACTGATACTTCATGAGTTTTAAAACAATATGAGCTGAGGCGCCAAATCCAGTCAGACCTAAGCTCTGACCATCTTTTAAACCGGTCAATTTTAGGGATCGGTACCCGATTGCACCTGCGCAAAGTAAAGGCGCGGCTTCGGAGTCCGAAAACACATCTGGTATGGGATATGCAAAGTCTTGGGGTACTTTCATATATTCGGCATATCCACCAAAAGCATCTCGTCCAGTAGCTTTGAATTCTGGGCAAAGATTTTCCTCTCCCCGCTTACAGAACTTGCATTTTCCACAAGATGAATAGATCCAAGCTACACCAACACGCGTGCCGAGTTTATATTTATTTGCCCCTTTCCCTAAGGATTCAATGCTTCCAACGACTTGGTGTCCGAGCACCATAGGGAAGAATGGGGGTGGAGTCCTTCCTTCAATTTCATCTAACTCGGTATGACAAACGCCACACGTATGAACCTTGATTAGGATTTCCCCTTTCATTGGTGTAGGAATTGGAATGTCAGCTTCTTCTAATGGGGCAGGGTTTTCAGAAAAATTCCATACTCTCTTCAGAATCATTGCTTTCATGGATAGAACTCCTTCAATTTCCTTTCGTGATTTATTTCCGATTTCGTTTTCCGAACAGTATCCCTAATAAGAATGCTAAAAAGGCGGTTATTGAAATCAGGAATGTCCAATTTCTGGAGGATGCTTGAATTGGAGCCATTCGTTCACCCCAGTTTTGTCGTAGACCTTTCCGATAAATAGGAATGCTTAACCACGGTAAGATGATGTCTGAGAAGATATAAGATAATAAACCTAATTTTGTTTTTGGTTGTGGTTCGTAAAGTTGTTTTTTGTCTTTGGTGATTTGAATCTCGCTGATATAAAAGTTTTCCTCATTCTCTTCATTCGGGAATACTAATGGAAAGCCTCCCGCGTCCAAGATCTTGGCATTTGTGAGCACTCCGCAAGACATTTGGAGTTGACTGGCTTCAGGTAGATATTTGAATAATTTGGGGTTAAGTACTGCAAAGAGAAGAAAAGAAAGAAATCCATTAGGAATAGTTGTTTGTATTTTTCCATAGGCAGAACTAATAATTGTAGGAACTCCTAACCAGGCAACTTGTTGTTTGAGGACATTCTCAAATAATTTAATCCCTTTATTCTTTAATGTTTGTGCAATTGCGCCAATGTTGTCAAAATTGAGATTGTAATTTGACGGAAGTTGGAATGTTGGATTGGAAATATCTGGAGCGCTTGTACATATGATCATCAAATCAACTCGACCAGCATAACGTCTCCATAATTCTGGGTGAGCTATATCCCAACAAACTAACATACCAATATCACCGAGATTAGTATGAGCAACGTTGATTCGATTACCTTCGCGGAAGAAACCTCGTTCCCAACCCCATGGGTAGTTTTTGTCATATCGCCAATATTTTCCATCTGGAGCGAATAAGAGGAACGAATTGTAAACTTCATCACCATCAAGAAGCATCATAGAACCAGCAATATGGACTTGATTTCGATTAGCGCAAGCTTTCATCCAACTTGCTGTTGGTCCATATATATCTTCTGCAAAATGGTAATGGGATGGATCGAAGGTGTATCCAGTGTTGAAAAGTTCAGGAAGCACAACCAGTTGAGCGCCGGATTGTGCCGCCGTATTGATTAGTTTTTCAGCGCGAGCTAACCTCGTGGATACAGGTGCAGGTGTTACCTCCATCTGTATTGTTGCAACGCTAATTGTTTTTACTTGCATAATTAGTTTCCCTTCTGTTATTAATTAATTCCCTTGAAATTTAAGATGGCAGCGATTAATTTTTCTGGTCTTTCTTGTTGAACTAGATGTCCTGTCTCAGGGAATGTGATCATTTCAGAATTTGGCATTACTTGATTTAATAATCTTCCATTTTTTAGGCTGTATATTTGGTCAGCCTCACCCCAAATGATCAGTGTGGGTATGCTTACTTTCGAGAGTTTTTCTTGGATAACAATTTGTTGCCCAATGAGAGATAAAACCATATTCCGTAAAGTGGATAGATATGCGTCTCTTTGTTGGTCATCCCACACGCGTTGGTTGACACGATATTTTAGAAATACTCTCTCTTCATCTGGTAATGAATCTAAGTCGTAATAGAAAGGTCTCAAAGTCTCATAAGCAACTTGTGGATCTTTTCTCAATCGGTTATAGAGCCATTTTCCAATACCAGGGATTAGAAAAAGCATATTCATGAGGTTAACATTCTGTTTTTCTGCTTGAAGCATAGCGCCGTCAATCAGTATGAGAGTCTCTACATGTTCAGGAGAAATCAAAGCAATATTTGAGGATAAGATCGCCCCGAGAGAATTGCCTACCCAACATGGTTGCTTGATGCCGAGTTCTTCAATCAAATCGAGCAGCGTTTGGGAAAAGTATGTGAGACTATATTTCACAGGTGGTTTTTGACTTCGCCCATAGCCTGGTAGATCAGGTGCAATAACACGCCATTGCTTGGAAAGCGGTTCAATGAGATGCCTCCAAGTATCGGCATCGTCACCGAGCCCGTGAACAAGGATCATATTGGGGAGATCACTTTCACCAGAATCATAGTAAAAGAGTTCTAGATTGCTTTTAGGGAGATGGATTTTCTGTGAATATTTTTCCAATCCGTGATAGGGTTGCATAGGCTGAAGATAAATATTATCATTCATGAGATTACCTTTCACATCCAATGTTCAAATTCCCTCTGGTCGGTTTGTTTTACTTCCTCTTCTTTTTCTATATCATAGTAATAACGAATTGGAGTAATATCAAGCAAATAGTTATTCTTGTTAGCCCACTCGGAAAG
>Ga0172371_10006414_pt1 | contig 17129 bp, 16 predicted proteins | sample Lak12m_FD_114543 | JGI IMG/M metagenome (GOLD analysis project Ga0172371, IMG submission 114543) | Freshwater microbial communities from Kabuno Bay, South-Kivu, Congo - kab_022012_12m | ecosystem: Environmental > Aquatic > Freshwater > Lake | place: Democratic Republic of the Congo: South-Kivu...
CAGGTATTCATACGGCCGGCCCGCCGTCTGCGCCAACTGCTGGATATGGGCCTTCAACTCCGCCGAGGTCTGCTGCACGAAACCGGCAAAGTCCTTGAGCAACACACCGTTGCGGCCGAGAAAACGCGCAAAGGCGCCATCGGGAAACAGGTTGCTGATGTAGCCGCGGAAGATGACCCGATCGAACATCGTCAACGTACCTTCAATGGCAGCCTGATGCACTTTCAGAAACTCGTCCATGACTCGGCCCTCACTAGCACTAACGGTTTCGGCGGCCCTGACCTGTGGGTAAGCAGCCGGCACGCCTATTATGCCAGAGAGACGGGCCGTCGGGCTAACTTTTGGTTGCGGCTGGAGGCCGCGCTATGCAATACTGTTGATTTGTTTCGAGGCCGCCTGGTGCTTGCGGTTGCCCCGGTAGGTGTCACTCGCTTTGGTCATGCAGTCCGCGATGATTCCAGCCGACAGCCCGAATCGCTCTTGGGCTGCCAAATCATACACAATGTCAACATCATGCCATCGAAGGGTTGAAGTGTTGCGCGCCTGTAGATCGATCCATGCAACAGCTGCGTTCACTCTCTCAAAGGTGCGACAGAGCGCGGCTGCTTGTTCGAATGTCGGGAGGAGCCTAGCACGGACGATTAGTTTCATATCCACATCTGCCCACGAAACCGAGTCGATGGCGAACCGGGGAGACCCAAGGTCTCATCAATGCTCGGAGCCTGATCTCTAAATGGAGCTAATCAATGTACTGTAATCGTTTGTCGGAGAGCTATTCTGCCAGTCAGGGCAACGTACCTCCTCGTTTCCTCAGCATCTATTCTGAGCGCGCGCTGGAACCACTCGCTGGCTATCTGGAACTCACCAGCCTGCTGATACACGATCCCCATATTTGCGAGTGCGTGTACACTTCCTGGGCTGATTCTGGCAGCGGTACTATAGTCCTGAATAGCTAGCTCATGCTTGTTCAGCGCGAAGTAAGCAGCTCCACGTTCGTTGTAAGCCAGTGCAAGCTGGTCGTCGAGAGCTATCGCCTTACTGAATTCCGCAATGGCCTGGTCCCATTGGCGCTTGTCCACAAGCACCAGTCCTTTGCCGAGGTGTGCTCGTGCTTCTCTTGGATCATATCGTATCGCATCATTAAATGCCGAATCGGCTTCTACATCGTGATCTCCCAAGTAGTTGAACAGGCCAAGCATCAGATAGCATTTCGATTGCAATCCTGTATTCTCAGCGTCATATTGGCGGCAAAGAAAGCGAAGAATGTCGGTCGCGTCCTCCCAGGTCTGGTTCTGCAACGAGGTCCACAGGCGGCCCAGCATGTCGCCTTCCACGCCTGTTACAGCTCGAGCAATAGTGCCTAGGAAGTGGGGATTACTGAACGTTATTTCTGGGATGATCCCATTAAGGAGCTGTTCCGCCTCTGGTATTTGAAGCCCGGTGGAGAAGCCATGGACCAGAACAGCCTCGATCACCTTCTGCCAACTCGGTGACTGGTATCGGCTATTCCCCATCCCACTGTCGTCCGTTGGTAGATGCTGAAAGAAGATATGGAAAAGCTGCGTGTGGTACTCAAATTCTGTGTGAGGCGCTAGTCCATTTTCGACTTCGCGTACTATTTCTCTCCGCAAGCATTCGTGAAGCGTTTTCTTCTCGTGATCCCAAGGATCAAGAAGCGATGTTCGTGCAATCCATGTGCTCTTAGGCAATTCGCTCTCCTCACTGATCTCTGTTTGTTCCGCAATGCCGTCATCAAGCCAGTGACTTAGTGCTGTTCGAACGAGAGAATCAGCATAATCTGGGAGTTGCAGGAACTTCAAACAACCAGTAGTCAATAGCTCCTTGTCTGGGGCCTTTTCGAACCAAGAACTCGGGCAATTGGCTAGCCACTGTAGCCACACCGGCAGGTTCTCTGTCAGTCGAGAGGCTTCGTCCCACGAGAGTTTGGCCAGAGCACATGTCTTGGTTGATTGCGCACAAAACTGAGCTACCTCGCCCACTGTAAAGGGCTTAACCTCAAGCGTCATTCTCGGCATGTCGATCTGCACGTCCTGGGTACTCGTCAACTCATCCCCTACCGCGAAAAGCCGCATGCCACAGGGGATCCCAACCTGCAGGAGATTCTTTCTAATCCATGTCCGAACGAAACCGCCTTGTGTCGAAGCATGGTCGAGTGCTATCCAGAGCATAGGGGCCTCTGCCAAATCCTCAGCCAAAGCCCGTGCGAGTCTATCTCCATCACGCAAGTTGGACTGAGGACCCCGCGATACAAAACTGAGTAGATCCAGGTTCTGCACCCTTGCTAGTCTCCGGTTGACTTCAATCAGTGAAGGCAGATGTCCATTGCGCCGCGATCGAAGATTCCTCGCCAAGAACGAAGCCAGCTCGGCATAGTTCTCAATAGGACGCCACTGGTCGAAGTGCACGACCATGTCGGCTTCCTGTGGCAATTCCCGAAGCCACATCTTGATCAGAGACGTCTTCCCAACCCCACTTCTTCCCCAAACGTCCACGAGCTTGTGAGTCGTAGATCTCTCACTCACGAATTCTCGGACTTCGGTGTCGCCTACCGACCGGGGAATCCAGATCGACTCTCTGCTATTCAACATGATGTGTGCCTTCCTTATCTTCAGAAACGCGTTGTGCAGGCAGATCCAGCATCAGACGGGTGTGTATCCGTGACTGGCCAACCATATCACGCGCGGACCTGGCATTCGTGGATTCTGCTGTCCTCTGAGCTTGGTTTCAATTCCTACCTGTAAACGGGAGTCTGTTGGTCTGTGCGCTCTTGCAGCAGAGCGTATTCAAAGATCCAGCAGGAGTGAAGTCAGCAGTGCCGCTCGGACCGGTAGCGAATCAATGAGAACATGCTCATTGATTGCGTGGGCGCCATCGCCTACCGCACCCAGGCCGTCCAGTGTAGGAACACCGAGAGCCGATGTGAGATTGGCGTCACTACCACTTCCAGCTGAACCCTCCCTGAGGTCCAAGCCGAGTTGGTGTCCAATCTGTTGGGCACGCAGAAAGAGCGCGGGGTTTCGTTCCATTGGCGGAGACGAAAATCCCTCTCGGACTTGAAGTATGGCCTCGGGTGCTTTGGTCGCCAAGTTCAGAACCGCACTCCGTACGCGTTCTGCTTCTGCTAAGGTCCAGACACGGACGTCCACATCGGCTTCAGCATGAGCAGCAACAACATTCCACTGTGTACCCCCGCACACGACCCCGATATTCACTGTGGTTCCGCTCGTGCTGTCACCAAGACCTAGAAGTTGCAAGATCTGATATGCTAACTCGTGGATGGCACTTACGCCCTTTTCTGGCGCCATTCCGGCATGCGCCGATCTTCCTTCTATCGCGAGCGTGAAGTGCCAGGCTCCTTTTCGCGCGGTTTTCAGCGATCCATCAGGCAGGGATGGTTCTAGAACCAGTACGTATTCAGATTGCCGCGCGTATTCCTCGATCAGCGGACGAGATGTGGGGCTCAGCACCTCCTCGTCTGGGGTCAAGAGAATCGCGACTGGGCGAGGAAATTGGACACCAAGAGCGCAGGCTGTCCGCAACGCGAACTCCGCTATGACGAGACTCGCTTTCATGTCGAGGACCCCGGGCCCCCAGGCCTTGTCGCCTTGAATGCGGAAAGGACGAGATTGGAGGGTACCAACCGGCCAGACAGTGTCATAATGACAGAGAACCAATGCTGGTCGCATCCCCGTCTTTGAATTGCTTGACGAGACGAAGGCAAATACCTGGTTGCCGTGCAGAGGACTCGACAGGATCCTGACCTCTGCCCCAGCAGTCTGGAAGCGTTCGCCCAGATGTCGCGCCAAGTAATCTAGCATAAGTTTCTCTGAGCTAGGGGATTCATGCTCAACGAGCCTTGCCAACTCCGTCAGCATGTCTGGTTGACATGCATGCAAATACCGAAGTAGAGCTTGGTGATCCACGGTCTGCTATTACCTTCTCGCAGGAAACGACAACGCCCCCCTGGAAGGGCACAGCGCGAGTTGCCGCACAGGGCGACTACGAGACGTTGCCCGGCATCTACCAGAGCGATCACGCCAAATTCCAGATCGCCACTGGAGATCAGCCGAAGGGCACATGGTCATAGTATCCATGATCTACGCTACATAGCATCGTCATGGTCCATCGAGCACTGAAAGCGGCACTCTCATGACGCTGCGACCCGAAAACCGCCACTCGCGCTTCTGCCATCCGGTTCAAAACGAAACCGATCAGCGCAGCGCACGAATCTGCTTGTCATGCCAAACGCGCCGCCTCTCAGCATTCGGTAGCGAGCTTCAGCCCTCAGGTCTTCTCGACCATCACCTGCCCCATAAGGATAAGGTTTATACAAGCTGCTACACCATTCCCATACATTTCCAGCCATATCCGCTACGCCGAAAGGACTATCACCTGCAGGTGAGAACTGGTCGACAGGGGTCGTGTAGGCCAGCATGACTTCATTCGCGTTCAGCTTGGTTGGATCGAACTCGTTTCCCCACGGATACGTGCGACCGTCCGTGCCTCGAGCTGCCTTTTCCCACTCAGCTTCAGTAGGCAATCTATAAAGCTGTCCAGTGACTTCGCTGAGCCAGTTGCAGTATACGATTGCGTCGTGCCACGACACCTGCACAGCAGGATGATCGTCCTTTCCCTCAATGCCACTGTTGAGCCCCATCGGATGCTGCCAGGAGGCGCCGATGACAGGAAGTAGCGTCATCTGCGAGTGAGCGTATCCAAAGCCTTCCCTTTCGGCTGTTGTTCGGTAGGCGGTAGCCTTGATGAAAGCGCCAAACTGGGTGTTGGTTATCGGGTAGCGACCAATGCGATAGGCCGGCATGTCAATGGTGTGCTGCGGCTTTGCATCGTTCAGGAAGCTCTGGTCAGTTAGGGGGACACCCATCAAGAAGGGACCTGCAGGTATACCGACCATCTTAGGGAAGACGAGGCTGGCGTTTCTGGCAATTACGATTTCCCCTTGGACGTCAAGTGCCCATTTCCTGGGTTGCTGCTGCTTTGTCTCACTCGTCACTCGGTCGTATACATAGTTGTAAAGCTCATCCAAGGACACATAGCCATCTTTGTCCATGTCGGCTTTCCCTGTTTCCAGGCCAGTTACTAGAGCCTCAGTGAAAACCGAGCGCATGCCTTCTCCTATCAGATGGTCTCCCTCATAGGCGTATTGCATCGCATCCGAGGCCGTTAGCACTACCCGGCCGCGCCCTTCGAAACGCTCTCTTGTGCCAATGTGCTTATCGGCCCTGGCCACCATCCCTCGAGCAAACGCTCCACTGTAACAGCAGTCCAGGAACAGTACCTGGCGTCTAGATCCGCTATCACGCATCAGATCGTTTATCAAAGCAGCCGGTATAGAAGTGGTGCGCAGCAGCTTGCGCGACGTGTCAGTCGTGGCAAAGTAAAGCTGGCCTTTTTCATCCTTGATACCATGACCTGAAAAATAGAGCAGCAGCAGATCATCGCGTTCGCGTTCCGTGAAGAATGCCTCAATCGCTCTGTTTATCTTGTACGAGGGCTGGTTTAGTAGCAACTGCACTTGAAAATCGCCGATAGTTGGATCTGATAGCACACCTGCCAAGCCTTCTGCGTCCTTCGGCGGCGCGACCAATTGACGCAGATCAGCATCCTCGTATTCATAACTGGCAATCAGCAATGCGACACGTCTTTCACTCATAGATGACGAAGGCTCCCGTATGGCGGCCAACCCAGAGATCAATCAATCGCTGCTGTTCCTTGGATGAAAGGCCAGTGACTTCCAGTTTGTCACCGGCGATTTCCAAGCTGATTGTGTACCGTTCGTGGCGAGTAAGCCAAGCCTTAATCGCCTCGATCAAGGTTGTGAACACTCCCTGAGAGGCAGCCAGCGCTAGCAAAAGCGTCCCCCATGATATTGGATCACCCGCCTTCGCCCTCTCTGGGATTTGCCCAATCCTGGCGAGGTTGACAGTGGCCAGGTCCAGCTCTTGGAGGTCATCCCGCAATTGCCGAGTGAGTTGTTCCAGTTCGTCAGTGTCCGCTGCTCCTTCGGTCTGGATCCCTAAGGTAAGCTCCACACTCCGGTCTGTCATGATCATCCTCCTTAACATTAATCGTAGGCATGGTTCAGGATAGCTGGTGTTAATGAAAGCCATGTGCAATTAGAGGTCGAATCATAGAAATCGGCCCAGAATCTGAACTTCCACAATCGATAGGGCGGCGCCTATACTCAGACGTATTCATGATCGTCAAGTAAGGGGCTGCCGTGAGCGAGAACGCGACTCAGCCAAGGCGATAGTCTTGTGCAAAACATGCAGCACACGCGCGATCTGCCGTAGACTTTCTGCGCAAGGAGGTAGGCACACCGAATCCTCTCGCGATCTTCCACACTGATCATCCTTCTCTCCACAGTATGGATTAACCTCCATGGAAGCGGAGATTGGCTCAGGCAGTTCCCATTTGACATACAAAAGCATCCGCTAGCCCGCGCCCTTTGGCTGCCAAATGGTTACCAGTTAGGGTTCACCGACGAAAGCCTCTATGCCGGTAGAACCATCCAAAGCGGCGATTGGGCTTTCCTAGTTTAGCCTGCTACCATTACGAAGTCTCAGCAATTGGGTTCCGAGTGCGCAACTGTTTCCCCTAGATAGTCATCAATCTAGACTTAATATCAATCCTCACTTTGTCTGCAAAGAATTCTAATACCTCAGCCTCTGACAGTTCTTGTCTGGATAGGATAGCGGGCCCTGTTACCGGCCTGCCCTGAAAGTCCGTGCCCAAGTACAAACCGAAAGTCCTTGCATCTTGAGTCGCCATGGGACTCAAGAAGCGAACCAGAACTTCCTCTTCATCGCGGGTCGCGTTCAGTTTCACTACCCAGAAGTTACGCTCAAAGGAGAGAAAGCCCTTGTACATCGGGCTTTTCTGTCCCTGACGGCTTTCGCTCACAACAAATCTACGGCTGTAACCTTTTCGGATGATCCAGATCGCAGGCACTACTTGGCGAACTCCGCTTATGTTGACTGTATGATACGCATACCATTTGCCCTCTGGCCTGTCGCGATGAAACCGACGGGCCAGAAAAATGAGGCCCCTCACAAAGTGGGGCAGTAGATAGCCAATTAGTGCCCCGATAATAGCTGCGACCAACCAATGTGGTTGCGACATACCCTAACTCCAAACGTATCCTCGCCGGTGAGGGCTGACTTGTCCGCCACTGCGCCTGGCAATCCGACTGCCCCGCGCCGAGAATCTTGGGCATAGGCCTAAGAGAGTGATCAAGTGCATCAAGTCGATGCGATTGAACCCCGCTGTCTGAAAGGAGACAAGACCTGCCACTACCTATGGGTTGGTAAGGATGTCATCTACTAAGCTGCCGACATCGAGTTTGCCGCCAGTCGGTGCAGTGCTACCGTCTTGGCGTGCCTGTCCCGTCCCACCAGTACCTGGCTCCACCAGACATCGTGTGTAGTTCGACAACGGCTGAAAAGTCTGCCACCAGGGCGCTGCGATACGCACCCTGAATCGCGTCATTCGCTTCTGCTTGCGCTTCGAGATCGACATGCTCTTCATCACGCTTAATAAACCGCACTGCAGTGGCGCCATGGAGCACCTCAACGGCTGGTTCCAGCCTTTGTCGCTCAAGCACTCGCATAGGCAACCGGCCGCTCGCGTCGGTCGACATTTCCGCCGACGATCGGGGACATCTTGCCCCGATGCTTTACGGATAGTTCCTCAGCAATTTGAGGTCCGCAAGCGCCTCAGGTTCCAGTATGGCAAGATCGTCCTATTCACCGAGTCGCGAGTTCTGAAGATCCATACACAACGGATGCTTGGTCAAGCAGTTCAACTTCCAACTGCCGGTCAAATAGACGCAAGTCCCAACGCAAAGTTGGCGACTATTCCCCGACAAGACCTCCACGTTACTCTGCTGTCAGTACTTTTCGTCACGAAACTACGCAATGATTCGCTGTCGGTTCATAACTAGGAAGCGCGCGCGCGTGCTCGAAGAAGCTTCTCTACGACCTACTCATGCGTCAGATCTCCTGGCGCTTGTTCTCCTGCGGGTGTTCATCGCTCCTAAACATCCGGAACCCGAATAGGCCTAGAGCCAGGATCTCAGCGCCTTGCGCATTTCGGCCACAAACGTGCCCGCGATACCTGCTGGGTCCTTGCCGCCAGCAAGGGCTTTGCGAACAGCCTCGATTAGGGCTGATCCAACGATGACTCCATCCGTGATCTGTCCGATCTTGTGTGCTTGATCAGGTGTAGAAACCCCAAAACCGAGAGCAAGCGGCAAGCAGGTACGAGCTCGAACTCGCTTGACAAACTCCTCAAGATCAGTTGGGAGTGTGTCACGTGCTCCCGTAATACCTGTTACCGAGACAAGGTACACAAGGCCAGTAGATCTTCCTGCAATTAGCTCGATTCGATCTTCAGTGCTGTTTGGGGCAACTAGATGGACGAGGGCCACTCCATGATCGCTACACAAGCTGCTTAGTTCACTGGCCTCCTCCGGCGGAAGATCAGGGACGATAAGGCCGTTTGCTCCCGATTCCGCGACCTCTTTGACAAAGCGTTTCAATCCATACGCCAATAGGGGATTGCAGCTACCCATCAACAGAAAAGGGACTTGGATTCCCATTTCCCGCAAGGAGCGGACCGCTGCGATGCACCGACCAACTGTCATTCCGTTCTGCAGGGCTACCTGCGTACTATACTGGATGGTCGGACCGTCTGTCAAAGGGTCAGAGAATGGGATACCAAGTTCCATCAGATCGGCTCCACCCAGGACGCATGATTGAATAACGCTGAGTGAGACCTCATAGTTCGGAAAGCCAAGCGTATAGTATGGCATCAAGGCCGTGTGGCCTTTGCCAAAAGCGTCCATGATTGCGTCAATTGGTTTGGTCATTCAAACGATCCTGTTCGCCACGGGCACATATTCCGCGCCATCGAGTTCTGGACAAAAGGCGGACATTACGATTCCATGTGCAAGGCTTTGAACACAGTATCCAGGTCCTTGTCTCCACGCCCTGATAGATTCACTATGATGATGTGGTCTTCAGATAAGGTGGAAGCGAGTTTACAGGCTTGAGCCAATGCATGGGCGGATTCAAGAGCGGGAATGATACCTTCAAGCTCACTGAGTCTCACAAAGGCATCTAAGGCCTCATTATCGGTAACATACACATAGGAAGCACGCCCCAGCTCACGCAGATATGAGTGTTCTGGGCCGACAGAAGGATAATCGAGCCCAGCGCTGATACTATGTGTAGGCACAATCTGACCGTCTTCGTTCTGCAGTACGTAAGTGTAGCAGCCGTGCAGTACACCGGGGCGCCCCAAGTGAGAGTCTGCAAACCTGGCGGCATGTTTGCCCTCAGCGATGCCCGTTCCTCCGGCTTCCACCCCGACCAAGCTGACGCTCGCGTCATCGATGAAGGCGCTGAAAATGCCAATCGCGTTTGATCCTCCACCTACACAAGCGACGATGTCGGTGGGGAGTTGTCCTTCAACGTCCAGGATCTGTTGTCGCGCTTCACGGCCTATCACCGACTGGAGATCGCGCACTATGGTAGGATAAGGATGAGGCCCGATTGCAGAGCCAAGCAAATAATAGGTGGTCTTTACGTTTGTGATCCAGTCGCGAATAGCCTCATTGATGGCATCCTTGAGGGTCTGGGATCCGCTCTTCACCGCTCTTACTTCTGCCCCCAACAAACGCATGCGGAAAACGTTGGGTGACTGACGCGCGATGTCGATGGATCCCATATAGATGATGCATTCCAGACCGAGTAGTGCGCATGCGGTTGCTGTAGCAACGCCATGTTGCCCGGCTCCGGTCTCGGCAATAATGCGCCTCTTGCCCATCTTCTGGGCGAGCAATGCCTGACCAAGGCTGTTGTTGATCTTGTGTGCGCCAGTGTGGGCCAGATCCTCACGCTTGAGGTAGATTCTTGCTCCTCTGCACGATTCAGTGAGTCGTGCAGCAAAGGTTAGGGGCGTAGGACGCCCGACATACGTCCTGAGCAGGTGCTCCAGTTTGGTCTGGAAAGCCTCGGCGCTTCGCACAGACATATAGGCCGCCTCGAGTTCAGTCAGGGCGGGCATGAGCGTCTCAGGGACGTACTGCCCTCCGTAAGGACCGAATTTCCGAGGGAGGATAGGAATCTGGGACTGATGCTCGGCTGCTTCTCTCATCTGCTGATTCCTTTGCGTTGTATGCGCCTTCTGTATGGAGCAGACGACACAACAGTCGTAAGCACGTTATTCTGCCACAAAGTGATGTAGGGTGTCTCGCGCACAGTGCCTTTTTCTATGTGAGACTCCGAATGCTGTTCACAAAGGCTCTTATCAGGCTGGCATCTTTTGTTCCAGGCCGACTTTCCACTCCAGACGCCACATCAACACCCCAAGGTTTCACTCGAGATGCAATAGCGGCCACGTTCTCTGGACGCAGTCCTCCGGCCAACAAGAAGCGGTGTTCAGTCGCCAGGGTGTTTGCCAATTCCAGATCAACAACCAGTCCAGTCCCGCCGTACTCACCAGGACAGCAAGCATCCAGCAAAAAGGCTGGCGGAGACGAACGCGCTGGGAGTCGGGAAATACTTGTTCGGGCCTCTGAAAGAGTACTGGGCCGAATTCCTTTGAATGCACGATCCTTCATTTCTTCGAGCAAGTCAGGCGGTTCATCCCCCGAGAGTTGAGCTAAATCTAGATCGCAGTCGTCCATTATCGCGATAAGCTCGGCGTGGGATGCGTTCACGAATACACCCACTGTTGTTACGCACAAATGGCGTCCTAACAACTCAGCCTGAATTGCTGAGCAGGCTCTGGGTGTCAAGTACCTTTTGCTGGGTGGATAGAAATTGTACCCGATCATGTCCACGCCCGCGTCGATGGCCGCCAAGGCATCATGAAGACTGGTGATCCCGCAGATCTTGACCTTCATGCTGATCTCTACTCCACTACGACGGCGATCGGTCGTTAACCTTGACGGCTCATGACCTAGTGACTTGTCATCTTCACAAATAGGTCATCACTGACTGCCCGAAATACACCTTCCAGCCTCCACAAATTCCCGCACTTTGGCCCCCCGCGTTTCTTGCGGCAATCGACAGAATGCCTCACCGACAAGGAATGCATCGCAACCGATCTCAGCCATGTATCTAGCATCATCCACAGTGTGAATGCCGCTCTCGCCCACGACTATTCTGCCTGTCGGAATCCGCGGCCGCAACCGAGCTGTGTTGTCGATATCCACGATGAAAGTACGCAAGTCGCGATTGTTGACCCCTACAATGTGCGCTTCCGTAGCAAGAGCTCGATCCAGGTCGACTTCGTCGTGTACTTCCACTAGCGCCTGCATGCCCAGATCGTATGTCAGGTGCAGGAGATCTTGCAGTTGGTCGTCAGCCAATGCAGCGACGATCAGCAACAGAGCATCAGCACCCGCCATGCGTGCTTCGTAGACTTGGTATTCATGGTAGATAAAGTCTTTGCGCAGTATTGGCACCTCTTGCTCGATCTGCCGCAAACGTTCCTTGACTTGCTTCAGATACCCCAGCGTTCCTCGGAAGAAATGTGTATCAGTCAGACACGAAATGGCGGCAGCACCGTTGCGGGCGTAGGTTTCGGCCATTAGGGCTGGATCCCAATCGGCAGCGATAAGTCCCTTGGATGGACTGGCTCGCTTCACCTCGGCAATGAGGCTAGCACCTGGGTGACTGGTCAATGCTCCTGCAAAGTCGAGCGGTGCAGGTGTCTGATGCGCCTCAGCCTTGACCTGGCTAAGTGATAGTATCTTCATTTGCCTGGGGACTTCCTGTCGCTTCCAAGCCATAATCTCATCCAGAACCTTGCCAGCATGTTTGGAAACATCGAATTCTGAGTATTCCATGTAGATGATCCTTGTGCGAACACGCCTACCTAAGAGCTCGCGTCTTGCAGATGAACGCTTCCAGGACCTGTGCCGCCGCTCCACTGTCGATGCTTTCTCGGGCCTCCTTTATTCCCGTCTCCCAGTCACCTGAATCGACACAAAAAGCCGCGCCCGCAGTCAGCAACACAGCGTCTCGCTTAGGGCCAAGAATCTCACCACTCAGTATACCCCTCATGATTGCAGCATTGGTTTCGGGTTCGCCGCCCAGGAGGTCCTCTACTCTCGCCCGGGGTATGCCCAGATCAGTTGGATCCAATTCAAAGGTGGCTATGTGTCCATCGCGAAGGTGGCTCACTTGGTTTACACCCGTTACACTGAATTCATCCAGGCCTCCTGCCCCATGCATGACGAACGCTGCTCGTCTACCCAATCGGTTTAGAACCTCAGCCAGAGGCCCGGTGAGAGCCGGGTCATAAACTCCCATCACTTGATGGGAGGCATCTGCCGGGTTGATGAGCGGGCCAAGCACATTGAAAATGGTACGAGTGGCCAGTTCTCGGCGAGGTTCAAGAGCATACCTCAGTGCCGGATGATAGTCTGGGGCAAACAGGAATGCGATGCCCAGCTCTTCGATGCAAGTGGCAGCCTGGTTGGCGTTTAGGTTGATGTTGGCGCCAAGTGCCGACATCACATCAGCACTACCGCATCTGCTACTGACGGCTCGGCTACCATGCTTAGCTACTTTTCGGCCACGGCCTGCCAGCACAAAAGCTGCTGTCGTACTTATGTTGAAAGTCCCGACGTTGTCACCGCCCGTGCCGCCGATATCGAACAATGGAGCGCCATTAGTTTCGGGATGTACCTGGATTACACCACGCTTCATGGCCCTGGCACAGCCGAAGATCTCGTCTACCGTCTCACCTTTCATGCGAAGTGCTGCCAAGAACGCACCGATCTGGGCCGGGGAGGCGTCGCCTCGCATGATTTGTGACATTGTGGCGTCGGCCTGGTCATCCTCAAGGTCGATTCCGGAGAACAGCAGATGAATAGATTCCTGGATTACTGTTCGGTTCATATCTTCTCGCTTGCGGGTCGTAGCCTGGTGACGCTAGATGCCTCGCTAGCTTTTATCGCCTCGTACTCAGGAGAGTTGTGTTCCCCTCGTCATTGAAAAGGGAAACCCCCGGCTCTGCCGGGGAGACTTGCAGAGTTTGACAGCTCTGGGAGTCGTGTAGGACCTACCGACGTGAACCGCTCAAGATCCACACAAGGAGGCGCTACGCGACTCGGCTCGGCACAACAGTCTAACGCACCGAAATGGGGGTGCAAGTGCCATTTCGTGCATAGAAGCGTCGTTCGGCCGTGCATCCAAAACTGGGACGCCGAAGCGCATCGCATGGAACAGCGAGACCTGCGCTGGATGCGCCGACAGGCGCTCCGCTAACCGCTTTGAGCGGTTCACATCTCAAGCCACCGGCTTTGCCGGTGGTCTATGACTCACGTTCCGTAGCGCTGGATCGCGGCAGATTCATACATCAGCCGACATCCCTTACAAGGCTTTGGCCACACGCTGCATTCCTCGAAGCGACCTGGCGATCTCTCTTGGATACCCATCGACGAGCAAGCCGCCAAGGCAACTGACAGAGAAAGATTAGAGCGCGCAGCAGTCGGCTGATAGGTCATGCAGATATGTCTTCCAGTTTCCTTCCCTTGGTCTCTGTCCCCAAGAGCGCCACGGATCCGGCGGCGACAGCTAGAGCGACAGCGTTCAGCGCCAGGACACCACTCGATCCGATCGAAGGGAGAAGAATGCCGACGACGGTTGGTGCAAGAATGCCCCCGATGCGCCCCACTGCAGATGCAGAGCCAGCCCCTGTGGCCCGAGCCCTGGTTGGGTAGAGCTCTGCTGTGTATGCATAAACGACGCCCCAAGCGCCCAAAAAGAAAAAGGACATGACTGACGCCCATACCAGGAGTCCAGTTGTACTTGTCGCCTGGCCGTAAAGGAACGCAGCCAATGCGGACAAGATCAGGTATGCGGTCAAAGTTGATTTGCGCCCGATTCTCTCTATCAAGTAGGCGGCACTAAAGTAGCCAGGGATCTGGGCAAGGGTTATGATAACAACATACAGAAACGAGTTGACCAGGGTATATCCAGCCCTGACGAACAACGTCGGAAGCCAAACGAAGATACCATAGTATCCGAAGACAATCCCAAACCACAGTGTCCACAACATCACAGTTCGCACTCGATAGGGTCGAGTCCATAGCTCGGAAAATGTGAAGCGGCTTTTTGGGGGTACAACTGGAACCTCCGAAGTCTCAATCGGAGGGAGGGCCATCCGGGTCGACTTTTCTACTTCACTCTCAAGCGCTTTCATCACGTGTTCCGCTTCGACTGTGCGCCCTTTGCTCTCCAACCATCTCGGCGATTCGGGCAAACGGCGGCGTATGACCCAGACGTAGAGAGCCGGGAGCCCTCCGATCACAAAAGCGATCCGCCAGCCGTATGTCGGGATCACGAGAAATGATATCACGGCGGCAACTAGAGCTCCATATGCCCAAAAACTCTCCAGAAGGGTCACCATGCGGCCTCGATACTTGCTAGGTATAAACTCGCTCATAAGGGATGAGACGACCGGGAATTCTCCACCAAGCCCAACGCCGACGAAGAAGCGCAGTATCATTAGGGTCTTGATGTCGCTTGCGAATGCACACAGCAGAGTAGAGATGCTGAAGATGAGCAAGGTGACCTGAAAAACGGCTTTGCGCCCCCAATAGTCGGCAACGATACCCGACAGCGCCGCACCCACGAACATTCCGAAGAGACCTGCACTTGCGATAAGTCCAATCTGCGATGAGGCCAGCTTCCATTGTTGGGCCAACGCTGCCAAGATGAAACTAAGCATTATGACATCCATAGCATCGAAGAGCCAACCAAAGCCGTGGATGATGAGCAGCCGGAAATGCGGACGAGATAACGGTAGCCGCTCAAGCCGTGCAGCAATGTTTAAGGGAACCATATGATCCTCCTCTGAATGAGATAGAGTTTCGGCGGCTTTGTGTGCCACCAAAGTCACGCGACTTATCTTTCATGCCCTAAGGCTTGAAGGAGTGCTAGCGTCGCCTTTATTTGTCTGGGGCAAGATGTGCGGGTCCTTACTCGGGAGCTCTAGTCTCCCAAACGTTCAGTCTCTCTATTGCCTCCTCTAGGACCCCCTTCTGCACGCCAAAGGATACCCTAACATGACCCTCCCCCGAAGGTCCGAACCCAAGACCAGGGAAGAGCAAGACCCCAGCCTCTTCAGCGATTTGCTCAACGAATTGCACAGAGCCAGAAGCCCCGCGAATTGCTGGGAATCCGAATAGTCCAGAAGTGGGCTGCGCGAGCAAGAAGAACTTCAACCGGCTAAATCCCTCTACTAGTGCCTGCCTACTCGAAATCACAGTTTCTCTGACTCCGCTTAACCATTCTTTGGGTGTAGACAATGCTGCAAGAGCCGCATACTGCGAGGCAAGAGGAACACACACGGCGACCTGATCATGGATTGTGACCGCGGATCGGCTAAGGGAAGCGTCAGCAACTAAATAGCCAACACGCCAACCAGGCATGGCATATGCCTTCGATAGGCTAAAGCAACTGATAATGCGCGGCCTCATCTCTTGGATGCAGCCGAGACTGAAATGTGTATTTCCCTCGAAGCAGTAATCCTCGTAGACTTCATCTGTGATGACCCAGAGTTCATGCTTGAGAGCGAAATCCGCTATCTCTGATAGAGATTCCCATGAGAGACACGAACCAGTAGGATTGAGTGGGTCACAGAGGATGAGCACTTTGGGTTCACGCTCGAATTCCTTAAGGGAATGCTCCCAGGCTATCGACAGAGCTTCAGCCTCGAATCTCCACTGATCAGCTTCCAGGAGAGGGACATATGCTACACGCCCTCCGGCGAGTATAACGGATTCTATGTGGCTGGGGTAGCTAGGCGACAGCATCATCACTACATCGCCTGGTTCAATGAGAAGTAAGGACGCAATGGAAAGTGCTTCAGATGCCCCAACGGTCACGACTATCTGTTCGGGCTCAGTCGGAATACCATTGACCTCGCGGAGCTTGTTGCAGATGGCTTCTTGCAGCTTGGGCAAACCCGGCACTGCTCCATATCGGTCAGCGAGTCCATCGCCCACAGCCTTCACCACAGCCTCATGAATATGAGGAGGGACAGGCACCCCAGGAACTGCTCCGCATAGATTGACGGCCTGCGGGTACTTGTGAGTCAGATGCTCATAACGCGCGAACGGGGACGTGCCTATAAGGCGGATTCTTGTAGCGAGCCCTGGAGTGGACAGCATCATTGCTTCTCTCTCTGCGGTGCTCAAGGAACTTGGCCCCTGAACAACCAGAAAAACTACTACCGTTAGTCAACCATGTTCAAGCTAGACGGCCTCAGAGGACCCATAAGCCCTGTTGCACCACTGATGTGACTCTACGCTCAACCAACCGAGTTGATGGCTCACAACCCGCAGGTTGTACCAGAGTTGGAGCATACTGGCTTGTGCCAAAACGGCCGGAATGAAGCTTTGGACTCCGATTGGTTGCGGGCTATGAGAGAACGATCGGCGGTTCTACAGCCACTTCAGCTAAGATTCGCTCATCGACTTCGAGCCCCAATCCCAGGCCGGTGGGAACGCGAATCCTGCCTTCTTCGAGCACCAATCCGGAAGATACGATGTCTTTGACAAAGTATCTGCTACTCGGAGCAATATCAGCAGGCAACGTGAAATTCGGGAGCGTACTTAGGGCTGTACTGTCAGCTTTCCCGATAGCTGATTCGACCATTCCACCAGACCACACAGGAATTCCCCGTTGCTGGCAAAGATCGTGAATCTGAATCGAAGGGTAGATCCCTCCCACCCTTGACAATTTGATGTTAATGATTTTACAGGCACCGATCTCAACTGCTAGTCTGGCATCAGTAACGGACTCGATACTTTCGTCGAGGCAGATGGGCGTCTGGATTTGGCGTTGAAGCAGGCTGTGCTCGTAGATGTCATCGAAGCCGAGAGGTTGCTCAATCATGGTGAGATTGTAGTGGTCCATCTGCTGGAACAGACCGACGTGTTCCAGCGAGTAGGCTGAGTTTGCATCAACCATCAAGGGGATGTCGCCAAAGTGTTGCCGTATGGCTCCAACAGGTTCGAGGTCCCATCCAGGTTTGATCTTGATCTTGATGCGTTGATACTTCTGGCC
>Ga0172371_10006416_pt1 | contig 17129 bp, 13 predicted proteins | sample Lak12m_FD_114543 | JGI IMG/M metagenome (GOLD analysis project Ga0172371, IMG submission 114543) | Freshwater microbial communities from Kabuno Bay, South-Kivu, Congo - kab_022012_12m | ecosystem: Environmental > Aquatic > Freshwater > Lake | place: Democratic Republic of the Congo: South-Kivu...
CGATTGTTGCCGCAGGCGGCCTGCGTCCTGCTCGCCGGCGGCACGCTGGCCGTCGAGGTCGGGGCCGGCGAGGCCGAGGCGGTCGCCGGCCTGTTCGCGGCGACGGGGCTGTACGAGCCGGCGCGCGCGCGCGCCGACCTCGCGGGCATCCCGCGCGTGGTGTGGGCGCGCCGGACGGCCGATGCGGCGTCGCAGCGGCCGTCGGACACCGGGGCCGGCACGTGAGCGGCCGCGGCGAGAAGGCGCGCGCCGTCGTCCTGGGCTCGCGCCCGCTGGGCGAGGCCGACCGCATGTTGCGGCTGTTCACGAAGGAGCTCGGCCGCGTCGACGCGGTCGTCAAGGGCGTGCGCAAGACGACGTCGCGCTGGGGTGGCCGGCTGGAGCCGTTCAACGTCTGCGACCTGCTGCTGTACCCGGGCCGCAGCCTGTACACGGTCACGCAGGCGCAGCTGGTCGATGTGTTCCTGCACCTGCGCGAGGACCGCGAAGCGCTCACGGCGGCGGCGGTGGTCTGCGAGACCGCCGCGGGCCTGACGGCCGAGCACGAGCCCGAGGAGCGTCTGTTCGCGCTGCTGCGCAACACGCTGGCCGAGCTGGACAAGGGCTTCGCCGGCCCGGCCACGCATGCGCCGCTCGTGCTCGGGGCGCTCCTCAAGCTGCTGCACGAGGCCGGGTATGCGCCGATCCTCGACCACTGCGCCGCCTGCGGCGGCGGCGAGCGGGCGCTCGGCTTCTCGGCCGCGCACGGCGGCCTCGTCTGCGGCGAGTGTCTCGGCGACGGCCTGCCGGTCACGCCAGAGGCCGTCGCCGCCATGGCCGACGCGCTCGAGAGGCCCCTCACCGAGCTGCGCCTCGCCGAGCCCTCCGCGGCCGTCGGCGAGGCTGTGCGCGACGTGCACGAGCTGTACGCGTATCACTCGGGCGCGCGCCTGCGGGCGCTGCGCTTCGCGCGCGCGTCGCAGTGAGGAAGATGCCGGGATCCGTGGCCGGCCCGGCCTGCCGGCTGCCCCGGCCGGGCGTGGCGGCCACGCTCTCCGTGCCCGCACGTGCGAAGGCGGCGCTCGCGTCGCCGTCACGTCCCCGGAGGGGACATTCGCGTCGCCGTCGCGCCGCTTCGAGGCGACCGGGAGAGGCGCCCAGTCGTCATGGGGTTGATACCCCAGGAACGTCGTGACGCATATGGAACATCCGTCGCACCCGTGCCTGTCGCGGTCGCGCCCGCCCGCGCCTCCTCGTTGGTCGTACCTGTTACCTGTTCGACTTTGTTAGAATCGGCGCCCCGGACGCGGAGGAGACGTGAGCAACCACACGAGCGCTGCGGACACCCGGGGAGACATCCCCACGTTCCAGCAGGTCATCGGCCGCTTGCAGGCCTTTTGGGAACAGCAGGGCTGCGTGGTCATGCAGCCCTACCACACCGAGGTGGGGGCGGGCACATTCAACCCCGCGACCTTTCTGCGTTGCCTCGGGCACAGGCCCTGGCGCGCCGCCTACGTCGAGCCCTCCATGCGGCCCACCGACGGGCGCTACGGCGAGAACCCCTACCGCCTCGGCCACTACTACCAGTACCAGGTCGTGATCAAGCCGTCGCCGGCCGACATCCAGGACGTCTACCTGCAGTCGCTCGTCGCCCTGGGCATCGACCTCGCCGAGCACGACGTGCGCTTCGTGGAGGACAACTGGGAGGGGCCGACGCTCGGCGCCTGGGGCCAGGGCTGGGAGGTCTGGGTCGACGGCATGGAGGCCACCCAGTTCACCTACTTCCAGCAGCTCGGCGGCTTCGATCTCGACCCCATCACCATCGAGATCACCTACGGTCTGGAGCGCCTCGCCATGTACCTGCAGGGCGTAGACAGCGTCTACGATCTGGTGTGGTCGCGCTGGGACGAGGACGGCGAGGAGGTCGTGGTCACCTACGGCGACGTGTACCGGGAGAACGAGCGCGAGTTCAGCCGCTACAGCTTCGAGGTGGCCGACACCGAGATGCTCTACCGTCATTTCCGCGAGTTCGAGGCCGAGGCCGAGCGCTGCCTGCAGGCAGGCCTGCCGGTGCCGGCTTACGACCACGTGCTCAAGTGCAGCCACGCCTTCAACATGCTCGACGCGCGCGGCGTGATCAGCGTGACCGACAGGACGATGCACATCGCCCGCGTGCGCGACCTGGCGCGCAAGGTGGCCGGGCTGTACCTGGAGGTCACCGGCGACGAAACCGCGGTCAACCCCGGGGGTGACGAATGAGCACCCTGCTCGTCGAGATCGGCTGCGAGGAGCTGCCGTACAAGGTGTGCGAGTCGGTCATCCGGCAGCTGGAGGGCGACGGCGAGACGCCGGGCCTGGCGCGGCGCCTGCTGGACGAGGCGCGCCTCGCGGAGCCCGGCGCGCCCGCTCCCACTGTGCTCGTCTCGCCGCGGCGCATCGCCGTGCTGGCGCAAGACGTGCCCGACCGCCAGACGGCCCGCACCGACGACTTCCGCGGGCCCAAGGCTCAGGTCGCTTTCGATGCCGACGGCGGACTGACCAAGGCCGGCGCCGGGTTCGCGCGCTCCAAGGGCGCGCAGCCCGAGGACGTGCGCCGCGAGGTGCAGGACGGCACCGAGTTCGCGGTCGTGCGCGTCGAAGCGCCGCGGGCGCTGGCCGAGGACATCGTGCCGGCGCTCGTCGGCAAGCTCGTCACCGGCCTGCAGATACCGCGCGGCATGCGCTGGGGCCGCCGGCCGGAGGGCGAAGCCGAGTACCTGAGGTTCTCGCGGCCCATCCGCTGGTTCGTGGTCAAGCTCGGCGCACGCACGCTGGCCGGCTCGTTCTACGGCATGCCGTTCGGCGACGTCAGCCGGGGGCACCGCTACCTGGGGTCTGCGGTCGTCATCCGCGACGCCGACCTGTACGAGCGGTACCTGCGCGAGCAGAAGGTGGTGGTCTCGCAGCACGAGCGCCGGAGCCTGATCGGCGAGGGTCTGGACGCGCGGGCGCGCGAGCTGGGCGGCGAGTGGTCCGACCCGGGCGACGTGCTGGCGGAGAACCTCTTCCTGGTCGAGTGGCCGAGTGTGGAGAGCGGGCGCATCGACGAACGTCACCTGCGCCTGCCCGACCCGGTGCTGATCACGGCCATGCAGAGCCACCAGCGCTACCTGCCGGTGCGCGACGCCGACGGCGGGCTGCTGCCGGCGTTCCTGTACGTGAGCAACGCCGACCCGGCGGCCGCCGAGCTCATCACGCACGGCAATGAGCGTGTGCTGGGCGGCCGTCTGGACGACGCCGAGTTCGCCTACGACCGCGACGTCGCCGAGGGCCTGCCGGCCATGGCCGGCCGCCTCGGCGCCGTCGTCTTCCACGAGAAGCTCGGTTCGCTGGCCGACAAGGCGGCCCGCCTGCAGGGGCTGGCGGCGGGTCTCGCGGCCGCGCCCGGCGGCGGCGAGGCAGCTCCCGGCGCCGCCGGCGAGAGCGGCGGCAACGGCAACGGCGCGGCAGACCCGCTCGCCGAGACGCTCAACACCGCCGCCGGGCTGGCCAAGGCCGACCTGGTGAGCCAGGTGGTCATCGAGTTCCCCTCGCTGCAGGGCGAGATGGGCGGCATCTACGCGCGCGGCGGTGGCCTCGGTGAGGCGGTCGCCGATGCCGTCGGCCAGCACTACCGGCCGCTCTCGGCCACGGCGCCGCTGCCGGAGACCTTGGCAGGCGCCCTGCTGGCCGTGGCCGACAAGGTGGACAACATCGTGGGCGCCTGGGCCGCCGGCTCGAAGCCGTCGGGCTCGCGCGACCCGTACGGCCTGCGCCGCGCCGCCATGGGCATCGTGCGCATCGCGCTCGAGTACGGCCTGCGCTTCTCGCTGACCGGCGTGCTGCAGAGCGCGGTGGACCAGTTCGAGCTCCAGGGCGTCGAAGGGCTGGACGACGCACGCCGCGCGGGCATCGTGGCCGAGACGGCCGCGTTCGTGCGCGAGCGCCTGCAGGTGCAGCTGCTCGACGCCGGCCTGCCGTTCCCGAGCGTCGAGGCGGCCCTGGCCGCACCGGCCGGCGACCTGCCGGCGCTGGCGGCCCGCGCGCACACGTTCGCCGCGCTCGCCGGCCGAGACTTCTTCGAGGACGCCGTGACGGCCTACAACCGCTGCGCGGCGCTGGCCTCGAAAGACCCGGAGGCCGGGCGGCGCCACGTCGACCCGGCCCTGTTCAGCTACGACGCCGAGCGCGAGCTGGCCGCCGCCGTGGACCGGACCCGCGGCCCGCTGCTCGAGGCGCTCAGGCACCTGGAGCTGGAGAGCGCGATCAAGGAGGCGGCCGGCCTGCGGGCGGCCGTGGACCGCTACTTCGACGACGTCCTCGTCATGGACAAGGACGACGCGGTGCGCGCCAACCGCCTGGCCCAGCTCGCCGCGGTCACCGCACTCATCGGGGCCATCGGGGAGTTCAACCGCCTGCCCCTTACGCAGACGTGAACAGCACGCAGACCGACCTCACCGCCGCCCCCGCGGCGTGACGACGACAGTCCCCGGGAGGGCTCGAGATGTCTGACAAGCACGTGTATCGCTTCAGCGAAGGCAACAAGGACATGAAGGAGCTGCTCGGCGGCAAGGGCGCCAACCTCGCCGAGATGACGACCATCGGCCTGCCGGTGCCCCCGGGGTTCACGATCACGACCGAGGTCTGCAACTTCTACTCGGCGCACGGCCACGAGTACCCAGAGGGCGTGCACTCGCAGGTGGACGATGCGCTGGCCTCGCTGGAGCACGATACGGGCAAGCTGTTCGGCGACGCCGCCAACCCGTTGCTCCTCAGCGTGCGCTCCGGCGCCCGCGCCTCCATGCCGGGCATGATGGACACCGTCCTCAACCTGGGGCTCAATGACACCACCATCGAGGGCGTCGTCGCGACCACGAGCAACCCGCGCTTCGCCTACGACTGCTACCGCCGCTTCGTCACGATGTACGGCGACGTCGTCCTTGGCTGCAAGCCCGAGAGCAAGGACGAGGCCGACCCCTTCGAGGAGCGCCTCGAGGAGATGAAGAAGGAGCGCGGCGTCGCCTCCGACACCGAGCTCTCGGCCGACGACCTCAAGCAGCTGGTCGCCGACTTCAAGGCGATCGTCAAGGAGCGCACCGGCCACGACTTCCCCGACGACCCGAAGGACCAGCTGTGGGGCGCCATCAGCGCCGTGTTCGGCAGCTGGGACAACGACCGTGCCGTGGCGTACCGTCGTCTGTACGGCATCCCCGAGGACTGGGGCACGGCCGTCAATGTGCAGACCATGGTGTACGGCAACACCGGCGACGAGAGCGGCACCGGTGTGGCCTTCACGCGCAACCCCGCCAACGGCGAGAACGAGTTCTACGGCGAGTTCCTGGTCAACGCCCAGGGCGAGGACGTGGTGGCGGGCGTGCGCACGCCGCGCCCGGTGATCGAGCTCAGGGACGTGTGGCCCGAGGTCTACGACCAGCTCATGGGCGTGCGCCAGACGCTCGAGCACGAGATGCGCGACATGCAGGACTTCGAGTTCACCATCGAGCGCGGCCGCCTCTTCATGCTGCAGACGCGCAACGGCAAGCGCACCGGTCTGGCGGCGATCCGCATCGCCGTCGACATGTGCGACGAGGGCCTGATCGACTCGGTCGAGGCGCTGATGCGCATCGAGCCCGAGCAGCTCAACCAGCTGCTGCGCCCGGTGTTCGGCCCCGACGACAAGCAGCGTGCCGTGGACGAGGGCCGGGTCAAGGCCAAGGGCCTGCCCGCCGGCCCGGGCGCGGCCTCCGGCCGCGTGGTGTTCAACGCCCCGGACGCGGTGGCCTGGGCGGAGCGCGGCGAACAGGTCCTGCTGGTCCGCGACTTCACGAGCCCCGACGACATCCGCGGCATGGACGCGGCCGAGGGCATCCTCACGGCGCAGGGCGGCATGACCAGCCACGCCGCCCTGGTCGCCCGGCAGATGGGCAAGGTCTGCATCGTCGGCTGCGGCGCTCTGGACATCGACGGCCCCGCCCGCACCTTCGAGGTCGGCGGCGTCACTGTGAACGAGGGCGACTGGATCTCCATCGACGGGTTCACCGGCGAGGTCATCATCGGCCGGCTCGAGACGCGCCCGCCCGAGGTGCTGCAGGTGCTGCTCGAGGGTGTCGAGACCGAGGACGAGTCACACTCGTTCAGGTACTACAAGGAGATCATGGATTGGGCCGACGCGGAGCGCCGCCTCAAGGTGCGCACCAATGCCGACCAGCCCGACCAGAGCGCCAACGCGATCGCCTTCGGCGCCCAGGGCATCGGCCTCTGCCGCACCGAGCACATGTTCTTCGAGGGCGAGCGCATCATGAGCGTGCGCCGCATGATCCTGGCCGACGACAAGGAGGGCCGCGCCGCCGCGCTGGCCGAGCTCGAGCCCATGCAGCGCGAGGACTTCGCGGCCATCTTCCGCGTGATGGGCGACCGCCCGGTCACCGTGCGCACGCTCGACCCGCCGCTGCACGAGTTCCTGCCGCACGACGACGAGGACACGGCGCGCACCGCAGCCGCCCTCGGCGTGAGCGAGGAGGAGGTCGCCGACAAGGTCGACGACCTGCACGAGAACAACCCCATGCTCGGCCACCGCGGCTGCCGCCTGGGCATCGCCTTCCCCGAGATCACCGAGATGCAGACGCGCGCCATCCTCGAGGCCGCGTGTGAGGTGAAGAAGGAAGGCGTGGACGTGCACCCGGAGATCATGATCCCGCTGGTGGGCACGAAGAAGGAGCTGGAACATCAGGTGGCCGTGGTGCGAGAGGCGGCCGCGGACGTGTTCGAGAAGTGGGGCGTGGAGGTCGACTACCTGGTCGGCACCATGATCGAGATCCCGCGCGCGGCGCTCACCGCCGGGCAGATCGCCGAAGCGGCCGAGTTCTTCAGCTTCGGCACCAACGACCTCACGCAGATGACCTTCGGCGTCTCGCGCGACGACGCCGGCAAGTTCCTGCCGCTGTACACGAGCGAGGAGCTGGAGATCTGGCCGGCCGACCCGTTCGCGACGCTCGACCAGGACGGCGTCGGCGAGCTCGTGAAGATCGGCATCGATCGCGGGCGCGGCACCAGGCCGGGTCTCAAGGTCGGCATCTGCGGCGAGCAGGGCGGCGACCCCGAGACCGTCAAGTTCTGCCACCGCGCCGGCATGGACTACGTGAGCTGCTCGCCGTTCCGCCTGCCGGTGGCGCGCCTCGCCGCGGCGCAGGCCGCCATCGAGGAGCGCAGCTCGCTGGCCCTGGAGAAGTAGCCGGGGGGCGCCGCGTGGCGAAGCTGGGCGGCGAGGTCACAGGCGTGCTCGAGGACGGGCGCGCGTGGTGCGTGCGCGACGCGCGCCCGCGCGACGCGCGCCCCCTCGCGCGCCTGCTCGACGACGTCGCCGCCGAGGCGCAGCCGGCCCTGCTCATGCTCCCGGGCCAGTTCGGCGCCGCCGTGTGGAAGCGGCGCATCCAGGAGAACCTCGCCGACCCGCACTGCCTGCAGCTCTCGGCGACCGTGGACGGCGAGCTCGCCGGCAACCTCGGGCTGCGTCCCGACCCCCACCCCAACTCCGCGCACGTCACCTGGGTGGGCATGTCGGTGGCGGAGCCGCTCCGCGGTCTGGGGCTGGGCGGAGCCCTGCTCGAGACCGCGGCGGAGTGGGCGCTCCTGAACGGCTGCGTGAAGCTCGCGCTCGGCGTCTTCCCCGAAAACGCGCGCGCCCACGCCTTCTACCTGCGTCACGGCTTCTGTGAAGAGGGACGGCGGCGAGCGCAGTACGTCCGCGCCGGGCAGTATCATGACGAGGTCCTCATGGCGCGCTTCCTCACAACCCCCGCCTGAGCCGTGGACCGTCCTCGCATCCTCAGGACCCTCGTCACTGTGGCTGCCCTCGTGCTCGCGGCCGTCCCCGCCGTGGTCGCCTTCGGCCTCGGCTGGCTCACCTTCGGCCACCCCGGCGTGCCCACGGGGGGTGCCACGCTGCCCGACACCACCACGCCGGTGGCGTGGACCCTGTTCGCCGTCTTCTATCTCTTCTGGCTGTTCGGCCTCATGGTGCTGGTCATCTGGTCGTTCGACCGCATCGGGCACCACTGGCACGCTTGGGACAGGGCGCCGCGCAAAGAGAAGAAGCGGCGCCGGCGGCTCAACGCGGGCATGGACTTCCTTGCAGGTCAGGAGAAAGCCCGCGCCGACGCCGAGGCCGAGCTGGCGCGCCGGCGCGCCGCGCTCGCCGAGACAAGACGGCGTGCCGCCTGCGGCGGGTCCGGCGCCCGCGCCGCCGGCCGCTCCGCGGACTCCCGCCGGCCCGAGGACCGCTGACCCGTGCCGCTCATCTCCCGCGCCAGCATCGAGCAGGTCCAGGCCATCGCCGACATGGTCGAGATCGTCGGCCAGTACACGCAGCTGCGCAAGGCCGGCGCCAACTACAGCGGGCGCTGCCCGTTCCACGAGGAGCGCACGCCGTCGTTCTCCGTGAACCCCACGGAGAAGCTGTACTACTGCTTCGGCTGCGGCGCCGGCGGCAACCTCTTCGGCTTCGTGCAGGCCAAGGAGAACCTCGACTTCGCCGGCGCCGTCGAGTACCTGGCCGACCGCTACGGCGTCCAGCTCGAGTACGAGGAGAGCAGCCCGCGCGGCGACGCCGAACGGCGGCGCCGCGACCGCCTGCGGGCGCTGCTCGAGCACGCCACCGCGCACTACGAGCGCGTGCTCTGGGACAGCAGGGTGGCCGCGCCGGCCCGCGAGTACCTCGCCGGGCGCGGCCTCGGCGCCGACGTCTGCCGCGCCTTCCGTGTCGGCTTCAGCCGTCCCGGCTGGGAGAAGCTGCGCGACGCGGCCGCGACCAAGAAGTTCACCGACCAGGATCTGCTCGACGCCGGCCTGGTCGTGCCCGGCAGGCAGGCGCGCCCGTACGACCGCTTCCGTGGGCGCATCATGTTCCCGCTCGCCGACGACCGCGGGCGCACCCTGGGCTTCGGCGCCCGCACCATGGGCGACGAGAAGCCCAAGTACCTCAACTCGCCGGAGACGGCGCTGTACCACAAGAGCGAGGCCCTCTTCGGCCTGCACAAAGCCAAGGCGGCCGCCGCGCGCGAGGACCGCGTGTACATCGTCGAGGGCTACACCGACGTGCTGGCGCTGGCCCAGGCGGGCGTGGAGAACAGCGTCGCCAGCATGGGCACGGCGCTCACCGAGCAGCAGCTCACGCGCCTCTCGCGGGTCACGCGCAACCTCTACCTGTGCTACGACGCCGACGCCGCCGGCATCGGCGCCATGGACCGTGCCCTGCGGCTGGCGCGGCCCATGGGCCTGAGCCTGCACGTGGTGCGCATCCCCGACGGGCTCGACCCGGCAGACTTCGTGCTCTCCGGGGCCGGAAGAGAGGGATTCAAAGGGCTTGCCGCCGACGCACAGACCCTGTTACAATTCCACGTCCGTTTGGCGCTCGCCACCCACGACCTCGATAAGCCCGATGGACGGGCTCGCGCCGTGGCGCGACTCAGGGAGGTCCTCTCCGAGGCGGCGACGCCGATCGAGCGCGACGAGGAGCTGCGGTACATCGCCGATGTGCTGCAGCTCTCGGCCGAGAGCGCGGGCTACCTGCTGAAGGCCGGCGGACGTCCCGACGAGGGGCGTGCGGCCGCACCGGGTCGCCGCGAGCCGCCGCAGGGCGGGCGCACGGCGGTCGCCATCGGCGGCTCGCACGAGCTCGAGGTCCGCTTCCTGGCCGGCTGCCTCGCGCGGCCGGAGAAGGGGCGCGTGGTGCTGGCCGGCCTGGACGAACGCTTCTTCTCGTCGGCCGAAACGCGCGCCGCGCTGGGCGCAGTCAAGCAGCGGTTGGAGGTCGTGGAGGCGGGGAATACCCTGCAGGCACCGGGCGACGGGGCCGAAGTCGACGCCGGTGGAGCGGTGCTCGCCGAGGTCATCGTGCGGTCGGGCCGGGAACGTTTCACCGACGCCGTGGTCGACGAGCTGTTCCTCCGCCTGCAGGACGCGCAGCTGGGACGGGTCATGACGCGGCTCAAGGTCGCGATGCAGGGTGACGAGACAGGGAAGCAGGCACGGGAGCTGGCGAGGCTCGAGGCGGCGCGGCGGCAGCTGCGCGAGGCGCTGAGGGCCATTCCCGTGGATGAGGAGCCCCAAGAAGGGTAGGGACGGACGCTTTGACCGATTTCGCTGAAGATCGCACCAAGCCCACAGAGCCCGCCGAGATGTCCATCGACGAGGTCCGGCTGCTCGTGGAAGAGGGCCGCGAGCAGGGCTACCTGAACGGCGACCATATCGCCGACGCCCTGCAGGACGTCGAGCTCACGCCCGACCAGATCGACAACATCTACAACATCTTCGCCGAGGCCAACATCGACATCATCGAGGGCGATGTGGTGACCGGCGAGGAACCCGCCGAGGCCAAGGCGGAGGAAGAAGTGCCGATCAAGCTCGACCTCTCGGTCAAGACGCCCACCAACGACCCGGTGCGCATGTACCTCAAGGAGATCGGCAAGGTGCCGCTGCTCACTGCCGAAGAAGAGGTGTCGCTGGCCAAGCGCATCGAGCGCCGCGACATGGAGGCCAAGCGCAAGCTCATCGAGGCCAACCTGCGCCTCGTCGTGTCCATCGCCAAGCGCTATGTCGGCCGCGGCATGCTGTTCCTGGACCTCATCCAGGAGGGCAACCTGGGCCTCATCCGCGCGGTCGAGAAGTTCGACTACCGCAAGGGCTACAAGTTCAGCACCTACGCCACGTGGTGGATCCGCCAGGCCATCACGCGCGCCATCGCCGACCAGGCTCGCACCATCCGCATCCCGGTGCACATGGTCGAGACCATCAACAAGCTCATCCGTGTGCAGCGCCAGCTGCTGCAGGACATCGGCCGCGAGCCCACGCCCGAGGAGATCGCCGCCGAGATGGGCACCACGCCGCAGAAGGTGCGGGAGATCCTCAAGATCAGCCAGGAGCCGGTGAGCCTCGAGACCCCCATCGGCGAGGAAGAAGACTCGCAGCTGGGCGACTTCATCGAGGATGAAGACGCGACCATGCCGGTCGAGGCCGTGAGCGAGATCATGCAGAAGGAAGAGCTCAACATGGTGCTCGGCACGCTCACGCACCGCGAGCGCAAGGTCATCGAGCTGCGTTTCGGCCTCAAGGGAGAGCACCCGCGCACGCTCGAAGAGGTGGGGCAGAAGTTCGGCGTCACGCGCGAGCGCATCCGCCAGATAGAGGCCAAGACGCTGGCCAAGCTCAAGGCGTACCGCGACTCGCAGCGGCTGCGGGACTTCCTTGATTGAACTATAATCTCCCGGCCGGAGCGGTCCTCGGTAGCTCAATGGTAGAGCATTCGGCTGTTAACCGAAGGGTTGTAGGTTCGAGTCCTACCCGAGGAGCCATGTGACGAACGGGGCGTCGCGACCTGAGGGTCGCGGCGCCCCTTCCGCGTACGGGCGGTCGTTGCCGGAGAGTCGCGCAGGGGTGGTGGCCGCGTGGGGCCCCTCACAAGAAGCTGAGGATCTGATCAGCTGTTCCTCAGATTCCTGCGAGCGCCCGCATACCCTCTGGGTGGCGATCCCGCAGACGCCTGGGGCACGCGCCCGTCTCACGTCTTCACGCATCTCCACGCCTGTCCTTGGCCTCGCACGGGTACATCATGCGAAACGTTGCCGGACACCCGTCCGGACGACGCGCAGCGAGGAGGGACCATGGCGGATCCGATCGACGAGGCCAAGAGCGCGGCTGAGGCCGACGCAGCCTCCGACGACAGGTTCAACAAGCTCGTGAACTCCCTTGGCGGCACGGCCACCGCGAGCGCCGTGTTCGGGGACCCGGTGGAGAAGGGCGGCGTCACCATCGTGCCGGTCGCGCGCGTTCGCTACGGCGTGGGCGGGGGCTTCGGGCGCGGTCCGGGCAAGAAGAAGCGCGACGAGGCAGCGTCCGACCAGGTGGGCTACGGCCAGGGCGGCGGCGTCCAAGCGTCGCCCATCGGCTACATCGAGATCAGCGGCGGCGAGGCCGAGTACAAGCGTATCGTCGACCCGGTGCGCCCGATGATCGTGCTCATGGCGTTCCCCCTGGTCGGCGTGCTGTGCTTCGCGCTCATGGCGGTCATCAGCCTGCAGACCGCCAGGTCGGCCAAGAAGCTGCTGCCCGAGCTGCCGCACTTCCCGCGCCTGCAGCTGCCCTCGCTGCACTGGCGCGATTGACCTGCGTAGCGGGGTCAACGAGCGGTGGGCCGCAGGCGCACCGCTCACTGACCTGCGCGGCGAGGGCGGGGCTGCTCCCGTTCGACCCCGCCCTCGCCGCGTCACATCCGGCCGGCCGACGCGGGCCGCCGGCCGTCACGCTCTCATTCCAGCACGTACGCGCTCTCGCCGTGCAGCTCGCTGTCCAGCCCCTTGAGCTCGACGGTGTCGGGCACGCGCACCGGCTGGAAGCGGTTGATGACCTTGAGGATCGCCCAGGTGACCACGAACGAGTACGCGCCGACGATCAGCACGGTCAGCACCTGCACGCCGAGGACCTTCGCGTTGCCGTTGACAAGGCCGTCGTGCGAACACGCCCAGCAGGATGCAGCCCATGATGCCGCCCACGCCGTGGGCCGCCCACACGTCCAGGGCGCCGTCCCACTTCATGCGCTCCTTGAACCTCACGGCGCCGTAGCACACCGAGCCGGCCAGGAAGCCGATGATGAACGCCGACCAGGTCGGGACGTAGCTCGCGCCGGGCGTGATGCAGGCCAGACCGGCCACGGCGCCGGTGAAGGCGCCGATGAGGCTGGGCTTGCCGTCCACCTTCCAGGTGATGAACAGCCACGTGCACATGGCGACCGAACCTGGGGTGTCCGTGTTCACGAACGCCTGGGCGGCCACGCCGCCCGCGGTGAACGAGTCGGCGCCGTTGAACCCGAACCACCCGAACCAGAGCAGCGCGGTCCCGAGTCCGTCGAAGGCGATGTTGTGCGGGATGCTGCGCTCGCCCTTGCCGGACATGCGGCGGCCGACCACCCAGACGGAGGCCAGGGCGGCCATGCCGGCGCTGGTGTGCACCACGGCGCCGCCGGCGAAGTCCAGGGCGCCCCACCGCGCGAGGAACCCGCCGCCCCACACCCAGTGGCAGAAGGGCACGTAGACGAGCAGGCTCCACGCGACCAGGAACCACAGGTGACTGTTGAAGTTCACGCGGTCGGCGAAGGCGCCGCTGATGAGCGCCGGCGTGATGATGGCGAGCATCTCCATGTAGACGAAGTGCGCCAGCGCCGGGATGTGCGGCGCCCACGGCCCGGGCGCCCGCCCGACGCCCTTCAGGAACACCCAGTCGAGGTTCCCGATGATGGCCCCGTCCCCTGAGAACGAGAGCGAGTGACCCACCGCGACCCAGATGAACGTCACGACGCCCATGCTGATGAAGCGCTGCATCATGATCGCGACGAGCGCGGCTGAGATGAGGACGAAGGCAGTGTCCCCGGCACTGATCTGGTCCATGCCAGACCCCTCCTTTGACGTGTCTGGCACCCCGGGCTCGGAACCCTCAAGGGAGTACGCCGGCGAACCTTGCGCGCAGGCCAGACCCTGGCCGGGCGTCGGCGGGGATACCCTCCGGCCGCCCAGCCAGATCGCCGCCATTCCCAGCACGTGTGGATCGCGGCGCAAGGGGACCGGGTCGCACCGGAGCGCGCCGGCTGGTCATCGTGGCCTGTCGTGCCGATAACGGAACCGGAACAGGCTGTGCAAGCGCCATCCCGCGAGAGGACCCATGTCGCACGCCACCCGCTTCACCGTGACGGCCGAGATCGCCGCGGCCATCGTCTCGAGCCACGTGCTTGATGAGGTGCTCGCCAATGTGGTGCGGGGTGCCGCGGAGGCGATGGAGGTGTCGGAGTGCTCCATCTACCGCTGCGCTCGCGGCGAGAGCGAGGCCACCTGCCTCGCCCTCTGGTCGCTGGCGCCGGAGCCGGGCGACAGCGAGTGGGTCGGTGGTCGTGTGCGTCTCGCCGATCACCCCGGGTTCGCTCGGGTCATGGAACAGGGGCGCGTCGTGGCGCACTACCTCGACGACCGCGGCCTGTCCGACGCCGACCGCGAACGCATGGAGGCCTGGGGCGAGTACGCGACACTGCTTGTGCCGCTGGTCAGCGGCGGCGAGGCCATCGGCTGGCTCTCGCTGGCCGAGAAGCGGCACCGGCGTGTCTTCGGGATGCGCGAGCGCGAGCTCGCGGCCACGCTCGCGGCTCTGTCGGCCGTCGCCATCGAGAACGCGCGACTGCACGCCGGCCTGGAGGAGGCGGCCATCACCGACGGGCTCACGGGCCTGCACAACCACCGCTACTTCTACCGTCGTCTCGGCGAGGAGGTCGCGCGCACGTGGCGGTACGGCATGCCGCTCTCGCTGCTGATGATCGACCTGGACGACTTCAAGCGGTTCAACGACCGCCTCGGTCACCGCGCCGGCGATGCGCTGCTGCGAGGCGTTGCCGGCCTGCTCCGGTACGGGACTCGCAACAAGGTGGACCTTGTGGCCCGCTATGGCGGCGAGGAGTTCGCCGTCATGTTGCCTGCCACGATGGCGGGCGGCGACGAGGAGACCGAGCACACGGCGGAGGCGGTGGCCGAGCGCCTGCGACTGTGCGTCGCCGGCGAGCCGTTCGGCTTCGCCGGACCTGCGCCGGTGGTCACCGTGAGTATCGGCGTCGCCGGCCTGCGCAGCGACGAACCGTCGGCCGACGCGCTCGTGCAGGCCGCCGATGAGGCGCTCTACGCGGCCAAGCGGCTCGGCAAGGACCGCGTCGTGGTCGCGCCGATCGAGCGCCTGCTGGGCGCGCGGCGCCGGCACGCCTGAGGGGCCGGGCGGGTCAGGGCCGCCGGGGCGACGCGCCCGGGCGCCGGGTCAGCCCAGGATCAGCCGCTGCGGATCGACGTCGTCGCGCAGGATACGCAGCTCCTCGGCGGTCGGCGGCTCTGCGACGGTCGCCCGTGACACGTCCAGAGTGAAGCCGGTGTGCTCCTGGACGTGCTCCGGCGTGACGCCTTCGTAGCGCTCGGCCAGGTACATCTCGTGCGTGTCGTCGTCGAACCTGAGCACGCAGAGGTTGGTGACGACGGCGATGGGGCCGCCGCGGCGGTACCCGGCGCGGCGGCGCGAGTCACCGCCCGCGAGCCAGCCCGGCGTCGTCACGTAGTCGAGCTTCTCGACGAACTTCTTCACGCCGTGCTGCATGAAGACGATGTAGCCGCTGGCCAGGGAGCCGGCGTCGCAGGCCCCGCCGCTGCCGCTGAAGCGCACCGTCGGGCTCAGGTAGTCGCCGATGACCGTGGAGTTCATGTTGCCGTACCTGTCCACCTGGGCAGCGCCGAGGAAGGCGATGGTGTGCAGACGCCGGTTGGCCACGTAGCTGAACGCCTCCACGAGCCCCGCGTTGAGATTGCTGAACGCCATCACGCGGGGGTCGGCCACGGCCATCGGCAGCTCCTCCAGTCGTGGCCCGATGCCGCCGGTCTCGAAGAAGATGTGCGCGTGAGGGGCATGGATGCGTTTGGCCACGGTGGCCGCCAGCATGGCCACGCCGGTGCCGGCGAAGAGCACGTCGCCGTCCTTGATGAAGCGTCCGGCGGCGATGGCCATCATCTCGCGGGGGGAGTAGGCGGGGCTCGTCGCGCCGGTCGTCCCGGCGGCGCCGGCCGCGCCGTCGCTCGTTGCGGTCATCTCGCTCACCTCCGGTCCAGGCCCGGCGCGTAGCCGGCCACCGTGTTGGCGCGGATGCGCGCCAGCTGCGCCCCGCCGAGCTTGTCCAGGTAGTCGTCCCAGCTCTGCACGCCGTAGACCCACTCGTCGAGCCAGGCGGCCCAGCTCGCGTCGTCCTTCGCGACCGCCTTGAAGTGGTTCAGGTGGGCCGGGTCGTAGTCGTAGAAGTAGCGGCAGGCGGTGGGGTGGGCCCCGTAGGGGACGGGGACGACGGCGTCCACGAGGAACGGCGGCAGCGCGTTCTGGTCGGGATCGAGGCGAAGGTAGTCCTCGGGGACGATCTCCTCACAGGTGACGATGACCGCCGCCGCCGCCTTGCACTGCTCCAGGTCGGCGAAGGTCAGACCTTTGATGCGCACGGTGCCGTCGGTGCTGACCTGTTGTGCGTGGATGATGGAAACGTCGGGGGTGAGGGCGGGGAGGAGCACCACCTCGTCGTCCTGGTGTCCGAACGGGTCGTCGATGACGAGGACCTTCTCGCGAGGGATGCCCGCCTCGCGACGCAGCTCCGGCGGGAAGCCCGACTTCTCCACGACGCTGGTGCCGAGCCCGGACTTGCTGGGGATGAAGGGGATGTTGAGGGAGCCGGCGAGAAAGCGCAGGCTCATCATGTTGTTGGTGTAGTCCTCCACCAGGACCTCGCCGCGCTCCACGGCCTTGCGGAAGCGGATGCAGGTGGGCGCGAAGCGGCCGTTGCCGCCGTACGCGATGTCCAGGCGGCGCACACAGCCGGCCCCGACGAGCACGTCGAGCGCCTGGCCGTTGGAGTGGGCCACCAGGTGCAGGTCCCTGACGTGGCGGCGGGCGATCTCGTAGACCGCCGCCATGGGGTTGCGGTTGATGGTGAAGCCGCCGACGGCGATCTGGCAGCCGTCGGGCACGAAGCGCTCGACCGCCTCGGCGATGCTCATGAGCTTGCCGTCGAGGCCGTTGTGCTCAGCCATGTGCTGTCCCCCTGATCGCGTGCGGGCGGCGCCGGGAAGACCCCCGGCAGGCGTCGCCACCTGAGCTGGGGGACAGGGGCTGTGCGGGAGGCCGGCGGGGGCGCCGCCGGCCGCGACCCTGTGGCAGCGCCCTCATGATACACGCGCGCCGCCGGGCGGCAAGTCGCACGGCTCACGGCCTGTGCTAGCATCGCCGCCATGGACGATGAGAAGCTCACCTTCCTCTTCTCCGGCTACGCGCGGCTGCCGCAGGATGTGAGCCACCAGGCCATGTACAAGCGCGTCGGTCTCGTCCTCGAGGTCGACCACGACGGCGTGGTGGTGGACGCCGGCACCACGCTGATCATGCCGCTGGCGTCGGATTTCTTCGCACGCCTCGTCGTCGGCCGCAACGTGCTCACCGAGCGGCAGCAGATCGAGGCCACCGTGCGGTACCGCTACCGCGGCCACTCGCAGGGAGCCCTGCTCTCGGCGCTGCACAAGGCCTTCGAGGCC
>Ga0172371_10006417_pt1 | contig 17127 bp, 15 predicted proteins | sample Lak12m_FD_114543 | JGI IMG/M metagenome (GOLD analysis project Ga0172371, IMG submission 114543) | Freshwater microbial communities from Kabuno Bay, South-Kivu, Congo - kab_022012_12m | ecosystem: Environmental > Aquatic > Freshwater > Lake | place: Democratic Republic of the Congo: South-Kivu...
GCGGCAACAATCAAAGTACCTCAGGAACTCCGTCGTCAACCACTCCCAGCCAGGAATCCGGCACTCCAATATCCCCCGAACCAATAACCGGCACAGCGGCCGATCCCAACAGCATGGTTAGTTTGGTTTCAGTTGGAATTAATGGTCGCCGTCTCAGTGTCGAGGAGCGGGGTCATATCAGGAATTTGATAATCAATATCCAAAAGGAGGAAACGGGAACGTTAGAAAAAAATAATTATAGACCCTTAAATATTCCACCAGATTATGTCATGTGTCTAATGAAGGTTGAATCAATAGATTTTACCCCTACGGCCACCAGTCCAACGCAGGCTGCTGGTTTGGGTCAACATACCGACGATTCACAAATGGAGGGCGCTCAAATGTTAAAGAAAACAGCTCCCCAGCACTATGAAGAGTTCTCCAAGAAGTACGGTAAAGACCTTACTCAATTGATGTCATCCAAAGCTTCGGGTTGGCAGACAGTCAAGAATACTTTAAGGCGAGACGCAAATCTGGCCGCGGCTATGACCTACACTTTCGTCGAAGTAAAGGCGCGGAACGTTTTGAAAATGAATGGGCCGGTTAGTATGAATGATTTACGCAGGATCACATATGCTTACGTGGGAGATGGGAACGAAGGAAAACAATGGGCTGGAATTCAAAATTGTATGGCTAACCAGAGCTGGTCAATAATGGACAAGAGAAAATAGCTTGTCCCGCACTTAAATTTGGCCTAGGATTTTTAGGTAGTCGTTATTATTTTTTATGCATAAAGAATCACTCCAAAAGGCATGGGAGGAATCCGATAAAGCTCCATTTTTATGGATTTTGAGAAGTACTGCCGGTGAAGACTTAGGCGAAGTTTTGGCCGGCCGAGAAGATTGGAGACGAGCTTTTGATTCTGAGAATAAAGAAAAAGTTTTGATTTGCTCCGATGAGCGGGTGATGCCGGCGGCGGGAGAGTTTAAGGTTGGAATTGCCGGGCAGCTGATTCTTTGCTCCCAAGAGGAACAGGCGGAATTCGTTGAGAATTATCGGGGGAAAATAAAGGTGGTGCGCAGTCACAGCGGCTGCGGCGCGGCCGGAGTGGCCTACGAGAAGCTTTCTGCCGAGGAGCGGGAAAAATATCAAGACGGAGATGGCCCGGCCGATGAATATGGTAAGTTATTCTCTGCTAATCTGGCTGAGCGGCTGGACGCCAGGTTCGAGCATCTTCCCTTCTCCGGAATGCGCGGTAGTAATGGTTTCCACGACGCGCGGATGATTTTTTGGTCAACTGACCCGGCCTTTGATCCGTCAGAGTTGGTTGGCAAGTTTTTGCCGCCGCATTTTCTGGCCAATGGGCTGGCTTTTGGGCTGGGCGAAGGCTATGCTCAAGAAGAGCTGAAGATTCTCACTGATATCGCCTTGGGCCATCATGGCTTCGGCGAATTATTCAATGACCGAAATCCATTTTATGTAATCAGTATTGGTAGAGATGCAAAAAATTTGAATAAAATTGCCAAAGAGACCCTTGGGGGATTCGGAGACAGAGTAAGCTTTAAGTACTTTCGAGCATGAAAGTTGGAACAACTTGCAAACAAATCGCCATTGATATCCGAAAAATCGGCAAAAAAAGCACCGGCAGCGAAACCTATTTTTATTATCTGGTTAAGGAATTAGCCAAGCTGGCGGAGAGCAAAAAGCATCGTTTTCTGCTGCTTACCGACGACCGGGTGGCCAGAGTGAAAAAAATTCTTGGCTCATTGCCCAAAAACTTTGAGATTTTTCGGGTGACGCCCACCAGCAAAGCCCTCTGGACTTTCTATTCCCTGCCCCGATTTCTCAAAAAAAATCCGGTGGACATCTTTCATACCGAATTCATTCTTCCTTTCTATTTGAGCCACCAAACAAAAATGGTGACTGTGGTTCACGATATTTCCTTTAAGATCAACCCCCGCTGGATCACCGGAAAAGACAGCTTCATCTTGAACCGGCTCATCCCCCTTTCCCTCAGAAGGGCTGACGCGGTGGTGGCGGTTTCCCAGTTTACCAAGGATGAAATCGTGAGGGAATACCGTTGCCCGGAAGATAAAATAACCGTGACGTACCCGGCGGTCGATACCCGATATTTTTGCTCCATAAGCCAAGAAGAAGCCCAAAGAGAGGTCGCTAAAATCTTGGGTGCCCGTTTCCCTTTCCTGTTGCACATCAGCTCACTTCAACCGAGAAAAAATGTTCCCATGATTATTCAATCTTTCGGAAAAATCAAAAAAGCAGCGGCTAAAAACCTGAAATTGGTGATCGTGGGGAGTAGAAATGGCTATAATTTCGATCAAAAGATTGACGAGGAAATTCAAAGGCAAGTCTTGGCGGGCAACATTAAACTGGGAGACGTTATTGTCACCGGTTATCGACCGATGAGTCAGCTGCCTTATTTTTACCAGGCGGCGGAAGCCTTTGTTTTCCCCAGCGCTTACGAAGGCTTTGGCATTCCTCTGATCGAATCAATGGCCTGCGGTGTGCCGGTGGTCATAAGCGATATTCCGGTCTTTCGGGAAGTGGCGGGAAATGCCGCCGTCTACGTTGATATCGGCAAAAAAAACAAGGCCGAGAAACTGGCTGGAGCCGTCAAAAAACTGTTGGTAAGCAAAAAACTCCGCGCCGAAAAAATCAGACTTGGCCGGGAGCGAATAAAGTCGTTCAATTGGAGTCAGTTGGCCAAAAAAACCCTTGGAATATACGATAGGTTAGTATAATAAGGGGCGTGATAAACGTTTTTGAGACTGCGGCCCGATAGTCCTCGCTTCAAAAACATTTATCACGCCCCTTATTAGTTTATTTTTCCGCCACTATTTTTATCTTTAGATTAGCGGTAACATTCTTGTCTAACTTAACCCCGATTTGGTAGTCCCCGACTGACTTAATCGCCTCAGGGATGATTATTTTTTTGGGGTCAATGGTGAGATTGGATTTTTCCAGCTCCCGGGAAATCTCCTTTCCCGAAAGGGCGCCAAACAATTTTTCTCCCTCCGCTTTTTTGCCGACTATCAGCTCGAGAGCCTCAATTTTTTCCTTGAGCCCCAGATTTTTGGCTTTGATCTTTTCGTCTTTTTGCCGCTCGCGGCCTTTCTCCGCCGCGATTTTTTCCAAGGCCTCCGGAGTGGCGATAACCGCTTTGCCGCGAGGCAGAAGGAAATTGCGGGCGAAACCATCCGCCACGTCCACCACCTCCCCTTTGCCCCCCTGCCCGATCACATTTTCATTGAGAATCACTTTTATCATTATCTTTTCTTAATTCTAAACTTCCCTGCTATAATCCCAAAGTAAATCTATTAAGTCAAGCCAGATGAGCGGATTACCCCAACCCCTAAAGGAATTGCGAAGGTTAATTTCCAAAATGCCCGGCTTCAGCGAGCGAGGCGCGGAGCGATTTTTGGATTGGTGGTGGAGGCACGGCGCGGAGTGCGGAGATTTTTTGAAAAATTGGCAAGAATTTTCCCATTTTCGCCCTTGTGCCAAATGCTTTTTTTTCGCTCAAGGTGACTCATGCGAGTTTTGCGGGGATGATAGCCGGGTTTCGGACCAGATTTGCGTAGTGAGCTCGGCTTTCACAGTCGCAATCATCGATAAGGGAGCGGAATATCGCGGACTTTACTTCGTGCTGGACGGGGACGCGGTGGGCAGCCGCGGCGGTAAAATCATCGAATCGGTTAAAGAAAGAGTCGCCTTGCTAAAGAAAAGAGTGGCGGCCGAGAAAATAAAGGAAGTGATTTTGGCCACCGATTTCACTTCGCGGGGCGAAGCCACCAGCCTTTATATTCAAGATGAGCTTAAGGATTTGCCGGTGAAAGTGACGCGGCTGGGAAGAGGGCTTCACAACGGCGATTCTTTGGGCTATAGTGACGCGGTGACGCTAAAATCAGCTTTTGCTAACAGAAGCTAGAGGCTGGCTCCAGCCTGAGAGTAATAAAATTATTATTTTATTATTATGTTGAATTTACCTGAAGTTAAAGTGGGGACGTTGGTGGAGGTGGAGGGAGAGCCTTACGAAGTGACATATCGGGAGCACAGCAAAATTGGCCGGGGCGGTGCGGTTTTGCGCACCAAAATGAAGAACTTGCGGACCGGCAACGTGGTGAGCCGCACTTTTCAAGGCAGCGAGTCCCTGAAAGAGGCCGATTTATCACGCAGCAACGCGCAGTACCTTTATCAGGAAGGGGCGCAATATTATTTTATGGACGAAAAAAGCTACGAACAGTTCAGCTTGAGCCAGGAACAGTTAGGCGATTCGGCCAAATTTCTCAAAGAAGGCACCAGCGTTAACATGCTGCTGTTCAAAGAAAAACCGATTAATGTTGACCTGCCGATAAAGCTGGAATTGAAAGTGGTTGAAGCCCCTCCCGCTTTGCGCGGCAACACCGCCGACGGCGGCACCAAACAGGTGAAATTGGAAACCGGCCAAACCATCAGCGTGCCGCTTTTCATCAAAGAGGGCGACATCGTTAAAGTTAATACCCGCGACGGAAAATATGTCGAGAGGGCAAAATAATAATTTCAGGTGGCGGGATGGTAGTTTTTTGAGCGAGGACTGTCGGGCCGCAGTCCAAAAAACTACCATCCCGCCACAACCAAATTAATGGAAAAGCATTCTCTAATCCGAAAAATCATTGTATCAAGCCTGTTTTTTGTGGTACTGGTGATCGTTGCCCCTGTCATCGTCTTTTATTCTATGGGCTACCGGTTTAACAAGGAAAGCAACGAAGTGATCCGTTCGGGCAGCATCGTGATGAAGACCACCCCCTCCAGCCCGGATGTGGTTCTGGATGGCGGCAAAGTCAATCAAGCCAGCATTGACCTGATCAATCGCTCGCTCAACATCAACGGGCTCGCGCCAAAGGATTACCAGCTGGAGATATCAACCCCGGGCTATTACCCCTGGAAAAAAAGTGTGGAAGTGCGATCGGGCATTGCCACGGAATTTTGGAACGTCTTGTTGATTCCGGAAAATATCACCCCAAAAACGGTCAGCGAGGACAGTATTGAAAAGTATGCTTTCAGCGCCGACAAGAGGAAAATCGCCTATTTTCTCAAAAAAGACAACGCGATAACGCTCATCGTCCACGACGACAGTCAGGGAGAGGACTTTCCCGTTTACCGCGAGGCGGTTAACCAGCGCTACACGCCGGAGCCGGGCGAACTCAAGTGGTCGCCGGATGGCCAGTGGCTGCTGTTCTCTTTGAAGAAAAACGACACCGAGGAAATCCAGCTGACCTACGCCGGAGATAAATTTGCCGAAGCCATCCCGTTAGGCGCTGTCTGGCAGAACACTCTGGCCAGTAATCTCAATCAGGCCGGAGATAAAAAATCACCCAGCCCGGCAATCAATAGTTATTATTGGGACGACAGTGGCAGTTTGTACTTCGTGGCGGGAGGCGTTTTATATTCCCAACTGGCCAACGACTTACTGAACTGGTGGAATCAAAATAATCAAAACGGCAACAATAACGCCAGCGAGGGAGCGAAAAAACCTCCCAAAAACCCGAGCAACTTGTTTTTGCCAGCCGAAGCGCAGCCTTCGAAAATCAAGGAAAATATTTACGGCCTGACTGAGTGCGGGAGCTATTTTTGTTCGGTCAACGTCCCGGCGCGCAACCTGGAAGTTTCCGATAAGGATGGAAATTTGCAGCAAAGCATCAGCTTCCCCGATAATTACCAGCTGACCGATAAATATCAGGTTTTTGCCTACGCGGACAACCGGGTAGCTATTTTGGATGCCAACGGCAACTTATTTCTTTGGGACGAGGATCAAAATAAGCAAGAGGGAAAGACGGGAATCAAATTTATCTTTCCCGGAGTGAGTGAGGTTTACTTCAGCAACGATGGCAAAAAGGTGCTCTTCTCTACCAAAAACGAGGCCTATGTTTACTTCGTCCGGGATTGGGATGTCCAGCCGAAGCACACTGCGGGCGATCTCGAAGTGATTTATCGGGATCCGGGCGAATTAAAAAAGGTCCAGTGGTATCTGGACTATCAAAATATTTTGGTGGAAAACGAACAAGGAATAAAATTCATCGAGCTCGATGGCCGCGGCGGCCGCAACTCGGCCGATTTTCTCAAAGGGAGTAATCTATCGGATATGAGCTACGACACCAACGCCAAGAAATTGTGGTATTTGGAAGACGAAGGCAACGGAATGAAAAAATTACAAGAAATCAGCTTCCCTCCCAGTACCAGCCTGTTCTCGGGGATCATCAACGGCAGCAGCAACCAGTAATCTTGAAAAATATTGCCTCAGATTTGAACGAAAACACTTTCTACGCGCCTGGCAGAGATTGCTTTTCAGGACCGCACTCGGTTTTTCCAGCGAAAACCTCGCGCTTGCTACTCGGCGCAAAAACCCCCGCCATCTGGCGGGGGACCAAGCTTTTTGCGCCTGCGAACATCCTTCAAAACAATCTCTGCCAGGCGCTTCGATTTCTTTAGGCCATCAAGACAGCGATAGGACTCAATTTGGCAATTGGTTTGGCGATACTGTTTTCTTCCACGCCCCTCATTACCTCGTTTATATCTTTGTAGTATTCGCTGTACTGTTTAACTACGCCACGAGATTTGGCGTTGTAAAGTCGCACGCCGTCCTGCCGGACTTTCTTGAACAGCTCTTCTTTCCCGAAATCTTTCGGCACGTTTTTCTTCTTCCCTGCCCCATGGCTGGCCGAGAAAAAAGTGGATTCGTTCTGATCGGTGGCCGCGGCGATGTAGCTGGGCGTGGTCATCGAACCGGCAAAGAAGCAAATTTCGCCGGTCTTACTGTAGACAGGATGATTTTTCATTTTCTTAGGCCCGAAAGCGCGGCTCACTCCGTTGCGATGCACCCACACTTCCTTGCCATAATGCTTTTCTCTCCTCACCCCAATGTGAGGCATATCGTAAACGAGGTTCCATTTGAGATCCTTGCCAAACTTCCCTTCAACAACCCGCCGGATTTTGGCCGCCAGAAGCGCCCGGTTGGCGTAACCGAAATTACCGGTGGCCCGGTGGGCAATGTAATAGGCTTTTCCCACGGTGGAGTTTGGATCAATGGAAAAAAAGTCGTCTTTATAGCGGTACGAGAGCGAATCTTTTCGCAACTGCTTAACGTCTTGGCTGGATAAATATTTATTCGACATAGTGAGACGCCCTAAGTTCACCAAAACTTTAGTGGAGAAATGCTCCTCAACTTTGGGAGTGTAGAAATAGCTGGCGTACTGGCCCAAAATTCCAGAGCCCGTATGCATGAAAAATACCAGTTGGTCTTCTTCAATGCCGAGCGATTTTGCCTTCTCTTTGTCTTCGATTTTTTTCACTCTCATTAAGTCCAGAAAGTGGTTGCCGGCCATGCCCAAAATTCCCAGGCGCAGTTGGGCCATCCGCAAAAATAATTTGGGCATTGCGGCTTCAACAAGCGATTTATCGGGTATCTCTTCGGGAAAGAATTCATTACCGTTTTGAAAAGTGTTTTCAATTTCCTGTTTTAGGAAAGGCCATTGCCTACCGATATGTTTGAGGAGGCCCTTGGTGCCGAAACGGCAGATATCGACGACGGTTTGATAACTTATCGGTGTTCCCAGCGGTTTTTGCGTGGGGACCACCTTAACCAGCTCTTGAAATATCTCATCAATTTGCTCCCGGCTGACTTCGGAATATTTTAGCGGGGCGGTAAAAATCCGCATTCCGCAGTTGGGCGCCGAATCCATTGTCTGGGGCAAAAACCGGTCAGCGGCAACTGCCACTCCCGTGGGACACTTGCGGCCTTTTTTTGGGTGGACGTCCGAGAGCGCCGCCACATGGTGGAAGACTCCCGGTGTATTTGCCACGTCTTTAAGCTGTTCCAGCGCCTCGTCGTTAGGGAATAAGTCGGATTGCAAATGAAAAGTGATCGGCACATTGGGGCCGGTAATTTCGTATCGATAGTCGGTAATCTTTTTCTTAGGCATCTCTCAATTTACTATTTACTATTTACTAACTACGCATTTTATTATAAATTTCAATTACCGCCCTGCCCACTTTTTCGCCGTTATGACGAATCGGCGAGCGGATGTAGGCGATTTCGTCTGCCTGAGAGAAAAAAGCTCCTTCTTTCTCTAATAAATCGAAAGCAAATACTTTGAAATTTCGACTTGGCTTCTTTTTGCGGTCAAACCTAACGATGTCTCGCTCTTTGATGCTAAGATTCCCGACAAAATCATTGAGCGGCGTGCTGTTTATGGTAACTGCATCAACCCTGTCCCGGCCTAAATATTGGTTGACAATGTCCACGTACTGGTCTAAATCATATCCTTCGGTCTGCCCCACCCGATTTATTAGATTGCAATTGAAAATTATCAGGGCCTTGGTTTTGAGCAAGGCGTTCTTGATTTCCTCAATTATCAAGTTAGGCAATATGCTACAGTATAAGTTACCCGGGCCGATTAACACCACGTCAGCCGAAAGAATTTCAGAAACCGCCATTGGGGTTGGCCCGCGGCACCGGGGCGATAAAAAGCTTTTTGGGCCCGTCTTTTTGCAGCTTTTCGTATAAATTTATTTTATTCTGCCCCCGGATTGTTCGGTTATTCTTGAAAGTTAAACATAGCTCCGCGTTAGCCAAGGTTGCCGGTACCACTTTCCCTTTTACTTGAAGCAGCTTGCCCATTTCCCGCACTGCGTCCAGAAAATTACCGTAAAATTTTTCCAGTCCGGCCAGCAGAATGTTCCCAGCCGTGTGGCCTTTCAGCCCGCCGTTTTCAAAACGGTAGTTCCAGACTTTTTCCCAGGGGTTAGGCAAACCAGATAAGGCAGACAAGCAATAGCGTACGTCGCCGGGTGGCAAAACACCTAACTCGCGGCGCAGCCGGCCAGTCGATCCACCATCGTCAGTCATTGCCACCACCGCGCTAATGTCCCAGTCAAATTTCTTGAGTCCCCGCAGCAGCGAAAATCCCCCATTCCCCCCGCAAATAGTGACAATTTTTTTGATTTTGGTTGCCGTTACCATAGACTAATTGAATCGGAAAACAAAAAACCTGGCAATGGTTACTTTTTCTTTATTTCTTTGAATCTTGATAAAAGTTCTTTGACTTCAACACCACCTTTTTTGAGCTTGGTAAAGTCGATTATTGTCTCAAATTTTTCGGGAGAATGAAATCCGTGCGCATAGTCGCCCAGCGGAAAGCCCTGGGCTTTGGCCCAAATGTCGACGTTAATATATTTTTTCTCACTTAATTTAACGCGGCAGTATTGGTGAAGCGAAATGTGCCAAATTAAAGTCCATTTCAATTCTATATCTTCATCCTGAAACCAGCCGCTTTTTACGAGTAGCAAGCGCAACAGGTAATTCATTTGGTTGCAATACAAGAAGCCCGACAGGCTCCAGATTTTTTCTAAATCTCTTTTAAATAAAACGTGAGGAAAAAGCAGAGTTCGAAAACGATAACCACGATATTTCGAGGTCAGAACATCATAAGCTTTTTTCAAACACTCTTCCCTGCCCCCAGTTTTCTTAAGCCGATCAATAACATCCAGAATTTCTTGAGGCAATTCTGACGGCAGCTGACTTTTATAGAAAGTATCCCAAAAACCAATTTTATATTTTTCCATGGCATTTAATGTGGGTGATGTAGGACTCGAACCTACGACATCTTCGGTGTAAACGAAGCGCTCTACCAGCTGAGCTAATCACCCCTATCAGTTTATCAGAGAGGGTAGATGATACAGATCATGTGTGGGTGCAGGGGGATTCGAACCCTCGACCAATGGCTTAAAAGGCCACTGCTCTACCAGCTGAGCTATGCACCCTCCTTGTTATTTTAACCCAAAAATAAAACCCCTCGCGAAAGGAAGTTCATATGTAAATATAAGGCAAAAAATAGGGTTTTGTCAAAATTTTTCTTAAAATTTGCAAGCACCAAATCAGCTGTATATATACGCCGGGGCTTTTATCTTGTATAATATATAAAAAGCTGGGATGCTTTTGGAGAGAACCCAAATCGTAAAATAAACAAAATGACTAATTTTATCACTCCCGACGGTCTAAAAGAGTTTGAAAAGGAGCTCAAGGAACGCTTGGAAAAGCGCCGGAAAATTGCTCAGGCGATCAAAAGCGCCAAGGAGCAGGGCGATTTGAGCGAGAACGCCGAGTATTCGGCCGCCAAGGCCCAGCAAAGGGAAAACGAGAGCCGGATTAACTGGCTGGTCTGCGTGATCGATAAGGCTAACGTGGTGGAGAAAAAAGGCCAGGACCATGTTGAGTTGGGATGCCTGGTTGATTTAGCGCGCGAAAACGCGGACGATATGACGGTACAAGTGGTGGGCACTCACGAAACTGACCCCGCCAACGGCAAGATCTCCCACCAATCGCCTTTGGGTCAAGCGATAATCGGCAAGAAAAAGGGCGAAGCCGTGGAAGTGGAAACTCCCAACGGCAAAGAGAAATATCAGATCAAAGATATCAAATAAGCGGCGATTAGGAGGTTGTGATGATTAACATCGGTGGTCGAGGTGTGAGGAATTTTAGGGACCTAAGAACTGCGACCGGCTCGTCGCGAATAAAAAGGGCCATTGTACCTAGAAAACCGGGCTGTCAACGAGGTGTAACCCCCGATTATTACCTGGCAGAGATACAACCAGTAAAGAGAATTGTGAGAAGCGCTCAGTGCCCCCCTCGCAATCTTTTTTTCAAGGAAGCAGTTAAAGACCTGATATCCCGAATAGAAAAGGAGATTTTTAATCTGAGTGTTATGGCCAGGGAGGGCTGCCCTGAAGCGAGAGGAGAGATATCTTTTTTGAGAAGACGCTTAAAAGCACTAAAACAAGCAGTGTAAGCTTCGAAGAAAAACCAGAAAGCTCCCGACAGACGTCGCGGAGCCTTCTTTCTTCAATAATAACAGTCGAGCTATTTTACCTCGTTGTGGAGGGTATGTTTGCGGCACTTGGGACAGAATTTTTTGAGCGACAGCTTGTCCTTGTGCTGTTTTTTGTTCTTTTTGACGCGGTAGTTCTGGCTCTTGCAAACGGAGCAAGCGAGTTTCACAAATTGTTCGGCAATACGGGTCATGTCTTTAAAATTAATATTAACGGTACAGAATACTTAATATTTTTTTAGGACTCCCTTCGGTCGATAAAAAATATATTAAGTATTCTGTACCTAAGCTATTACTTTTTTAGTCCATCAATCAATTTCACGAGCTCTTCTTTCTTTTGAGTGAGTAACTCCTGGCTGCGGGTCTCGATGTTGAGGCGCAATAGCGGTTCGGTGTTGGATTTGCGGACGTTGAAACGCCAGTCGGGATACTCAATTGAGATGCCATCAATTTCTTCGAACTTGGCGTCACTATATTTTTCTCTAAGATGATCAATAATTTCGTCTTTATTCTCAGCGGTGAAATTAATTTCACCTGAGACGAAATACTTTTTTAGGATTTCCGCGAAAGCCTCAGAAATATTAGTCTTCTTTTCTCCCAAGTAAGAAAGAATCAACAAGGCCGGGATCATGCCATTGTCACAATGGAAGAAATCACGGAAATAAAAATGGCCAGAGCACTCAAAGGCGGCCAAGGCATCTTCTTTCTTCATGCGGGCCTTGAAAAAAGTGTGGCCGGCTTTCTCCATTACCGGGGTTCCGCCGCCCGTCTCAATAGTTTCCTTGAGTACCCAGGTGATCCGAGGATCGTAAATTATCTTCTCGCCAGGCTGAGAACTTTTACTGAGCATTATTTTTGCAAGCAAGGCCCCCAAAAAGCATCCCTCTACATCGTTTCCCTGCTCATCATAGACGAAACAGCGGTCAGCGTCGGCGTCCCAAGCGAATCCCAGCTGGGCTCCGCTTTCCTTAATTAAATTTCGAGTTTCTTCCCTATTTTCAGGAACCAATGGATCGGGTCGGCCTTTGGGAAAATTCCCGTCGGGGGCGCAATTCAGTTCCACCCACTCTATCAGCGAGTCAGCTAGAATTTTTTTGATTACCACACCGGCCAGGCCAAAGTTAGCGTTGATTAATACTTTAAGTTTCGGCAACATCCCAACGTTCACCACGCTTCTTACCTTTGTAATATAGTCAGCTAATATTTCCTGCTTGCTCAAGACTCCTTCGGCTTTTTCTATTTTCTCAAAAGCCGGGTCGGTGGCTAGTTGCTGAATCTCTGGCAAAAGATAGGCGCCATAAATCGGGGTGGAGTTCTTGCCTAGCAGTTTCATCCCGGTCCACTCTTTGGGATTGTGGGAGGCGGTGATGGAAATTCCCCCGTCGTAGCCGTAGTGGGCCACGGCAAAATAGAGCATATCGGTGGAGATGGTACCAATGTCGACCACATTCACCCCGGCTTTAATTAAGCCTTCCTTGGTGGCTTCCCACATGGCGGGCGAAGAAAGGCGGACGTCTTTGCCCAGAGCCACGGTCTTGGGCTTAAGCACTTCAATGTAGGCCTGGGCGATTTTGAAGGCGTCCTCTTCGTTGATATCCGTTGGGTAAATGCCGCGGATGTCGTAGGCTTTGAAAATTCCTGCGTTCATTTATTTTAATTATTTTTTGGCGCGGAAGGATTCAAAAATTTCTTCTCCTTCTTCTTGCTCAACTTTCCCGACTTTGCTGTATTTGTCGAGCTCTTTGGCCATGCGGGACCCGCGGTAGCCGGTGCCGGCCGGAATCAGTTTGCCGATAATCACGTTTTCCTTGAGCCCGCGCAGCTTGTCTTCCCGGCCGGTGAGGGCGGCGTCAATCAAAATTTGTGGCGTCTGTTGGAAGGAGGCGGCGGCCAAGAAACTTTCGGTGGTGAGGGACACGCGGGTGATTCCCAATATCAAATCTTCGCCCTTAGCCGGTTTGCCGCCCCGGGCTTCAGCTTCTCGATTTTCTTCCTGAAAGTGCAAGCGGCTGATCACTTCTCCGGCGAGCAAATGGGTGTCCCCTTCCTCTTTCACCCGTACCCGGGAGAGCATCTGGCGGACGATAATTTCAATGTGGCGGTCGTCGATGCTTTCGCCCTGGGTGGCGTAAATATTTTGAATTTCGCGAATGATGTAGCGGCGGATGGCTTCTTTGCCAGCGGTCTTATAGAGAGTCTGCAGGTCCAAGCTTCCCGAAGAAAGCACGGTGCCTTTGTTCACCAGGTCACCGGTCTCCCCGTGGCAGGTGCCGCCGGGCGGCAGCTTGTAGTTCACCAAAACCTTATCTTTGCTGCCCGCTTTCTTTTCGGCGGTGAGGCCGGCCTTCTTGGCTTCTAAAGCAGTGGTTTCAATGGTGACGGTGATCACGCGCTGCTCGCTTTTCACCGAATGGACTTTACCGCTTACTTCGGCAATCTCGGCGCGGCCTTTGGGGGCGCGGGCTTCAAAAATTTCTTCCACCCGCGGCAACCCTTGGACGATATCTTCTTTGACGACACCGCCGGTGTGGAAAGTCCGCATGGTCAGCTGGGTCCCCGGTTCGCCGATGGCCTGGGCGGCCACGATGCCGACGGCCTGGCCCAAGTCAACCAATTCGTTCTTACCCAAGTCATAGCCGTAACATTTTTGGCATACCCCGCCAACGGTGGTTTTGCAGGCCACCACTGAACGCAATTTCACTTTCTTGATCTCCGCAATATCTTCAATCCGCTGGGCGGCTTCTTTGGAAATCAGTTCGCCCGAGCTTACAATCGGTTTTTTGGTCACCGGATCCTTGATGTCTTCCAAAACATAGCGGCCTTCGAGGCGGCCGGCGTAGCTGTTGCCGGTGTAGTCGGAGTCTTCGCGGTAGTAGTCGGCGCCTTCGGAGTCGCCGCAGTCTTTCTCACGGATGACCACTTCCTGCGAAACGTCCACCAGACGGCGGGTGAGATATCCCGCGGTGGCGGTTCGCAGAGCGGTGTCGGTCATACCTTTCCGGGCGCCGTGAGTGGAAATGAAGTATTCCAAAACGTTGAGGCCTTCTTTGAAGCTGTCGCGCACCGGCAGCTCGATGATCTCGCCGGCCGGGTTCACCATGAGTCCGCGCATTCCGGTGAGCTGGACCAAAACGGCCATGCTGCCCCGGGCCTTGGAGTCAATGATGGCATAAACCGGACCTTCTTTGTCAATGTCTTTTTCCACCTCGTCGGCGATTTGGTCGCGGCACTCGTTCCAAATTTGAATCACCTGGCTTTTGCGCTCGGCTTCGGTCAAAAATCCTTTTTGGAATTGCTGTTCCACTTGGTCAATTTTCTTCTCGGCGTCTTTCAGGAGCTTCTCTTTGAGCGGCGGAACACGCAGGTCGCTGATGCTCCAGCTGAGCCCCGACAAAGTGGCATGCTCGAAGCCCAATTCCTTGAGTTTATCGATGAATTCCACCGTCTTTTCGCGGCCGAACTGTTCCAGGCTTAGGGCGACAATTTTTTTGATTTTGCCTTTGTCGAGCTGCTCGTTCACGAAGCCGAAGTTCTCCGGGAGGATTTCGAAAAGGAAAATCCGGCCCACGCAAGTCTCGATCAGATTGCCGTCGAAGATGACTTTGATGGGCGCCTGGACATGAATCTTGCCGGCCTTGAAAGCGAAAATGGCTTCATCCAGAGAGGAAAAATACTTCCCCGCTCCCGGTTTCTTGGCGTTCACCGTGGTCATGTAGTAGATTCCCAAAACCACCTCCTGCGAAGGAATGGTGATCGGGTCACCGGTGGAAGGCTTCAGCAGGTTCTTGTTGGAGAGCATAAGCTCTTTGGCTTCCCAGCGGGCTTCCGCGGTGAGCGGTACGTGCACGGCCATCTGGTCGCCGTCGAAGTCGGCGTTGAAAGCGGTGCACACCATCGGGTGAATCTGGATCGCTTGACCTTCGATGAGCAGCGGCTGGAAGGCCTGGATGCTCAAGCGGTGCAGGGTGGGGGCGCGGTTCAGCAACACGAAATGGCTTTCAATGATGTCCTCCAGAATTTCGTAAGCCTCGGTGGCTTCCTGGTCGATCATACGGCCGGCGGTGCGGACGTTGTGCGCAAAATCCTTTTCGATCAATTGGCTGATGATGAATGGTTTATAGAGTTCCAGGGCCATCTTTTTGGGGATGCCGCATTGATGCAGTTTGAGGTAGGGCCCAACCACGATCACGGAGCGGCCGGAGTAGTCAACGCGTTTACCCAAGAGGTTTTGGCGGAAACGGCCTTGCTTTCCTTTGAGCATGTCGGCCAGGGAGCGCAAGGCACGTTTCTGGCCGGTGGAAGCCGCCACCGAAACCTGGTTGCGGCGGGCGGAGTTATCGAACAAAGCGTCCACCGCCTCCTGCAGCATTCTCTTTTCGTTGCGGCAGATCACTTCCGGCGCGCCCAATTCGAGCAGTTTTTTCAAGCGGTTATTACGGTTGATGATGCGGCGGTACAAGTCGTTGAGGTCGGAAGTGGCGAAGCGGCCACCATCCAGCTGCACCATCGGGCGCAAATCGGGCGGCAGTACCGGGATAATGGTGGGCACCATCCAAGCGGGATGGGTGCCGGCCTTTTCCAGGCTCTTGAGCAGGCGTAAACGCTTGGCAATCTTGTTGCGGTTGCTCTCGCGGCTCTTGCGGAAGTCGTCTTCCAGCTTCTCAATCAATTTTCTCAAATCGAGTTCCAACATAATTTTGCGGATGGCCTCTGCCCCGCTGCCCGCCTCGAAAGCGGTGCCGTAGAGCTGGGCCAAGTCCTGATATTCCTTTTCGGAAAGAATTTGCATCGGGCGTAGTTTTTCAATCTCTTTATGGCGCTCCTCTTTGAGCGACAGCAGTTGGCCGATGCCTTCCTTGACTTTCTTCTTGGTCTTTTCCTGGCGGATTTTTTTCACTTTCTCCTGGTATTCTTTTTCGAGGGAGGCCTTGAATTCGTCTTTCTTGGCCTCATCCACGGCGGTGATGATATAGCCGGAGAAGTAAACGATTTTTTCCACCTGCTTCACCGTGATGCCCAAAACAATGCCCAGCTTGCTGGTGCTCCCGCGGGTGAACCAGATGTGCGCCACCGGCGCGGCCAGCTGAATGTGGCCCATACGCTCGCGGCGGACGGCGGAGCGAGTCACTTCCACGCCGCATTTATCACAGACGATTCCCTTGTAACGGATGCGGCGGTACTTACCGCAGTAACATTCCCAGTCCTTGCTGGGGCCGAAAATGCGCTCGCAGAAGAGCCCGTCCATTTCATAGCGCTGAGTCCGGTAGTTGATGGTCTCCGGTTTGGTGACTTCCCCGTGCGACCACTCCAGAATTTCTTCCGGGCTCGCCAGACGCAGGCGGATGGATTCAAAGTTGCTGACGTGGGATTGAGTAGACGTAGGCATGTTATTGAGAATTGTTATTTATTATTAGAGCTGCGAGTTGGGCGTTCTTCGTGAGTCTGCTCCAAGCGGACATTCAAGCACAAAGCTTTGAGCTCGCTGATGAGTACGTTCAGAGACGCGGGCATACTGGGATTCTTGATTTCTTCGCCTTTGATGATCGACTCGTAAGCTTTCGAGCGGCCTATTACGTCGTCGGATTTGATGGTGAGCATTTCCTGCAGCGAGTGGGCGGCGCCGTAGCCTTCCAGGGCCCACACTTCCATCTCTCCGAAGCGCTGGCCGCCGAATTGGGCTTTGCCTCCCAATGGCTGTTGGGTGATCAGCGAGTACGGACCGACCGATCGCATGTGAATCTTGTCTTCCACCAAGTGGTGCAGTTTCATAATGTAGATGATGCCCACGGTGGATTCGTTATCGAAGTCTTCACTGCTCAAACCGTCGCGCAATTGCAATTTTCCGCTCTTGGGCAAGCCGGCTTTTTCCAGTTCGGCTTCAATCTGCTCTTCTTTCACGCCGGCCAAAATGGGGCTGGCGGCCTTATAGCCGAGCTTATCGGCGGCCCAACCCAAGTGGGTCTCGAGCAGCTGGCCGATGTTCATACGGGAGGCGACTCCCAACGGATTGAGAATCACGTCTACCGGTGTTCCATCCGGCAAGAACGGCATATCTTCCACCGGCAGGATTCGGGAAATAACTCCTTTGTTTCCGTGGCGGCCGGCCAGCTTGTCACCGACGGCGATTTTGCGGAACTGGGCGATACGCACCTGGACTTGTTTGATCACTCCGCTGGGCAGTTTGTCGCCCTTTTCGCGGGAAAAGATCTTGATTTCAATCACTTTGCCGCGTTCACCGTGCGGCAGATAGAGCGAACTGTCTTTCACC